>Ga0134122_10004164_pt1 | contig 10720 bp, 9 predicted proteins | sample KB302_FD_96461 | JGI IMG/M metagenome (GOLD analysis project Ga0134122, IMG submission 96461) | Terrestrial soil microbial communities without Nitrogen fertilizer from Kellogg Biological Station, Michigan, USA - KB3-0-2 | ecosystem: Environmental > Terrestrial > Soil > Unclassified ... | reverse complement strand
GCGCGTCGCGTGGGGAATTCGATGCACCTGACGGTGCAGGATGACGGCCCGGGCTTCGAGGGCGCCGGCGCGCCGGGCGGCATGGGACTGGGCCTCTCCAATACGCGCGCACGGTTGCGGCAGCTGTACGGCGGTGCCGCGGAGCTGCGTACCACGAGTGCGCCGGAGGGCGGCGCGATCGTGACGCTGGTGCTGCCGGTGAAGATCCTCGAAGAACAGCGCGCTGCCATTGCATGAGAGTCCGATGAAAGCATTGATCGTCGACGACGAGCCGCTGGCGCGCGAAGGCCTGGCGATGCTGCTGAAGGAGGAAGCCGCGATCAGCGGGTTGTCGGAGGCGCGCAACGGCGCCGAGGCCGTGGAGCTGATCCGCAAGGAGCGCCCGGACCTGGTGCTGCTCGACGTGCAGATGCCGGAGATGGATGGCTTCGGCGTGCTGCGCGCGCTCGGTGCGGAGAACATGCCGCCGTTCATCTTCGTGACCGCGCACGATCGCTACGCGATCCAGGCCTTCGAAGTGAATGCCATCGACTACCTGCTCAAGCCGGTGACGCGCGAGCGCTGCTCGCAGGCACTGGAGCGGGTGCGCGAGCGTATCGCCACGCAGGGCCCGGACAACCGTCATGTGCTGGCGCTGCTGCAACAGATGGCCGCGCCGCCGCGCTACCTCGCGCGCGTCGCGTTGCGCTCGGGCGGCAAGATCTCATTCGTGAACCTCGAGGACATCCTGTACCTGCAGGCCGCGGAGAACTACGTGCAGCTTCACCTGAAGAGTGCGCGCCACCTGCTGCATGTACCGATCGCCACGCTCGAGAGCTCGCTCGATCCGCAGATGTTCCTGCGCATCCACCGCTCGATGATCGTCAACGTCAAGCACATCCGCGAGCTCGAGACCGGCCCACACGGCGAGTACATCGTGGTATTGCAGGGAGGCACGCGGCTGCAGTCGAGCCGCACTCATCACGAGAAGATCAAGGCCTGGGCCTCCAACCCCTTCTGATTCGGAGGAGCAGGGTCAAACTAGATGGACGCCCCCGCTTCGGAGGCGTTTTTCGGCGTGGCGCGTGAGCGCCAGGCAATAGCCGTGGCCAGCGCGATCGCGGGTCCAACGAAGATCACATGCGGGATCAGGGCTCGTAACGCGCTCATGGGAGCCGGCGGACCTCTCCAGCCTATGGCCGACAATGGCACTACCACGAAATTCATGACGACGTAGAGCACGACTCCGTACAGCGCGCCCATCAGCAGGGGCCGCGTGGTCAGCAGGGGCAGGCGCTTGCTGGCCAGCACGTAGGCCAGCGCCATGCAGAAAGCGATGAAGAAATGCAGCGCGAGTCCCAGGAGCGCCGTGCCATTGCCGCCGGCGCTGGCGGCGTCGCCGCCTAACAAGCCTGCGGCAACGCTCTGCCACAGCTTGACGGGGCCCATGCCGAAATAGACCCCCCACAGCAGGGTCGCGTACAGGGCGTCCAGCAATCCGCCGATGCCGCCACCGATGGCAGCCGTTCCGAGGTCTCGCTTCATCAGGCGGAAATTGCGCCGTTTACCGCCGTTAAGCAATCCTCGCGATGGCCATTCGTGGCCCGCGGCTCTTCGGTGACGTAGTCGGCGGGGTTGAGCCCGGCCCAGCGCGACAGCGCGGCGAGCCCGTCGGCGTCGGGGCGCTTGTTCTGCGCCATGCGCGCCAGCGTCGACTTGCCGACGCCGATTTCGCGAGCCACCTGGCGCCAGCTCGCCGCCCGCTCCCGTCGAATGTTATTGACGGCCCGGTAGAAAGTTTCGAAATGAAATTTCATGTGGCGAGTTTTTCCCACATCCTGCGGACCGGAAAAGGAAAATTTGACGAACGGGAGGATTCCGGGGACGAACTGCGGATCGCGGTGCATGAAACGACACGCGCCGCGGCGCAAATTCCCCCGCGGCGCGTATCACGCGTACAACACGCGGACTAACAAGCGACAACTGCCCCGGAGAAGTTCCCGGAGTGTTCCTGGTCCGGTTTGAACTACCAGCGCACCAGCCCGGCCCAGGCCGTGGCCAGGATGACGCCACCGAACACGATGCGGTACCAGGCGAAGGCCGCGAACGAGTGCTTGCTGACGTAGCGCAGCAGTAGTTTGGTAGCCGCGAGCGCGCTGGCGAACGACACCAGGCAGCTCACCAGCAGCGGCGTGAGGTCGGTGGTCGCGAGCTCGGCGCGCGCTTTCCACAGGTCGTGCGCCGTGGCGCCGAGCAACACGGGTATGGCGACGAAGAATGAGAACTCCGCGGCCGTGCGGCGCGAGAAACCGCTCAGCAAGCCGCCGATGATGGTGGCGCCCGAACGGCTGGTGCCGGGAATCAGCGCCAGCGCCTGGAAGGCGCCGAGCTTGAGCGCATCGAGCGGACCGAGATCGTCCACCGACTGGATGCGCTCGGAGTGCTTGCGCTTCTCCGCCCACAGGATGATGAGACCGCCGATCACCAGCGCCAGCGCCACGGGCACGGGCTTGAACAGCACCGCCTTGATCTGTTTTTCGAACAATAGCCCGAGCACCGCCAGCGGCAACGCGGCGATGACGAGGTTGATGACGAAGCGGCGTGACGTCGCATCGCTGTGCAGCGAGAACGCCGTGCCCAGCAGCTTCTTGCGGAACTCCCAGCACACCGCGAGGATGGCGGCGCCCTGGATGATGACGAGCTGGCGATCCACCGCGTCGCCGTGCAACCCGAGCAGGTCGCGCGTGATGATCAGGTGACCGGTGCTCGACACCGGCAGGAATTCGGTGATGCCTTCGACCAGGCCGAGGATGATCGCTTCGAGTATGGACATGGATGCCCTTTGCAGCGTGAGCGCGCGAGTCTAGCGGACGGCGCGGCGATTCAGGGCAGCTTCGTCGCGACGATTTGCTGCCCGTTGTAGTCGTACACCAGACCGGTGACCGCGCCGGCGCCATCGCGCAGGAAAGTCACCGGCGTTCCAATGCCGAGGATGGCGAAGTCGCTCTCGGACTCCGCTTCCAGCGGCCACGCGCGGCCGCCCTCGGGCGCGCTGGCAGACAGCGAGCCGCACGACAGGTCGACGGTGATCAGGCCGCCGGCGCCGATCTGGCCCGGGTTGATCTGGTATTTGCCGAAGAGGACCGCGCGCGCCGCGTCCGGTAGTTTGAAGCCGGGCGGCGGCGGGTGGCGCAGCCGGGCATTGGCGCGCAGCTCGGGGTCGCCGAGCACGGTGAAGCGATCGTCGCGGCGCCAGTGCATGTCGAACAGGCCGGCGGCCACCCAGCCGCGATCGGGGAACAGCCCCGGCGCCTGCATCGCATGGCGGCCATCAACGATGGTCCAGTCCCAGAGATTCATCGGGAAGCCATTGAGCGCGTGCCAGTACTGCTGCGGATTCCAGTAGCGCATGCCCGCGGCGGAGGTCGGCGCCACCATGAGCAGGTAGCGCCCGGGATTGCGCGGATGTGGATAGAGCACCTGCGCCACCGCATCGCTGGCCGCGAAGCGCCGCCCATCGACGGTGACCGAATCGCGCGTGACCGTGAGCGGCACGCTCGCGGCCAGTCGCGCGCTCACCGAATTCGCATCCGGGCCACCGAGCAGCAGCAGCGAATACTGCTTCTCGATCTCGGGCGTGACGTCGGTGTCGGAGAAGATGCGCGGCTTCAGGTGCTGCCAGCGATCCCAGATCTCCGCAAAGGTGCCCGACTTGGTGGCGAGCACATCGCTGAGTGCCGCGTCGCTGGTCTTCGTGCCCACCACGATCGCGAACGGCGTGTTGAAGAAGTAGGTGAGCCGTCCTTCGCGCGCCGGGGTCTTGTCGCCGTCCGTGGGTTTGAAGTCTTCGGCGACCAGGCGGATGGGCCCTCCCGCGCCAAACAGCTGCTGCGCGCTGCGGCCATTCCAGATGATGTTCGCGGCGACATCGCCCACGCCGCCGCCGCTGCGTACCTGCGAGCTTTGAATGAAGATGCCCGGCGGCGGCGTGATCTCGAAGCTCGAGACATTCCTGGTGTCGACGCGAATGGTCTGGTCATCGAGCACGACGGCGCGCGCCTCGATCATCTGCAGCGGATTTTCCCAACCCGTGATGCGCAGCCAGTGTGCGCGCGCGCCGGCCAGGTCATAGGAGCGCAGGCGAACTTCGCGCGGCGCCGGATCACGCCGATGGGTCAGCAGCCAGTCGGCGATCTCGTCGCGTGCCTTGAGGTCCTCGTGGCCGCGGCCGGGGATCTCGCGGTAGCGTACGTCGTAGCCCCAGCGCTGCAGCAGCTGCACGCCATGGCGCGATTGCTCGACCGGCACCGAGGTATCCGCAGCTCCCTGCAACACGTACATCGGAACGTTGCGCAATCCTTCCGCGCCCGCAAACGAGGAGTGCGCCTCCTGGAGGAAGCGCTCCATGGGGCGCGTCGCATCCGGGTTGGTGTAGTTGTAACCGTTGACGTTGATGCGGTAGTCCCAGCCGCCGAACACCGGTGCGGCCGCGGCGAATTCCTGCGGATTGCGCGAGGCGATCAACCAGGTGCCATTGCCACCCATCGATTCGCCGGTTAGATACACGCGATCCGCGTCGATCGGGAAGCGTCGCTTGGCCTCGGCGAGGCAACGCAGCACGTCGCGCTCGCCCATCCAGCGGTAGTCGACGTTGCCGCGGCCCATGGGTTCGAGAACGATGAGTGCATGGCGATCCGCGACGCCGTTGTGCCGGTCGCCGATCGACCACCAGCGCACGTAGGCCGGGTTCGGCGGGTTGTAACCGTGCAGGAATATCAGCGCGGGCGAGGGCGCCTTCGCGGGATACGGGTCAGGTAGATAGGCGCGGCAGAACTGCGGCGAAGCGTCGATGTCGTCGGTCCACGCGAGGCGCACGAAACCGCCAGCGCGCGCGCCGCCGGCCTTGCCGGCGCGCTCCAGCAGCAGCTCCTCGTATTCCATGAGCGGGGAGTGCAGCCCGCGCCAGTCGTCGAGGCCGCGATCCTTGACCATCGCGGCGAGCATCTGCACCTGGGCATCGGCTCCTGGTAGAGCGGCGGCGGCCAGCAGGCGCTCGCCGGCGGCCTTCGCATCGCCCTTGTACCAGGGCAGCCAGGTCACGACCGGTACGCCGGCGGTGGACCTGGTGCTCACGCGCACTTCGTAGGCGCCGTCCTTCCAGCCGCGGCTTGCGAACTCCACCGGCTCCTGCCGGTGTGCGCGGCGCGTCGCGACTGCCTGGCCGCCGGCGGCGATGACGTCGTAACTCACCTGCTCGCCGGGATTGTCGCGCCCGACACCCAGCAGCACCCGCAACCGGGCGGGACCGTCTTCCGGAATGTACGGCGCGACGTTTCCCGAGCGATCCTGGGTGAAGCCGGGCTCGACTACGCGCAGCGACACCAGCGGCGGGCGATCGGCACGCTCGATGCGCAACACGATGCGATTGGCGCCCTGCACCAGGCGCGTGGTGAACGTCTGCCCATCGACGACGAAGGCGCCGGAGGACCCGGAAGCGCCGCCTATCCACTGCTGGTTGACCCACACGCCGCGCACGTTGCCGCCGACCAGCAACGTCGCCGGGCCGGTGGTCGCGCGATCGACGACGGCGAACGCCAGTCCCACCTCACCATCCTTCATGCCAGAGCCGCTGAAGCCGTCGAGGATGTCGCCGTAGGTGCCCTGTTCGCGCCAGGCCGGCGCGACCCGATCACCGATGCGCTGCTCGCGGCCGGGCGTGGGATCGAGATAGGTCAGCGATCCCGGCCGTGCGAGCTGGTCGGCTTCGCGGGCGCTCAGCGGCCCCAACAACAGCCAGCGCCGCACGTAGCGGCCCTCGTCGCCCAGCCACAGGTCGCGGCGCGCGGCCTCGGCGGTGTTGCTCGCCGGTGCCGGCGGAGTGTCCGCGGCGCACAGCGGCGCGCACAGCAACAGGCCGACCACTGCCCAGGTCTTCATGCGCTTCCCTTATTGGCGCCGCGAGGCTTGCAATTCTTCGATGGCGGCCTGGCGCCGCTTGCGCAATTCTTCGCCGATCTGCACGCCGGTGAGTCCTTCGCGCTCGGCGGCGGTCAGCGCCACCGCGGCGACGCGATCACGGGCCGCGGCGAAGAATTCGCGCTGCGGGTAGGGACGTTCCTCGAAACCGGCGCGCCCGCGCGCATCCGCCTCGCAGGCCAGCAGGAATTCGCCGAAGCGTTCCGGGCGCCGCAATGCGTCGCAGCCCTCGAGTACCTTGAGCACGGTCGCGGCGCGCAGCTCGGCGGCGCGATGCACCTGCGTGTGATGACGCGCGGCCATCACGGCGAGCTCGCGGAAGTGACTGGGTACGCGCAGGCGTGCGCAGAGCTGCTCGACCAGCGCCACGCCGGCTTCTTCGTGGCCGTGATGCGATGGCAGGTTTTCGGATGCCGTGCGCGCCTTGCCGAGGTCATGCATGAGTACTGCGAAGCGCGCGGTGGCGGCACCGCCGAGCCGCACGGCCGCGCGCAGCGCCAGCAGCTGGTGCACGCCGGCGTCTACTTCGGGGTGCCATTTCGCGGGCTGCGGCACGCCAAACAAAGCGTCGATCTCCGGGAACACGACTTTCAATGCGCCGCAGTCGCGCAGCACGGTGATGAACACATCGGGGCGCGGCTCGGCGAGCGCCTTTTCGGTTTCCGCCCACACGCGCTCGGCCACCAGCGCACCGGCTTCACCGTCGTCGACCATGCGTCGCATGAGCGCCAGCGTCTGCGGCGCGACCGTGAAGCCGAGCGGCGCGTAGCGCGCGGCGAAGCGCGCCACGCGCAGGATGCGCACCGGGTCTTCGACGAATGCCTCCGACACGTGGCGCAGCAGCCGTGCCTCGAGATCTCGGCGACCGCCGTAGGGATCGATGATTGCGCCGCCGGCGTCCTCCGCCATCGCGTTGATGGTGAGATCACGGCGGCGCAAGTCGTCCTCGAGCGTGACGTCGGGGGAGAACTCGGTGGTGAAGCCGTGATATCCCGGGGCGATCTTGCGCTCCAGCCGGGCGAGAGCGTGTTCTTCCCTGGTCTGCGGATGCAGGAATACCGGGAAGTCTCGCCCCACGGGCGTGAACCCGGCACCCTCCAGTTCCGCCGGCGTCGCGCCCACCACCACCCAGTCGCGCTCCCGTACCTCGCGGCCGAGAAGCCGGTCCCGGACCGCGCCACCCACCAAGTACACTTGCATGCGCGCATGTTAACCGACGTTCGTTGCATCGTTCGCAGCCTGGCCCTGCTAGCCGCGTGCTTCACCTTGCCGGGTTGCGGCGTGGCCTACGTGGCGCAGGCTGCCAAGGGCCAGGTGCAGATCCTCAACGCGCGCGAACCCATCACCGAGGTGCTCGAAGACCCGAAAGCGCCCGAGGATCTGAAACGGCGTCTGCAGATGGTGCGCCAGGCCCGCGCTTTCGCCAGCCGCGAGCTCGCGCTGCCTGACAACAAGAGCTACACCAGCTACGCCGATCTCAAGCGCGAATACGTGGTGTGGAACGTGGTGGCCACGCCGGAGTTTTCGGTGGATCCGCGCGAGTGGTGCTTCCCCATCGTCGGATGCGTGGCCTATCGCGGCTATTTCAAGGAAAAGAAAGCCAACGAGTTCGCCGACAAGCTGCGCGGCGAAGGCTACGACACCGTCGTCGAAGGGGTGCCGGCCTATTCGACGCTCGGCAAGTTCAACGACCCCATCATGAGCACCATGATGAGTTACGGCGACGACGAACTGGTGTCCACGATCTTCCACGAGCTCTCGCACCAGGTGGTCTACATCGCCGATGACAGCTCGTTCAACGAAGCCTTCGCGGTCACGGTGGAGCAGGAAGGACTGGCGCGCTGGCTCGCTGATCATGGGCGTTCCGCCGACCTCGAACGCTACCGCGCACGACGCGCGCGCCGCATCGAGGCGCTGCGCGTGGTGACCCAGCATCGCGAGCAATTGGCGAAGCTCTATTCCAGCGGCGCCGCGCCCGAAGTGATGCGCGACGGCAAGGCCGCGGAATTCGCCGCACTGCTGCGCGACCTCCAGGCGCTCGATGCACGCTTCAAGGTGAAGTCGTCGCTGGCCGCCGCGCTCGCCGGCGAGCCCAACAACGCGCGGCTCGCCTCGCTCGCGACCTACTACGACTGCGTGCCGGGCTTCGAGCGTGTGCTCGAGGCACAGCAGCATGACTTGCCGCGCTTCTACGCGGCGGTGCGCGAGCTCGCGAAGCTGCCGCGCGAAGCGCGGCGTGAACGACTCTGCGCGGCTCCGTGAATCACGCATGCAGGTGTGCGCGTAGGGGTAAATAGGCGGTCACGGATCCTGCGCACTGAGTCACGCGCCGGTCACGCTTATGTCGCGTCATGAACCTGGCGCGCACCTGCGTGTCATGATCGCGCCCGAGGCTTTGCGCGATTTCATGCGTCTCCCACCAAGACCGAAATCCTTTCTCGATGCGTCGCGACGCGACTGGCAGTTCGAGGTGTACGCGTGGCTGTTGCGCAATACCGGCGGCTACGCGAAGTTCCGTGACACTGCGCTGGTGCTGCCCACCGAGGAGTTCTTTCCCGATCGCGGCATGAAGGGCCACGCGGGCGTGGCCGCGCTGTTCCGCCGCATACGCGAACACGCGGGCATGGCCGACTGGCCGTGCACGGTCGAACCTGCCACCGAGGCCGAACCGGTGACGCGGCCAGATTCTGCGGGCATCCCCGTTTTCCGCTACCAGCGCGAGGGACTCGAGCCCATCGCGCTGGTGGCGCAGTTCGCGCGCGAGCTGGCGCGCTATCTCGTGGCCACGTTCGATGAGCCCGCGCCCGGCGCCGCGGCGTTGCGCGAACCGGCCATCGAGATTGCTTCCGGTTTCCTCGGTTTCGGCCTGTTCGCCGCCAACACGGCGGCGCGCACCCGCGACTTCCAGCTGAGCGAGGGCGAATTGGCGAATGCACTGGCGCTGTTCTGCCTGTTGCGCGAACTGCCGCCGGACGCCGCCGATGAGTACCTGAATCCCCACCTGCGCAAGCACGTGCGGCTCGCGGCGCGCGACCTGGCGCAGCACGAAATGCGCTTCCACAAGTTGCGCACGCTTGCGGCCATGCCGGCCGGCATCTCCGAGCGCACGCCGCCGGTGCGAGCTCTCTGACGGCGTGCATAACCGCGGCGCTACACTGCGGCGGTGAAGCCGCGACTGTTACTGGTACTTCTGTGTTTGCCGCTGGCGGCTCCTGCCGCGGATCTCATCGGTTTCTGGAACCAGCCACGTCGCGGCGCCAACTGCTTCAACGAGGCACCACCTGACGCGGCGTATTTCGAAGCACTGCGCGGCTACGGCGCACGCTGGGTGCGCCTGAGCTACAGCAAGTGGCGCTCGGCACGCGGCGGAGCCTTCCTGGTCGGCAATATCGATGACTATCGCGCGCTGGTGCCCGAGGACCTCGCCACCTTGCGCGCGGTGCTGGATCGCGCGCACGCGGCGGACCTGCGCGTGGTGCTGGTGCCGCTGGAGCTCCCCGGTGCGCGCTGGACGCAGAACAACGGCGGACACGTCGACGACCGGCTGTGGAGCGATCGTGGCTACTGGGACCAGGCCGCGGCATTCTGGCGCGACCTCGCGGCCGAGCTCTCGCGCCATCCCGCCATCGCTGCCTACAACCTGATCAACGAACCGGTGCCGGAGCTGCGCGGCGGGCTCGACGAACACGCCGCGCCGGAAACCATGAGCGCCTGGTACCAGCACGCGCGCGGCACGTCGCGCGACCTGCCGGCGTTCTACGAGCAGTTGATAGGCGCCATCCGCAAGGTCGATGCGCGCACGCCCATCATGCTGGACGCGGGCTTTTACGCTGCCGCCGATGCCTGGGGCTACTGGCCGGCGGCCTTGTCCGATCCGCTGCTGCTGTACGCCTATCACATGTACGAGCCCTGGGCTGCGACCAGCGCACCCAACATGAAGCGCGCGACGCCGTACCGCTATCCCGGCGAGCTGCCGTTCGGGCGAGGGTCGGCGCGCTGGAATGGCGCAACCGTGGCGGCCTATCTACAGCAGCCGGTCGACTGGGCGCGGCGCCACGGGGTTGCGCCGAACCGGCTGGTGGCCGCGGAGTTCGGCTGCATGCGCACCTGGCCGGACTGCGCGCGTTACCTCGAAGACGTGGTGAGCGCGCTCGAGGGTGACGGCGTGCACTGGGCGTTCTATTCGTTTCGCGAGTCCTGGGATGGCATGGACTACGAGCTCGGCACGAAGAAATTGCCGTGGCAGTACTGGGAGGCCGTGGACCAGGGGCGGCCCTATCCGCTCGAGCGTGGCCCGAACCCGCTGTTCGAGCCCATCCTGAAACGGCTCGAGCGCCGCTGAATCAGCCTCGACGAGGCGCGCCGCCCAGAGCCACGACTAGGGTACGCGCAACGGCACCAGCACCACGGAGTTGCCGCGGCGAATGGTCAGCACCAGCGTGCCGCCCTTCTTGGCGACGTCGCGCAGCTGCGCCAGGTTCGTGACGTTCTTGCTGTTGACCGCCTCGATGCGATCGCCGGTTCGCAGGCGCGCCTGGTCAGCCGCGCTGCGCGGTTCGACGGACCGCACCTGCACGCCGCCTTCGGGCGCGTCGGCCAACATCGCGCCGGCGAGGCCCGGATGAATGCTGGCGCTCTCCGATCCGCCGGCGCCGGGCTTGGCGGCCGACGCCGTGCTGGCAGCCGGCGGCTCGGAAATGATGGCCGTCACGTGCAACGGCTTGCGGTCGCGGATCAGCGCCACGTCCAGTTTTTCGCCGATGCG
>Ga0134122_10004162_pt1 | contig 10721 bp, 9 predicted proteins | sample KB302_FD_96461 | JGI IMG/M metagenome (GOLD analysis project Ga0134122, IMG submission 96461) | Terrestrial soil microbial communities without Nitrogen fertilizer from Kellogg Biological Station, Michigan, USA - KB3-0-2 | ecosystem: Environmental > Terrestrial > Soil > Unclassified ... | reverse complement strand
CGTGGATGTGCTGGCCGCGGCACTGGACAACCTGAAGAATAAAAATTACCTGCGTGACATCCAGCCAGCGTGGCCACTAGCGATCGCGCTTGGGTTGCTGGTGTTGCGGTTTGCCGGTTTCGCAGCGCGGCTGCATACGCTGAAAATCGGTGGCGCGCTGATCCTGTTGTCTGGCTTGCTGGTAGCAGTACAGCATGTCGCGCTCGGCAAGCTTGTTGTCATCCCGGTGTTGCGTCCGCTGCTGTTCGCGTGGGCTTTCTTTTTTATCACTGCCCTTCATGTACATCTCCGCGAACGACAGGTGGTCAGGGAGTTGTCTCGCTTGGTCAGCCCAAAAGCAGTCAACGAATTGATCGCACACGGAGGCTGGTCCCGCGACGGCGAAAGCCGCCAGGTTACGGTGCTGTTCTCGAACATCCGCGGATTAATGAGCCATTCAGAATCGCGCTCGCCGCAGGAAGTGGTCAGCATGGTCAATCGCTATTTCACCCGGCAGGTTGAAGTCATTTTCCGCAATGGCGGAACGCTCGACAAGGCCACGGGTGATTGCATGATGGCAATCTGGGGTGCGCCGCTCGATGATGCAAGGAATGCCGAGCACGCAATTCAATGTGCCCTTGAAATGGCCGACATGCTGGATGTTTTCAGGAAGGAGCTAGACGCCGATGCGGATTTTGACCTGGGCATAGGCATTCATTCAGGACCGGCCGTAGTCGGGCTCATCGGGTCCGAACAGCGGCGAGAATACGCTGCGATTGGCGATACAGTGATTCTTGGGAGCCAGATCGCGGGATTGACGAACGGGATTGCCCGGATTCTGGTTTCGGAGCAAGCGATGCGCCTTTGTCCTGACGCTTTTAGTTTTGTTCCGCGCGGACTCTATAAAATCAAAGGAACAAGCCCGGAGCTCGCGCTGTACGAACCAAACAGAAAGACAGCGTGACGGCAGCAGCCACGAAGGAGACGCGTGCTCCGTGTTTGGACACACGCTAAGTGAACGCGAACGGCCAGCACTGTTGGCTGGGGCCAGCGGCCTGGTGGGTGGGTATGTCCTGAGGCGGTTGCTCGCACATCCATCTTACGCGCGCGTGCACGTGCTGGTGCGCCAGGAACTGCCACTGAGTCACCCGAAACTTGTTCAGCACATTGTCGACTTTGAGAATCTGCAAGCTGACCTGGCGGCGGGAGTGCAGGACGTCTTCTGTTGCCTCGGCACTACGATCAGGCAAGCGGGATCGCAGCAAGCGTTCAGGCACGTAGATCATGATTATCCGATTGCACTGGCGACACTTGGCAAGGCGGCAGGTGCGAAACAATTTCTGTTGGTATCCGCCCTTGGGGCCGATGCGCACTCAAGGATCTTCTACAACCGGACCAAGGGCGAAACGGAGCGTGATATTTTGGACATCGGTCTATCCCGGGTGCTCTACATGCGGCCGTCGTTACTGCTCGGAGACCGCTCGCGACCTCGCCTGGGCGAGACGGTGGGTGCAATGGTTGGCGGATTGATCGGTCCGCTGTTCATCGGAAGCATGCGCAAGTACCGGCCGATTGCTGCGGATGATGTAGCCGCAGCCATGCTATACGCAGCAACTCATGATATTGGAAGCGGTGCGATCGAGTCGAACGAGATCGCGCAGCTCGCTGTCCGGGAAAACGCCCGGACCTGAATAGGCCGGGCCTTTAGTTCCCCTTGCGAAGCGACTCAGGCAACCGCGCGCACAGGCTGTAAGCGAGAGGGATGGGCCGCGTAGGCATGGTAAGCCGCGGCTTCCGCTTCGCCGAACCTGACGTTCACGCCCATGTCCGTAAAAACAGTTTCGAGCGCACACAAGCTCAACATCACGTTTTCCATCTTGCAGGAATAACCCATCAGGCCGAAGCGCCAGATCTTGCCGGCCAGATCGCCCAGGCCGGCACCAATCTCCAGGTTGTAATCCAGCAGCAGGCGCCGGCGGACTTCCTTCTCGTCAATACCGTTTGCGACGCTGACCGCGTTCATCTGCGGCAGGCGGTAGGCTTCTTCCACCAGGTAATTCAAACCCAGCGTTTCCAGGCCGGCTTTCAGGGCCAAGTGATTGCGCTGGTGGCGCGCCCAGGCATTCTCGAGAGTCTCCTCCCGCAGCATCAGCAAAGCTTCATGCAAAGCATAGAGGGCGTTCGTCGGTGCGGTATGGTGATAGGTGCGATTGGTTGCGCCCCAGTAACCAAGCAGCAGATTCATGTCCATGAACCAGCTGTGCACCTTGTCCTTGCGGTTCCTAACCTGCTCGACCACCCGTTCGTTGAAAGAAATGGGTGACAAGCCTGGCGTGCAAGACAAACATTTCTGGCTGGCCGAATAAACCGCGTCAATTCCCCATTCGTCAACAAGCACTGGTGTGCCGCCGAGGGATGTCACCGCGTCCATAATGGTAAGGGCACCGTACTTACGCGCGATCTCGGCCAGCGTTTTGGCATCCGAGGCGACACCGGTAGAGGTTTCTGCATGCACGAATGCGAGGATCCTGGCATCAGGATTTGCTTTGAAGGCGTCTTCCACTTTCTGCGCGCTGACGGGAGTGCCCCAGCGGTCTTCCACGACGACCGCGATGCCGCCGCAGCGCTGCACGTTTTCGATCATGCGCCCGCCAAACACGCCGTTGCGGCAAACGATTACTTTGTCTCCCGGGGTCACCATATTGACGAAGCACATCTCCATTCCGACCGATCCCGGGCCCGAAACGGGAAAAGTCAGCGCATTGTTGGTCTGAAATCCGTAGCGCAACAGTTCCTTGAGTTCCTCCATCATTTCGACAAATACCGGGTCCAGATAGCCGATGGTCGGCTTACCCATGGCGGAAAACACGCGCGGGTGGATCTCCGAAGGTCCCGGCCCCATTAGATGGCGTTGCGGCGGATAAAAGGAATTGATTTTTCTCTTTGGAGCGTAATCTTGGGTGGACATGCGGTTCCCGAGGTAGAGGATTGAAACGGAGGCCGCGGTACGGCCAAAAAGAAGCGCAGTGTACTAGACCGCCGGGGCACCGGCCAAGCAGGCCCCCAGTCTCACTGCGGTATATCCGCTGTGGCGTTGGCTGGATTTCCGAATTGATGCGCCCCAGGCTGAAAGCCGGGGCTCACTTTTCACCCACGGCTGGAACAGGAGGCGGCCGTGTTACTCGTTTGCCGATTTGGCAGCGGGAAACTGGATCAGGCGCGCGGAAAAATCTTCGCTGTCGAATGCAATATCGCCATCCTTGTAGGCTTCCGGCTGCGTCTTGAGGTTGGCGAAATCGAATTGCCGCGGATCGAGCAGATGTGAAGGTGAAGTGCGTTGCAGGCTGGCGAACATGGTTTCCAGGCGGCCGGGGAATTTCCTTTCCCACTCCTGCAGCATGTTCTTGACCACCTGGCGTTGCAGATTCTGCTGCGAGCCGCACAGGTTGCACGGGATAATTGGGAACTGGCGCAGCCTGGCATACTCCTCCAAATCCGCTTCCTTGCAATAAGCGAGCGGACGAATGACGATGTGCTGGCCATCGTCGCTGATCAACTTTGGCGGCATTGCCTTCAGGCGCCCGCCATGGAACAAGTTCAGAAAAAAGGTTTCCAGAATATCGTCACGGTGATGGCCGAGCGCGATTTTGTTCGCACCGAGTTCCCGAGCCACGCGATACAGCGCGCCGCGGCGCAGCCGCGAACACAATGAACACATGGTTTTGCCTTCCGGAATGACGCGCTTGACCACACTGTGCGTATCCTGCTCTACGATCCGAAACGGCACGCCGATCGAAGTAAGATAATCGGGCAGCACTGCTGCCGGATAGCCGGGATGTTTCTGATCAAGATTTACTGCGACGATCTCGAAATCGATGGGCGCATGATTCTTCAGCGACAACAGTACATCCAGCATCGCGTAACTGTCTTTGCCTCCCGACAAACACACCATGACCTTGTCGCCATTCTGGATCATGTCGAAGTGGCCAACGGCTTCACCAACCAGACGGCGCAGCCGTTTGGCCAGTTTGTTGCCTTCATAGACCTGTCTCTGAACTGTTGTCATTTAGCGGGTACGGAAAATCTCAAAACCAACTGATTCACAATCCTTGTAAACATCCAGCTTTTGACTGGAGACGCGGGCCGCCCGGACGCCGGGACGCGCCAGACAGATGGCCAGAATCCGCTCGCAAAAAGTCTCCTGCAGATTGAAGTGGCTGCTGTCGGCAAGGCCGACTATTTCACGCCGAACGAAATCATAGTCTACCGTTTCATCGATGTGATCGCGTTCGATCTTGCCGTCCGGATCAAGGTACAGATCCACGTTTACGACCACGCGCTGCTTCGCCCGTTTCTCGAAGTCATGGATACCAATGGAAAGACGTGTTTCGAAGTTTTTCAGAAAAATGCGGCGCGTGGGGCAGGGGGGCATTGCAGACGCCTCGCCGGTCAGGTCTCTCCGCTGGTCCAGGTTGTCGCTCATTGGTCATTACCAACTGCAAACTGGACATCCCGCCGCGATGGCCACAAGTGCTGCCCGCCGTCCACCACGATGGTGGTGCCAGTCAGCGCACCGGCGTTGACGACAAAACGCACCGCATCGGCGATATCTTCGACAGTGGAACTGCGTCCCAAGGGTGCCATGCGATGGGAGCGTGCGAATCCCTCCGCAGTCTGCTCGCCACTCACCAGGGTGATGCCGGGTGCGACACCGCAGACGCGGACCTTGGGGGCGAGCGCCAGCGCGAGCAGCCGCGTTGCGCCCTCGAGGCCGATTTTTGCAACGGTATAGGACAGAAAATCCGGATTGAGATTGAATACTTTCTGGTCCAGCATATTAACGATGCAGCCAGTCAGCTCATCGGGCAAGCGTGCCGCGAACGTCTTCGACAGCAACAGCGGCGCGAACAGATTGACGTCAAGGTGCCGATGCCAGTGTACGGTCTCCAGGCTCGCGAGATCGTCGTAGGCAAATACCGCGGCGTTGTTGACCAGGCAGGTCACCGTGCCGAGATGGCGCTCAGATGCCTCGACCAACTCCGGTACCTGTTCTGCATCGCTGAGGTCACAGCGAACTGCCACCGCTTTTGCGCCGAGCGCTGAAATTTCCGCCGACAGGCGCTCTGCTTCCGCCTCCCCGCGATGAAAATGAAGCGCGATGTCCCAGCCGTCCGCGGCCAGGGCAAGTGAAATTGCCCGGCCAATGCGTTTGCCGGCTCCAGTGACCAGGGCCACCCGCTGGTGCTTTTTCGCCCGCGCCATGGTTCGCTTGAGGTTGCGCCGTACCGCGCAGCTGTTGTTGAATGGGAATTGTAGCCCAACCGTTTCGCATTTCACCTTGCCTGCTGCTTCGCGCCCCATTGACTTCCCTGAACCTTCTTCGGAAGCGCGCCGCCACAGCGAACGGCTGAGCGACAGCATCCGCAATGAAATCGCCGCGTCAGGGGGCTGGATCAGCTTCGCACGCTTCATGGAAATGGCCTTATACGCGCCAGGACAGGGCTATTACGTCGCGGGTACTGCGAAATTGGGAGAAGCGGGGGATTTCGTGACGGCACCCGAAATATCTGCGCTGTTCGGCAGGACTTTGGCACACCAGGTGGCGCAGGTGCTCGAGTTCAGTGGCGCAGACGCCGTTCTGGAACTGGGCGCAGGTTCAGGCACAATGGCAGCTGATGTGCTCGGCGAACTACGCAACATCGATCGGCTTCCGCGGCGTTATGTGATTCTTGAAACCAGTCCGCAGCTGGTGCAGCGCCAGCGCGACACGCTGTGGCGACGCCAGCCCGCACTCAATGACCGGATTCAGTGGGTCACCGCATTGCCCGAAAATCTCGATGGCGTTGTCATAGCCAACGAGGTACTGGATGCGCTTCCGGTTCACCTCGTTGCTTGGCGCCGGGACGGACTGCATGAGCGTGGCGTAAGCTGGAAGGACAGTTTTGTATGGGAAGAGCGGCTGTTGCAACCGGGTGCTCTCCGAAGCGCCGCTGAAGCGATTGGCGCCGCGCCCGATTACCTCAGTGAAATTTCATTACTTGCGCCGGGCCTGGTACGCAGTTTGTCGAATACCGTGCGCCGAGGCGCGCTGCTGCTGATTGATTATGGGTTTGGCCGGCGCGAGTACTACCATCCGCAGCGTTCGCGCGGGACGCTGATGTGCCATTACCGTCACCTCGCACACGACGATCCGTTTTTTCTTCCCGGGTTGCAGGACGTCACTGCCCACGTTGATTTCACCGCGATTGCGCAAGCCGGCATGGAGTCCGGAATGGATCTGCTCGGCTATACCACGCAAGCGCAGTTCCTCATTAACAGCGGAATCATCGGGTGGATGGAGCAACAGCCGGAACGATCATCGGCGGCGCGCATTGCACACACCGCCGGCGTGCAGAAACTGCTGTCACCGGCGGAAATGGGTGAGCTGTTCAAGGTGATTGCCTTGTCACGTGGTATTGAAGGTCCGCTTATGGGGTTTACCTCTGGCGACAAATCGCGGCTGTTGTGAAGTCCGCGCGCAACTCTGCAGGTTTGTATTTTGAAGTGGTTTTGCGTAAGGTTGCGCGTCGTTTGATCTTGCACCATCTGACTGCGCCTTCGCGCGACACAGGCTATAGCTGAAAATGCACATCCACATTCTGGGCATCTGCGGTACGTTCATGGGCGGAATTGCCGTCATTGCCAGACAGGCTGGCCACAAAGTGACCGGATGCGATGCCAACGTCTACCCGCCGATGAGCACGCAACTGCAGGCGCAGGGAATCGAACTGATCGAGGGATTCGACGCCGGGCAGATCGACTTGAAACCCGACCTTTTTGTGATCGGCAATGTCGTTTCGCGCGGTAATCCGCTGATGGAACAGATTCTGGATCGAGGACTGGCATTTACTTCCGGGCCGCAGTGGCTGTATGAAAATATCTTGCGTGGCAAGTGGGTGCTTGCGGTCGCCGGCACGCATGGTAAAACCACGACTACATCGATGCTGGCCTGGATTCTGGAACACGCAGGGCTCAATCCGGGATTCCTGATCGGTGGCGTGCCATTGAATTTTGGTATATCTGCCCGTACCACCGATTCGTCGTTCTTCGTGATCGAGGCGGACGAATACGACACCGCATTCTTCGACAAGCGCTCGAAGTTCGTCCACTATCTGCCGCGCACGGCGATCCTGAACAATCTGGAGTTCGATCACGCCGACATTTTTCCAGACCTGGCGGCGATTGAGACCCAATTCCACCATTTGGTGCGCACGTTGCCGGGCAGTGGTTTGATTATCGCGCACGGGCGCGAACAAAGCATGCGCCGCGTGCTGGCCAAGGGCGTCTGGACGAAAGTGGAGTGGCTGGGAATTGAACAGGGTTGGACGGCGCGGCCACGCGATGCACACGCGTTCGACGTATTCTTCGAAGGCGGACCACGGGGCACAGTGAACTGGGAGCTACTCGGCGATCACAACCGTAACAACGCGCTTGCTGCCCTGGCGGCTAGCCGTCACGCGGGAGTACCGGTCGCCAAGGGAATAGACGCATTGGCCGAGTTCAGGAATGTAAAACGCCGGCTAGAGGTCAGTGGCGCGGTCAATGGCGTCACCGTGTACGACGATTTCGCCCATCATCCAACCGCCATCGAAACCACCATTGCGGGGCTGCGCAGCAAGGTCGGCAATGCGCGCATCCTGGCGGTGCTCGAGCCACGCTCGAACACCATGAAAATGGGCATCATGAAAGATGCTCTGGCTGGCAGCCTTGCCGGAGCGGACCTGGTGTTTTGCTATACCAACAACCTCGGTTGGGATGCGCAACCGGTGCTGGCATCCCTTGGGGCAAAAGCACAGTGCTTCGAGGATCTGGGTGCACTGGTTGCGGCTATCGTGGCGCACAGCCAGGCGGGTGACTACGTGCTAACTATGAGCAACGGTGCATTCGGCGGCATCCATGATCGATTGCTGGAAGCCCTTGCGAAGTAAGCCAGTCGGCGATCAAGACCGACATCAGGCGTCGCCTGCCCGAGGGGTTCACGCCGTCCAGAGACTCTTGGGCACCAGGCAATGCACGGTCTTATTGAATTCGCCGATATCGCCCAGGCGCGAATCCATGCCAAGGCTCATCAGCGAATAGGCATCAATGACTGACATGTTTTTGCGTTCGGCAATCTGCTCGATCATCGCAAAGGCGGCCTGGTTCATGGCGCTTTGCAGGTCCGGCGATGACGCGCTGGTTACAAAATAATGTGGCGTCTCCCGCAGCGGGCGCACCGCGCGCTTCAACTTGACGCCAGATTTTGGAATCATGCAGAACACGCCTTTCATCTGATTGACGACTTCCGAGATGCGGCAGTCATAGCGGCTCGCCATCCATTCTGCGGTTTTCTCGGGATGAATATCCTGCGACTCGGCCAGGAACGTACTGGTTTCCCGCTTCAGTATTTCCAGAGCCTTGTTCAAGTCGCGATCGTAGCCCACGGTGATCCAGTGTGTCGGCGTTTCGATGCGCGGCCACTCCAGTGACTTGCCTTTAAGCACGTCAACCCGCAGGCGCAGCTCATTAAATGCGGTTTCGATGGCGGTCAGGTTGATTTCGCCGTTGCCCTGTGCCGCGTGCGAATCGCCGCTCCACAACAGCGCGCCTTCAACGAATACCGGCAAATAGACGGTCGTGCCTTCGATCATCTCTCGCACATCCATGTTGCCGCCGAAAGGACCCGGTGGCACTGTGCTGTACCGACCGGCTTCAGCGCGCGCAACACCCAAGACGCCGGGGAAAGGACGCAGCGGTATCCGCACTCCGGGGGCGAACTGCGTGCTTGCTGTTTGCTGATCAAAGTAAAAATAACGAACCTGACCGGCCGGAAACCGATCGGGAAACTGTCCCAGACCGAGTTCGCCAGGCAGATTCCAGTTGGCTCCGTAGCTCCTTGGCAAGATGCGTTCAATATGGACTTTCAGCGTGTCGCCCGGCTCGGCATCCTCGATGTAGATTGGGCCGGTGATGGTATGCGGGCCGCGCCCGGGGAAAGCCAGTCGCATCTGGGTTATGGCTTCGATCGATACGCCCGGCAACACCTGGTTTGCGGACGCCATCATGGTTTCCATCGAAATGCGCGCGCCCGAGCGGACCGTCAGTACCGGAGGCTCGGCATTGTCGAACCAGCCCCATTGCGTCGTGTGGGGTGTGGCCGGCAACACGTGGATGCCCCCGAGCATTGCGCCGGGCGGAACCGGGCGCCTTTGCTGCTCCTCGGCTTTGAGTACATCCCCCAGCCAGGGGGCACTCGCCACTGCCCCCGACTGCAGAAAAAATCGCCTGCGGGAATCATCAGTCATTGGAAATCCTTCATTGGTCGACTTGCGGTTTTGTGGCAGGCATTTTTGCGCAATTTCGCAGACGACACGCAGCTTCTTTGTCGAGCCGGTTGCCGTACGGCACAATGCCGGTGCAACGGAATGTCTTCATGATCATTTATATTCACGGCTTCCACAGTTCTCCGTCGTCCCACAAAGCCAACCAGTTGCGTGAGCGTTTGACATCGTTGGGCCGCGCACACGAGTTTTTTTGCCCGGCGTTGCCGCACTGGCCAGCGCAAGCAATGGCACTGCTCGAAGGGCTGGTTAGCGCCACTCCGCCGGCTGACGTTACGCTGGTCGGCAGTTCGCTGGGCGGATTCTATGCAACCTGCCTTACTGAAAAATATGGAGCGCGATCGGTGCTGGTCAATCCGGCAATTACGCCCCATGAAGGTTTGCGAAGCTATCTCGGCCAGCAAAAAAACCTTTATAGCGGCGACGAATATCTACTGACCGAAGAGCACCTGACGCAACTGGCCCGGCTGCATGTGGCGCAACCGGCCAGCATGGACCGCTACCTGCTGATGCATACCACCGGTGATGAACTGCTGGACTGGCGAATCGCGGTTGACCATTATCGCGGCTGCCGCCAAGTGATCGTGAAAGGGAGCGATCACGGTTTCAGTGAATTTGCCCAGTACATCGACATCGTACTGAGCTTCGCCGACCGCTCTTAGGAAATGTCGAGCCTTGCCTTTGCGGATTGCCCCGGGCGAAGCGATGTGCGCTCTCACGTATAATCGCGCCCTGCTTCCACCCGCGTAATCCCCGCCTCCCCGGGGCAGCACATGAACGTTTTTTTCGAAGAAGACGGCGCATTCAAGGCCGGCACTGTGCTGGCCGACAACCATACCTCCCTGCAGGTGGAAAATCAGCACGGCAAGCGCACGAAGGTGAAGGAAGGCGCCGTGCTGATCCGGTTCGATCATATTCCGCTGTCGCAATTCATGGCGGAGGCGCAAAGCATCGCAAAGGACATCGACCCGGCGTTTCTTTGGGAATGTTCCGGTGCAACTGAATTCGGATTCGATCAATTGGGGAAAGAATATTTTGGACATGAGCCCAGACCGGCAGAAAGTGCCGGACTGCTGATGCGGCTGCACGCTACGCCGACGCACTTCTACAAGAAAGGCAAAGGTCGTTACAAGGCCGCGCCCGCCGATGCATTGCGGGCCGCGCTTGCCAGCGTGGAACGGAAAAGAAAGCAAGCCGATCTGCAGCAGCGGTATGCAGAGCAGCTTGCGCGCTTCGAAGTTCCCGAGGAGTTCAAGCCATTGCTGCCGCAACTCCTTTACCGGCCTGATAAAGGATGCATCGAATACAAGGCGCTCGAACAGGCTGCTGCGCTGGCGCACCTGACCATTCCGAGGCTGCTGGAAAGAAGTGGTGCGTTTGCTT
>Ga0134122_10004161_pt1 | contig 10726 bp, 5 predicted proteins | sample KB302_FD_96461 | JGI IMG/M metagenome (GOLD analysis project Ga0134122, IMG submission 96461) | Terrestrial soil microbial communities without Nitrogen fertilizer from Kellogg Biological Station, Michigan, USA - KB3-0-2 | ecosystem: Environmental > Terrestrial > Soil > Unclassified ... | reverse complement strand
CATCAAGTTTTTAATGACGCCAATGGCGACACTCGGCGAAGAAGCTGTCGGGTCGATGGGCAACGACACGCCAATTTCGGCGCTCTCGGACAAGCCGAAGCTTCTCTACACTTATTTCAAACAGAACTTCGCCCAGGTGACGAACCCGCCCATCGACCCGATCCGCGAAGAACTTGTGATGAGCCTCGTTTCGATCATTGGGCCGCGCCCGAATTTGTTCGACCTCGAAGGCACGTCGACAAAAAAGCGTCTCGAGGTACATCAGCCGATTCTAACCGACGAAGATCTGGAAAAAGTCCGCGAGATCGCGGACATCGATTCCTATTTCCAGTCAAAGACTTTCGACATCACCTATCCTTCCGAGTCCGGCGCGAACGGTATGAAGGAAGCGCTTGGCACGCTTTGCGGCGAAGCCGAGAAGGCCGTAGGTGACGGCGTCAACATTATCATTCTTTCGGACCGCCATGTCGGGCCCGCGCGTGTGCCCATCCCTGCTTTGCTCGCGACTGCGGCCGTACATCATCACTTGATCCGCAAGGGATTGCGCACTTCCGTTGGTCTCGTCGTCGAGACGGGTGAAGCGCGCGAGGTGCATCACTTCGCTTGCCTCGCGGGCTATGGCGCGGAAGCGATTAATCCTTATCTCGCCTTCGAAACGCTTGTAGCTATCAAGGACGAACTGCCGCAAAAGCTCGACGAAAAGGAAGTCATCAAGCGTTACATCAAGTCGGTCGACAAAGGCTTGCTCAAGGTGATGTCCAAAATGGGCATCTCAACCTACCAATCCTATTGCGGCGCGCAGATTTTCGACGCGGTCGGACTCACTTCCGATTTCGTTGAGGAATTTTTCGCCGGAACTGCGACACGAATTGAAGGCGTCGGCCTTGAGGGAATCGCGGGCGAGACCGTTCAGCGTCATCGTGATGCTTTCGGCGACGCGCCCGTCTATCGCGAAATGCTCGATGTCGGCGGCGAATATGCCGTTCGCGTACGCGGTGAGGATCACGTCTGGAATTCAGAAACGGTCGCAACGCTCCAGCATGCCGTGCGAGGGAACAGCCAGGAAAAATATCGAGAATTTGCGAAGCTGATCAACGAGCAATCCGAAAGTTTGCTCACGATCAGGGGACTATTCGACATCAAGTCTGCCGAACAAGACGGCCGCAAACCAATTTCCCTCGATAAAGTGGAACCGGCGAAAAATATCGTGAAGCGCTTCGCGACCGGGGCCATGTCCTTCGGTTCGATCTCGCGCGAGGCGCACACCACGCTCGCGATTGCTATGAACCGCATTGGCGGCAAATCGAACACCGGCGAAGGCGGCGAGGAAGCGGACCGCTTTAAGCCACTGCCAAACGGTGATTCCATGCGCTCGGCGATTAAGCAGGTCGCTTCCGGCCGGTTCGGCGTCACCGCGGAATACCTCGTCAATTCCGACATGATGCAGATCAAGATGGCGCAGGGCGCAAAACCCGGAGAAGGCGGCCAACTGCCCGGCCACAAAGTCGATAAAATCATCGCCAGGGTGCGGCATTCGACGCCTGGCGTGGGCCTGATCTCGCCGCCGCCACATCACGATATCTATTCGATCGAGGATCTCGCTCAATTGATCTTCGACTTGAAGAACGTGAACCCGACTGGCGATGTTTCCGTGAAGCTCGTCTCCGAAGTCGGCGTCGGCACGGTCGCAGCCGGCGTGTCAAAAGCACGCGCAGACCATGTGACGATCGCGGGCTTCGAGGGCGGCACTGGTGCTTCTCCCCTCACCTCATTGAAGCATGCGGGCTCGCCGTGGGAAATCGGCCTTGCTGAAACGCATCAAACGCTTGTCGCCAATCGTCTGCGCGGGCGCATTTCAGTTCAGGTTGACGGTGGTATTCGCACCGGCCGCGATGTGGTCGTCGGCGCGATGTTGGGAGCCGACGAATTCGGCTTCGCCACTGCGCCGCTGATCGCCGCGGGCTGCATCATGATGCGCAAGTGCCACCTCAACACCTGTCCTGTCGGGGTCGCGACGCAGGATCCAGTACTTCGCAAACGTTTCAGGGGTCAGCCCGAGCATGTGATCAATTATTTCTTCTTCGTCGCCGAGGAAGTGCGAGAGATCATGGCGGCCCTCGGCTATCGCAATTTCAACGAAATGATCGGCCAGATGCAGATGCTCGATCGCCGCAAGGTGATCGAGCACGCAAAGGCGCGGGGCCTCGATTTCTCGAAACTCTTCACAAAGCCGGAAGCGCCGAAGGGCGTTAACATCTTTCGATGCGAGGAGCAGGACCACAAGATTCACAAAATCCTCGACCGCAAGCTAATTGCACAAGCGCAAGCAGCGCTCGATCGTGGCGCTCCAGTGAAGCTTTCGGCCACGATAAAGAACACCGATCGCACCGCTGGGGCAATGCTCTCCGGGGAAATCGCCAAACGATATGGGCACACCGGGCTGCCGGACGACACTATTCATGTGAAGTTGAAAGGTACTGCCGGTCAAAGCTTTGGGGCATTTCTAGCGCGTGGCGTCACCTTCGAACTTGACGGCGAAGGCAATGACTATGTTGGCAAGAGTCTTTCTGGCGGGCGCCTCGTAATACGGCCGCCAGCCGATTCCGGAATTGTGCCGGAAGAGTCGATTATCGTCGGCAACACCGTCCTTTACGGAGCGATCGAGGGCGAGTGCTATTTCCGCGGCATCGCGGGCGAACGTTTCGCTGTGCGCAATTCGGGCGCCCACGTCGTGGTGGAGGGCGCCGGCGATCATGGCTGCGAATACATGACCGGAGGTGTTGTCGTTGTACTCGGACGCACCGGCCGAAACTTCGCAGCCGGCATGTCGGGCGGTATCGCTTACGTGCTCGATGAGGACAACACTTTCAAGTCCCGCTGCAATCTTGCGATGGTCGAGCTTGAGCCTTTGCCCGAGGAAGAGGAATTGAACGAGCGCGCCTATCATCACAGCAAGGATTTGCAGTCGCATGGGCGCGTCGAAGTCATGGCCGACATGACGACAGGCGACGCGCGCCGTCTGCATTGGTTGATCTCGCGGCACGCGCATTACGCTGGTTCAAAACGTGCCGCCGAAATTCTTGCGCATTGGAAGGAATATCTGCCGAAATTCCGCAAGGTGATGCCAGTCGAATACCGCCGTGCGCTCGCGGAGATCAAAGCCCAAGAGGCCGAGCAGCCTCGTCTCGCAGCCGGGGCCTAGTTCGCATGGGCAAGGTCACTGGGTTCCTCGAGATCGATCGGGAGGACCGGCATTACGCGCCGGTCGAGGAGCGGCTCAAGCATTACCGCGAGTTCGTGATCCCCCTTTCCGAGAAGGAAACACGCGATCAAGCTGCGCGCTGTATGGATTGCGGCATTCCGTATTGTCACAACGGCTGCCCTGTCAATAACCAGATCCCTGACTGGAACGACCTCGTCTACAAGAACAATTGGGAAGAGGCCTCGCGCAATCTGCACTCGACGAACAATTTTCCCGAATTCACGGGAAGGATCTGCCCGGCACCGTGCGAGGAAGCCTGCACGCTGAACCTCATCGATAGCCCGGTCACGATCAAGACCGTCGAATGTGCGATCGTCGACCGCGCCTGGACGGAGGGCTGGATTAGACCTGAACCGCCGTCGAAAAAGACCGGCAAGAAGATAGCGGTCATCGGCTCCGGACCTGCGGGAATGGCAGCAGCACAACAACTCGCACGCACGGGCCACGAAGTTCATCTCTACGAGAAGCACGCGAAAGCGGGCGGTCTACTTCGCTACGGCATTCCCGACTTCAAAATGGAAAAACACCATATCGACCGGCGCGTCGTGCAGATGGAGGCCGAGGGCATCGTCTTTCATTACAGCGCCCATGTCGGAGTCAATATTTCGGCGGATGAGCTGCTAAAAAGCCACGATGCGCTCCTGCTAACGGGTGGCGCCGAGGCTTCACGAGATCTGCCGATTCCCGGGCGTGACCTGAAGGGAATTCATTTCGCGATGGATTTTTTGCCCCAGCAAAACCGACGCGTGAGCAACGAGCCCCCTGGAAATGCCGAGCCGATTCTCGCGACCGGCAAGTATGTGATCGTGATCGGCGGCGGCGACACGGGCTCTGACTGCATCGGCACCGCCTTTCGCCAAGGCGCGCTCTCTGTCACACAGCTCGAGATCATGCCAAAGCCGCCCTTGCGGGAGGACAAGCTACTTGTTTGGCCCGATTGGCCACTGAAATTGCGCACTTCGTCGAGCCAGCAGGAGGGCGCGGAGCGCGACTTTTCAGTCATGACCCAGAAATTCACCGGCGAAAATGGTCACGTGAAAAAACTTCACTGCATCCGGGTCGACGAAAGGATGAAACCGGTGCCGGGCAGCGAATTTGAACTGCCCGCCGATCTCGTCCTGCTCGCCATGGGGTTCACGCACCCCGAGCATGAAGGGATGATCAAAAATCTCAGCCTCAAACTCGACCAGCGCGGAAACGTCGAGGCAAATACCATTGCCTATCAGAGTTCAAATCCGAAGGTCTTTGCCGCCGGCGACATGCGCCGTGGCCAATCGCTGGTCGTATGGGCAATCCGCGAAGGCCGCCAGGCGGCTCATTCAGTCGACAAATTCTTGATGGGATCGACAACGCTGCCGCGCTGATTTCAACGCGGGCGTCTTGTATCCTTCGATGGAGCTATCAACGGCCTGAGCTGTTGCGTGACCGGCGTATCGGCCGCGCTAGGCGTATTAGGCGCCCCGGGCGCAGCTTCAACGACGGCCTCCTGCGGCGGCCAGCGGAAATCGTCGGCACGGCCCGCAATCGGCTCAACCGGCACTCCTTCAAGCAACGTGCGCGCGGAATTGGCGTCGGTCGGCAAAGTCACTTTGGCTTGTGTCGGGGCGCTTGCCGGGCTCGGCGCACCCGCGAGTGGAGCTACCGGCCCCGACATCTGAGAGAGCGGCAACACTGGGCCGACAAGTGGACGAGAGGCGGGCGCCGCGATCTGCCCTGGGGGAGGCTTCGAAGATATTTCCGGCGCGGAATCTCGAGGTATTGTTGGTGTGCGGCCGGGACGTGAATCGAACAATCGCACGAGTTCGCGCTCGACATAGTGCGCGAGCTTGCGTTGACCAGCTTTGGTAAAATGCACGCCATCGGAGGCGCGCAGACGGCGCGTCTGGCCATCGAGCGCGGGACCAGTGGCCATGAAGTCCCCGTTCTCCGCAACAAAGCCGTCCCACACATCGACATAATAACCGCCGACCTTCCGCGTGCGCTCCGCCAGAATTTCATTGAGATAGACCGCGTCCAGGGACATCTTCGGATAACGCATCGAAGCAAGCCCGACGACGAAAATCGGAACGTTCTTTTCTTTCAATTTGACGAGGAAGTCTTCTACGCGCTTGGCGTAGAGTTCTCGCCATTTATCCGAGCGGAATTCCTGCGGCTTGGTATCGTCGCGTAACGGCTGACGATCGTTTATTCCAAGTAAGACTACGATGGCCGTCGCCTTTTCTTTCGCGAGCAAAGCGGAGGCTTGTGCGGTCCAGTCAAAAACATCCGTTCGAACGAAGCCGGAATTCACCCGCGTTTTCTTGACAATCGCGACTTCCGGCCGGTCGCTGACAAATTCATCAGCGAGGCCCTGCGCGAGCTGTTCGGCGAGCGTGTCGCCCAATACGAGAATATATTCGCTGGCGCTCAGAAATCTTTGCGAATCGGCGTCGGCGCTTGAGCCGTAAACCGTTCCGACCGGCTGATCGGATGGCGGCTCGACATACACCCTGCGTGGTGGTGGCGCTTCAGGAAAATTAAACAGCGAACGGCCCCTGCCGAATGGATCGCGCAAGAACATGAAACGATCGTCGGTACGCTGGGCATTCGCCTCGGATGCGAATCCGAGTACCAATCCCAAGCCGATGAGCACACTAAAGGCGATGGATCGAAACATGGAAATCCGAACCGCTAAGGCAGCGAGAAGCGATGGCGGAGTTTAGCGGCCATTTCAAGGCTTTGGCCAGTCCACGAGTTCCCGAGATATGGCCGGATCAATTGCGTCGCAACTGCTCCAAAAGCTTGCCGCTTGCGAAGCCATCAGGCGCAAGACCCAAACGCGCCTGAAAATCGCGGAGTGCGCTTCGCGTTTTTGGACCCAGGTTCCCGTCACTCTGGCCGATATCGTAGCCTCGCGCGGCCAATCGTTGCTGCAGCTCGAGCCGTTCTGTGCGGGTAAGCGGGGCTTCGTCGCGCGGCCACGCCTGCACGATCGGATCTCCGCCCCTGATGCGATCGGCCAGATGCCCGATTGCAAGCGCATAAGCTTCTGAAGGGTTGTATTTCATGATCGCACGAAAATTGTCGATCACCAGAAAAGCCGGGCCGCGCGCACCCGCCGGCACAAGCAGAGACGCCATATCGCTGGGTCGCGGAAACGGTTTACCCCCGACACGCTTGACGCCGAGTGATTCCCATTCGTGCAGCGGCTTGCGGATCGAACGGTCAACCAGCATGAAATTGAATTTCGCCGGTAGCGCGACCTCATAGCCCCATGACGCGCCAGCGTGCCAACCATCGCGCTTCAGATTATTGGCGGTGGACGCAAGCAGATCCGGAATCGAGTCGACGACATTCTTTTTTCCATCACCATCGAAGTCGACCGCGAAACGTTTGAACGAGGTCGGCATGAACTGGGTCGGCCCGAACGCGCCGGCCCATGAACCCTTGAGATGCTCGGCCGGCACATCACCGCGCTCCAGAATCTCCAGCGCGGTCAAAAATTCGTCACGGAAATAATTCTGACGACGGCCGATGCAGGCAAGCGTTGCCGTCGATTGCACGACGGATCGTTCGCCTCCTTGTGTGCCAAAATTCGATTCAACCCCCCAGATCGCCGTGAGGATATAGCGGTCGACCCCGTAGGTTTTTTCCACGGCGTCGTAAACTGCGCGGTTCTGCGCTAGCGCCTGACGGCCAGTTGTAATCCGCGAGTCGTTTACGAGAATATCGAGATACTCCCAGACCGGCTTGGTGAATTCGGGCTGTGCGTCGAGCAACTCCATGATCTTCATGTCGGGCTGAAGCCCGCGCGTCGACATATCGAATGTTCGCCGCGAAACGCCGCGTTGCGCGGCCTGCGGCCAAAATGAAGCGATGCAGCGCCCGAAGTTTGCGGCGGCAGCTTCAATTGCATCAGGCGCCATTAATGGATGGCCGGAACTTGGCACTGCCAGCGTCGGTTGCTGCGTCTGCGGCATCCTTGCCGAAAAAGCATTGTAACGCTGATCGTTCTCACCCTGCGACAAGGCGGGCGCCAGCGGGATTGTAAGGGCCAATATCAGGCCACCGAAAATCGTTCCCGCTCGCTTCGTCACTAAACGCAGTCGGTTCGTTCGCAGCATGATTCGTTTCCGCGTGAGATAACACTATGGCAAATCAGGCCGGAAATGTGATTCCACGCAATGGCCAGCACTTATCGCTGAAAGCGTAGACCGATCATCGCAATATTTGCAGTGTAGTCTTGATCCGGCACATTGGATCGCAACCGCTCCTGCCGCACTTCGCCGCGTAGTGCCAGCGCGCGGTTCAGCGAGTAGGTAAGCGCTGCCCCATAAATCATGCGATGGTCTAAACGATTTGCGCCGACGTAATCGTCCATACCGTAGCCCAAGAAAACGGATCCGACGAGCCAGCGTCGGAAGGAATGATCGATCGTGATCTTTCCCTCACGCGTGAAGATGCCGACAGCATCCGTCGTCGTACTCTGCCCGATTGACGTGTTGATGTTCAATGTCACCCTCGTGAGTGGTGTGGCCTTCCATACCAACAAGGAGTCCACAAGCAGCCCAGAAATGTCTCGAACCGTCGGATCGTCATAGGCTCGACTTATGTATCCGACCGCGGCCTCTCCTTTTATAATTTCGGGTCGGTCGAATGCAACGCCCACACGTCCTTTGAAGCCGTTAGAATTTTGCTGAACCCCAGACAAGTTGACGTTGTTGTCGAACACACGCGTATCGACACCGACTTCTACGAACGGTTTCATACCTGGCGTCGCTTCGTAGCTGCTACGCAGCCGAAGCGAGTAAGTATTGTAGTTGCTGTCAGACAGATCGAGAGTGCCGCCGCTGATTAACTCCGCGTCCTGGTAAATCGTGCGCTCAAAGCCGCCGTAAAGTCCAACCTCTAATCGATTGAACCGCTGAACGATACCGGCGCTGCTGCCGAAGCTGTAAATGAGCGGTGGCTGCTTTGCGCCGGTGATGGAGTCGGGGGTGCCCGCAGCCTGAGTCGTCAGGGCGGCTCTTTCTTCCAATTCTATTCGCGTATCTCTCGCAACATCGATCCGGCCTCGCAAGATCGCGTCTGCCTCGGGACGATTATTGTGCTCAACATTTGCAAATGTTGTGTAAGACCCGCGCAGATCGAGTGTAACCTCGTGGCGCGACCAATCCGATTTGGCATTAAGCTGTGATTTTACTGTAGTGAAGAATGAACCGGGCCCATTCTGCACGCGAAATGGATTGTCATCATAGCCATAATAAACTTCGGCAGTCGGCTTGAGCAAAAATGCACCCGCATGAACACCAACCGGTCCGAAAGGGTCCTCTTCCGGTTTCTTCCGTTTCACTGGAATTGGATATGTAATCGTCCCGATTGGCGGATTCATCTTTGCCGCGCGCTGCTGAACGGGAGAAGTTTCTGGAACCGTCGTCTTCTTTGATTTTTTGACTTTCTTCGTACGAAACGACGTCTCGCCCGTTGACAAGAAACCGGTATCGCCAGCGCCTGAACCCGGCGGCACGCCAAACTGTTGATCGCTTGATTGCGCTACCTGCGAGCGTTTGTTTTTATTTGTTCCCGATATCGTCGAACGAAGTCCTGATCTAGTCAGCTCGTCGTTTTCTCCGGCAGAAAAAGCCGTAGCGGAATACGTGATCACAACGAGCGCAGCCAAGGCCGCGCACGATCGTCCGGGTCTTCTGAGGCACGGCACACTCATGGCTCGGGAATCTTCGTATGGTTAACGAAGGTAAAATGGGCATGGTTAACGGAGTCTTGTTCCGCATGGCCGAGTGGCCTCAGCCCCTTGCCCGTGCTAGGAAACGCCTCCTTCAATGGACATGGAGAGGACGCGTATGGCCGGCCCTAAAAGCCGCAAAGCCGCGAATATTGGGGCTTCCTCAGAATTCGTGCGCTCCGCGCTGCGCACTCTGGAAGTCGAGGCGACGGGGCTGAAGGCCCTTTCCGCGACCATTAGCGATGGTCTGGGCGAAGCCTTCGTGGTGGCGGTCGAGAAGATCCGGACGGCAAAAGGCCGCGTCATTGTTACGGGCATGGGCAAGAGCGGCCACATCGGCCGTAAGATCGCGTCAACACTCGCATCGACCGGAACGCCTGCCTATTTCGTGCATCCCGGCGAAGCGAGTCATGGCGATCTGGGCGTTATCACGGGCGACGACGTTATTATCGCACTTTCATGGTCCGGCGAGACGATCGAGCTTCGCGATCTGACCGAATACGCCAAACGTTTTCACGTCGCGCTAATCGCTATCACTGCGGGCGAAAGTTCGACGCTCGCGCGCGCCGCAGACGTGGTGCTCTTGCTGCCACAAGTGAGCGAAGCCTGCCCGCTTGGTCTAGCGCCGACGACTTCCACCTTGATTCAACTCGCGCTCGGTGACGCGCTCGCTGTCGCTCTTTTCGAGAGTCGCGGTTTTACTGCACTCGATTTCAAGGCATTGCATCCAGGCGGAAAGCTCGGCGCAATCCTCACTTTTGTTCGGCAGGTCATGCACACCGGCGACAGGCTGCCGCTTGTGGTACAGGGCACGCAGATGACCAAGGCCGTGGTTGAAATATCCACGAAAGGATTCGGCTGCGTGGGCGTCACCGATGCATCTGGGACGCTTGTTGGTATCATCACGGACGGTGACTTGCGCCGTCATATGAACGAGAGCCTGCTATCGCGTTCCGTCGACGAGATAATGACAGCAAGACCAAAAACAGTTCGCCCCGATCAGCTCGCCGGCGAGGCCATGGAAATATTGAACGCCTCAAAGATTACCGCGTTGTTTGTGGCCGAGAACGGAAAGCCCGTTGGACTCGTCCACTTCCACGATCTGCTGCGGATCGGCGTCGCCTAAAGGCGATCAAACCCAACCTGATAGCTCTCTTTCGACGAGATGGCGGATTACGCGCATGCCGTCTTCAGAATCGTTGAGACAAGGGATAGCGCTAAAATTCTTCCCCCCTGCTTCGTGAAAATATTCGGCATTCTCACCGGCGATTTCTTCCAAGGTCTCCAAACAATCCGATGAAAACCCGGGCGTGACAACGGCTAGGTTTTGCACGCCCGATTGTGCCAGCACCTTCACTGTTTCATCGGTATAGGGGGTGAGCCACTCAGCGCGCCCAAAGCGAGATTGAAACGTTAGCTTGAATTTCTGCTCATCAAGCTTCAACCGTTCGCGCAATAGGCGCGCAGTTTCGGCGCACTGGCTTTCATAAGGATCGCCCTTTTCGACATACTCCTTCGGGATGCCGTGAAACGACGCCAGAATCACATCCGGTTTCCACGAAAGTTCTGCGATCGCCGCCCGCAACGAAGCCGCGAGTGCTTCAATATAGACAGGATCGTTGAAATAGGGCGGAACGAGCCGCACTGTTGGTTGCCAACGCATGGTCTTGAGAGCCTCGGAAACCTTGTCATTGACGCTCGCGGTCGTTGCCGCTGCATATTGCGGATAGAGCGGAACGATT
>Ga0134122_10004159_pt1 | contig 10726 bp, 10 predicted proteins | sample KB302_FD_96461 | JGI IMG/M metagenome (GOLD analysis project Ga0134122, IMG submission 96461) | Terrestrial soil microbial communities without Nitrogen fertilizer from Kellogg Biological Station, Michigan, USA - KB3-0-2 | ecosystem: Environmental > Terrestrial > Soil > Unclassified ... | reverse complement strand
GCCGTACTCGAGGGCCTGCACCTGACGACGGCACGCGCCGTCTATCTGCGACTGTCCAAATTCTGGCTCAAGGTGTTCGCCGTCTCGTTCGGTATGGGTGTCGTCTCGGGCATCGTCATGCCATTCCAGTTCGGCACCAACTGGAGCCGCTTTTCCGACGCGACCGCCGACATCTCGGGGCCGCTGATGGCGTATGAGGGCCTGACGGCATTCTTCCTCGAGGCCGGCTTTCTCGGCGTGCTGCTCTTCGGGCGTGCGCGCGTGCCGCCGTGGGTTCACTTTTTTGCCGCGCTGATGGTCGCAGTCGGCACGCTGTTCTCGACTTTCTGGATTCTTGCCTTGAACAGCTGGATGCAAACGCCCACCGGGTATTCGGTCGCCGACGGTCGCTTCCTGCCCGAGGACTGGTTTGCCGTGATTTTCAATCCATCGTTTCCGTACCGCCTGACGCACACCGCGGTCGCATTTTTCATCACCACTGCGCTGGTCGTCGCGGGCGTCGCCTCCTATCACCTGCGTGCCGACCGCTTCCGCGAGGAAGGGACGATCATGCTCAAGATGGCGTTCGGCCTGCTGACGCTGCTGGTGCCGCTGCAGATGCTGCTCGGGGATCTGCACGGCCTCAACACGCGCGACCATCAGCCGGCGAAGCTCGCGGCGATGGAAGCCAACTGGGAAACGCAAGGCCGCATGCCGCTGTTGCTGTTCGCGTTGCCCGACGAGAGCGCCGAGGCCAACCGCTTCGAAGTCGCCATCCCGGCGCTCGGCTCCGTCATCCTGACGCACGATGCAGACGGCGTCGTCAAAGGCCTCAAGGAGTGGAAGCCGGAAGACCGCCCGCCCGTCGCAATACCGTTCTTTTCGTTCCGGCTGATGGTAGGCATCGGCCTCGCGATGCTGGCGCTGACCCTGTGCAGCTGGTGGGTCTGGGCGCGCGGCGAGCTCGATCGTTCGCGCTGGTTCCACAAGCTATGCGAAATTGCGTCCCCGCTGGGATTCGTCGCGGTGATCGCGGGCTGGGTGACCACCGAAGTGGGCCGCCAGCCGTGGACGGTATACGGACTGCTGCGAACGAAGGATTCGGTCACGCCTTCGCTTACCGGCAGCGGCGTCCTCGCCTCGCTGATCGTGTATATCGTCGCCTATGTCGTCATCTTCGGCATCGGCGGATTCTTCATGGTGCGTTTCCTGCGTGTAGGCCCGATCGACCAGGCGCCGGACGCGGGGCGCCGCACCCAAGGCACGCCCGCCCGGCCGATGTCGGCGGTGGAAGTCGAATAGGGCCCGGCTGTGGCGCTCGATATCGTTCCGCTTTGGGCCGGCATTCTCGCCCTTGCAGTGTTCATGTACGTGCTGCTGGACGGCTTCGTTCTGGGCGTCGGCATCCTGTCGCCGTTCGCGCCGGACGATGCGAGCCGCGACCAGATGATGGATTCGGTCGCCCCGATCTGGGACGGTAACCAGACCTGGCTGGTCATGGGGGGAATCGCGCTGCTGGCCGCTTTTCCCATGGCTTTCGCCATCATCATCCCGGCGGTGTATTTCCCGATCCTGTTCATGCTGATCGGGTTGTTGTATCGCGGGGTTGCGTTCGAATTTCGCCATATGTCTACGCGCAAGCATTTCTGGAACTGGTCGTTCCACGCGGGATCGCTGATCGCCACCTTCGCGCAGGGGATCGTCCTGGGCACTTACGTGCAGGGCATCCCGGTCGAGGGCCGCCATTTCAGCGGCGGCAGCTTCGAATGGGCGACGCCGTTCGCAGTGCTCACCGGTCTGGGACTGATCGCAGGCTACGGCCTGCTCGGCGCCTGCTGGCTGGTGATGAAAACCGAAGGCGAACTCCAGAACTGGGCGCGCGGCAAGGCAAGACTGCTGGCCCTGGGCGTCGCAGCGTTCATCGCGATGGTCAGCGTGTGGACCCCGCTGATCCAGCCGCAAATCCAGCGGCGCTGGTTCGCCTGGCCGAACCTGCTGCTGCTCTCGCCGGTGCCGGTAATCACGCTGGCACTGTTCGTCTGGCTGCTGCGTGCGCTCAAATCGGGCCGTGAAGCGACGCCGTTTCTGCTCGCGCTGGGGCTTTTCGGGATGTGCTATCTGGGACTGGGAATCAGCATTCTGCCGATGATCGTTCCTTACTCGGTCACGCTCTGGGCCGCGGCATCATCGCCGAAATCGCAGGCGTTCCTGATGATCGGCACATTGTTCCTGTTGCCGATCATCGTCGCGTATACCGGATGGTCGTACTGGGTGTTTCGCGGCAAGGTGAGGTCGGGCGAGGGTTATCACTGACGCCGGTCGGCGGTGCGCGGGACGAGTGTAGCAGCGCACCGGCGCGTGCTAGACTTCGACGCACCTGCCGGCCCGTCGGCCAATCGCGGCACCGGCAGGCTCATCATCGGGGGAGAACGATGTCGAGTCGCCTTGGCGCCCGCCCAGTCCAGCTTTGCATCGCGGCGTGCCTCGCTTTGTGCCTGGGCACCGCGCTTGCCGCAACCGAGCCGGTGCGCACGCTGGAGCGAATTCGCAGCGACGGCGTGATCCGCCTCGGCTATCGCAGCAACGCCACGCCATTCTCGTTCCGGGAGCGCGACGGCACGGTGCGGGGCTACAGCGTCGAGCTGTGCGATCGCATCGCCGCTGGGATCCAGAAGCAGCTCGGGCTGGCGAAGCTCAGGACGGAATGGACGCCCCTCGACGCTGGCGACCGGCTCGACGCGGTGGCCAAAGGCAGAGTCGATCTTGAATGCGGAACGACGACGATCTCTCTTGCGCGCTACGAGCGGGTGGACTTCAGCCTGCCGATATTCGTCGACGGAGGCAGCGTGCTGACGACCGTCGACGCGAAGCTGGCACAGCTCAAGGATCTCGGTGGCAAGCGCGTCGCAGTGATTCCTGGGACGACCACCGAGACGGCGCTCAAGCGCGAGCTGGCCATCGTCGGCGCAAACGCCGAGCTCGTCCCGGTCGCCGATCCCCCCGCCGGCCTCTCGCTGCTCGATTCGGGCAAGGTCGTCGGATATGCCGGCGATCGCATCGTGCTGATATCGCTGCGCGCCCGCAGCGCCAACCCGGCGCAATTCGTTCTGCTGGACAGCGACTTTTCGTTCGAACCTTACGCGCTCGTGCTGCGCCGCGACGACCCGGATTTCCGGCTGGCAGTGAATCGCGCATTGACCGAAATCTATCGCAGCGGCGACATCGACGCCATCTTCTATCGTTGGCTCGGGGGGCTGGGCAAGCCGGGTACGCTGCTCAATTCGATGTTCTACCTGAACACGTTGCCCGAATGATGCGCGCCTGCCGACAAGGGCTTGCGCGCCGCGTGGTCGCGGTGTTCCTCCTCGCCGGCGCGGCGTCGCCGCTTGCCGCGCAAACAGGCACTCCGCCGCCACCACCGAACGCGCCGAAGCCGGCTTCGACCGAAGCCTGTGATCGCTGCGGAACGATCTCAGCGATTCGCCAGGCCGCGTCCAAGGACAGCTGGACGCCTCTGGGCACCGTGTCATCCAGCAGTGCCGGAGCTTCCGATCTTGCGCCGATGGGGGTCACGCAATACCAGGTGGGACGTGACTTGAGCAAGCAGGGAACGGTAGTGCTTGGTGCAGCGGGAGGTGTGGCATACCAGTCGCGTCCCTCTGCGCTGAACGCTCAGCGGTGGGAACTTGTCGTGCGCATGGACGATGGCTCGGTACGCTCGGTGACGCAGAACTACCAACCGATGCTGCAATCGGGCGACCGCGTCCGCGTCTTCGGTACGCAAGTCGAGCTGCTGTAGTGACCGCTGCGGCAGGCGCGATGACCGCATCGGCGCCGGCGGCGACGCTGACGGTGTCCGATGCCGCGACTGGCGCACGCGAGTTGAGGCTTGCCGGACGGCTCGACGCCTACTCGATCGCCGGCGTCTGGCACGACGCGCTGGCCGCGCTGGCCGCGGCTCCCGGGCGCGCCATCGTCATCGACGCATCGGGTGTCGATTATTGCGACGGCGCGGGCATCGCGATGCTGATCGACGTGCTGCGGCAACCGCGCACGGCGAATGCGCCGGTATCGCTGTCCGGATTGCGGCCGGAATTCCAGGCGCTGCTCGACCAGTTCGATCCCGTGGCGATGCAAGCGCCGGTCGAGCCGCCGCACGTTACGCGGATCAACGTCATTGCGGAGATCGGACGCGCCGCGGCCATCACCGGCCGCGACATACGCGCGCAGGTCGCGTTCATCGGCGAAACCACGACCGCGCTGTGGTCTGCAGCCAAGCATCCGGCGCGGGTGCGGTGGAAGGATGTCTGGTATACCTGTGAACAGGTCGGCGTCAACGCCCTGCCGATCGTTGCGCTGATCTCTTTTCTGCTCGGCATCATCCTGGCCTTCCAGGCCGCGGTGCCGATGCGCCAGTTCGGCGCCGAGCTCTTTGTCGCCGATCTGGTGGGGCTGTCGATCCTGCGCGAGCTCGGGCCGCTGATGACGGCGATCCTGCTCGCCGGGCGGTCAGGCGCCGCGTTCGCCGCCGAGATCGGCACGATGAAAGTGAACGAGGAGCTGAACGCGCTGACCACGATGGGGCTCGATCCGGTCCGCTTCCTGGTCGTGACCCGGATCATCGCGGCGCTGCTGATGATGCCGCTGCTTACGCTGTTCTCCGACCTGATAGGCATCCTCGGGGGAGCGCTGACGATGCTCACCTTCAACATCCCGATTGCCAGCTTCCTGCATGAGGTCGACAGCCTGGTCGATGTGAAAGACTTGCTTGCCGGAATGGCGAAAGCGCCGGTGTTCGCCGTCCTTATTGCCGGTGTCGGCTGCCTGCGCGGCCTGCAGACGCAGACCGGGGCGAGCGCCGTCGGCATATCCGCAACGCGTGCGGTCGTTTCGAGCATCGTCCTGCTGGTTGTCGTCGACGGCATCTACGCGTTCGTCTACTATCTGCTCGACATTTGAAGCACACACCCCTCATGCCCGCCGATCCGATCATCACCGTGGAGCACCTGACCGCCGGGTACGAAGGCAACGTGCTGATGCAGGCCCTCAACTTCAGCGTCCATCGCGGCGAGGTCTTCGTCATCCTCGGCGGCTCGGGCAGTGGCAAGAGCACGCTGCTCAAGCAGATGATCGGCCTCTACCAGCCCATGGGGGGAAGCATCCGGATCGAGGGGGACGATATCGTCACAGCCGAGGGTGCGGCTCGGCGCGCGATCCTGAACAAGATCGGAGTGATGTACCAGAGCGGCGCGCTGTTCGGCTCGATGACGCTGCTCGAAAACGTTCGCCTGCCGCTGGAGGAATACACGGCGCTGGACGGTGCGGCGATGGACCTGATCGCAAGGATGAAACTGCAGCTGGTCGGGCTCGAGGCCTTTTGCGGTCACATGCCGGCCGAGATCAGCGGAGGCATGCAAAAGCGCGCCGCGATCGCGCGCGCGATGGCACTCGACCCGATGATCCTGTTCCTCGACGAGCCATCGGCCGGACTCGACCCGATCACCTCAGCCGAGCTCGACCAGCTGATACTCCGACTGGCGAAGAGCCTGCGCATCACCTTCGTCGTCGTCACGCACGAGCTCGCGTCGATTTACACGATCGCCGACCGGGTGATCATGCTCGACAAGCGCACCAAGGGCATCATCGCCGAGGGCGATCCCAAGGTGCTCCGCGACACCAGCGACAATCCGTGGGTGCGGCGATTCTTCCGGCGCGAAGTGGCTGCCGAAGCGGCGTAGCGGCGATGAGCGCACAAGCCAACTTCTTCAAGATCGGGTTGTTCGTCATCGGCGGGACGGTGGCACTGGTGCTGCTGCTGCTGATCCTCGGCTCCGGCCAGTTGTTCCAGTCGAAGATCACGATGGAGACCTATCTGAACGAGTCGGTCCAGGGCCTCGAGGTCGGCTCGAAGGTCAGGTACCGCGGTGTAGTCGTCGGCGAGGTGCGGCGCATCGGCTTCACCTACAACACCTACGAACAGGATCAGCCGATGGCCGCACGTCTGCGCTACGTGATGGTCGAGGCGACTATCCTGCCCAGGCTGATAGGCGGGCGCGCCGGCGGCGACATCACGCGCCTGGAGACGGCCAGGGTCGAGATCGATCGCGGCTTGCGCGTTCGGCTCGCGCCGCAGGGCATTACCGGGACCAGTTATCTCGAAATCGACTACGTCGATCCGAAGGCAAACCCGGTGCTGCCGATCACCTGGACGCCTAACAATCTCTACATTCCGAGCGCGCAGTCGACGGTTACCGCTTTCATCGGCGCCGCGTCGGACATCATGGCACGTCTGCAGAAGCTCGACCTCGAAGGCCTGCTGGCCAATGTCAACAAGCTGCTGGTGACGACCAACACTCGCATCGACGCGCTCGACACCGCGAAGCTGACCCAGAGCGCGACGCGCCTTATGGACAAGGTCGACCGCAAGCTGGACCAGCTGGCGCTCGACAAGATCAGCAGCGACACGGTCGCGCTTCTGGCCGAATTGCGCACGACCAATCAGCGGCTGGGCGTGGTGCTCGACGATCCTGCGCTCAAGCGGCTGCCGTCCGATGCGGACGCCGCGCTGGTGCAGCTGAAGAAAACGCTGGATGATCCGAATCTGGCGAAGTCGATCGCGCACCTGCAGAGCACGCTGACGCATCTCGACCGGCTCACCGGCAGCGGCGAAGCCGACCTGAAAAAGGCATTCGACAACTTGCGGCAGCTCACCGAAAACCTGCGCGACCTGTCCGAGAACGCCAAGCGCTATCCGTCGCAGCTGCTGCTCGGCGCTCCCCCGCCGCCGGCGAAAGGCCTCCAGCCATGAACCCAGCAGTCTTCCTGTCGCGCCGGCGGGCGCTCGCGTCCGCACTGGCGCTCACCGTCGCTGCGTGCGGCGCGCTCTCCCGGCCATCGCCGGTCAAGTCGACGTACCTGCTCGAGCCGCCGGCACCGTCGAACAAGAGTGCGGCGCCTGGAGCGGCGACGCTCAAGGTCGAAGCGATCGCCGTGGCCGCCCCGTTTCGCAGCAGGACGCTGGTCTATCGCGAAAGCGATCTCAAGTACGAGGCCGACTTCTACGAGGAATTCCTGGTCTCGCCCGCGACGATGATCGGCGAAGCGACCGCGACGTGGCTAGCGGCCACCGGCATCTACCGGGCCGTGCTGCCGCCATCCAGCTCGCTCGAAGGGGACTTCGCCCTGGAAGCATTCGTCACCGAGCTCTATGCCGACTTGCGCGACCCCGCGCATCCAGCCTCGGTGCTGAAGATGAAGTTCTTTCTCAGCAGCAGCGCTGCCGCGTCGGGGAACTTCGTGTGGAACGGTGAGCTCGGCTCGCGTATCGACGTGGCTTCACGCTCGGCCGATGCGCTGGTGCGCGGGTTCAACACCGCTTTGGGCAACGTCCTCGAGCAGCTCGCCGCGATGCTGCGCAATCTGCCGCAGAAATAGCAGCGCGCTGCGTCAGGCCCGAACGCCGGAGAGATCGTGCTCGGTCGCGCCGGTGATGCGCACGTGCGCGAACTCGCCGATGGCGAGCGCCGCGCCGTCGGTCACCGCTACAGTGCCATCGATCTCCGGCGCATCGGCGGCGCTCCGCGCCAACGCCCGTGCGCCATCGTGCGAGTCGACCAGCACCCGCAGCGTCGCGCCGATCCGTCGCTTCAACCGGCGGGTGCTGATGGCTTCCTGCGTTGCCATGAACCGGGCGCGGCGCTCTTCGCGGAGCGCGTCCGGAACCGGATCGGGCAGCGCATTGGCGGCCGCGCCATCGACCGCCGAATACGCGAAGCAGCCAACCCGGTCGAGCTCGGCCTCGCTCAGGAATTCGAGCAGTGTTTCGAATTCGGCGTCGGTCTCGCCGGGGAATCCGACGATGAACGTCGAGCGTATCGTCAGCTCCGGGCACGCGGTGCGCCAGGCCCGGATCCGCTGCAGATTGTTTTCGACGTTCGCCGGGCGCTTCATCAGCTTGAGGATGCGGGGGCTCGCATGCTGGAACGGCACGTCGAGATACGGCAGCAGACCGGGGCCGCCGTCGCTGGCCATCAACGCGATGGTCTCGTCGACATGTGGATACGGATAGACGTAGTGCAGGCGCACCCAGGCGCCGTATTCGGCGGCTAGCGTCGCGAGCGCCGCCGCAAGCTCGGTCATCCGCGTCTTCAGCGGCCTGCCGCGCCAGAATCCGGTGCGATAGCGGACGTCGACACCGTATGCGCTGGTGTCCTGCGACACGACGAGGATCTCGCGCACGCCGGCCTTCAGCAGATTTTCCGCCTCGATCATGACCTCGCCGATCGGCCGGCTGACCAGATCACCGCGCAGCGAGGGAATGATGCAGAACGTGCAGCGGTGGTTGCAGCCCTCGCTGATTTTCAAATACGCATAGTGCTTCGGCGTCAGCTTGATGCCGATCTTGCTGTTCGGGGGTGGCAGCAGATCGACGAACGGATCGTGCGGCCTCGGCAGATGCTCGCGCACCGCCGCCATCACTTCCGATGCGGCGTGCGGCCCGGTGACCGCAAGCACCTTCGGATGCGCGGCGCGCACGAATGCGCCGCCTTGCTTGGCGCCGAGGCAGCCGGTGACTATGACCCTGCCGTTTTCGGCCAGCGCCTCACCGATCGCCGACAGCGACTCGTCGACCGCGGCGTCGATGAACCCGCAGGTGTTGACGACCACCAGATCGGCGCCATCGTAGGTCGGGGCGATCGCATAGCCCTCGGCGGAAAGCCGCGTCAGGATCTGCTCGGAGTCGACCAGCGCCTTCGGACAGCCGAGCGAGACAAAGCCGACGCGCGGCCCCGGCGCGGGGCGGGGGCGAGGGCGCGCGGAGGCGGGCTTTGGCGTCATCGGGCTATCGTGCGGCGCGCAAATATGACGCGCTGCAATGCGGATGTTGCGGCGCTTCGCGGCATCAGCGCTTTTTCTCGTCGTCGCCCGATGGATGCGTCGCGCCGAAATTGGGAAAGGGGAACGCGGTAAACAGCCCGCGTGTCTGGTCCTGCATCCGCTGCTGCATGTCCATGAACAGCTTGGCGCTCTGCTCCAGATAGTTGCCGAGCATGCCTTGCATCGCCGGCGCCTGCATCTGGAGAAACTGCTTCCACAGGTCCGGGGTGAGCATCATCTTGTCGCCATAGATCTGCTTTGCCTGGTCCTGCAGCTTGCCCTGTATGGCCATGAACGCCTTGACATTCTGCTCCATGTAATTGCCCATGATGCCCTGCAATGCATTGCCGTAGAAACGGATCATCTGCGACAGCATCTCGCTGGAGAACATCGGCACGCCGACCGATTCCTCCTCGAGAATGATCTGCAGCAGGATGCTGCGGGTCAGGTCGTCGCCCGACTTCGCGTCGATGACCTGGAAATCGATGAACTCGAGCACCATCTGCTTGACGTCCGCCAATGTGATGTAGCCGCTGTTGGCGGTGTCGTACAGGCGGCGGTTCGGATACTTCTTGATAATGCGGATCGGCTTGGCCATGCGTGCCTCCGGGGCGTCGAACCCACATTATAACTCGCTGATTTATTTGAGTGTTTGATTCGGCCTCCCGGCCGGCCGGCGGGATTGGTGCGATGCACAAAAAAGTCCTTGACTGAGGGGTTCCTCGTCCCTACAATGGGAGTTGTGCGGTGCAGCAAAACGGGGTGTGGTCCCGGGGTCGTGCGGCGAAGGGCCGGCGACCGGAGACCCCGTCGCAGCCCGCCTTATTCGGACCCGTCTTAGGGTCCATGAACCCAACGGGAAAAGGATGACCATGTACAACGCAACCGAACAATTCGCCGAAATCAACAAAGCCGGGTATGACAACGCCGTCAAGCTGGCGACCATGTCGCTGGACAAGGCGGAACAGCTGGCCAAGCTCAACCTCCAGGCCGCCAAGATCGTCCTCGAAAACGGTGTCTATACCGCCAACGCGGTCGCCGGTATCAAGGACGTCCAGGAATTGGCCGCCGTCCGCGCCAAGCTGACCGAAGCCGGCGTGCAGAATGCCCTCGGGTATTCGCGCGGCGTTTATCAGATCGCCTCCGAAGCGCAAGCCGACTTCTCGGCGCTGGCCGAGCAGGCGTGGGCTGCCTACACCAAGGGCTTCGCGGTGTGGGTCGACAATGCCACCAAGAACGCGCCCGCCGGCTCCGATGTCGCCGTGACGGCGTTGAAGTCGACGGTCGCTGCGACGACCGCGGCGTTCGATCAGTTCTCGAAGGCCACCAAGCAGGTTGTCAGCTTTGCCGACGCCTCGGTTCGCGCCGCCGCCGCCAACGCTGCCAATGCGACCAAACCGGCCGCCAAGGGCCGCAAGGCTGCGTAAGGCTGTCAGACAGTGCGATTCCGTTGGGTGCTTGAAACCGTAGAGGCGGTCCCAACGTAGAGTTAGCTGGCTCCACCTGTATCATTTTCCTCCTCCTAAATGATACAGTCTCGCCCCGGCAGCAATGCCGGGGTTTTTTTTCGCTCGCTTTCCTCGGCGATCGATGTCATGAGGCCACTTTCGTCGGCCGCTAGAACATGTGCTGGCCGCCGTTGATTGCGATATTGGCGCCGGTGACGAACGCCGCTTCCTCCGACGACAGATAGGCGACCAGTCCCGCAACCTCGTCTGGCTTGCCCAGACGGCCCATCGGTATCTGCGGGATGATCTTCGAGTCCAGAACCTCCTGCGGGATCGCCATCACCATCTTGGTACCGATGTAGCCGGGCGAGATCGTGTTGACGGTCACGCCCTTGCGCGAGACTTCGAGCGCCAGCGCCTTG
>Ga0134122_10004158_pt1 | contig 10727 bp, 10 predicted proteins | sample KB302_FD_96461 | JGI IMG/M metagenome (GOLD analysis project Ga0134122, IMG submission 96461) | Terrestrial soil microbial communities without Nitrogen fertilizer from Kellogg Biological Station, Michigan, USA - KB3-0-2 | ecosystem: Environmental > Terrestrial > Soil > Unclassified ... | reverse complement strand
CTGCTGCGCCCCGACGCCGGGCGCATCGTGGTGGACGGCCGCGTGCTGTTCGACGCGGCGGCCGGCGTGGACGTGCCGCCCCAGGCCCGTCGCGTCGGCTACGTCTTCCAGGGCTACGCGCTCTTCCCGCATCGCACCGCCGCCGAGAACATCGGCTTCGGCCTGCGCGACCGTCCGCGCGCCGAGCGCGAGCGGCGCGTGGCCGAGATCGTCGCGCGCCTCGGGCTCGGCGGCTTCGAGCGCCGGTATCCCTCGGAGCTGTCGGGCGGCCAGCGCCAGCGCGTGGCGCTCGGCCGTGCGCTGGCCATCGATCCCGCGCTGCTGCTGCTGGACGAGCCGCTCTCCGCGCTCGATGCGCCGCTGCGGGCGGCGCTGCGCAACGACCTGCGCGCGGTCCTGAGCGAGTGGGGCACCGCCGCCGTCGTCGTCACCCACGACTTCTCCGAGGCCTACCGGCTGGGCGACCGCATCGTGGTCTACGACGGCGGCCGCGTGGTGCAGGCCGCGCCGCGCGCCGAGCTGCTCTGGCAGCCGGCCTCGGAGGCCGTGGCCCGGATCATGGGCATCCCCAACGTCCTGCACGGCACGGTCATCAAGGCCACGCCCGACCGCATCCAGCTTCGCTGGCGCGGTCAGCTCCTGGAAGCGGTGAACTCTCCGACGCACTCGTACCTGCCGCCGCCGGAGTCGCCGATCGCGTTCTTCATCCGCCCGGAGTACGTGCGCCTCATCCGCAAGGACCGCGGCGCTGCGGATCCCGCGCACCACATGAATCTCATGTCGGGCACCGTCGTGGCCGACGAGGACTTCGGCACGACCTGGACGCTGCGCATCCGCCTGGATCATCCGGGAACGCCCGCGCAGGGCGAGCACGACATCGAGGTCGAGGTGCCGCACCTCGTCTACGAGATCCTCGAGATCGACCGCGACCGGCGCTGGGAGTTCTCGATTCACCGCGGCTCGATCCACGTCCTGCCGGCGTGACGCCCCTCGTCACGCTGCGCGACGTCCGCCTGCGCCACGCGGGCGGCTTCACGCTCGACGTGCCGGCGCTCGACGTGCGCGCCGCCGAGGTGCTGGCGGTGATCGGCCCCAACGGCAGCGGCAAGTCCACGCTCCTGCGCGTGATCGGCCTGCTGGAGCGCCCGGAGTCGGGCGAGGTCCTCGTCGGCGGCCGCGTGGTCGACGCGCGCGACGGGCTCGCCGAGCGGCGGCGGATGGCCACCGTGTTCCAGGACCCGCTGCTCGCCGACACCACGGTGGCCGCCAACGTGGCGCTCGGCCTCGGCTTCCGCGGCATCCGCGGCGCGGTGGCCGACGGGCGCGCGCTTCACTGGCTCGAGCGCTTCGGCGTGGCGGCGCTGGCCGAGCGGCAGGCGCGCACGCTCTCGGGCGGCGAGGCGCAGCGCGTGGCGCTGGCGCGCGCGCTCGTCCTGCGGCCGGAGGTGCTGCTGCTCGACGAGCCGTTCTCGAGCCTCGATCAGCCCTCGCGCAGCGCGCTCATCGCCGACCTCGGCGCCGTGCTGCGCCAGGAGCGCGTGGCCACCGTGCTGGTGACACACGACCGCGGCGAGGCGCAGGCCCTCGGCGACCGCGTCGCCGTGCTGATCGGCGGGCGGGTGCGCCAGATCGACGACACCGCGCGGGTCTTCCAGGCGCCGGTCGCCGAGGACGTCGCGCGCTTCGTGGGGGTGGAGACGATCGTCCCCGGCCGTGTGCTGGGGCGGGAGGGCGGCGTCACGCGGGTGCGCGTGAACGGCCGTACGGTCGAGGTCTCGGCGCCGGCCGAGCCGGGCGCGCGTGTGCGCGTGGCCATCCGCCCCGAGGACGTGACCCTGGTGATTCCCCCCGCGCGTGCCGGCTCCAGCGCGCGCAACGTGCTGGCCGGCACCGTGACGCGGATCACTGCCACCGAGGCCGGCGTGCGGGTGGAGCTGGACTGCGGGTTCCCGCTGGTGGCGACGGTCACCCGCCGGTCGCTGGACGACCTGGGGCTGGCCGAGGGCACCCCCATCGCCGCGGTGTTCAAGGCCAGCGCGGTGCACCTGCTCCCGGCCGCCACCGCTCCGCTTGACACCCCCACCGAACCGAGGCTATAAGGAGGCACCCGCAACCAGTGGCACAGGGACGGGGGATGGTATCGAGTCAAGGGTCGCGAAGCCAGCGTTCGTAGACGACGCTGGCTTTGTTTGTTTTACGTGCCCGCCATGCGAATGGAGGCGGATCAGATGACCCAGGAGAACCTCATCGAACGACTGATGGCCGAGAACGAGGAATTCCGTCGCCTGCGCTCCGAGCATCAGGGCTACGAGCAGGAGCTGACGAGCCTCAACGGAACTCCGGCGCTCTCGGCGGATCAGCACTGGCGGATGAGCGAGCTGAAGAAGCTGAAGCTGATGGCCAAGGACCGGATGGAGGCCATCATCCGCAGCACCGGCTCCGGCGTCACCGCCTGACTTCAACGAGCGGTAACCGGCGGCGCCGTCGCCCCGCGCGACGGCGCTCGCCACGCCCGCGCGCCGTCGACGACGGATTCCACGGTCTCACGCATCTCACGCGCGAGGGCGCTGCCCGGATGGTCGATGTCTCTCCCAAGCCCGAGACTGCACGCGAAGCCGTGGCCCAGGCGGTGCTGCGCATGCGGCCGGCCACGCTGCGCGCGATCCAGCGCGGCAACGCGCCCAAGGGCGACGTTCTCGGTGTGGCGCGCACGGCGGGCATCCTGGCCGCCAAGCGCACGCCGGAGCTCATCCCGCTCTGCCATCCGCTGCGGCTCACGCGCGTGGAGGTCTCGTTCGAGCTGCAGCCGCGGCGCGGCGAGCTGACCGTGCAGGCGCGCGTGCGGACGGTGGACAAGACCGGGGTGGAGATGGAGGCGCTGACCGCGGCCGGCGTGGCGGCGCTGACGGTCTACGACATGGTGAAGGCGCTGGAGAAGGGCGTCACCATCACGAACCTCCAGCTGCTCGAGAAGTCAGGCGGCAAGTCCGGCACGTGGACCCGCGCATGAAGACCGCGCTCATCTACTCCGAAGAGTGGAACCGCTTCGACTACGGGCCGGAGCATCCGCTGCGCATGGAGCGGCTGGGCCTCACGTGGCGCTTGATGGAGGCCTACGGTCTCACGCGACTGCCCGGCGCCACGGTGCGCGCGCCGGAGCCGGCCGCGGAGCAGGAGATCGCGGTCTTCCACGATCCGCACTACCTCGGCGTCCTCAAGGCCGCCAACCAGGGGGCGCCGCCGCCGCGCGCGAGCGCGTTCGGCTTGGGCGCCGGCGACAACCCGGTGTTCCGCGGCGTGTGGGAAGCCGCGCGCCTGGTGGCGGCGGGCTCGCTCATGGCCGCCGACCTGGTGGCCAGCGGGCAGGCCGAGCGCGTCTTCCACTTCGCCGGCGGGCTCCATCATGCGCTGCCCGATCGGGCGTCAGGCTTCTGCTACGTGAACGATCCCGTGCTGGCGATCCTGCGCCTGCGCGAGCGCGGCCTGCGCGTGGCCTACGTGGACATCGACGCGCACCACGGCGACGGCGTGCAGTACGCGTTCTACGGCGATCCCAACGTGCTGACCATCTCTACGCACGAGCGCGGCGAGCGGCTGTTCCCCGGCACCGGCTTCGTGCGCGAGCTGGGCGAGGGCGACGCGGCCGGCTACTCGGTCAATCTGCCGCTGGAGGCATACACGGACAGCGCGGTGTACCTGCCGGCGTTCGAGGCGGTGGTGCCGCCGCTGCTCGAGCGCTTCAAGCCCGACGTGATCGTGGCCCAGCTCGGCGTCGACGGGCATCGCACCGATCCGCTCACCCACCTGGCCTTCGACCTCCAGGGCTTCGTGCGCGCATTCGCGCGCATCATCCCGCTGGCGCCGAAGATCGTGGCGCTGGGCGGCGGCGGCTACGACGTGCGCAACGTGGCGCGCGGCTGGACGGCGGCGTGGGCCGCGCTGAACGGCGTGGAGCTGGCCGACGAGCTGCCCGCGTCGTACGCGCGCGACATCCAGCACTACGGCTTCACGTCCACCACGCTGTGGGACGAGCCGGCCGCCGCGCTGCCCGAGGATATCCAGCGGGCCGTCCGCGAGTACGCCGACCGCCAGGTCGACGCCGTGCAGACGACGATCTTCCCCTTCCACCGCTTGTAATCGGGGGCGGGACCGCCCTGGCGCTCGTCTATGGCCCGTCCGCAGGCACACGCAGGTCGGGGTCGTCCATCCAGTAGGCGAACCACCAGCGTCCGTCGGCGTCACGCCAGCCGGCATAGATCGAGGGCAGGTGGTGCCACACGAGCAGGCGGCCGCGGCGTCCGTCGGTGTCGACGAGATCGGCGGCGAGGCTCGCGACCGGGAGCCGCTGGGCCCACGGGATATGGGTCACCGTCGTCCCTCGCCGGCTCGCAAGCAGGCGTGCCAGGTAGTCGCGCACCGCCGCTTCCTTCACGAAGATCTTCGCGTCCCACCACGTGACCTCGAGCGTCGACAGCCGGCCGCGGATGAGCGCGCCCAGGGGGCCGTGGTTGCCTCCGTCGGCCAGGCGTGTGTCGTACGCATCGCGCGGGAAGTCGGCCGGCGGCGGGGCCGGCCGCGTGGCAAAGCGGATGGCGTCGCTCGCGGCGGCGCTGAGCGAGAGCCACACGGCTGCCAGCGCCGCCGCGCGCCGGACGCGCTCAGCGCCGCGCGGTCGCACGCTCGCGCTCCAGCAGATCGATGTAGGCGGGCGCCAGCAGGGCCGGGGCCGGCACACCGAGCGTCGCCAGCACCGCGTGGGCCTCGCGCTCGCCATCGGCGGCCGGCTCGGAGGGATCCAGCACGACCTCGAGCTCCACGAAGTGCCCCAGACCGCGCACGTCGTCCAGGTGCACCCGCGTGCGGCCGATCATGAACAGCTCTCGCCGCTTTTCCACGACGCCGCGCACGCCGAGCGCGTGTGCCAGCACCGCTTCCACGGCGGCGGCGTCGGGGCACACCGATCTCGAGTAGGTGGACGTCTTGGGGCCCGTGGTGTCGTCGCGCTCATAGAAGATGAGCTCGCCGCTGCCGTCGTCGAAGCGCCGCAGTTTCAGCCGTCCGTGAGCCACGGCGAAGAACGTGTCGCGCTGCCCGATGATGACCGGCCGTGCCGTCGCCGCCGCCGCCACGCGCGCGCGCAGCGCCCCGGGATCGGCCACGCGCGCCTTGATCTCGACGTTACGCGCCGGCGTCACGCCCGGCAGCCTAGCACGCCGCGCCCCATGCTAGAGTGACGTGTCTCAGCCTGGGCGCGCCTGCGTGTGGCCGTGCGCGCCGCAGCTGCAGGCGAGTGAGGTGAACGTGCGCGGAGTCCTGATCACGTTCGAGGGCGTCGAGGGCTCGGGGAAGTCGACCCAGATGCGACGCCTCGCACGCACCCTCCGCCGCCAGGGCTATCCCATCGAGCAGACGCGCGAGCCCGACGGCACCGCGTTCGGCGGTGCCGTGCGCCGACTCTTCGAGCGCGACGTGGCGCCGCTCACGCAGGCCCTGCTGTTCCTCGCCGCGCGGCACCAGCACGTGCTCGAGCGCATCCGACCGTGGCTGCGCGCGCGGCGCGTCGTGCTCTGCGACCGCTACACCGACGCCAGCGTGGCCTACCAGGGCTACGCGGGCGGCGTGGAGCCCGAGCTCATCCGCGAGCTCAACGTGCGCGCGACCGGCGGGGTGCTGCCCGACCTCACGCTGTTGTTCGACTGCGACCCCGCGCTCGGCTTTCGCCGGATCGGCCGCCGCCGGCGCGATCACTTCGAGCGCCAGGCGCTGGCCTTCCACCGCCGCGTGCGCCGCGGCTATCGCGAGATCCAGCGCGCCGAACCCAAGCGCGTGCGGTTGATCAACGCAGCGCGGCCCCCCGAGGTGGTGGCGGCCGAGGTGCAGACCATCGTCGGAGACTTCCTGCGTGGCGCTTGAGGGCGTGCGCGATCAACCGCGCGCCGTCGCGCTGCTCCGTCGCGCCCTCGAGGGCGGGCGCGTGGCCCACGCCTATGCGTTCGTGGGGCCGGCGGGCTCCGGCCGCATGACCACAGCGCGCGCATTCGCGCAGGCGCTGCTGTGCGAGACGTCTGGTGGCCCTGGGGGCTGCGGGAAGTGTCGCGGGTGCACCCTGGCGGCGGCCGGGCACCATCCGGATTTACACGTGATCGTCCCCACGCCGCCCGAGCGCAATCCGAAGGGCACGCCGCTCATCCGGATCGACGCCATCCGCGAGTTCGAGCGGCAGGCCTCGCTCCGGCCGGCGATGGGCGGTCGGCGCGTGCTGCTGCTCGACGACGCCGACCGCATGACCGACGACACCCCGCAGGCTTTCCTCAAGTTTCTCGAGGAGCCGCCGCCGGGGACGGTCCTCATCCTGATCCTGTCCGGCGTACGCGCGGTGCCGGCCACCGTGCTCTCGCGCTGCCAGATCGTGCGGTTCCAGACGCGCGACGGCGGCCGCCCCGCGACCGTCGTGGCCGAGGCGCTGGCGCTGCTGGAGACGGCGCGTGCCGACGGCGCCGCCGGGCTCTTCCGGCGCACGGACCGGCTGGATCGCGAGCGCGCCGAGGCGCTGGTGGACGGCTGCTGGCTGCTGTGCCGCGACCTGCTGCTGGCCCGCGCGGGCGCGCCGCCCACCCTGCTGCACGACCCCGCGCGCGCCGCCGACCTCGCCGCCGAGGCCAGCCACTGGACGGACGCTGGTCTCCTGGCCGTCGTCGAGGCCTGCCGCCACGCCCGCGAGACGCTCATCAACAACGTCACCCCGCGGCTCACCGTCGAGACGGTCATCCACCGTCTTCTGGCGCGCGCCGCATAACGGCCGGACACCCGTAACCGGAGGGGAAGGGGGAACCCTTCGAGGGTGCCCCTTCAATAAAGATGGATATTCGAGCAAACGATGATCGAGAACACGCGACGATCGAGAACACGCGATGACCGAGCACACGCGAGACGAAGAGACGCGAGACGCCGAGTACCTGATCGGCATTCGCCTGCGGGATGCCTCGCCGGCGGAGGATTACAAGCTGGTGGAGGACGTCGCGCCGTCCGTCGGCGACATCGTGGTGGTGGAGACCGCCACCGGGACGGCGATCGGCGAGGTGCGGCGGCCGCGCCGCGCGCTGCCGGACTTCAAGCGCGACCGGCTCTTTCGCCGCGTGGTGCGCCCGGCGACCGCGACGGAAGAGCGCGAGTACCGTGACCGCCGCCAGCGCGAGGAGCGCGCCGTCGTGGCCGCCCAGCGGCTGGCCCGCGAGCGTGCGATGCCGATCAAGGTGGTCGACGTCGAGATGCACGGGGCCGAGCGCCGGGTGACGGTCTACTTCAACGCTGAGGACCGCATCGACTTTCGCGATCTGGTGCGTGACCTCGCCCGGGAGTTTCGCGCGCGCATCGAGATGCGGCAGATCGGCGCCCGTGACACCACGCGGGTCATGGACGGCATCGGGCCCTGCGGCCGTCAGCTCTGCTGCTCGTCGCATCTGCGCAAGTTCGAGCCGATCTCCGTGAAGATGGCCAAGACCCAGGACATGCCGCTTACCGACAGCCGCCTGCTCGGCAACTGCGGACGCCTCAAGTGCTGCCTGCTCTACGAATTCTCGACCTACCAGGAGCTGCGCTCGCGGCTGCCGCGCGTCAATACGCCGTGCCAGGCCGACTGCGGCTCCGCCGGCGGCTGCATGACCGGCAAGGTGCGCTCGATCCGCGTCCTCGCGCAATCCGTGATCGTCGGCTTCCCCGACGGCACCGAGGCGGAGGTCCCGCTCGACCAGGTGACGTGGGAAGGCCGCGCCCACGTGGAGGCGCAGCTCAAGCAGCCCTGACGCGCCCGTTCAGAATCGTTCCGGGAGGATCACCGATGATCAGGATCCGGATCGCCGTGCTCGCGCTCGCCGTGCTCTCCCTGCTGCTGCCGGCCCGGATGGTCCCGGCCCAGCAGCCGCCGATCAAGATCGGCTTCATCACCTCGCTCACCGGGGTGGCGGCCCAGGCGGCCAAGGACATGGTGAACGGCCTCACCATGTACCTCGAGGAGACGGGCTACCAGATGAGCGGCCGCAAGGTGGAGCTGATCGTCGAGGACGACCAGGGCCGCCCCGATACGGCGCTCGCCAAGCTGCGCAAGGTTGTCGAGCACGACCAGGTCCATCTCGTCGCCGGCATCCTCTTCGGCCATCTCGGCTACGCGGTGGCGCCCAAGATCGACGAGTACAAGATCCCCGGGATGATCACGGTGGCCGCCTCCGACGACCTCACACAGCGACTGAAGTATCGCTGGGTCGTCCGCACCGGCTGGGCGTCCAGCCAGCCCTCGCATCCTTTCGGGGAGTACGCCGCCAAGACGCTCAAGTACAAGAAGGTGGCGGTGGTCGCGTCCGACTACGCGTTCGCCTGGGAAGTGGTGGGCGGCTTCCAGAAGACGTTCGAGGAGTCGGGCGGCCAGGTGGTGCAGAAGCTCTGGGTGCCGCTGGGCGCCATGGACCTCTCGCCGTACATCGCGCGCCTGAAGCGCGACGCCGACGCGGTCTTCACCATGGTGGCCGGCGCCTCCACGATCCAGTTCTTCAAGCAGTACCAGGACGCCGGGCTGACCGGGAAGATCCCGTTGATCGGCGGCGGCCCCGCCGTGGACGAGGCGCTGCTGCCGCAGATGGGTGACGAGGCGCTCGGCGTGATGACGCCGCTCATCTACAGCGCGGCGCTCGACACGCCCGCCAACCGCAAGTTCGTCAAGGACTACCGTGCCAAGTTCGGCAAGGTCCCGTCGTACTTCTCAGAGACGAACTACACCAGCGGGCGCTGGATCGCCGAGGCCGTCAAGGCGGTCGAGGGCAAGGTGGAGGATCGCGAGGCCTTCCTGGCCGCGCTGAAGAAGGTGTCGATCCCCGACGCCCTCCGCGGGCCCGTGAAGCTCGACGCCAGCGGCAACCCGATCCAGAACGTCTACTTCCGCAAGGTCGAGCGCAACAAGGACGGCGAGCTGCAGAACACCGTCATCGTGACGATCAACGCGGTCTCGCAGTTCTGGAAGTACACCCCCGAGGAATTCCTGAAGCAGCCGCTCTACACGCGCGACGTCCCGCCCTGCAAGGCCTGCTGATATAGTGACGGGCGTGGGCACGTTCTATCTCACCACGCCGATCTACTACGTCAACGCGCGGCCGCACCTGGGTCATGCGTACACGACGATCGTGGCCGACGCCATGGCGCGCTATCACCGCCTGATCGGCGACGAGACCTTCCTGCTGACCGGCACCGACGAGCACGGGGACAAGATCGCCCAGGCGGCCGCCGCCGCCGGCGTGTCGCCGCAGGCGATCGCCGACGAGATCTCGGGTGCGTTCCGCGACGCCTGGCGGCGGCTCGGCATCACCAACGACGACTTCATCCGCACGACCGAGCCGCGGCACGCCAAGGTGGTCCAGGCCATCCTCCAGAAGCTCTGGGACGCCGGCGAGATCTATCTCGGCCGCTACGGCGGCAACTACTGCGTCGGCTGCGAGCGCTTCTACACCGAAAAAGAGATCGTCGACGGCAAGTGCCCCGATCACCAGACGCCGCTCAAGTGGATCGAGGAAGAGAACTACTTTTTCAAGATGTCGAAGTACCAGGGCTGGCTGATCGAGACCATCAACGCGCACCCGGACCTGATCCGCCCGGAGCGCTACCGGAACGAGATCCTCGGCTTCCTGCGCGATCCGCTTCAAGATTTATCCATCAGCCGGCCGCGCACGCGCCTGGAGTGGGGCATCCCGCTGCCGTTCGACGACAAGTACGTCACCTATGTCTGGTTCGATGCGCTCATCAACTACGTGTCCGCGCTCGGCGGCCCCGGCGATCCGCGCTTCGAGAAGCTGTGGCCGGTCGTGCACCACGTGACCGGCAAGGACATCCTCAAGCCCCACGCCATTTACTGGCCCTGCATGCTGAAGGCGGCGGGAATCGACCTCTACCGCCACCTGTTCGTGCACGGCTACTGGAACGTGGGCGGCGGCAAGATGTCCAAGACGATCGGCAACGTGGTCGAGGCCTTCGCGCTGGCCGACAAGTACGGCAACGACGCGTTCCGCTACTTCGTCATGCGCGACATGGTCTTCGGCCTGGACTCCGACTTCTCGGAGGAGGCGTTCGTCGGCCGGCTCAACGCCGACCTCGCCAACGACCTCGGCAACCTCGTCTCGCGGGCCACCACGCTGCTGGAGAAGGCCACGCCGGCGAGCATCCCGGCGCCGCTGGCCGACGTGCTCGGCACGGCGGAGCTCCGCGCGGCCTCCGCCGCCGCGCTGGCCGCGGTCCAGAAGGCGATGGGCGAGTTCGCGTTCTCGCGCGCGCTGGCGGCGATCTGGGAGTTCATCGGCGCCGCCAACCGCTACGTGGACGCCTCGCAGCCGTGGGCGCTCGCCAAGGACCCGGCGCGGGCCGGCGAGCTCAACCGCGTGCTGGCCACGCTGGCCGACGCGCTGCGGTTCCTCGGCATCGTGCTCGATCCGTTCCTGCCGGGCGCGTCGCTGAAGATTCGCGTGGCGGTCAACGACGACCGGCCGCCGTCGATCGACAACGCGGTGATGGGCCGGCTCCAGGACATTCCGCGCGTGCAGAAGCTGACGGGCCTCTTCCCACGCATCGACACGAAGTCCGCGGCGGCGGCCGGCGAGACAGGCGGCGCGAAGCCGGCCGCCGCCGATGGCGCGCGGCTGTCCATCTCCGACTTCGGGAAGGTCGAGCTGCGCGTGGCGCAGGTGCTGGCG
>Ga0134122_10004156_pt1 | contig 10729 bp, 9 predicted proteins | sample KB302_FD_96461 | JGI IMG/M metagenome (GOLD analysis project Ga0134122, IMG submission 96461) | Terrestrial soil microbial communities without Nitrogen fertilizer from Kellogg Biological Station, Michigan, USA - KB3-0-2 | ecosystem: Environmental > Terrestrial > Soil > Unclassified ... | reverse complement strand
TGGAGGAGTCACCCCGCCACCTGCAGCGTCGGATCGATCCCGAGACCGGCCTGGCGCTGATCGACCTCAGAGAAGGCGGCCGAGCACCTTCGCGAGCGATTCCGGCTTGAAGCCCAGCTGCAACAGGGCCACGCCCTCGTTGAAGTATTCGCGGTAGCGCGCCACCCGGCCGTTCTCGAGCTCGAACAGGCTCATGCCGCGGAAGCGCACCGGCCGGCCGGCGCTGCGCGGAATCGCGTCGCTCACCACGTAGCTGAAGGACCACTCGGCGGCAGCCGCCGCCGGCGACTCCACCACGGCGTCCATCACCCACGCGTAGTCGCGCCCCTCGTGGAACATGCGCGCGAACATCTCCCGCAGCGCGGTGGTCCCGGTGTGGGGGCCGAAGAACGTGTCGGTATACGTCGCCCCGGGCGTGAAGCACGCGACCAGTGCTTCCACGTCTCTCCGGTTGAAGGCCTTCTCGAAGTCACGCACCACGCTCATGAGTGGGCTCCTCGCTGGGACAGGCTCGCTCGCGCCGCCTACTATACCGTCCCCGCCGATGGTAGGCTGAGCGCCGCCATGACGAACTCTCCGAACCGGCTCGACACGATCGTCACCACCGAGTGGCTGGCCGCGCACCTGGGCGAGTCCGACCTGCGCGTGCTGGACGGTACCTGGCACATGCCGCAGCTCAAGCGCGATCCGCGCGCGGAGTTCGCGCAGGCCCACATCCCCGGCGCCGTGTTCTTCGACATCGACGCGATCGCCGATCACGGCACGACCCTGCCGCACATGTTGCCGACCGCCGCCGAGTTCGCGGCCGCGGTCGGGGCGCTGGGCATCGGCAGCGGCGACCGCGTCGTGGTCTACGACGTGCGCGGCGTGATCAGCGCCGCGCGCGTGTGGTGGACGTTCCGCACCTTCGGCCACGACGCGGTGGCGGTACTCGACGGCGGACTGCGCAAGTGGCAGGCGGAAGGCCGGCCGGTCGAGTCCGGCCAGCCCAAGCCGGCGGCGCGTGCGTTCACCGCGCGGCTGCGGCCGGAGCTGGTGCGGGACGTCGAGGCCATGCGCGCCAACGTCACGTCGCGCGCGGCCCAGGTGCTCGACGCGCGCAGCCGGGGCCGCTTCGCCGGCACCGAGCCCGAGCCCCGCGCCGGACTGCGCGGCGGCCACATTCCCGGCAGCTTGAACCTGCCCTACGAGACGCTCTACCGGGCGGACGGCACGCTCAAGTCGCCGGACGAGCTTCGCTCAGCCGTAACCGCGGCCGGCGTGGACCTCGGTCGCCCGATCGTAACCTCGTGCGGCTCGGGCGTGACCGCATCCGTGCTGGCGCTGGCGCTCCACCAGCTCGGCCGACCCGACGTCGCCGTCTACGACGGGTCCTGGAGCGAGTGGGGCGGGCGCGCCGACACGCCGATCGAGCCGTGAGCCCCACGTTGGCGCTCAGCCGCGAGCGTGCTCGCCCGGGCGCCGGCGCCACCAGAGAATGAGGGCGCCGAGACCGAGCAGACCTGTGATGCCCTGCACGCGGAACGCCATGGACACGTTCCAGGCCTCCGAGATCGCGCCGACGGCGAACGCACCGAGCGGGAACACGCCGCCCCACACCAGCGTGTAGAGGCTCATCATCCGGCCGCGCAGCTCGTCGGGGGCGGCGAGCTGCAGCCGGGTGTTGCAGCTGGCCACCAGGATCAGGCCGGAGAATCCGGTCACGAACAGGAGCGGTACCGCCACCCACGTGGTGCGGGCGGTCGACAGCGCGAGTAGTCCGCTGAGGGCAACCGCCGAGGCCACCATCATGCTGGCGATCGGCGGCTCGGGCGCGCGCCGGAAGCCCACCGTCAGGGCGCCGGTCACGGCGCCCACGCCGAGCGCGGCCATGAGGAAGCCGAACCCCTCGGCGCCCAGGCCGAGCACCTGCCGGGCGAGCAACGGCACGTAGACCGTGAAATTGAAGACCGTGAGGCTGACCGTGAGCAGCAGACCTAGGATCAGCCGGATCATCGGCGTGCGCGCCGCGTACGCGAGGCCCTCGCCGATCTCCTGGAGCATGGTCGTGCCCCGTCGCGCCGGCGCCGTGCCGCGAGCGTTCAGGGTCATGAGCGCGATGGCCACGACGATCAGGCCCAGCGCGTTGAGCACGAAGGCCGGCGCGACACCGACGCGCGCGATCAGCAGCCCACCGATGGCCGGCCCCACAATGCGCGCCGCGTTGAACGAAGCCGAGTTCAGGGCCACCGCGTTGGCGAGGTCGGCCTTGCCCACCATCTCGGCCATGAACGACTGACGCGCCGGCGAGTCGAAGGTCTGGGCCAGGCCGGCCAGCACCGCCACGACGCCCACGTGCCAGTACTGGACGCGGCCGGAGGCGACCAGTGCGGCCATGGCGAGGGCCAGCGCCGCCAGCGTGAGCTGGGTCGCCACCAGCACACGGCGCTTGGGCAGGCGGTCGGCCACCGCCCCGGTGACCACCGAGAACAGGAGGATGGGGCCGAACTGCAGGGTGCCGATCAGCCCGAGCCGGAGCGGCGAGCCGGTGAGCTGCAGCACCAGCCACGACTGCGCCACCGTCTGCATCCAGCCGCACACCAGCGCGACCATCTGAGCCAGGAAGAACCGGCGAAAGTCGGCGTGGTTGAGCGCACGAAGCCCGTTCGGAAACGTCATCGTCCCACCGTAGAATAGCCCTGGTGAGCGAGTCAGAGTTCCTCTACCTGACCACCACGGGCCGTCGGAGCGGCCAGCCGCGTCAGATCGAGATCTGGTTCACCGAGCACGACGGCCGCTACTACGTGGTCGCCGAGCACGGCGACCAGGCGGGCTGGGTCCAGAATCTTCGCACCGACCCCCGCGTGACGGTGCGAGTGGGCGAGCGCGTGTTCCCGGCCAGCGCGCGTGTCGTGGACGCGGCCAGCGATACCGTCCTGCGCGACGACGTGCGTCGCCGCTCGGAGCGCAAGTACGGCTGGGGCGATGGGCTCGTGATCGAGCTGTCGCCCGCGGGAGCGTCGCGATGAATCGGTCGTTCAGCACCGCGGTCGGATTGCGGCGAGCTGCCGCCATCATCTTCGCGCTGGTGGCGGTGCTGCCGATGCTCGCCGTGCTGCCGGTCGTGCACACCGCCGGGCTGATGGCCAACCCGTGGGCCCAGGTCGCGCTGCTCCTGGCGGTAGGGCTGGCGGTGCTCGGCTTCTTCGTGCTTCGCCGTCTCACCGATCAGGTCGCCCGGCTGGCCGAAGGCTTCGCCAACCCCAGCCCGACCACCTCGGTGCCCGCGGCGACCGTGCCGGGACTGGGGCGTGTCACCGAGATCGGGCAGATCGGCGACGCCCTCACCCACATGCTCAACGACCTGCGCACCTCCACCGAGCGGCTCGAGGACCTCGTCTTCAAGCTCAGCACGCTGAACGAGGTGGTGGAGCTGGCCGCGCGCATTCCGCAGATGCAGGACCTCCTGGCCCTCGTCCTGGAGCGCACGATGCGCACGGTGCGCGCCTCCATCGGCTCGATCATGCTGCTCGACCACGAGCGTCAGGTGCTCCGCGTGGTGGTGGCCCGCGGCCTGCCCGACGACGTGGAGCACGCGGAGGTGCCGGTCGGCGAGAGCATCGCGGGGAAGGTCGTCCAGCTGGGCGAGCCGGTGCTGGTGGAAGATATCGCCACCGATCCACGCTTCGCGCGCACGCGCGATCCCAAGTACGGCTCGGGCGCCTTCATGTGCCTGCCGGTACGCGTCGAGGACCGCATCATCGGCGTGGTCAACCTGGCCAAGAGCGCGGTGGCGCCGCCCACGCCGGCCTTCAGCCCGACCGATCTGCAGTTCCTCAACACGCTCATGACCCACATCGCGTACGCCGTCGACAACGCGCGCCTGCTGCAGGAGGCGCAGCTGTCGGCCAATCGCCTGCGCCGCGCGATGGAGGATCTGCGCACCACGCAGACACGCGTCGTCGAGGGCGAGACACTGCGCGCCGTCGGGCAGATGGCCTCGGGCATGGCCCACCACGTCAACAACCTGCTGGCCGTCATCTCCGGGCGCGTGCAGCTGCTGCTGGGGCGCACCCAGCCGCCCGAGATCCGCCGGCCGCTGGAGATCGTCCAGCAGGCGACGTTCGACGCGGCCGACGTCGTGCGCCGCGTGCTCGGCTTCACCGCGCTGCAGCCGGTGGCCTCGGGGGCATCGGTGCACATGAACGACATCGTGCGCGAGGTCGTCGAGCTCGCGCGGCCGCGCTGGCGCGACGAGGCCCAGATGCGCGCGGTGGCCCTGGACGTCGCGCTCGATCTGGGCGAGGTGCCGCGGGTGACCGGCGATGCCTCCGCGCTGCGCGAGGTCGTCATGAATCTCTTGTTCAACGCCATCGATGCCATGCAGCAGAGCGGGACCATTCGCATCACGACGTGGGCCGCCGACGAGTGGGTCCACTGCGCGGTGGCCGACACCGGCGTGGGCATGACCGACGAGGTGCGCAAGCACGCGGTCGAACCGTTCTTCACCACCAAGGGACCGCGCGGGACCGGGCTGGGCCTGAGCGTCTCGCACACCGTGGTGCAGCGCCACGGCGGCCAGCTGAATCTCGGGCCCAACGAGGGCGGCGGCACGGTGGTCACGCTGCGCCTGCCCCAGGCGGCTGCCGCCGAGCAGGCCAAGGCCGAGCCGACGCCGCCCGGCGCGCCCCTGCGCATCCTCCTGGTCGACGACGAGCCGTCGGTGCGCGAGGCGCTCGCCGACACGCTGGTCGAGGACGGCCACGCTGTGGTGCAGGCGCCGAGCGGTCCGGAAGCCCTGGCCCGCCTGGGCGAGGGCGCCGCGGTGGATCTCGTCCTCACCGATCTCGGCATGCCGGAGATGACCGGCTGGGACGTCGCCCGCGCCGTGCGCCAGCGGTGGCCCGGCCTGCCGATCGGCCTCGTCACCGGCTGGGCCGTCGCCCTCGACATGAGCGACGAGGAGCGCCGCGGCGTCAACTTCGTGCTGGCCAAGCCATACACAGTCGAGACCCTGCGCACCGCACTCGCCACGATAAGGCCTGTTTGACGTGGGGGGCCCCGAGCGGGCCCCCCACACCCCCCGCGCTCCGCGCCCCGGCGTAGCCGTGGCGCTGCGCGAGCGCGCCCGGCACCCACGGCGCCCCGGCGCAGCGTGGCGCTGCGCGAGTTCGTAGGCAGATTCGCCGTAGGGTCTTGCGCTGGTTCGGGTGGGGCACTAGGCTTCCCCGCCATGAACAACAACGTGAGCCGCCGACACTGGCTGGGAGCTGCGGCGCTGGCGAGCGCCGCGGCCGTGACCGGAACCGCCAATGCGCAGACCAAGCCGACAGCCGATGACCTGATTCGCACGGTCAAGGGCACGCGCGTGTTCGACCTGTCGTTCACCTGGAACGACCAGGCGCCGGTGCTGAACCTGAACCCGCCCTACTCGTACGCGTTGAACCGCACGCACAAGATGACGCACGAGATCTTCGGGCAGGTGCCGGGCAGCCGCGTGTCGTGGGCGTCGGAGATCATGTTCTTCAGCGGCCAGCACGGCGCGCCCACACTCGACGCCATCGGTCACATCGGTCGCGACCTCAAGCTCTACGGCGGCGTCGACGCCGTCGCGGCCACCGCCACGCCGGGCGGGATCGGCGCCAATCTCGGCATCGATCACTTCCCCATCGACCTGATGCTCAACCGCGTGGTGCTTCTCGACGTGGCGCGGCAGCTGGCCGGCGGGCGGCCCGATCCGTTGGCGCCTGGCTTCGAGATCACCGGCGCGCACCTGGAGGCCACGGCCAAGGCCCAGGGCGTCGAGGTGCGGCCGGGTGATTCGCTGCTGATCCGCACCGGCTGGGGCCAGTACTTCGGCAAGGACAACGCGCGCTTCCTGGGCGAGCAATCGCCGGGGCCGGGTCAGGACGCCGCGCGCTGGATCATCGATCGCAAGATCCGCCTGGCCGGCAACGACACCGCGACGTTCGAGAAGCGCCCGGCCGCCTACGGTCGCGAGCTGTTCAGCGTGCACATGATGCTGCTCGCCGACAGCGGCATCTACATCATGGAGAACGCCAATCTCGAGCCGCTCGGCGACGCCAAGGTCGGCGTGGCGCTGCTGGTGATCACGCCGCTGAAGATCCAGGGCGGCACCGGCTCCCCACTCCGCGCGCTCGCACTCGCTCCTTGAGCCAGATGGAGGGCCTCCGAGACCGCTACTAGTACTGGACGGTCGCGAAGCGCCACGGCTCCGCCGGGGCGCGAAGCGTGGGGGGCTTGGGGGGCCCTTTCGAGGCCCTCCATCTAAATCGGACGTGAGAGAGTGGACGAGTGCTGTCCGACGTCCGGGACTGTCTCAGGTTGCTGTCTCCGTGGGCGCGCTGGCGGTGGGCGGGGCTCATCCCGCTGGCGCTGGCCGCGGCGGCCGCCGAGGCCATCGGCGCTGGAGTCGCGTTCGGGCTGATCACGATTCTCGGCGACCCCGCCCGGGCCGCCGCGCTGCCGGTCGCCGCCTGGGTCTATCCGTACCTGCCCTCGCACGACAACCGCTCGGTGGTGCTCGCGTTCACGCTGCTGGTGATCACCTTCTACATCGCCCGCAACGTCCTGCTGGCCGGGGTGACCTGGGCGCAGGAGCGTGCGCTCAACGCCTCGGTGGCCGAGCTGTCGAACCGGCTGTTCACCGCCTACCTGGCCGCGCCCTATGACTTCCACTTCCGGCGCAACTCGGCCGCGCTGATCCGCCGCGTGACCGACGGCGTGCACAGCGTCTTCCGCGGGGTGCTCGGCTCGCTCGTCGCCATCGCCACCGAGACGCTGGTGGTGGCCGGCCTCGTGGTGGTCCTCGGCGTGACCGCGCCGGGCGTGACGCTGGTGGCGGTGGTGGTCGTGGGCGGCCTGCTGTCGCTGCCTCTGCTGCTGTCGCGGCGAGCGACGGCACGCTGGGGCCGCGCCGTGCAGATTCTCGACACGTCGATTCTCCAGACGGTGCAGCAGAGCCTGGGCGCGGTGAAGGAGGTCAAGCTCACCGGACGGGAGGCGTTCTTTCTCGGCCAGCTCGGCGAGCGCGTGCCGGCCGCCGCACGCTTGCGCCTGCGGTATCTCACGCTGGGCGCCGCGCTGCGCATGGCGGTCGAGACCGTGTTCGTGGGTGGGCTCCTGCTCGTGAGCCTGCTCGTCACGCTGCGCCACGAGCCGTCCGGTGCCTTGCCGCTGCTGGGGCTCTATGCGTACGCCGGCTTCCGCGTCATCCCGTCGGCCAACCGGATCATGCTCTACGTGACCGAGCTTCGGTACAGCCGCGCCTGGATCCACGACCTCCGCGACGATCTCACCCTGCTCGAGACGCAGCCGTCGGCCGCCGAGCGCGCCGGCGAGCCCATCCGCTTCACCCGCGCGCTGGCGCTGGAGGGCGTGGCGTACACGTACGCGGGGGAGCGCGAGCCGGTGCTGCTGGGCGTGGACCTGACGATCGCCCGCGGCGAGTCCGTCGGCATCGTGGGCTCGTCCGGCGCGGGCAAGAGCACGCTCGTCGACGTGCTGCTGGGGCTGCTGGCGCCGACGGCCGGCCGCGTCACCGTGGACGGCTGCGACATCCGGACCGCGCCGCGCTCCTGGCAGCGCCACATCGGCTACGTGCCGCAGGAGCCGTTCCTGCTCGACGACACGCTGCGCCGCAACGTCGCCTTCGGAATCGCGGATGCCGAGATCGACGACCGCCGCGTGGAGAGCGCGCTACACCTGGCCCAGCTCGCAGACTTCGTCGGCACGCTGCCGGAGCGCCTCGACACGCTGCTCGGCGAGCGCGGCACGCGCCTGTCGGGCGGCCAGCGCCAGCGCGTGGCCATCGCCCGCGCGCTCTATCACGAGCCCGAGGTGCTGGTCTTCGACGAGGCCACCTCGGCCCTGGACTCGCCGACCGAGCGCGAGCTGATCGCCGCGCTGGAGGCGTTGCACGGCGTGAAGACGCTGGTGGTGATCGCGCATCGGCTGACGACGGTGCGCCGCTGCGACCGGCTGGCGGTGCTGCGCGACGGACGCGTGGCGGCGGTGGGATCCTACGACGAGCTGCTGGCGCGCGACGCCGGCTTCCGGGAGCTGGCCGCCGCCGCGCCCTGAGCCGCCTCGGCCACCGCGGCGCGCACCTGCTGCACGAAGCGCTCGGTCGAGAACAGTGGCGCCCGCGTGGCCAGGTGGGCGCGCAGGCGGGCCTGTTCCTCGGGGTCGCGTAGCGTGCCGGCGATCTTGGCCACCGCGTCCTCGATCGACCCGTAGGTCAGGCGCTTATCCCCGACGATCTCCACCTGCCCGCCGCCGTCGGGGACCCACACGATGCAGCCGGCCCGCACCATCTCGGCCGGCGCCATACCGAAGTGCTCCTCGCGCATGCCGTGGATCCCGTAGCGCACGCGCCCGATCAGCGCCAGCAGCTCGGCGCGCGAGAGATTCTCGTGCAGCTGGACCCAGTCGCCGGCGGCGCGGAGGCGGCGGACGATCGTGCGGTAGTAGCGGTCGTTGTCGGACGTGCCGACGACGTGCAAACGAGTGGCGCCGAACGATGCGCGCACCGCCGTCATGAGCTCGAGGACCCGCTCCAGCTCCTTCTCGGGCGCGAGCCGTCCGACGCAGACGAAATCAGGCGTGCGCGCCTCCCACGGCACCGGCGAGGCCTCGTTGGTCACCGGCGGGTACACGGTGCGCGAGGCGATCTGGTAGCGCGTCCACGCCTGCCGCCCAGTCCAGTCGGAATTCACCAGCGAGACGTTGCGGCGCATCGAATCGGCCGAGAATCCGGACAGCCCCACGCAGAGGCGGTAATACGGCGCCAGGAGAAATCCGAAGTGGTACCAGCGCAGGTCGACCGCCGGTCGCGGAAACATGTTCCACGGGTAGTGGACGTACTGCACGCCGATCGTGCCGAAGTCGGCCTCGTTGTTGGCCGTGACGGCGATGTCGTAGTCCACCAGCCGCCGACGGACGGAGTTGAGCATCACGGCGGTGCGCAGCATGGCCAGCGGCAGCGGCGGCGCATCCACGAGGCGCCGCAGCCAGGTGGGCACGCGGGTGGCGCGGAAGTCGTCGGCGCGGAGCGACGTGCCCCAGAACCGATTGATCTTCTCGACGTCCACCGGCCACCACGTGTAGACGGTGACGTCGTAGTCGTCCTTCAGGGCTTGCAGCATCCACGCGGCCACACCGTTGCCGCCGCCGGGCGGCTGGAGCGACGGCTGGACGAACAGCAGGCGCGGGCGGCGCGTCACGCGCGCGGGATCGAAGGCAGGGCTGCGGTTACCACCGACCAAGCATCAACGCCTCGCAATCGACCACGATGCGCTCGGCCGCGTTGGGTACGGCGAGGCGGCGGGCGGCCATCGACATCCGCGTCCAGGCGGAGTCGTTGGCCAGCAGCGCGGCCAGGCGCGCGGCGAGCGCGTCGCCGTCCCACTCGAGCTCGGACAAGGCCAGGCCGGCGCCGGCCGCCGCCGCGGCCCTGGCGTTGGCCGCCTGGTGACCGCCGGCCGCGTCGCCCAGCGCGACGTAGACCGCGGGCACGCCGGCCACCGCCGCCTCGGCCACGATGCCCGCGCCCGAGGGCGCGATCAGCAGATCGGCGGCGCGGAAGGCGGAGGCGATGTCGTCGAGGTACGGGACCACGGTGGCCTTCACGCCCACGCGCCGGTAGGCGTGGGCCAGCTCGTTGGGGGTGTGCTCGCCCGACTGGTGAAGCACCTCGATGACGGGGCCCCGGCGCTCGAGCTCGGCCAGCAGGTCGGGCACGCGGGCGGCGAGGAATGCCGCGCTCCGCGTGCCGCTCATGACGAGAACCCGGACCGCGCGATTCCGCTCGGGCGTCATGCGCGGCACCACGCCCAGCTCGGCGATGTCGGCTCGCACCGGGTGGCCCGTGACGAGCCGACGCCGCCGCGGGAACTTCGGCGCCACCACGGCGGAGCCGAGATAGATGCGATGGACCACCGGCGCCAGGATGCGGTTGGCGATGCCCGGCACGGCGTTGGCCTCGTGGATGGCCAGGCGGAGCCCGAGCGAGCGCCCGGCCAGCAACACCGGACCCGAGGCGTAGCCGCCGAGTCCGAGGACGAGCCGACTGCCGCTGGCCACCAGCAGCCGCCGCGCCTGGGCGATGCCGGCCATGATCCGAGGCAGGGCCGCGAGACGTCCGAGCGTCTTCACGTTGCCGAAGGGCGAGCTGTCCACCGGATCGAGCGCGAAGCCGCGCGCGGCCAGCAGCCGGCCGGCGGGGCCGTCGGTGGTTCCGGCAAAGCGCACCTCGACGTCGGGGAACGCGGCGCGGAAGGCATCGGCGACGGCCAGCGCCGGGTAGACGTGGCCCGCCGTGTGGCCGACGGCGATCATGAGCCGACGACGCGGTTCGCCTGAGGAGAGCTCCAAGCGCGGTATCTTAGGCTCCTCGAGGCGCAGCCACAAAACTATGCGAGTGACCGTGGTCGTCCTGGGCGATCTGGGCCGGAGTCCCCGCATGCAGTATCACGCCGAGGCGCTGGCCGCGCATCAGGTCGACGTGGACGTCGTGGCTCGCGCGGGCAGCGTCCCCATCGCCGAGCTTCGCGACCATCCCCGCATCACCTGTCATCTGCTGCCTCCGTCTCGTGAGGCCTCACTGCCGGCGGCGCTGCTGGTCCCGGTCGCGGCCGCGCGGGCCGTCGCGCAGACACTCCGCCTAGTTTTCCTGTTCCTGGTCTCGATACGCAAGCCTGACGTGATCCTGGTGCAGAATCCGCCCGCC
>Ga0134122_10004155_pt1 | contig 10731 bp, 21 predicted proteins | sample KB302_FD_96461 | JGI IMG/M metagenome (GOLD analysis project Ga0134122, IMG submission 96461) | Terrestrial soil microbial communities without Nitrogen fertilizer from Kellogg Biological Station, Michigan, USA - KB3-0-2 | ecosystem: Environmental > Terrestrial > Soil > Unclassified ... | reverse complement strand
TCGGCGCCGTCTGTCCGTTCCCGGTTTCGCGCGGCGTCCACACTTTCGGCGGTTGCGCGTTCCGTTCGCGCTGGTAGTCCCTGTCATCGATCTCCAACATTTTCGCAACTTGCGGCTGGTCGTCGGTGTACATTTTCATCGCGCGGCGGATGCCGGTTTTCTTTAGCATCTCAGCTTCATCAGTTTTCCACGGGCCGGCGCCGTGCTGCCATGCGATGGAGCGGGCGCGAACAGCGTAAAGGTCCCTTAGGCTCATCCATTCGTAGCGCGTGCTTCCGTCGGGGAGTTTCACGACGGCCAACACCCCTATTGTTGGTCCGGGATCTCCTAAAGCTGGCTCATGGGTGTAATTGCAAGTTCCGTTTTCTTCATACATTCGGAAAACGTCGTTTTTGCACACGAGCCGCGCCCAACAATCCGCTATGATTCCGTTCCGCTTGGCGACCGCGACGATTCCCGTGTAATCGAATATCAACTCCACCTCTTTGACCGTGCGCGTCCTTCCATCCGCATCCTTTACCTTGTTGTTGAATGGCACGGCATGTGCGAACCGTCCATCGATCGCCAGGCCGAACTCCGCGGCCTCGAGGACGCAGCGCACGAAACTCGCCGGGCTTACTTCGCCGTAGATGTCGGCGCGGCGATTGAGGGTCATGATGGCGCGCTTGGCGAGCCGGGCGCCTTCCCCCTTCATGTTTGCCGGCAAAACGTCCTCGATTTGGTCGATGCGCGCTTGGAGCGCGGCGTCGATTTCCTTGAAGCGTTTACCGACGGGTTGCGCCAGCACTTGCTCCAAAAGTGATGGCGCCGGCGCGGCGGCCGGCTGTTGGGTGCGGTTTCCTGTTTGCTGCTGAGTCGCTGCCATGTCGTTTTTCCTTTTGGTCAGTCGGTCTTGTAAATGGCGAAAAACTCGTCGAGAACCTTTTCGCCTTCCGCTTTTCTCTGGTGCAGTTCCTTCAAGTTTTTGAGCAAGTGTCGCAAGTCAAATGCGAATCCCCTTCGGTCCCCGTCTTGCTCAATGTGACGGGCCGCGTTGTTAATCAGCCCGGGCAGCGAAATTACCATCATCGCTTGACCCCGTCGTTAGTCGCTTCCAAGGCCTCCGCTGCAACCTTGCTATCTCGCGGATTCCCCTTCGCGGCGATGACGCGCATGGCGCGGCGGAACTGGTTCGCCATCTTCGCCTGGGCGATGACTTCCGCGAATTTGCCGGACCAAGTCCAGCCGTTGGCGGTGAAATCGCGCTGCAATTCGTCAAGCTCGGCATCAGTGAGCATTGCGCCCCTTCTCTTTTGCGTGATCGGTCGCAAGAGTCAATATCGCGATCGCTAAAGCCCTGTCCTTCACCGTCCCTCTTTTGGAAACCGTTCGCAGCGCTTGGCGGTACTCATTCGCATCCTTGGCTTGCTGCACGATTTCGGTCATGCGCGCGGCGGACGTCGAACCGTCGGCGACAAAGTCCCACAGAAAATCATCAAGCTCGCTGTCCGTGAGCATCGTCACTCCTCTTCGTCCCGGCGCCGTCTGTTCGTCCGCGTCCCGCTCGTCATTCGCGCCTTACGGATCCGCTCCGGCGGCAACTTCCCTTGCTCTTGACCTTTCCGCGTGCTGAGATGCCATCCGCTGCAAAATCGGCACTGGTAGGGGAAGAGGCCTCGCAGCGGCGATTTCTTCGCCGCGTGCTTCGCGACGCTCCGCGTGGAATACCACTTTTTCGAGCTACAGCTGCGGTCTTGGTCGTTCATGCGTCCCCTTTTAGCGGGCCGGTCTCCTCGCCCTGGAATGCGGCGTCTTGCCGCCCGGCCGCGCCTTGCTTCATTGCCTCAAAACCCGAACCTGCGGCGATCCAGCCATCAGCCGAGGCTCGGGACCGGGTCATTGGCAACAAGCCGCGGCAGTGCGGAATCTAGCTGCTGTCCTCGGTCTCTTCGTCGCCGGGCGGCGCCTCCCCGAAAAGCGTCCACACGAGGACGCTGAGCCATTCGTAGAGGACGGAACAAATGACGCGCAACTCATCCATGAGCATTCCCCGTTTTCAGAATGGCAGCGGTTGCCACCCCTTCTTGGAGTTCCAATAAAGCAATTTCACGGGCGTCAGCTTTCTCTTCCATCCTCTCGGTCCGCGATAACGAACGGCGCGGTTATCGACGCGCTTCGCCGTCGGATCGATTTTGATCGGCATTTTTACAACCCCTCCAATTCCGCCTCGTGGCAGCTCCGGCAAAGGCACGCGTCCGAATGGGGAGCGTCTGTCTGTTCAGTCGCTTCATCGAGCATTCGGTCGACGGCATGCTTCGCGCGGCGCACGCAGTCCAGAGCGGCCGTCAGGCGTCCGTTCATGAAATGCTCGATGGCTCGCGCCAGTTGACGCGACGCGCAAAAGGCTTCGATGTTCACGATGCGAGTTTCCTTTCGCCTTGCAATTGCTCGAGGCATTCTTCCCATGTCTCGAAATGGCGAACGTCTTCGAGCCAACAAAAGATATTTTCGCGCGGTCCGACGATCCAAACGCGTTTCATGAGACCGAGGGCGATTCCTAGCTCTACATGGCGCCCGCCGCGGCTCGTCGTCACGCGCGGTTGCTCGGTGAACGCAATGAGCATCTCGCACATGGTCACATCACGAAAATCGTCCATCGCGAACCGGTTGCGCATGGCGGCGGCTTTTTCCGACGTTGAACCGTCATCCCCTTCGACAAGGGCTTCGCCGGCTTCCCCGATCGGCGTCCCGCGGTCCGAAATCTGATGCTGGCCGTCCAGCCATTTCGCCTGAACCGTATGACCGACAGCTTGCAGCTGATCGCGATATCCGCACAGCTCAAGGCGCCGACCGTAGCGGCTTGCAAGGTAAATTCGCATTCAATTCTCCTCAAGGTTAAAAGACTCGCCGGCTAAATTGCCGGCGAGCCCCTCTGCCACCCGTGGGTTGCTCGCCAAGGGCAGCTTTCCTACAAGTCGCTCCCACAAATCCCACTTCCATGGCCAATGCCACGTCGCCCCGCAGCCCGCGCAATACAGCGACTTCGCATAGTTCGGGCTCAGCTTCCCATCCCGTCCGAAATTGAACTCGATATAGACCACGGCGCCGGCGGCGGCGGCGGCGCACTCGCAGTTCAAGTTTCTGTCCTCGTAGGCTCGCACGATCCGGGCGAACGGATAGCGGCGGGCGAACGCGGTTTTGGCTTCGGCGAGTCTCATCAATTCCGCTCGCGATCGATGCCGAGCAATGAGCGGATCGCGTTTTCACATGCGCACGGCGGAATAACCTGGGTGTCTCGCCAGTGAATTCCCGAAAGGAAGGCTTGGCGAACTTCTTTCAATTGCGCGGTGCTCAGCTTGTGCGGGTCGCCGTAGCACGCGCAAAGGTGTTCTTTCAATGCGGCTTCAAGCACGCTGACGCTCTTCATGGTTTCCTCAACGGCGGTCATCGTTCAACCACTCTTGTATCTGCTCATCGGTCAATTCGTCCCATGGCGTCGGGCGCTCGGTCGGGCCGTCCGCGACTTCGGCATAGGCGGCTTCGATTTCCGCTTCGCTCAGGGTCACCAGGGGCAGATTCAGCTTTCGCATGGCGTCTCCGATTCAATGATTCGTTTGCCGATCCATTCCGCTATTTGTGGCACGACGGCGTTGCCGAGGCCTCGCAGTCTAATTCGGTCCATCCGAGAGGCAGACCGATCAGAGATTCGTAGTGCTGCGGCGACGGATAGCTGCCAAGCAACTTGACTCTCGCGACGGTTGCTTTCCGATACCAGCAACCCCTGCGATCTAATACGCCCCATCCCTTTTTTTCCGCGCTTGCTCTCGGGGTAGGCCACGATGAACACTCTGGCCCGTGTATGTGGGGCACCCATTGAGCAAGCCGGTACAATTGACCATTCTGCATCAAACCCGAGGTCAAAGAGGTCAGCGAGAACTCTTCCCATTCCCCTGTCAAAAAGCGCTGCCACGTTCTCCACGACGACGTAGCCTGGCTGAAGCACGCCAATGATTCGGGCGAACTCGCGCCATAGGCCCGAACGCTCTCCGTCGAGTCCTGTTTTTGTGTGGCTTGCAACGCTGATGTCTTGGCAGGGGAAGCCGCCGCAAATGATATCGACGGTCCAGTCAGTCGCCGGCTCTGGCGGAAACGTGCGAACGTCGCCATGACGGCGGACGTTTGGCCAGTGCTTCGCGAGGACTTTATTCGCATAGTCATCTATCTCTACCTGCCATTGGCACTTCATCCCGGCGCGTTCAAAACCGAGGTCAAACCCGCCGATTCCCGCAAAAAGGCTCCCGAACGTCATCTCTCATTTTCCGTATTGACTTGTGAATAATTGCGCGCGAGTATTTTCCCCGCACATTCAAGGCAAAACCCCATTGCCGCCCAGCTGCAAGGAAGTAGGCTAAAAGGAACCCCAAGGCGCGCTCGTAATCGCGCCCTGGGGCCGGCCTCCTGCCTCTCCCTTCGAGAATGGGGGCCATTTAATGACTGCTCTGCGCCTGTTCTCTCCTGACGACGATCCAAATCCAGCTTCGAACGTTCCGCCGCTGCGCTCGGCCGCGCCGACGGTCAAGGCCGTCATTGATTGGTTCATCGAATACAACCCGAAGCCAAGCCGCTCCCCGATCGCGGACACGGAACAGCGCCGCATTTGGGCGCTCTTCATCGAGAAATACGGGCGCAAGCTCTGCGCGGAAATGCGCGGCTTTGAGCTGGTCGAGTTCATCGCCGGGCAAGTGGGCGTCCGCTCGAACTGGACAAGGAAGCGATGGTCCGCCACGCTGCAAAAGCCGTTCAACAAGGCGGCAGGGCTCGGCATGATCGCGGCGAATCCGTTCCGGGGCGTGTCGTTTCCGGATGGCAAAGAAGGGCGCGATTGGACCGACGCGGAGTTCCGGGCGCTCCTGCGGAACACTTCGCCATGCTTCCGGCGCGTGCTCGTGGCCGTGCGGTTCTCCGGCATGAGGCCGGGCGAGGTCCGCGAGGTCGAATGGTCGGAAGTCCGCGAGTCGCTCAATGCGCTGGTCATCGATGCGTCGAAGACGAAAACCAAGGTTACGCGGCGCATTCCCTTTAACCATGTGCTGCTGAAGCTGATCCTTTGGCTTCGGCGCCGGTCGCCGCTTGCGACGGGGGCCGTGTTCGTTAACAGTCGCGGCGAGCCGTGGACAATCGGCGCGTTCGTTTCGCGGATCGATCGGTTGCGGGATGCGGCCGGCTTGCCGAGCGACGTCCGCCTGCATGGTGGCAGGCATCTTTTTGCGACAAAGGCAATCCTGAACGGGCTGGACATCGCGATTCTCGCGCAATTACTTGGGCACAAATCGATTAGCACGACGCAAAAATATATTCACCTGGCGAACAAGACGGATCATCTCGAGGCGGCCATGGCGGCGGCAATTATGTAGAAACGTATGATGATGCTCGCGCGTGAATGATCGCGGGCCGTGACCATAATCGTTGAAAGCCCTTCCATTCAGACTTCGGCTTCCATTTCAATTGACTCGGGATCGCATCGTCTGGCCGCCAAAGCATGGCGTGCGGCGTAAAACCGACTCCCGCGATTTCCCGCAAACGCTTTTCGGCTTGGCTGAAAGTGTCGTTAGGGTGTCCAATCAACACATAGCAGCGAAGGCGATGCGACCGCGCGGTAAAGCCAGCAGCAATGAGCCGACGTCCGGCGCTTTGGAGCGTCTCGAAAGCGTCGCCCGGATCATACGCGAAGAAACAATTTGGTCGCGGCGTCAGATCCGCGAGCAACCCGACTTGGTAATCTTGCAGGCTGAGCGCTTCCAGTCCGCCAGTGAACTCGACGCGGCGCCCTTGGCGGCGGAGCATTGCAAAAACAGATTCGACGTGCGGGCGCGAGCAGGCGAGCAAATTATCATCGAGGATATTCCAGCCTTCGGCGATCGCCAGCTCACGCGGCGGCGCACCGTGGTAATCGTTCTCTCGCTTTGGGACGTCGCAAAACCAGCAACCGCGCGGACATCCGCGGGACGTTATGACGTACCCGGGCTTGATGTATTTCCCTGGGACGAATTCCTCCGAGCGCATTTTGTAGGCCGGCCCTCCGAGTTTCACCGTCCGCGCCATTCCTTGCCATTCATACGCAAGGCGCTCCGCGGTTGGCTTGTCGCAGCTAAACGCTACTGAGACATGCACCTCGTCGGCCTGGTCCGTGAACAGGTCAGGCGGTCCGACGTACGCCAGTTCATCGTTGGGCGTCGCCTTCGTTCGTCTCGGAAATACGCGGATCAACTTCATGTGCTCTAGTGTCCTAGATTAGCGAGCAAAAAACTTTTCCCTTAAACACTACAAAACTACCTACTCTAGATCAGTTGACTACCAAGCATGAAAAACGTCAAGACGGAGAAAGTAGGAAAAATCGGAAAGCTTTTGCTCGCTTAGCTCAGTTGGTTCAGAGCACGTGGATCACACCCACGGGGTCGGGGGTTCAACTCCCTCAGCGAGCACATTTGATTCGAAAGAGTCGGGCTGGTCGCGCTCTCAGGACTTCCAACCCGACCCGGCAAAGTTGCCTGGCGAGGACAATGTAGTTTGATGCCGTTGGAAATGCAAGATAATTCTTGCAATTTTCTGGAGACCAGGTATGCTAAACCGTATGAAAATCGACGAAGTCCTAGAACTGCTTAGGCTTAAGGGATGGTCTAAGCGCCATCTCGCGAAGCAACTTTCCCTTTCCGAGGACACGGTTTATCGTTGGTTCGTCAACGAATACGTGCCGCGGACTCCTGCCGTAATCCTCATGCGTCACTGGCTCGAAGAGGCCCGCAAAGGCTTGACGCTCCCAGCTGCATCTTGATTTAGCCGCTCTCACATCTCCGGAGAATGTCTATGCGCCCGCTCCTTTCCCTCGTCGTCGCGTCGTCGCTTTTTCTCTCGGCGATCGCGCAGGAATTCACCCCCGAGAAGCGCGATTCCCGCAACGCGTTTCCCGAGCTGACCATCGGGGATTTCAAAAAGTGCCAAGACATTCTCAAGGCGCCGTTTCCGCTTCTGGCTCGCTGGAATACGGAGATGCTTTCCGAAAAGCCGGATCTGAAGCTTTGCCTCACGCTGAAAAACCAATCGGCCGCGGCCGTGATGGCGATCCCGAACTCGCCTAAAAAGTCCGTTCAAACCGTCGTCAAGAACGGCCTGGATGTGATTCAGAAGAACCAATCGCTGATCTTGGCGACCGAAACCAGCTTGCTCGGCTCCGACTTTCCCGAAGCGACTGTGGCTAAAAAGAAGGCGAACAATCAGCGCGTTTTACAGAACATGCGGAACCATCTCCGGCAAGTGACGATCGCGCTTGATGGCGTCCCGGGGTTTGAACTCAAAGAACCGCGGGTCGAGAAGGCGAAGTAGGAGCGGCAAACTTCCCCGTTTTCAACCACGTTTGGAGATGCTTCACGAACTCGGCGACTTCTTCGCGGTTTAGATGGTGAGTTTCTTTCGCGTCCTGATTGCCGATCCAAAGGAACGACGACCCGGGCCGGTCCATCGCGTCCGGGTAATCGCCGATGGCGGATGATTGGCGGGCAATCGCTTTGACTTTTGGGTTGTTGGAATAGGTTGGATATTCCAACCATTCGAAACCGCGTTCCGTGACGATCACTTGCATTTTCCGTTCTCCGTTAGGTTGATCTTCTCAAAGATTTGTTGAGCCAATTTCCACGGGTGCATTTGCAACGCAGCCGCAATCAACGGCAGGTCGCGCAGGGCCGGGCAGCGTTTGCCGCTCTCCCATTGGGAGACGGCGCCTTGCTTGCGGTCCAGGCGCCGGGCCATCTCGGATTGGTCGATCTTGGCTTTTTCGCGGGCTTCGCGCAGGGCTTCGCCGATCGCGATGAGGGCGGGGTCGAGTTTGGCGGTGGTTCGGGGCATGGTGTCCTCGATAGCCCCGTTTTTCGACCGGGGCCACGTCGATTGATTTCTGCTCAAGAAGTTGCTGCATCGAGTGCCGTTGCCGCTTTTTCCGCTTCCGCGTCGCGAGCCTCAAGAAACGCCGCGATCTCGTCGAGCAAGCCTTCCGCGATGTCCTTCGCGAACCGCAAGCTCCCCTCGCGCGTCTGTTCGGGAATCCAGCAATGGAAATCGCCGTGCATGTACGAACCAATGCCGTCGATCCAAATCTCATCCGGGTAGCTGTCCCATTCGTCGCCGCTGCTCTTGGTGGGGTCATAGACCAGGAAATCGTTGTTGCCGACGTTTGACTTGACGTTCCGCACGCGATAGCCGCGCGGCAGACGCACACCAACAGCCTTGGCGCGATAAACGCTCTTGCAAATCTCGTCGGCCACGGCCTCGGCCGCTTCGTGAAGCTTTTTGGTTGCTTTGCTGCCGTTGTCGCCGGCCCGCTGAAGACGCTGCAAGCTATTCATGAGATCAGACATGGTAAACCTCCGCGTTTAAGGCCCGCCGGCCATTTTCCGCGATTCGTCGCGGCTGCGGTCGGATCACTCATCCAACACTTATACTATAACACATCGTTATAAGAAGGCAAGGGGAATCTTCGCGAATTGTCGGATTTTTTCGAAGTATTCTTTTTTTTGGGCGCGGGGGCGGCGGGTCGGGGTCAAGCGCTCCGCTCCATCCACCCTTCCCAGATCGTCCCGGCCAGCTCATCGTCGGTGCGTTCCGAGATTTGCGCCCCGCAGCGCGGGCAGACGATCATCCGCTCGAACTCCATGACGATCCGCTGCGCCTCGAGGAAATCGATGTCCTCGGCGGTCATGAGCGCGGCGATGAGCTGGTCGCGCTGCTCGTCTCGGGCGGCATCCATGGTTTTTGCTCCCGGTTGAACTTGCAAATGCTGTCCGCAAGGAAGCGCAGGTCCTCGCGGTGCAGGTCGCGGAACTTCTGCGACTCCAGCGCGTAAAACTGGCGGGTCTCGGCGGCGGCGGCGTTCGCCATTTGCAGGAGCTCTTTTTTCGCGGCGTGCCAATCCTTCAGGATCGATGGCAATTTGAGGCCTAGGAAAAGCGCGACTGCCGAAATAACTCCGCCCTGGATCGCGGCGACCCCGATTTGAAAGCTGTGGGTTGTTTCGGCTGGGTCCATCGCTGGCCCCTTAATCGACGATTCGCGCATCAAATTGCTTCCAAACGCGATTAAACCCGACGTCGACGCGGCGGAGCTGGCAGCGGAAAAGCTCGCCGAGGCGCGACGCGCAATCCGCAGCTGCGACGCTCCACGAAATCACGGTGGTGGCGAACGTGCATGATTTCGTGATCGTGGCGCCCGTGGCGTCTTTTGGGACCATGGTGAATTGAAACGTCATCCCGGTCAGGTCCGGCGGCGTGGTTTCCTCGCAGGGGTCGTAATCGGCCTCGAAAGGGACGTCCTCTCCGACGTGGATCTCCACGAGTTCGCCATGAACGCTCATAGGTCACCATTCATGTCATAGGTGAGGGAAACCGGCCGCGGCACGGTGTACGCCGCGTCGATCGCGGCCGGCACGGTGTAGCTTATCGCGACCGGGTGCGGCACGCTGTAGAAAAGCCGGATCGGCTCCTGTGGCGTCGGCACTCTGGTAAGCATGAAATCCGTCGTACTCGGCGCGTCTTCCATGAACCGTGCGCCGACGAAGAGGCGGGCGAATGCGTCGGATGTCTGCGGCGCGTCGCTCCACGCGCGGACCAAGGTCCTAGTCTGCACCAGGGCGTCAACAGTCGATGGGGCGTCCGTTAGCGTGCGCGCCGCTCCCATGGCTCGGGCCCAGGCGTCGCCCGTGCTCGGCGCGTCGGCCATGTTACGCGACGACACGACCAGGCGCGCAAATGCGTCGCTGGTGGAGGGCGCGCCGTCCATGGTTCGGGCGGCGCCGAGCGTTCGCGTGAGCGCATCGGTCGTGCTCGGCGCGCCGGTCATCGTGCGCGTTGTTGTTTTCGCGACCGTCAGCGTATCGGTCGTGCTCGGCGCGCCGGTCATTGGGCGGGCGACGGTGACTACTCGCGTCAGAGCCTCCGAAATGCTCGGCGCGCCGGTCATCGACCGGACAAATGCGGCGGTTTTTGCGAGCGCGTCGGTTGTCGACGGCGCGCCGGTCATCGTCCGCGTCACGGCCTTCGAACGCGTCAGCGTATCGGCGGTGCTCGGCGCGCCGGTCATTGTCCGCGTCGTGGTTTTCGTGACCCCGAATGTATCTGACGTGCTCGGCGCGCCGGTCATGGTGCGGCTTAGATTTGCTGGGGCCTTAAATGTCGCGATCCCATTGGGCGAAGCCCCGGCGTAAAATCCGTTGACGCTTGACCATGTCGGGTTTTCCGCGCCCGCCGACGTCTGAATTTTCGTGGCTATTGCGATCCCGTAGTTAGTCCCGCTCGCGAAGTCGATTTGTTTTTGAATATTGAAACTGGTGTCGATGCTGACAGTGCCTGCGGGGCCGACGCCAGCGCCGATAAATCCTACGGCGGCTACCAAAAGCTCATTGTTTTCGCTCGGGGTAACGCTCCCAGGTTGAACCCCTGATCCGCTTCCGTTTTGTTGATCGAGCGGCGTCGCGCTCGTCCCACTGAAAGCTACGGCGGCGACGGCCGGTGAGCTTCCTCCAGCGTCAGAAAAGGTATGGCTCGGTCCGACCGAGGTCGGGACCGAGTAATACATTTTGCTTCGAGTCGACACCCCGTCGTAACCGGTCAGCGGCGTCCATGTGTTTCCTTTGCTGTCGCTGATGATCGGCGCAGCGATCCCGTTGGCGACCGCCAACACGATTAGCGTCGCGCCGGTCGTGTTCAT
>Ga0134122_10004154_pt1 | contig 10737 bp, 13 predicted proteins | sample KB302_FD_96461 | JGI IMG/M metagenome (GOLD analysis project Ga0134122, IMG submission 96461) | Terrestrial soil microbial communities without Nitrogen fertilizer from Kellogg Biological Station, Michigan, USA - KB3-0-2 | ecosystem: Environmental > Terrestrial > Soil > Unclassified ... | reverse complement strand
CCATTGGCGTCGAGCACCGGCGCGTTCCAACTCTTCGCCACGCTCAATGCCTCGGTGACAATCAGCCCGAGGCCCATCCCCAGCGTCTCGCCGAAGCGCGAGGTCAGAGGATGAGCGGTGTGGCCCGCGTCCACCGCCGCCGACTGGGCCGTCGCGCCGCGAACTGGCGCGGTCTGGAAGGAGGACTCCCCGAGCTTCGCCAGCCCGTCGCGCGGCGACAGCGCGGCGGCGGCGGTACTGGAGTCGGCGGCGGTTCCCTGCTTCGCAGGCGCGGGGGCGACGGTCGGCAGGTTGCGCGAGACGTTGGTGCTCATCAGAGGGGCCTCGGGGGAGCGCGCCAGCATTGGCGGACACCAAGGTTGTCTGCCCCAATTGCCCACAGTTGCGCACATCATCTCGGCAGTTGAATCAGGCACTTGGAAGTCAGGAGTGCTTACGGAGTCCTCTTCGCTTGTGTTCGAAGCTCTCCGACGCCAGCTCCAGGCCGACCCGGTCGAGGTGCGCCAGCGCACGGGGGGCGGCCAGGAAGTGTGAGCGGGCCTCCCGCGTCCACGTAGAGGCGGGCCAGAAACGATTCGAGTCCGGGCCCGCGCCGATTTGAGGCTCTTGCTCGACGCCCATGCCCTGCTGTGGGTGGCCACCGAGCCGGAACGTCTCCAGGCGGAGGCACCGGAAGCGATCGAGGACGGCACCCATGACGTTCTCGTCAGATCCGTCACTGCGTGGGAGATCGCCATCAAGCACTCCCTGGGCAAACTCGATCTTGCCCAGCCGGCGGAGATCTGGATCCCCGAGGTTCTCCGGCGCACCGGGCTCGAATCCGCTCCCATGGAGCTTGCAGCCACACTTTGCGTAATCCGGCGAAGCCGATCACCCGTTCCGCTGCGAGGCGATCGTTCTTCGCAGGGCCCCATATCCGTGCTGGCGGTGGCGCTGCCGCTGAGCCAGCCGCTGCTCAGGCCGTATTGCTCGGATCTTCGCTGTCATGCGGGTGCTCCACCTTGAACCGTCTGGTAGGCCCGGAGCGCGCCGTCCATGATGTGACCGGTGAGCGCAAGCGAGGTGACCGCCACGTCGACCACGGCGTCCTGCAGCGCCTGCGTCGTGCACGTGTCTGCGATCACCTGCTTGACCTCGGCGAGGTGGTCGGCATCAAGCTGGGCATGTGAAACAAAGAACGTCATCTGGTTGTCCCTGAGGCCGAGGTCGCGCCGCATCGCCGTGATCAGCTCCGCGATGTGCGAGGAGGCCCCCTCGGCCCAGTGGGTGTAGCCCAGGCGCGCGGCGGGATCCTGCTCGGCGGCCACGCGATACAGATATGCGACGAACGCCTGGGTCTCCACGAGCGGTTTGCTGCCGGCCACGGATTCGGCAGATTCGCCGATCGACTTCAGATCCGACACGACCATCAGATCGTGACCGGCTTCCTCGAGCGAATGGTGCAGGCAGTAACGCATCAACCGCAGGCGGTCGGAGCTCAGCCTGGTCGCCGCCAGCGCCTGGTTCTGTGAATTGTGGCGGGTGTAGTGAAAGACCTGCTGCATCAGGAGCACATACAGCTCGCGATCAAGCCCCCGCGCCCGGAGGTGAGCCCAGAAGGCCCCTTCATGGACCCTGCCCCAGGCCAGGTTTTGCTGGTGCTCCAGTCTCCGGAAAAACTCCTCCATGGTGCTCCCCCTCACCCCGAGATGACCGCTGGATGCTCGCGGCCGGAAAGCGGGCCCGGATCGAGGCGAGCGCCGCCGCTCCGGCTTCCTGTTCGAGGACGACGGCAGCGGGCGGCGCGCCAGCGCAGATCTGGTCCACGCGGTCGGCCAGCTCGGAAATCCAGGCGCCGGGGCCGGCGAGGACCAGCACACCGTGGTCCCGCTCGCGCAGCACCAGGCGACCCAGCACGGCCGCGCCGTTCACGGACGTGAAGGCATAGGTGTGGTCCCCCTCGGGCCTGGCGACGACGGCCGGAGCGGGAGGAGACGGTGGTGCGCCGAGCGTCCAGCCCTGTCCGCAGAGATGCTCAGCGAGGGCACGGGAAGAACCCCGGAGCGTGCCCTGCACCGCCAGGTATTCGCGCGCTCCACGGCCGGGGATGGCCGCCCCGCGCGGCGACAGCAAGCCCGCCCCCATGTGTCGATAAAACTCGGCGAGCTTCGGAATGCACACCGCGTAATAATGAGTGAACCCGGTATTCGCCGCGAGCCAGACGGACGAATTGTAGAGCAAGACATCGGAGAGGCCCCGCCCCCGCAGGTCGGGCCGGACGAGCACGCGGCTGATCTCCACCGACGCGGCTGGCGGATGCCGGGCGGCGACCTCGGCGCCATACAGCTCGGAGAGCGGATACTCGGCATCGGTGGCCGGAATCCAGCGGCAGCTCGCCACCACCTCGCCGTCCAGCTCGCAGATGACCGTGTACGCGCAGTGGTCGTGGCGATCACCCGCGAGATCGGGATGGCCACCGCGTCCAAGCAGATACGCCTGGCCGTCTTGATATGCCTTCTCGCGCTGTCGAAACACCAGATTCATGTCCGACGGGCATACCGCCACGCGGCATGCGAGATCGAGATCGCCGTGGAGTGCACGATACATCTGGGGAGATCCTCTCACGATGGACTTCCACGAGTCTCGACGATTGACACTTGGCGCCCATCGCCGCCGGAACCCATGGAAGATGGCCGAAATGGTGCCTAGATCCGCCCAGCCGACCGGGTTCGAATCCCGCCCTTCCCACAAAGCGTAGCCGGCGTGCCCTGAGGAGTGGGCGCGGCTCACTCTTCGCCGAAGATCCGTCCGACGCTCAGATCGAGCGCCTCGAAGGGCTCCGCGTGAACGGTCTCGCCCCGCTCCGCGGTCAGGACGGTGAGGAAACCGTCCTGGGTCCACCGGAGCCCGAGGAGCGTGTGCTCCATGGGATTGACGATCCAGTAGTGAGGGACGCCGTGCCGGTGGAGCCCGCGCAGCTTCTTGACGGTGTCGGTGCTCGCGTTGGACTCGGAGAGGATCTCGCAGACCCAGTCCGGGCGGATCCGGACCGGGCGGCCGCGAGGCTCCTCGGGAACCCGGTCGCGCCGCCAGCCGACGAGGTCATGCCGGTAGGTTTCCCGGGTCTCGTACTCCACGTCGACCTCGGTCCCGAGCCACCAGCCCCCCGTTCCACCGCTCGGAGGTCCCCCGAACCTCGAGTCCACCTGAGTCCCGAGTCTCAGCTGTGCCCGCCCATGCGCGAACGTGGGCGCTGCCTTCTCCACCAGTTCGCCGTCGACCACCTCGGCGGCGATCTCCGGCGAGAGGTTCAGGAGGTCGGCCGTGGTGGCCGGGCGTCGCAAGACTCGGCGGGCTGTGGACACGCCATGAGGATAGGGATGCCCGCGGGCGAATGCGAGTCAGGCTCCGGATCGATCGGGCCCGGCCTCGGCGCGCGCGGCCTGAGGGCCAGCGCGGAGTGCCGCTTGAGCGATGACTCCACCAACTCCAGCTCCAGATCGACGGCGCCCAGCTCCACCTCGCCGCCGGGTGTTGGGGCACGAGGGCGACCTCCGGGGCCGGGCCCTGGCCGCCGGGGAACCGCCCTCCCTCCCAGGGCGTTCAATCGGGATCCGGATGGGCAGGGAGGGCTCGGGAGCGGTGAGGCATCGACTCGTGATGTGGCTGGTCGTCCTGCTCCTGGCGGCCTCCCCGGCCCGCGCGGGCGACTCCGCCGTGGGCGCCATGCCCGAGCTGGGCGCGTTCCTCTCCGCTGCGGCCGACCGGGAGGACGCCGCTCGCTACCTGGAGCGGGAGGCGCGCCGAGCCTTCCCGGACGACCCCAGGCTCCGGGCGCGGGCGCGGAAGGGCGTGGCCCGGAACCTCGCCGACAAGAAGTCGCTGCCGCCGGTGGACGGCAAGCCGTTCACCCTCACCTGCGACGAGGTGAAGCGCACGGTCATCGACTACGAGATCTTCAAGCTGGCGACCTACCTCTCCTCGGGTGTGTTCCCGAAGCGGTACTTCGGCTACTTCGACGAGCGGTGGGACACGGCCGCCCACGAGCGCGTCCTGCGGGAGGTCACGCACGGCGCCGTGAAGCTGATCAACGAGGCGCAGCAGAAGAAGGGCTCCGCGACGCGGGTCAGCGACATCGAGGTGGCCGTCACCTTCATCGCCGAGGGCGGCGCGCTCCTCCTCCGGGAGCACCAGGCCCAGCTGGACGACGTGCACCCCGTCTACGGCGTCGGCCTCGACGACATCGCCACCGGCCTCCAGGTCCACCAGGAGCTCGCGGCCCGGTTCGATGAGACGTTCGGCACCGGCCTCCGGCAGATCGTCCTCTGGAGCCCCGGCGGCCAGCCGTACCTGGCGCGCAACATGCGCTTCAAGGAGGCCATCCTCGGCACCGCGCTGATGTACGTGTACGAGAAGGACCTGGCGGCGAGGAAGCTCAGGGAGGCGGAGGGGACGAAGCTCGAGGAGCTGCCGCTGGACGAGCAGTTCATCACCGGCTCGCTGGTCTACAACTCGGGGCTGATCTTCTCGCCCAGGTCGCGCGGATTCATCAAGGCCTTTACCGGGGGAGGGGAGCTGTACCGCGTCTCGATCCACAACGCGAAGACCCGGGGAGCGCTGCCGGTCATCGAGCCGTCCGCCGCCCTGGCACGGGCCCGGGCCGGCGAGGACTACCCGGAGCAGCCGACCTCGTGGAGCGGGATGTATCACGTGCTCCAGCGCTACGGCGGCTTCCAGGGGCTCCGCCGGTTCACCACCGTGTTCGACGAGCACGGGATGTACAGGAAAGGTGCGGCGCCATGACCTTCAGGGCGGCGTGGCCGAAGGCACCCCATCTCATCGAGGAAGAGCTTCGCAGGGCATTGCGGTGACTGCGTTCCCATCCAGCGGTGGGCATACGAGCCGACAGCCCTGTCTTGGAGGGGTCAGGAGGCTCCTGCTCGCGCCAGTGCGTTGCTACCTCTCCTTCCGGGAGGTCGCGTGCCGGACCGCCTTTCTCACCCAGGCCCGCAGCGACCGGGCGTTGCCGGCGATCTCGTCCGGCACCACGACCCGGCCCTTCGAGCGCCGCCCTTTCATCGGCTCCCACGGCCAGCCGCCCTTCCCGATCAGCTCCGCTCCGTCCTCCTCGCTCAGCCGCAGCGCGATCCGGCCCTCGTGCAGGACGGCGTAGCGTTCGCCGTTCAGCGCGTACACCGGGCACCCGAACATCACCCCGCGCTCCGCACCCGGCACCGCGACGAGCTCGTCGAACCGCCGCACTTCCTCCGGTGAGCTCTTTTTCCAGGCCATCGTTTCCCTCGCCGTCACGTCCGGCCGGCAGGTTAGCGAACGCGCGGCCGCCACGGCGCCTGGTATCCGCGACCCTGGCGGCGCCCGCGGGTGATCGCCATCTTCCCGTCTACTCGGCCGGCAAGCCCGGTCCGTTGGAGGGGGAGAACGTCATGAAGAGGATGATCCTGGCCCTGGCGTTTGCGCTGGCGGTGCCGGCGTTTGCCGGCGAGGTGCACCGCGCGGCGAAGGACACGAAGGAAGACGTCAAGGACGCGGCGAAGGACTTCGGCGATTCGGTGAGGGACGTCACGCACTCGGACCGCGGCGCGAAGAAGGCCGTCCGCCACGCCAAACGTTCTGGTCGCCACATGAAGCGCTCCGCTCGCCACACGAGGCGGCAGATCCACCGGCGCACCTACTAGCCGGAAGCCTGCCGGGGACCGCGGCGCTCACTTCCCGCGCGCGGCCAGCCGTGAATCCACCGTCCACCTCGCGAACGGCTGGAGGAAGAGCGCCAGCAGCACGGTGAGCAGGTGGATGGAGTTCAACGCCACCACGTCGTGCTTGCCCTGGAGCATCATCCCCACGTCCAGCGAGACCAGCAGCCACGCGGCGCCGATCAGCGTCCGCCGCGTCTGCCAGCCGACCAGCAGCAACACCGAGATCAGCAGCTCCGCCCAGGGCACGGCCAGTGTGTAGGGCCGAGCGAGGAATTCCGGCAGCGGGGTGCCCTTCACGAACCAGTCCGTCGTGTGCCGAGACCAGATCTCCAGGTTCCGGAAGGCGATGATCCCGCTCTCCGAGTCGCGGATCTTGCCCAGGAACTGGAGGAGCCAGAACTGGACCAGGAACGCACGGAGGACGAGGAACGCCACCGTCTTGTTCCGCTCTTCGAGGCTCATGGCCGCGGACTATGGCGCGTCCACGCGGAACCTTCGGAGGTTTTCAGCTTTCGAGAAAGCGGTTCGCACGCTGTAAGTGCACCTGGCTCCTGAGCCCGGAACGGACGCATCTCACGCACCGATAATTTGATCGTACTTTTCCGCGCCGCGCAGGCGCTCCTGGGGCTGTCCGATGGCCACGTCAAACATCGCGTTGATGCGCAATCCATCTCCACGTGCTGAATCCACGACGGCTGGAGATCGCCCGCCGCCACGTCCTGCCGGCGAAAATTCGCTCATCCCCCGCGACGCGTTCGAGAGGCGGCCGCCGGTCATCGGCAACCCGATTCCGCCGCGGCCACCGGTCATCGGCAATCCGCTCCCGCCGCGGCCACCGGTCATCGGCAATCCGCTCCCGCCGCGTCCGCCGGTCATCGGCAATCCGATTCCTCCGCGTCCGCCGGTCATCGGCAATCCGATTCCTCCGCGTCCGCCAGTCATCGGCAATCCGCTCCCGCCGCGCCCGCCAGTCATCGGCAATCCGATTCCGCCGCGTCCGCCGGTCATCGGCAATCCGCTCCCGCCGCGTCCGCCGGTCATCGGCAATCCGCTCCCGCCGCGCCCGCCAGTCATCGGCAATCCGCTCCCGCCGCGGCCACCGGTCATCGGCGATCCGGTTCTGCGGTAGCGATTTGGGAAGCCCATGCTCAACCTCGAGAACACGGGCTCAGCACTCGACGGCCTCCACCGGCGGTTTCTGGACGATGCGTTTCCGCCAGAGCTGTCGACGGCGGCGTTCTCCGCCCTTTCGGAGCGTTCCTACACGGAGGAGGAGCGGCAGGACGGGCGCGCGGCCTGGGAGCTCCGCGCGCTGGACGAGTACCGGTCCCAGGTTGGTTTCACCGAGCTGCTGATGGAGCTCACGGAGCTGGGCTTTGCGTTCGACGTGCTCGGCGTCGCGGTGCGGATCGTCCGGGACGAGGCTCGGCACGTCGAGCTCTGCCGCCGGATGGTGCGCGCGCTGGGCGGCTCCGGCGTGATCGACCAGGATCCCGTGTACGTGCGATCGGACCCGGCGCAGCCGCTCATGAAGCGGGTGCTGCATACCGTGGTCGGGTCGCTCTGCGGCGGGGAGACGTTCTCGGTGCGGATACTGGCCGCGGTGCGCGAGGAGACGCGCGACCCGACCGCGCGCGCGGTGGTGACCTGCCTCGCGGCGGACGAGTCGATCCACAGCCAGTTCGGCTGGACGCTGCTCCGCCTTCTCGTGCCGCACCTGAGCGATTCGGATCGCGCGGAGATCTCGGAGCTCTTGCCGGGCGTGCTGGCGGCGTGCGAATCGCTCATGACCCGTCCGGACACCTCCGGCGGCGAGCACGCCCTCGCCGCCGCGACGGTGAACCCCTTCGGCTGCCTCTCCGACCGGAGGAGGAACGAGGTCTTCCATGATTCGCTGGAGCGAGACGTCCTCCGTCGCTTCGCCGAGCTCGGCTTCGACGCGCGGGCGGCGTGGGATGCCCGGCACCGCTCAACGTAGCGCGCGCCGCTGATTCACCAGATCCGGCAGGGTCGCGGGCTCACCGCCGCGTCGCCCACCGTGCACGAGAACGCCTGGGCCGAACCCGTTGGCGCGGTGAAACATCTTCACGACCTCAGGCCAATCCCGGGCGCGGGGCCGGAGGGCTGCTACAGCCATCCCGTCAGCGCGTGCCAGGCCTTGCCGGCGACGTGCTGCGCGCCGTGGGCGACCTGGCTGACGTCGTGGGCGGCCTGCCCCACGTCGACGTTGAAGTTCACGCCGACGTTCGCCCCGACCCCCAGCGCGGCACCCACGTCGAACTTCACCCCCAGCTTGCCGTGGTGGAGCCCCACGTCGGCCTGGAACTGCGCGCCGATCCCCGCCTCGGCCTGCCCGCTGACGCTGGCCGACGCCGGGCCCGCGGTCTGGGTCACGGAGCCGCCCACCTGCGCGCCGGCGAACGCGCTGCCGTTCGCGCCCGCTCCTACCGTCCCGTGCTTCGGGTCGAACCCCGCGTAGACCTGCCCCTGCGCGTTCGCGCCCACGCTCCCGGAGGCCTGCCCCTGGGTAGAGAGGTTCGCACCCTTCGGCCCGTAGTTGATCTGCCCCTTCGCCTGCGCGCTCACGAGGTTCGCGCCGGCCTGGCCGTTCGCCTGGGCCATGACCCGCCCGCCCTGCAGCGCCAACCCCGCGCTGCCTTGGTACCCGACCTGCCCCACATCGACGCGCGCGGAGCCCTGGTACCGCACCGGCCCCTTCTTCCCCTGCGCCGAAGCCTGGGCCGAGGCCGCCGACGCGCTCCCCTGCGACTGCACGCCCACGGTCACGGACCCGTCCCGCACCACGTCCTTCCCCTTCGCGGGGAGGCTCTTCCTGGGCTGGTCCCCGGAAGGCATGGGCTTCGCGCCAGCGTGGGGCTCGAAGGTATCCCGCGAGGCGTGGAACAGGGTCTTGCCCTGGAGCTGCGGCTGCGGCCGGTTGACTGGGCCATGGGGGGCCGCGTTCGCGTGCGGGGCGCTGGTGGGCTTGGGGGCCGCGTGTGGCGGAGCGGCCGGGGCCTTGGGGGCCGCGCGTGGCGGGGCAGCCGGAGGCTTGGGCGCGGACTTGGGTTGGGGCCTGGGAGCGCTTCCGGCGGGTCCGACCAGCATGATGGTCTCCTGGGGGAGGATCTCGCGGAGCCATCAGCAAGGGCCGCGCCGGGGCTACAGCGGCGTGCCCCCAGTCTTCCCGGATGCTTGGAGTGAAAGCGTCATTCCACGGGAGGCGCGCGCGCGCTCCACTGTCGGCAGCTTCTTTCCCGGAGCTGCGGCATCCCGGCCCCACGCCCTCACGCCGTAGCGACGGCCGCGGGCCGCCCGGGCATGGGGCCCCGGAGCGGCTGGTACTCCCGCGGCGCCTCCAGCGAGAGCTGCGCGCGGACGCTCGAGACCGGCTGATCGAGCAGGGACTCCCACTCGACCGCGGGCAGGTACGCCGCCTTCCTTCCCCGCCGGTACCCGTCGGCGATGAGCGACAGGGCCCCGGGGACGGAGGAGAGCTTCAGCATCCCGATGCCCAGGATGAGCGCGACGCCGGGGTTGCGCGTCTGCGCGAACAGGAAGGCGAGCAACCCGACCTCGCCCAGGATATCGGCCTTGTAGCCCGTGGCCGCGTGCCAGAGATCGTGCGTGTCCCTCATCCGCGCGTGCACGTAGTCGAACGGGGCCGGCAACCTCCGCGAGGTGCCTTCGACCGCGGCGGCCCGGATGCCCGCGGCCGAGATCTGCTCGGACTCGACGAACGCGAGGTAGGCCCGCCCCAGGCTCCCCTCCGGAAGGCGCGCGAGGGCCGCCCGGTCCTCCAGCCGATCCACCACGTCAGGCCGGTCCCGCAGCAGGCGCTGGCCGCTCTCCGTCTTCGCCAGCCGCCGCGCGATCCGGGCCTGCGTACCCCCGGAGAGCGCCTCGATGATGGTGAAGACCTTCGGCAGGTCGCCGGGGTTCGCCGCCAGCACCTTCGCCGCCGCGACCGCCTTGCGCACCTCGAACTTCGGAACAGAACGCGTCATGCCAGCCTCCTTGGTGGACCCAACAATAACTCTACGAACAATATTGTCAATAACTACCGACAATATTGTCGATTGACCCGCGGCGCGCGGGTATGCTGGCGCCAATGGCCTCCCGCTCGCGCAAGCCCTCCCGGCCGAAGCCGAAGAAGACCCGCTCCCGGCGCGACGCCGAATCCGCGCGGACGGCGATCCTCGACGCCGCCGAGCGCCGGCTGGTGGCCTCCGGCTCCTCCAGCCTCCGGCTCCAGGACATCGCCCGCGACGTCGGGGTGTCCCACCCGACGGTCCTGCACCACCTGGGCAGTCGGGAGGCCCTGGTCAAGGCCGTCATCGAGCGGGCCCTGGAGTCCGTCCACGTCCGTCTCCTCGAGACCGCGCGGACGTTCACGGGGAGCGCAGCGGACATCGGCTCCATGCTGGACGGCGTGTTCGAGGCGCTCTCCGCGACCGGGTACGGCCGGCTCATCCTCTGGCTGGCGCTCGAAGAGAAGACCTCGGAGGGCGAAGGCGTGCGCCTCGCGGACATCGTCGACGCGCTGCAGGCGATCCGCTCCTCGCGGTCCCTGGAGGGGGCGCGCGAGGACACCGCCCACGCCGTGGTGCTGGTGGCGCTGGCGCTGGTCGGGTCCACGGTGCTCGGCCCGGTGTTGATGAAGCGCGCCGGCCTGGGGGGCGACGCCGAAGCCCAGGCCCGCTTCCGGAGGTGGCTGTCGCACCTGCTGGCCAATCACCTCCACGCTCCGGAGATGGATGGGTAGTGCCGTGTTCCCGACGGACGAGGCCGGGTGCGCCAGTCCAGCCCTTCAGCGCCCAGGTCCCGCGCCCTAGCTTCCTCGAGCGCATCGGTCGAGGGGGCATGCATGCGAGCACTGCTGGACATCCTCAAGCAGCTGCAGCCGTCGGACATCGACTGGCTCCTCACCTCCGGCCGGGAGACCCGGGTGAGCGCAGGAAAGGTGATCGTCCAGGAGGGCACCCACCCGGACACCTTGTACGTGGTCCTGCAGGGCCTCCTCGGAGTCCGCGTCGCCTCCCTG
>Ga0134122_10004153_pt1 | contig 10741 bp, 7 predicted proteins | sample KB302_FD_96461 | JGI IMG/M metagenome (GOLD analysis project Ga0134122, IMG submission 96461) | Terrestrial soil microbial communities without Nitrogen fertilizer from Kellogg Biological Station, Michigan, USA - KB3-0-2 | ecosystem: Environmental > Terrestrial > Soil > Unclassified ... | reverse complement strand
GGCGGTGGCGATGCCGATCCCGGCGCTCGGGCCGTCCTTGGGCGTCGCGCCCTCGGGCAGGTGAATGTGGATGTCGTTCTTCTGGTAGAAGTCTTCCTTCACGCCGAGCTTGCGCGAGCGCGCCCGCACCACCGAGAGCGCCGCCTGGATCGACTCCTGCATCACGTCGCCGAGCTTGCCGGTGGCGATCGTCTTGCCCTTGCCCGGCATGGCGACCGCTTCGATCGTGAGCAGTTCGCCGCCGACCTCGGTCCAGGCGAGACCGGTGACCTGGCCGACCTGGTTCTCCTTCTCCGCCATGCCGAAGGTGTAGCGCCGCACCCCGAGGTATTTGTCGAGGTTCTTCGGCGTGACGGTGATGCGGTGCGGCTTCCCGGCGGCCTCGCCTTCGGTCTTCTCCTTCTTGTCGGTGAGGAGCTGCTTCACCGCCTTGCGGCAGATCTTGGAGACTTCTCTTTCCAAAGCTCTGACACCAGCTTCTCGCGTGTAGTACCGGACGATGTCGCGCAGCGCCGCCTCGGACACCGAGATCTCGCCCTCCTTGAGCCCGGTCGCCTTGACCTGCTTGGGCAGCAGGTAGCGCAGCGCGATGTTCATCTTCTCGTCCTCGGTGTAGCCGGAGAGGCGGATCACCTCCATCCGGTCGAGGAGCGGCGGCGGAATGTTGAGCGTGTTCGCCGTGGCGACGAACATCACCTCGGAAAGGTCGTACTCGACCTCGATGTAGTGGTCGACGAAGGTGTTGTTCTGCTCCGGATCGAGCACTTCGAGCAGGGCCGACGAGGGATCGCCGCGCCAGTCGGAGCCCATCTTGTCGACCTCGTCGAGCAGGAACAGCGGGTTCTTGACCTGCACCTTGCTCATGTTCTGCAGGATTTTGCCCGGCATCGACCCGATGTAGGTGCGCCGGTGGCCGCGGACCTCGGCCTCGTCGCGCACGCCGCCGAGCGACATGCGCACGAACTTGCGGTTGGTCGCCCGCGCGATCGACTGGCCGAGCGAGGTCTTGCCCACGCCGGGGGCGCCGACCAGACACAGGATCGGCGCCTTCATCTTGTCGACCCGCGTCTGCACCGCGAGGTACTCGACGATGCGCTCCTTCACCTTCTCCAGGCCGTAGTGGTCCTTGTCCAGGATCTCCTGCGCCGCGCGGATGTCGCGCGAGATCTTCGACTTCTTCTTCCAGGGCAGGTTGACGAGGGTCTCGATGTAGTTGCGCACCACCGTCGCCTCGGCCGACATCGGCGACATCAGCTTCAGCTTCTTCAGCTCGGCCTCGGCCTTCTTGCGCGCGTCCTTGTGCATGTGGGCCTTGCGGATCTTCTTCTCCATCTCCTCGAGGTCCGCGCCCTCTTCGCCCTCGCCGAGCTCCTTCTGGATCGCCTTCACCTGCTCGTTCAGGTAGTACTCGCGCTGGCTCTTCTCCATCTGGCGCTTGACCCGGCCGCGGATGCGTTTCTCGACCTGGAGGATGTCGATCTCGGTCTCGAGCTGGGACAGCAGGTGCTCGAGGCGGGCCTTGACGTCGAACATCTCGAGCACCTGCTGCTTCTGCTCGAGCTTGAGCGGCAGGTGCGCCGCGACCGTGTCCGCGAGCCTGCCTGCTTCGTCGATTCCGGACAGGGACGTGAGAATTTCGGGCGGGATCTTCTTGTTCAGCTTCACGTACTGGTCGAACGCGGAGAGCAGCGCGCGGCGCATCGCCTCGACCTCGGGCGCCGGCGTGCCGTCGAGCGGCACCGCGACCGCCTCTGCGATCCAGTGGCTGCGCACGTCGACTACCTCGCGGATGTTTGCCCGTGCGCCGCCTTCGACCAGCACCTTCACCGTGCCGTCGGGCAGCTTCAGCATCTGCAGGATGTTGGAGACGCAGCCGATCGAGTACATGTCGCCCGGGCCCGGGTCGTCCTTGGCCGCCGACTTCTGCGCCACGAGCAGGATCGATTTCCCTGCTTCCATCGCGGTCTCCATCGCCTTGATGGACTTCGGCCGGCCGACGAAAAGCGGGATCACCATATGGGGGAACACCACCACGTCCCGCAACGGCAGCAGCGGGTACTGGACGATTTCCGGGGACGGGAGGGGTTCGGACATTTTAGGTTAGCCTCGTCAAAGGGTTGGGAGCGCCCTGCACTGACCGATAGTTGCGGGTTCTTCCCGAAAAATCAATGCATAAAAGCCTACACGGATGCGGCGGCTGCCGCAATGCAGTATCCGTAGGGAAGTCGTGACGAAATGTGTCAGGCCTAGCCTGACCCGCCAGCGACCTTGTGTTGCTCGGAGTAGATGAGCAGCGGCTTGCCGTCGGCGCTGACCATCGACTCGTCGACCACGACCTTGCTGACATTCTCGAGCGTGGGAAGCTCGTACATGGTGTCGAGCAGGATCTGCTCCAGGATGGAGCGCAGGCCGCGCGCGCCGGTCTTGCGCGCGAGCGCCTTCTTCGCCACGGCGCCCAGGGCGCCGGTGCGCACCTCGAGCTCCACGCCCTCCATGTGGAACAGGCGCTGGTACTGCTTGATGAGCGCGTTCTTCGGCTCGGTGAGGATCTGGATGAGCGCGTGCTCGTTGAGCTCCTCCAGGGTGGCGAGCACCGGCAGGCGGCCGACGAACTCCGGAATCAGCCCGTACTTGATCAGGTCCTCGGGCTCGACGCTCTTCAGGAGGTCGTAGGTAGCCTTGGAGTTGGCCGGGCTCTTCACCTCGGCGCCGAAGCCGATGCCGGTGCGCTCGGTGCGGTTGCGCACGATTTTCTCCAGCCCGTCGAACGCGCCGCCGCAGATGAACAGGATATTGGTGGTGTCGACCTGGACGAAATCCTGGTTCGGGTGCTTCCTGCCGCCCTGCGGCGGGACCGAGGCAATCGTCCCCTCGACCAGCTTCAGGAGGGCTTGTTGCACGCCCTCGCCCGAAACGTCACGCGTGATCGAGGGGTTGTCGGACTTGCGCGAGATCTTGTCGATCTCGTCGATGTACACGATGCCGCGCTTCGCCTTGTCGACGTCGTAGTCGCAGTTCTGCAAGAGCTTCTGGATGATGTTCTCGACGTCCTCGCCGACGTAGCCCGCCTCGGTGAGCGTGGTCGCATCCGCGATCACGAAGGGGACATTCAGCAATCGCGCCAGGGTCTGGGCGAGCAGCGTCTTGCCGGAGCCGGTCGGGCCGATCAGCAGGATGTTCGACTTGGCGAGCTCGACCTCGTCGTTCTTCGACAGGTGCTTCAGCCGCTTGTAGTGGTTGTACACCGCGACCGAGAGGATCTTCTTGGCCTGGTCCTGGCCGATCACGTACTGGTCGAGGATGTTGCGGATCTCGCGCGGGGTCGGCAGGTCGGACTTCTGGCCCTTCGCGCCCTTATCGGAGGCGGTTTCCTCGCGGATGATGTCGTTGCACAGCTCGATGCACTCGTCGCAGATAAACACCGAGGGCCCGGCGATGAGCTTCCGCACCTCGTGCTGGCTCTTGCCGCAGAAGGAGCAGTAAAGCAGCTTTTCGCCCGATGACGACTTTTCCGACATGTCGTTAGCGCTCTCGCCCTTTTAGCCGGCTTCCCGGCTGACCAGCGTCTTGTCCACGATGCCGTACTTTACCGCTTCTTCGGCACCCATGAAAAAGTCGCGCTCCGTGTCCCGGCCGATGGTGTCGATCGGCTTGCCGGTGTGCTTGGCGAGGATCTCGTTCAGGCGGCCGCGCAGGTAGAGGATCTCCTTCGCGTGGATCTCGATGTCGGTGGCCTGGCCCTGGAAGCCGCCCATCGGCTGGTGGATCATGACGCGCGAGTTGGGCAGCGCATAGCGCTTGCCGTGGTCCCCGGCCGCGAGCAGGAGCGCGCCCATGCTCGCCGCCTGTCCGACACACAGCGTCGACACGTCGGGCTTGATGAACTGCATGGTGTCGTAGATGGCGAGCCCCGCCGACACCGACCCGCCGGGCGAGTTGATGTAGAAAAAGATGTCCTTGTCGGGGTTTTCGGACTCCAGGAACAGGAGCTGCGCCACGATCAGGTTGGCGGTCACCTCGGTGACCGGACCGACCAGGAACACGACTCTTTCCTTCAACAGCCTCGAATAGATGTCGTATGCGCGTTCCCCCCGCCCCGACTGCTCGATGACCATGGGGATCAGCCCCAGGTCGGAAACCTCGTTGTTGCTTTTCTTCCAGTTCACGAGCTGGCTCCCATCAGCTCGTCGAATGCCATGTCCTTCTCTGTCACTTTCGCTTTCGACAAAACCCATTTAACAACATTGGCTTCCAGCGCCATCGCTTCCATCTCGGAGAGCCGCTGGGGCTGCATGTAAAACCATTTTACTACCTCGGCGGGGCTCTCGTAGGACTGCGCTTCCTGCTCGACGAGGGCGCGCACTTCGGCGGGCTTCGGCTGCAAATTTTCCGCGCGCGCGAGCTCGGCGATGATCAGCCCGAGCGCGACGCGGCGCTTCGCGGCTTCCTCGAACTGCTGCGGATTCAGGTTGAGCTGCTCGGGTTTCAGCCCGCGCCCCTGCAGGTCCTGCGCCGCGCGCTGCACGAGCTGCTGCGCTTCCATGTCGACCAGCGCCTTCGGCACCTCGAGCGGCGTCGAGGCGAGCAGCGCTTCCATAGCCTGGTTCTTGACCCGCGAGTCGATGCGCTTTTTCACCTCGCGCTCGACGTTGGCGCGGATCTCGCCGCGCATCTTCTCGACGTCGCCGTCGACCACGCCGAGCGACTTGGCGAACTCGGCGTCGATCTCGGGCAGCCTGGGCTCGTCGACGGTCTTGACGACGATCTCGAATTGCGCGTCCTTCCCCGCGACGTCCTTGCCGTGATAGTCGGCGGGGAACTTCAGGCCGAAGCGCTTCGACTCGCCGGCCGACATGCCGCGCGCCGCCGCGTCGAACTCCGGCAGCATGCTGCCCCCGCCGAGCGCGAAGACGAAGCCCTGCGCGGCCCCGCCGTCGAAGGGCACGCCGTCGATCGTGCCGTTGAAGTCCACCGTCAGCCGGTCGCCGTCCTTCGCCGGCCTGTCGGCAGCGACGAATTTCGTGCGCTGCTTGCGTAGCACCTCGATGGTGCGCGCGACCGCGGCGTCGTCGACCGCCACCTTCGGCTGCTCGAAGGCGGTCCCCGAGAGGTCGCCCGGCTTCACCTCGGGGTAGATCTCGAAGGTGGCGCTGAATTCCAGCGCGTCAGTGCCGGCGTCGTCCTTCTTCTCGATCTTCGGATAGCCGGCGACGCGCAGGTTCGCCTCCTTCACCACGTCGCTGAACGATTTCTGCACCGCGTCGCCGAGCACCTCGTTGCGCACCTGCGGACCGTAGGTCTGCGCCACGATCTTCATCGGCACTTTCCCCGGCCGGAAGCCGGGCATCTTCACGTTGCGCGCGAGCTGCTTCAGCCGCTCGTCGACCTGCTTCTCGATGTCGCGTACCGGCACCCTCATCGAGACGCGCCGCTCCAGCGTTCCCAGGTTTTCCACGTTTGCCGCCATGTCCCCGAACTCTAGTTGGTGCGAAGGGAGGGACTCGAACCCTCATGCCTCGCGGCGTCAGATCCTAAGTCTGGTGCGTCTACCAATTCCGCCACCTTCGCGCTTGCGCTCAAGCCGCCACCTTCGCGTTCCGCTCCACCCGCAACCCTCGCGCCACCTTCGCCTAAGAATCAACGTATTATAACCGCCGATGGCGATCGGCCATTACGAGAACTTCCCCGTCGCCTCGCTCCTTCTGCCGGCCGAATTGCGAGCGCCGGTCGAAGTGATCTACCGCTTCGCGCGCAGCGCCGACGACTTCGCCGACGAAGGCCCCGATTCACCCGATATACGGCTGGAAAAGTTAAACCGCTACCGGGCCGAGCTCGAGCGCGTCGCGCGCGGCCAACCGACCGGGGATGCGTTGTTCGGCGACGTCGCAAGAATCGTTCGCGCGCATGGCCTGCCCCTGCCCCTGTTCAGCGACCTGCTCGACGCCTTCAGCCAGGACGTAATCAAAAAGCGCTATGCCAGCTTCATCGAGGTGTCCGACTATTGCCGGCGCTCCGCCAACCCCGTGGGGCGGCTGTTGCTGCATCTCTTCAAGCGTACCGCCGAGCCGGATCTGCGCGCCTCGGACGCCGTCTGCTCCGCCCTGCAGCTCGTCAATTTCTGGCAGGACGTGGAGATCGATTACCGGCGCGACAACCGCATCTACCTGCCGCAGGACGAGATGGCGCGCCACGGCGTGAGCGAGCGGCACCTCGCGGAACAGCGCTGCGACGCGGCGTGGCAGAGTCTCATGAAGTTCCAGGTCGACAGAACGAGGGAAATGATGCTCTCGGGCGCAGCGCTCGGCCGCACCTTGCCCGGGCGCATCGGACTCGAGATCCGTGCCACGATCCAGGGCGGCCTTCGCATCCTCGACAAGATCGAGGCCGCGGGCTACGACGTGTTCCGCCGCCGGCCGGTATTGAAAGCGCTGGACTGGCCTCTTCTGCTGTTGAAAGCAGTATGACGCCGGACGAGTATTGCCAGAAGAAAGCCGCGGCGAGCGGATCGAGCTTCTACTACTCGTTCCTGTTCCTGCCCGCGCCGCGCCGGCGCGCGATCACCGCGCTGTACGCCTTCTGCCGCGAGGTCGACGACGTGGTCGACGAGGCCGCCGAGATGCAGATCGCTGCGGCAAAGCTCGCCTGGTGGCGCGCGGAGGTGGCGAACCTGTATCGCGGCAACCCGCAGCACCCCGTCACGCGGGCGCTCGCGCCCTTCATCGGGGAATACTCGCTCCCGCAGGCGCAACTGAACGAGATCATCGACGGCATGGAGATGGATCTCACCCAGACGCGCTACCTCGACTGGCCCGCGCTCGAGCGCTACTGCCATCGCGTCGCCGGGGTCGTCGGCCTGCTCGCCGCCCGCATCTTCGGCTACCGCGACGCGCGCACCCTGGAATATGCGCGCAACCTCGGCATCGCGTTCCAGCTCACCAACATCATCCGCGACGTGGGCGAGGACGCGCGCAAGAACCGCATCTACCTGCCGATGGACGAGCTCAAACGCTTCGACGTGCCGGCAGCCGACATCCTCATCGCGCGGGAGACGCCGCAGTTCAACGCGCTGATGCGGTTTCAGGACGAGCGCGCGCGCGGCTGGTACGGCACGGCGTTCGCGGCGCTTCCTGCGGTGGATCGCCGCGCACAGCGCCCCGGGCTCATCATGGCGGCGATCTACAAGGCGCTGCTGGATGAAATCGTGCGCGACGACTTCCGCGTCCTCTCCCGCCGCACCTCGCTCACGCCGCTGCGCAAGTTCTGGATCGCATGGAAAACCTGGCTCGCGGCGTAGCGATCGTCGGCGCGGGCTACGCGGGCATGGCGGCGGCGGTGACCGTCGCCGCGAGGAGCGTGCCGGTGACGGTGTTCGAGACCGGCCCGGTCCCCGGCGGACGCGCGCGCAGGGTGCGCCTCTCGTCCGACGGGCAGAGCCGGGAGCTCGACAACGGCCAGCACATCCTGATCGGCGCCTATGCCGAGCTGTTTCGCCTCATGCGCACGGTCGGTGTGCCTTCGCAGGCGTTGCTGCGGATTCCATTCGAGATCCGTCACGCGCAGGGATTCAGCCTGCGCAGGCTCTGGCTTCCCGGGTCGGTCGGCCTCATGGCCGGGCTTGCGCTTGCGAAAGGCATCCCATTCACCGAGCGGCTCGGTGCGTTGCAGTTCATGGGCGCGCTGAAGCGAAGCGCCTTCCGGCTCACCTACGACACGACCGTCGCGGAGCTGCTGGAGCAGCACGGCCAGCGCGGCCGCATCGCGAAGCTCCTGTGGGAGCCGCTCGCGGTGTCGGCGCTCAACACGCCGGTCGCCGAGGCCTCGGCGCGTGCGTTCCTCGCCGTGCTGCGCGACACGCTCGCCGGCGACGCCGAGGCGAGCGACCTTCTCCTGCCGCGCTGCGATCTGTCGAAGCTCTTCCCCGAGCCCGCGGTCGAGTTCGTGCGGCAACATGGCGGCCAGGTCTGGCTGAAGAGCCAGGTTACCGACCTGCACGAGCTGCGCCAGGGCTTCGACGCGGTCATCGTCGCCGTGGGCCCGCACCAGCTGAAGACCCTGCTCCCCGACGTCGCCGTCGACTACGAGTACCAGCCGATCTACACCTGCTATCTCCAGTACGAGGAACGGGTGCGGCTTCGGTTTCCCATGCTCGGGCTGTCGGAAGGACTGGTGCAGTGGGTGTTCGACCGCGGCGCGCTGCTGGGCGAGCGCGGCTGCCTCGCCTGCGTGATCAGCGCGCGCGGCGCGCATCAGGACATGAACCTGGACGAGCTCGCCGCGACCTGTCATCGCGAGCTCGCCGCCCACGAGCTCGTCAAGGGTGACCCGGTCTGGACGCGCGCCATCGCTGAAAAGCGCGCGACCATTTCATGCACGCCGGGACGCCCAACGCCGTCCATGGAGACACCGCACGCCGGAATCTTCCTCGCCGGCGACTACACCGATCCGGACTACCCGCCGACGCTCGAAGCCGCCGTGAGGAGCGGCGTGCGCGCGGCGAGCCTGGCGCTAAAGATTGCGCAGTAGCTGGACTGCCTGGTCGACGCGCTCGACCGCCAGCACTTCCAGCCCCGGGATTTTCGCCTTCGGCGCGTTGGATTTCGGGACCAGCGCCCTGGCGAAGCCGAGCTTGGCGATCTCCTTCAGCCGCTCCTGGCCGCGCGGCGCGGGACGCACCTCGCCGGCGAGCCCGATCTCGCCGAACACCGCGACGCTTCCCTGAATAGGCTTGTCCGTCAACGAAGAGACGATCGCCAGGGAAACGGCCAGGTCGGCCGCCGGCTCGGCGATGCGCACGCCGCCGACGGCGTTCACGAACACGTCCTGCTCCCAGGTGGCGATGCCGCCGTGGCGGTGGAGCACCGCGAGCAGCATCGCGAGGCGGTTCTGCTCGAGGCCGACCGAGAGCCGCCGCGGATTGGGTGAATGCGCGGCGTCGACCAGCGCCTGGATCTCGACCAGCAGCGGCCGCGTGCCTTCGAGCGTCGCGAGCACACAAGAACCCGCAACCGGTTTTTCGTGATTGGAAAGAAAAAGGCGCGAGGGGTTCGTGACACCCTTCAACCCCTTGTCGGTCATGGCGAACACGCCGAGCTCGTTCACCGCGCCGAAGCGGTTCTTCACGGCGCGGACCAGGCGGAACGCGGAGTGGAGCTCGCCTTCGAAGTAAAGCACCGTGTCGACGATGTGCTCGAGCACGCGCGGCCCGGCGATCGCGCCTTCCTTGGTCACGTGGCCGATCATGAAGAGCGCGATCCCGGCGCGCTTGGCGTGGCGCGTGAGCTGCGCAGCGCTCTCGCGCACCTGCGCGACCGATCCGGGCGCCGACTGCAGCGTGTCGGACCACAGCGTCTGGATGGAGTCGACGACCGCCACCCTAGGCCGCGAGGCTTCCAGCGCGGCGAGCACGCGCTCGAGCTGGGTCTCGGCGATGAGGCGCACGCCCTCCACCTCCAGCGCGAGCCGGCGCGCCCGCAGCGCCACCTGCTCCGCGGACTCCTCGCCGCTCACGTAAAGCACTGCCTGCCCCAGCGCCGCCAGCGTCTGCAGGAGAAGGGTCGACTTGCCGATCCCGGGGTCGCCGCCGAGGAGGACCACCTGCCCCGCGACCAGCCCGCCGCCGAGCGCCCGGTCGAGCTCGGAGACGCCCGTCGCCACGCGCTCGAGCTCGCGCGCCTGGATCTCGTGCAGCGCGACGGGCGCCGCCGCCGCGCCCGCGTAGCGGTGCGAGGCGGCCTTCTCGACCACCGTTTCCGAAAGCGTGCCGGCGGCGCCGCAGGAGGGGCAGCTCCCAAACCACTGCAGGGCGCTGGTACCGCAATCGGAGCAGATGTAGGCGCTTTTCGGCTTTGCCATTAAGGAACTTCCACGACCGGCACCCGCGCCGTCAGCTTCGTGAAGAGCTCGTAGCTCAGCGTGCCGGCCGCGGCGCCGACTTCGTCCGCCGACAGGCCCTCGCCCCAGAGCGTGACCGGCATGCCCACGCCGACTCCGGGAAGCGTACTGACGTCGATTGCGATCATGTCCATCGATACGCGTCCAACGGTGCGCGCGCGTTGCCCGTTGACGAGCACCGGCGTGCCGCTGGGCGCATGGCGCGGGTAGCCGTCGGCGTAGCCGCACGCCACCACGCCGATCGTCATCGCCTGGGCTGCCTCGTAGGAAAACCCGTAGCCTACGCGCTCGCCGCGCTGCAGGCGCCGCACCGAGATGAGTTCCGAGGCGAGCGTCATGACGGGCCTCAGACCGAGCGAGCTCGCGGCGCGGTCGGCAAATGGAGAAGAACCGTAGAGCATGATTCCGGGGCGGACCCAATCGGCGGCGGTCTCTCTCGAAAAGCGAAGCAGCGCGGCCGAGTTGGCGAGCGAGCGCGGCGCGGGCCCGAGCGGCGCGACCATCCGCTCGAACGCCGACAACTGCTGCTCAACGCCGCCCGAACCGTCGGCGTCGGCGAAATGCGTCATCATGGTGATGCCGCGCACCCGCGGGTTGGCGCGCAGCGCTTCGTAAGCGCTGCGCAGGCCGGCGGCGTCGAAGCCGAGCCGGTTCATCCCGGTGTTCGCCTTGAGATAGACGTCGATCGTAGCGCCGGGCTCGGCCCCGGCCAGCATCTTCACCTGCCCGGCGTCGTGGATCACGGGCGTGAGCGCGTGCCGGCCGAGGAGCGGGACATCGGGCGCCTGGAACATGCCCTCGAGCATGAGGATCGGCTTGCGCACGCCGTGCGCGCGCAGCCGGGCGGCCT
>Ga0134122_10004152_pt1 | contig 10743 bp, 9 predicted proteins | sample KB302_FD_96461 | JGI IMG/M metagenome (GOLD analysis project Ga0134122, IMG submission 96461) | Terrestrial soil microbial communities without Nitrogen fertilizer from Kellogg Biological Station, Michigan, USA - KB3-0-2 | ecosystem: Environmental > Terrestrial > Soil > Unclassified ... | reverse complement strand
CATGTCGCCGGTGACCTTGTTACCTCGGACGACCAGGACATCGGCGCCGCTGGAGGCGATTGCCTGCTTGAGGACGTCCCCTTTGGCCTCGGGTTCATAGACGACTTCAAAGCCGGCGGCCTTCAGTTCGGCTTGCGCGGCTTCTTCAAACTTGTCGGCGATCAGGATTTTCATAGACGGGTACCGTCTTTCAGATCAAATGACTCAAAAGACCATCGCGGAGCTTGGGCTCGAACCATGTCGATTTCGGAGGCATTATCTCTTTCGCATCCGATATTGCCATCAGTTCTTCGATCGTCACCGGGTACATCGAAAACGCGGCGGCAGCCTGCCCATCGTTAACCAGGTCCTCCAGAGCTTTGGTTCCGCGAACGCCGCCGATGAAATCTATCCGCTTGTCTGTGCGCAAGTCGGTGATGCCGAGCAGAGGCTCGATCACTCGTTCTTGAAGCGCGCTCACATCAAGCGACGAGATCGGATCGAGAGGTGTTGTTGTTCTAGCCGGCAATTTCAAGCTGTGCCAGCGCCCGTCGAGATACATGCAGATCTCGCCCTTCTGCAAAGGCGAAGCAGTCGCGGCATCGCTGACCTCGAACTGAGAAGAAACCGCCTTTAGAAATTGAGCGGGAGACTTGCCGTTTAGTTCTTTGACGATGCGATTGTAGGGAAGGATCCGCAACTGGTCGGCGGGGAACAGCACCGTAAGAAAGAAGTTGTACTCCTCCTGGCCGGTGTGCGCCGTGTTTTCTGCTTTGAGCTGTTCGCGAGCGCGGGCGGCGCTTGCGGCTCGATGATGGCCATCGGCGATGTAAACAAGGGGAACGGAAACGAACTCTTCTGTCAATCGCTCAGTCTCGGCCTGGCCGACTCGCCAGATTGCGTGAGCGACCCCGTCCGAGGCGACAAAGTCATAGAGTGGCTCCTCAGTCTGCACTCGCGCGACTATCTCGTTGATCTGTGTGCGACCCCGGTAAGTCACAAAAACCGGTCCCGTTTGAGCGCGAATCGTGACCATGTGCCGCGTGCGATCATCCTCTTTGTCTTTACGAGTGCGCTCGTGCTTGCGAACTATGTCGGCGTCGTACTCGTCGATCGAACAGCAACCGGCGATCCCGGTCTGCTGTTGCTCACCCATCCGAAGACGGTAGACATAAAGGCTGGGCGCCTCCTCGACCGTCAACGGTGCCGCGACTTTGAGCTTCTCGAAGTTCACCCTCGCTTTGTCATAGACCGCGTCCGAATGGACGTCGGTCCCGTCGGGCAGGTCTATCTCGGGACGCGAGACGTGCAGAAAGCTGAGCGGGTTACCAGCCGCAAGCTCGCGCGCTTCGGTTGTGCTGACTACATCGTAGGGCACGGCTGCGACTTTGTCGGCTGTTGCTTTGGGTGGGCGCTGCGCCTGAAAGGCTCTGATGGTTGCCATGTTCTCTCCGGTTGAGCTAGTCCGCTGTCGGCAACAACTTTGAAGCCTTTTGACTTTCCGAGCAGCGAGTAGGAATGCTAGGCCGCGCTCATCGGGCTGTCAACTTGCCAACCTTCGATTCATCCCTGCGAGGGTTTGCTTACGCGCTCTCAAGCGGTGGGTTATCATTTTGCCGAACGAAACTTTGCGGCTCTTCACAAGAAAGGACCTCCGATGACAGCAGTCAATCCGCAACCGTTTGTTTTGGCCGAGCGCGAGGGCGCGATCCTGACTCTCACCCTCAACCGCCCCGAGAAAAGCAATTCGCTGCATCCGGACCTGGTCAGCGAATTGTCGGCCGCGCTTCGAGGCGCTGAAGCCGACAGCGAGCTCAACGTAGTCGTGCTGACCGGAGCCGGCCGGAGCTTTTGTGCCGGCCTCGATTTGAGCTTGATGGTCAGTTGGACGATCGGAGAGAAGATCGAATACCTGCGCGCCGCCACCGGAATCTTCCAGCAAGTCTGGTCGCTGCCTCAGCCTGTGATTGCGGCTGTGAACGGTCCTGCCATCGCAGGCGGATTCGATCTAGCTGCGTTTTGTGACATAAGGCTTGCAGCTCCGGAAGCGCTCTTTGGACAGGCTGAGATAAACATCGGTCTGACCCAAATCGTCCATCCGCTCTACAAATCGATCGGTCTGGCTCGGGCAAAGGAGCTCGCGATGACCGGTCAAAATATTTCGGCGGAGGAAGCTTACCGCATCGGTTTGGTAAATCATATTTACCAGCGGGAGGAGTTGATGGCGCGAACGATGGAGATGGCTCGGGTGATTGCCTCGAAGCCACGGGGCGCTTTGTTCGAGACGAAGCGGTTGACTCGCAAGTTGATCGATCTCGACACCAAGAGCGCGCTTGAAGAAATCGGCAACACGTTTCTTCGGTGCCTGGAGTCTGACGAGCATCGCCGCCGCGTCGCGGAAGTGTTTGAGAGTCTGAGAAAGAGGTAGGCCCTCGCGGGAGCGCAGCCGTCCCGGCCGCATCCTCGACGATGTTCTAAGATGCGGGCGAGACGCCCGCGCTCCCAGGTCTATTGCGGGTGAGACGCCAGCGCTTTCAGGGCGGTTTCCAACATCAACCCTCGCAGCCAGGTGTGTGCAGGGTCCGCTTCCGCTCGCTCGTGCCAGAGCATTGTCATGCGGAACGGCGGGATCGAGATCGGCGCAGGCAGCACTTGAAGCTTCAACTGTTTTGAAAAATGATCGGCGGTTCGTGCGGGCACGGTCGCGATCAGATCGGACGCGGCCACCACAAACGGGATGCTCGCGAAGTGTGGAATGATTACCGCTAAGCGGCGGGCAAGGCCTTTCTGCTCAAGCAGAGCGTCGATAAAGCCCTGCCCCTCGGTTTTGTAGAAAACCGCGGCGTGTTGCTCGGCGGCAAACTGCCGGAGTGTGAGTTTCCCTTTGATGCGCGGGTGAGCTTTGCGCGCAAGCACAACGCTTTTCTCTTCCCACAGAACTTCTGAATGGATGCTAGCGTCCAGACCGGGCGCATCCGGGAAGAAGCCGATGGCCAGATCCAGCGAATCCGCCAGAGCCTGAGCAGATGGTGGCTGAAAAAGCGTGCGTGGCCGGACCAGCCTGAGGCCCACTCGCGGAGCCTGGCTGAGAAGCTCGGCGGCCAGCGGCGCGATAAGCGTTATCTCAACGTGGTCGCTGGCCGAGATATGAAATGTCCTTTTGGAAGCGGTGGGATCAAACGCAGGTTTCTCTTCGAGCGCAGCGCGAAGCTGGGCCATCGCTGCTCGAACCGGCACAATCAGCGATTGAGCGGCCGCCGTCGGTGCCATGCCTTCGGCTGACCGGACAAGCAGCGGGTCATCGAACGTGCGGCGAAGCCGGGACAAGGCGTTGCTCATCGCGGGCTGGCTCAACCCTATTCGCTTTGCAGCTCGCGTCACGTTGCGTTCGATCATCAGCGATTCGAAGGCGAGCAGTAGATTAAGGTCGAATGATTGTAGATTCATATCGTGAATGCGGCATATTATCATAATCCATAAGGCGAATTCGCCCGGCGAACGTTATTAGTTCGAGGGGACGGTGTTGGCTGAATCAATACGAATGAAGAGCGTTCTTCGAATTCGGTACCTGCTGGTTGGCCTGGTCTTGCTCACGTTTCCAGCTTCGCCAGCGGCGGTCAGTCAGCCAACATCTAACTAACTCGCATTTGGGGGCAATTGCATTCGCGACTAAACGCGAACCACAACTTTGGAGAGAGGAACTATGAATTCGAATACGAGGACATTTTCAGCCAGGCTAACGTCGCGAGCGCTGATTCTAGCGGTTGCCGCCGCGCTGGCGATTCCGGCGTTCGCTCGAAATCAAAACGATGCAGGCGGAGCGCGAACTCTCGCCGCCGCTCAAACTGCAGTCATTCCCGATACCGCTGTCGGCAAGCTCGCAGGCTTGCTGATCGCGGCAATCAACACCGGCGACAAGGACAAGATCAAGAGCTTCCTGACAGCTAACCTAGCGGATAACGCGGTGAGGGGAGATTCGACCGAAGGGCTGGCTAACGATCTGCGGCGCCTTTATCAGCAAAGCGGCGGGATTGAAGTAATGGAGGTGATACCGGTTAAGGAACCCAACACGATCAGGCTCAAACTTCGCACCAAGCGTGGAAACAACTGGGTGAGGTTTGTGACTCGACTGGACAAAGACCAGCCGACCAAGCTTGACGGTTGGGGGCTTCGCCCTACGCTGGATCCTGAAACTGAGAAAGCCGAAGCCTGGCCCGAAGGCAAAGTCACCGAAGCCGACGCGATCAAAGAGATCGAGCGTCATGCCGCCGCCGCAGCTTCACGCGATTCGTTCTCGGGCGTCGTGCTTGTCGCGAAAGGCGACCGAGTTGTTTTCCACAAGGCTTACGGCAACGCTGAGAAGAACTTTTGCGGGCCGAACAAGCTCGATACCAAGTTTAACCTGGGTTCGATGAACAAGATGTTCACCAGCGTTGCGATTGCGCAATTGGTTCAAGCGGGCAAGCTGTCGTATGAGGACACGCTCGCGAAAGTGCTGCCCGAGTATCCGAATAAGGAGATCGCACAAAAGATCACGATTCACAATCTGTTGACGCATACATCGGGGCTCGGCGACTTCTTCAAGGAGGAGTTTTTCAAGAACCGCGAGAAGTACGTCGCTCTCAAGGACTACTTCCCGATCTTCGCAAGCGACCCGCTTCAGTTTGAGCCCGGCAAGAGCTGGTCGTACAGCAACGCTGCCTTTATCGTGCTGGGAGTGGTCGTCGAAAAAGTCTCGGGTCAGGACTACTTCGATTACGTGCGCGAGCATATCTACAAGCCGGCGGGTATGAGCGATAGCGACTCATTCATGCGGAACGACATAGTTTCGAACCTCTCATATGGCTACACCCGATTCGGGGCCAACGACCAACTGGGGATCGAGCCACGCAAGATCAACTGGATGGAGTTGCCGATACGGGGAAGCTCGGCGGGCGGCGGCTATTCGACCGCTCCGGATCTTCTGAAGTTCGTGCAAGCATTGAGAGGCTACAAACTCCTAAGCAAGGAGCTGACCGAGAAGGTCACCAGCGCTAAGGTCGATACGCGGTTTAGCCCGAACATCAAGTATGGCTATGGCTTCATGGAAGAGCAGATGTCCGGCCATATCGTGCGTGGTCACGGGGGGGGCGCGCCTGGAATCAACTCGGATCTGAAGATGTTTTGGGATGGGAGCTACACGGTAATCGTGATGGGAAACTACGATCCACCGGCTGCGCAGGACCTTTCGCAGAAGATCGCCGAGTTCGTGGCGAAGCAATAGCAGCGATTTATCGTGGTGGGTAATAGCGTGTTGCCCGTGTGGACTTGTCTCGCCACAAAGTCACTAAGACACGAAGCCGCACAAAGAAAGCCTTTGTGGAACCTCGTGTCTTGGTGCCTTAGTGGCGAGATCCTTCTACACAATTACCGGACGACGCGAATCATTAAGATTTTTTCAGTAAACGTTAATCTTCAATTCACCGGCCAAATAGTATTCTCGCCTCGCGTGGTTCGACAGGGCGGTCGCCGCTCGGATGTTGTGTGGGGAGATACGATATCTCAACGGCGACCGGCCATTCATCGAGGAACCGGCCGATCCGCGGCCAGCTCTGAGGGTTGAACGGGCCACGTTCTCTTTTCCTCCTAACCTGAGTTTTATAGCCGGTTCCGGACGCGGACCGGTCTAAGACGGCTAGCCACGGCGGTCCGGGAATCAATGAGTTGGAGATCGCTCGGCTAGCCGTCTTGTCTTTTTAGTAACGCGAGCTTGCGCTGTTGTTGAGGCTGGAAGCTAACACCCGTTTGGGACTAGTTGCTTGAAAGGACTGACGTGCTTTTGGAGCCCGGGAACGAGAAGCCCGCAACGAGAAAACGAGAAGCCCGCAACGAGAATATGAAGCCCGTGTCGAGGTATGACGATGATGAACGCCGGTTAGCATCCGGGTCGCCGAGCAAGACGCCGGCGGCAACTGCATTGCCGGCAATGCCGGCCGTGCCTACACTCATGTCCAGCATGCGGATACTTGTGGTTGAGGATGAAGCCGGCCTCGCGAACTCGCTGGTTGCCGGGCTCAAGGAGGAGTGTTACGCGGTCGATCATTCTGCTGATGGCCAAAGTGCCGAATTCCTTGCGGAAACCAACGACTACGATTTGATAGTGCTCGACGTGATGATCCCCAAGATGGACGGTTTTCAGGTATGCCGGGTCTTGAGAGCGCGCGAGATCAAAACCCCGATACTCATGCTGACAGCGCTTGACACAACAGCCGACAAAGTCAAAGGACTGGACAGCGGCGCCGACGATTATCTAACCAAGCCGTTCTCGTTTGAAGAATTCCTTGCAAGAGTGCGGGCGCTGCTGAGGCGCGGTCCAACGCTTATGGTGACCGTGCTCGAGTATGCCGGCATAAGGATGGACCTGGTGGGGCACACCGCCAGCCGAGGAGGGAGCGTGTTGGATTTGACGCCAAAGGAGTACGGGCTTCTTGAGTTCTTCATGCGCAATCCGGAACGAGTGCTCAGCCGGGCTCAGCTTGCGGAGCACGTGTGGGACCAGTACTTTGATCCGCTCACCAATGTGATCGATGTTTCGGTAAGTCACCTGCGAAAGAAGGTTGAAGCAGGCGGCTCATCTCGAGTTTTGCACTCGGTTCGCGGAATGGGCTACATTCTAAGCGACAGGCCGCGGTAACGACGCGGTTCACAGATGGGACGTCGATCTCTCAGACTCAACCTCATACTCTGGTTCACATCCATTTTTGCGTTGATCCTCGCTTTGTCGGACTACGTCACCTATCGGGTGATGCGCCAGGTGTTGGTTGCCGGGCTTGATACGAGCCTTATTTCGATGGCGGCCGAGCGCAGCGCCGGGCAGGAAGATCTAAACCTGCTGGATCCAAGCCTCGACCGGCATCACAACGAGTTCACACCTCGCTTTGTTCAGCTCCTGGACAAGTCGGGACGGGTAGTCGGCCAATACGGTCTGGCGGAGGGTTCAAGCCCCGCGATCACTCAAATGCAGATCGAGCACGTTCTGACCGGAGGGGTGCTGACCGGCGACAGTCTTGTTGAAGGCGAGAACAGCCGCATCGCTGCTGTAAGGGGCGTTCGCGGCGGCGAGCCGGTGGCAGTAGTGATTGGCGCCGAGAGCAACGCGTTGGATGGTACGACGTCGCGGATTGCAATGATCCTGTTGTTGATAGACGTGGTGGCAGTGGCAGCGTCTGTCGCGGGCGGGTCATTGATTATCGGCAAGGCGCTCAGACCTGTCGATCACATCACCCACCGGGCTCAGCAAATCGGGGCGGGCGACTTGCGCCGCCGGCTGGAGTACATGGATTCGAGCGCCGAGATGGTTCATCTGACTTCGGTGCTCAACGAAATGTTTGACAAGCTTCAGCGGCTCTTCGACAGCCAGAAGCAGTTTATTCAAGATGCGGCCCACGAGATTCGGTCGCCGCTTGCGGCCCTGCGATGCAGGCTCGAAGTAGTGCTGCGCCAACGGCGCGACGCTGCCGAATACAAGTGGGCCATCGAAGGCGCGCTTGAAGACGCTACGAGATTGACCGCGCTGGCCGACGATCTGTTTCTGCTGGCTCGCGCCGACTCGGACAACTTCACGATGGAATTCAGAGAAGTACCCCTCTCGGAAATCGTATCGGCTGTCCACACGCAACTGATGCCGGTCGCTGAAGCAAACCACCTGGAGTTCACCCTGACGCTGTTGTCGGATTGCGTTGTCTATGCTGACAGGCAACGATTGCAACAGGCATTTCGAAACATCGCGGAGAACGCGTTGAAGTACACGCCTCCGGGCGGCCGGGTGAGCATAGAAGTTGAACGCGCGGACGAAACCGCGCGAGTCACGGTCGCCGATACGGGGGTCGGAATACCTGCGGAAGAACAACAGGCGATATTTCACCGCTTCTATCGGGTCGATCGCGCTCGTTCGCGCAGCGATGGCGGCACGGGCCTGGGCCTGGCGATTTGCGATCAAATCATTCGCGGTCATCAAGGACGAATCGAGTTACAAAGCGAACCGGGTCTTGGTTCTCGATTCATCGTTATCCTGTCGTCGGCCACTTCGTTGGTTGATTCAATTCCCTCGGATCAGACTCGGATCGGGTTGCTCCTTGGAACCGGCCGATCGTAAATCCATCTACTCACTCCGTCAGGAGTGAAATGTTTATAGTCGTTGGCCAGCAAGAACGCGCACCCCAGCGGGGTGCAATGTGCCGAGTGAATCGCATCGTGGTTTGCCACCGGCTGAATTCCGTCGCCACTCCGTGGCGATTGTCGGCAGGCGCCAATCACTCCTCAATAAACAACGCGGCCGGCGTTAGAACGGGTGACTCCGCGCACACGGAGAGTCAGCGCAGTCCGCCGCCGGCCGCTTTCGAATCAACAGTGATCCGGCTTCACTGGCCCCGTTGCGCCGGAGACCCGATCTGCTGTTGCCCGATTCGCGCAATCCCTTTCTTATCAGGCACTACGTTTACTACCTGCCACTCGTCGCCGCCGGGCACTTTCCAGCCTTCGAGCACCGGGACTCCTCCCTCGGGCACTTTGGCATTGTCCAAAACGATTTCAGTCTTCTCCGGAATCGGCGTCGAGAAGTCATCGAAGAGCGAGACTGTGTCCATCACTGCCAGCGGTTTCTTCCAGAGTTCGGAATAGAGAGCGAACGCGCTTCCTTCACCGATCTCCTCCTGCGCAAGGGTGTACTTACCTGCCGGCAAGACCACGTCTGACTTTTTCAGCGCGAAGGGCCCGCTGATCGTGAACGTGATTCGCTCGCGCGCCACCTGTCCCAGCGCGGGCAACACGAGACCGGCGGCGAGTACAACCGGCGCGACCAGAGTCCGGATTCTGAGATTCAACATAATCAAAGCCTCCCAGCAAAAACGATTCGTCCACTGTTTCAAGCGTACGACTCAATTCTAAGTAGTTGATGCTGAACCAGGGGTTAAGAAAAGGTGAAGCAACCTTAACCTGGGCGCCTGCCTCGAGAGCCGTTGAGAATGGATCAACGACGGACCTGAGCCGCCGCCCTCCGACAGGAGGGACATGTTTATAGAATGCGTCCACCGAGAATGCGCCCTCCGACAGGAGGGCCATGTTTATAGAATATGGTCACCAAGAATGTGCCCTCCTGTCGGAGGGCGGGCTCGTGTTTACGACAATCTCTATCACCACGGCTCTCGGAGAGCGGAACTATGCCGTGGATTCCTGACCCTGACCCGCCTGACGGAAGCGCAGGATCAGGAAGCAGAATTAATCCTGTCTTCATCGCGGCTTAATGCCTGGTGCGTAGAATCGGACGCGTGGCACCAGTGGCGAAACACAACATCAGAGAGAGGAAATCATGAGCAAAGCGGTAAGAGAACTAAGTGCACTGGAGCGGAGAGTTCCTTCGATCGATCGAGCGGACGAGCTGTTGGATCAGATGACCCGCCTGACAGGGAAGATCTCGCTTCGGGCCTACGAACTGTTCGACGGTCGCGGGCGTGTGGACGGTTTCGATGTGGACGATTGGCTTCGGGCGGAGTCCGAGTGGTTGCATCCGGTTCCGGTCGAACTGGTCGAGACTGCCGACAAGATAAGAGTGAGAGCGGAAGTGCCCGGGTTCGCAGCCGACGATCTCCGATTGTGCGTTGAACCGCGTCGCGTGATCGTTGCCGGCACGAGTGACTTGAAGTACGGGCACGAAACCGAAGCCGCGGTTTACTCGGAGCGCAGACCAAAACAAATCTGCCGGGTGATCGACTTGCCGGCCGAGGTTCAGACCGCAAGAGCGGAGTTCGACTTGAAAGACGGGGTGCTCGAGCTTGCGCTGCCCATCGCTTTCAGTTCATTACGAAGCGAAGCGCTCTCGGCCTGAGACAGTGCCCAGCTCGCGCAGTTGCTCACTGATTCTCGGTCGTCTGCAGCCTACCGAGTTGCTGAGTCACTGCGCGAGCCCTGCGACGATTTTCAGTACTGCGTGATTCGATTCCTGCCGCCCTCGCCGACTCCGGGCCACCCTCCACGGGTACAAACACACTGAGCGGCGAGGGCTTTCCTTCCATTTCTGTTTTGGGATTCTATTTTGGAGTTTCTGGTCCTGGGCGTCGCTTGTGAATTGGAGGTGACCCAGCGACCGGACAATTCTTTCATCAACCTCGGGAAAATAGAGTCACTTTGTGCTTCCAGGGGGCTTTTTGTTGATCCCTGGTCTTCGTTTTTTGATAGAATGCGGCGCGAAAAAGCGGTTTCGCGAGAGCGTCAATGCGCCGTTTGCCCTTGTCAGTTTCATGGTTATCTGGTGTCAAAAGAATGCTTCTCAATGAACGTAAGCATAACCGAGAACGACATGTCTGATCGTTGTCATTCTCCAATCGTGCTGTTCTATCGGCAGATCGAATGGCTGGTTGTCAGGTGGTCGGCAACTTAAAAAGGAGATCCGTCATGAAGCGAATCAATGAGTCGAGACTTCTTGCGCAATCCCGGGAAACGGGACGGTCCAAAGGAAAGCGGGCACCCTGGCGACTGCCGCTCATGCTGCTGGTCTTGATAGCGCTCGTGGCGGGAGGCAGTGTCGCTTCCAAGGGCTTGATCGGGGTGAACGCCGCAGCGCAGAAGCCAGGCGACAATTCAATCAGCGAGAGCGCCGCGCGGCAGATTCAACTTTTGCTAGACGAAAAGGAGTCCCGTACACCGGCTCAGCAGAAGCTTGATTCGCAACTCGTCTACGCGATCAAGCAACGACTCGGAGACGTCTTGCTTGCGGCGGTGCCAACTCTG
>Ga0134122_10004151_pt1 | contig 10743 bp, 7 predicted proteins | sample KB302_FD_96461 | JGI IMG/M metagenome (GOLD analysis project Ga0134122, IMG submission 96461) | Terrestrial soil microbial communities without Nitrogen fertilizer from Kellogg Biological Station, Michigan, USA - KB3-0-2 | ecosystem: Environmental > Terrestrial > Soil > Unclassified ... | reverse complement strand
TCGAGGAGCTGGCGGCGCAGCTCGAACGGGTCTTTGCCGCCGGCATGAGCCAGCTCGTCGAGGAAGCTCTCGTTGACGAAACCGGTGTGACTGTGACCGACCGAGCGCCACCACAGGACGCTGAGCGTTCTCTCGGCGTTGATGGACTCGATGCGCCGGTTCTCGATGGCATAGGGCAGGTGAGTGCCCAGCACCGAGGTGATGTCGACCCCATCCTGCATCATCAGGGGCTCGAGGATCGTTCCCTGGGCGATCGACTGGCCCACGAGCCGCTGGTGCCAGGCGATGGGCATGCCCTCGCCGTCGAGGCCGGCGCGCAGCTTGTGTACGAACATGGAGCGGAAGTAGCCGCACCGGAAGTCGTCCTCGCGGGTCCGCACCGTCTTCACCGGAAAGGCCTCGCCCTTCGCCACCTCGACGGCCTCGGCGACGAAGTCCGAGGTCGGATTGGCGCGCCGGCCGAAGCCGCCGCCGAGCAGAGTGGTGTGGATCCGGACCTGCTCGGGCCGCAGGCCGGTGAGAGCGGCGGCGACGCTCTGATCCATGGTCTGGTACTGAGTGCCCGCCCAGACGTCGCAGCCGTCGGCCCGCACGTGGGCGACGGCGTTCAACGGCTCCATGGGAGCGTGCGCCAGATAGGGCACCTCGTAGACCGCCTCCAGCGTCTGCGCCGACGAGGCGAGGGCCTCCTCGCAGTCGCCCTCCTTCTCCACGAGGAGGCCGGGGCTCTCCGCCAGCTCGCGGTACCGGCGGCGAGTCGCCGCGGTCGAGAGATCGGCGTTGGGCCCGTCGTCCCAGGTGATCTCGAGCGCGTCCCTGCCGGTTCGCGCCGACCAGAAGTCCCGGGCGATGACGGCGACGCCCGCCGAGGTCTCCTTCACCTTGACGACCCCGCGAACGGCGAGGGCTCCCGCGGCGCGGAGCTGCCGGACTTTGCCGCCGAAGACCGGCGGATGTGCGACGACGGCGGTGAGCATGCCGGGAACCTGGATGTCGATGCCGAAGCGGGCCGCGCCGGTGACCTTGTCCTTGCCTTCGAGCCGCCTGACGTTGGTGCCGACGAGCTTGAAGTCCCGCGAGCTCTTCAGCGGCACGTCGGCGGGCGCCGGCAGCGTCGCGGCCATCGCCGCGAGCTCTCCATAGGAGACGCTCCGGCCGGTCGCATCGTGGTGGACGCGGCCCTTCTCAGTGCGGAGGGCCTTCGCCTCGACGCCCCAGCGCTTCGCCGCCGCCGCGACGAGGAGATGGCGGGCCGTGGCGCCCGCCATCCGGAACGGTCCCCAGGAAGACATCATGCTGGTGCTGCCGTCGGTCCTGTACTCGCGCATCACCGGATCGTCGTACTCCGGCTCGACCGGGGCCGGCTCGACCCGGATGCGGCTCCAGTCACAGTCGAGCTCCTCGGCGACGAGCATGGCGAGGGAGGTGTGGACGCCCTGGCCCATCTCCGACTTGTTGACGACGACGGTCGTGACGCCGTCGGGCGATATGCGGACGAAGGCGTTGGGAGCGAAGGGGCCGGCGGCCCGAGCGGCGGCGAACGGCCCTCGCTCGGGGAGGTGGAAGCCGACGATCAGGCCATAAGCCGCGGCGCCGCCGATCTTCAGGAAGTCCCGGCGGTCGAGCATCTCCCGGCTTGATCAGGCGCGACGGAGAACTTCAGTTCACCCGGAAAGCGTCCCGGATCTCGGTGGTCTCCCCTGCGGTGGTGACCCGGACGGTGTAGTCCCCGGTGTAGGCATACGGCAGAATCGCCTTGAGCGTGATGCCGTGCCGGGTCAGCAGACCCTTGACCTCGCGCACCTCGGCCTGCCGCTTCTCGTTGCCGTCCATCCGGAAGATCTCCACCTCGGAATCCTCGAAGATGCCGATTCCGAACACCGCCAGCTCCAGGAAGCCGCCCCGCTCTTTCAGCTCGTCGCTCTGGATGTACTGCGGGTGGAAGGCCCAGAGCCGCGGCTTCGGCCAGGTCTCCCACATGAGCTGCACCGAGTAATGCCCTTCCGGGTCCAGCTTCGACCAGTCGGGCTGCGCCGTCATGTCGAAGCTCTGGACCTTTCCGGAATCATGGACCTTGGCGCTGCCGGTGAGCTGGCCCTGAGCGCCGATCTTCACGGTCATCTCCACCGCCTCGAGGTTCTTGTAGGGGAGGAGATCGACCCGGTCGAAGCGCGAGTAGATGAAAGGAAGGTAGGGAAACCGCGGATGGCCCTGACGCTGCAGGCGGACCTCCTCCGGCCCCACGGAAACCGCGCCCATGGTGAACCAGTTGCTGAGATCGACCAGGCCGATCGAGAACCGCGACGGCCCGACGACCCTGGGCGCGATGACCGTGCAGGAGACTTCCAGATCGCCGAAGAGCTCCTTGCCCAGGAACCACGTGCGGCCGGTCTCGTCGATCGGCACGACGAGGTCGGCCACGAAGGTCTCGAACGTGTTCACCATGCCGGTCTGGTCCATCACCAGATGGCCGTCCCGCACCCGTGAGCCGTCGATCTCACCCCGGCTGATCAGGTAAGGCGCCCTCTCCGTGCTCTTGCCGCGGACCTTCGGGGGAGAGAGAACGCCGTTCTGGTCGAAGCCGTCCGTGACGATGACCTGCCCCTTGGAAACCACGGTGAGGTCGTCGACGACGTACTCGAACTCGCGGGGAACCAGGCCGCCGACCAGCACCCTGGCCGCCCGCTCCTGAACGCTCTCTCCCGCCACCACCCAGGCGGCGCCGCAGACGATCAGCGCGCCGCAGAAGGCCAACACCGTCAGCCAGAGGGATCCGGAGGACAGACGCTTGCGCCGTTCCATCTCATTCCACCCGCAGGGCCTGGGGCTTCAGGACGGTTTCGCCACCGCTCGTCACTCGAATATCGTACACCGCCGGCTCGGTCTTCGGGAAGACGGCCTTCATCTGCAGGCCGGAGCTGAAGCCGATGACTTTGAGATCGCTGGTCTTCACCGGCGCGCCGGTCCGGCCCGCCGGCGTGATCTCCACCAGCGAGTTGTCGAACAGGCTGGCGCCGAAAAGCCTCAGGTCCAGAGAGCCGCCGGCGGCCTGGAGATCCGCGCTCTTGATGTAGTGCGGGAAGACCCCGAACAGCTTCGGATACGGAAAAGACTCCCAGAAGAGATGGATCGCGTATTGGCCTTCGGGGTCCAGATGCGCCCACTCGGGAGTCGCCTCCATGTCGTAGCGGTGCGGCTGTCCGGAATCCATGATCACGATGGAGCCGGAGATCTCTCCCTTGGCGCCGATCTTCAACGTCAGATCCGCCTGGTCGATCCTCTTCAACTGCGAGACGTCGCTCTTGCCGAACATCGTCTCGATGAACGGCAGGCCGGGGAACTTCGGGTTGTCGCCCTGGCGCATCAGAGCGATCTCGTCGCTGCCCAGCGACAGCGCCGCGACGGTGAAGAAGGTCTTCATGTTGATGACGCCGAGCTTGAACTTCGGCGCGCTCTTGAAGTGGGGCGAGAGCACCTTGGCCCGCAGGACGAGATCGCCGAACAGCTCCTTGCCGGTGAACCAGAGCCGGCCGTCGGCGTCGATCGGGAGGCTGAAGTCGCAGGCATAGTTCTCGAACGGATTGACCATGCCCACCTCGTCCATCACCAGGCTGCCCCCCTTCACCCGCGAGCCGTCGATCTTGGCCATGTTGGGAAAGTAGGGCGCCCGCTCGGCGCTCTTGCCGTCGACCAGGGGCGGATGGAACACCCCGTCGCGGTCGAAGGTGTCGCGGAGGATCACCCGCCCCTTGGACTCGAGGCTGAGCTCGTCGATCGCCGTCTCGAAGGGTTGGGGCACCAGCCCGACGGACGGCCGCGTTTCGCCGGCGGCCCGCGCGGCGGGCGAACGAGCCCCGCTCAACGCCGCCGTCAACGCCAGCAGCAGCACAGCGCTCTTGCGCATGACTCCTCTCCCAGGGAATTCAACGTGGTGCGTAGAGATAGAGCCCGTTACCGTCGGGATCCTGGAAACGGACCAAGTGGATCGCGGCGCGGGGGTCCTCCGGGATATCCTGGAGCTCGACCCCCCGCCGCTTCAGCTCGGCCACCACCTCTTGGATGGGCTGCTGGACGTCGAGCCCGATCTCGATGGCTTCGACCGCCCGCTTCGCCGCCCCATCCTGCTGACGCGACGCCGGGTGGAGGCCCAGCTTCAGGCCCCCGCCGGCGTCGATCGAAGCCCATTCCTTGCCGTAGCGACTCTCCAACTTGAGACCCAGGACGCGAGTATAAAAATCGACCGCTCGGTCGATGTCGGAGACGTAGATCGTGGCGTTGCCACCGTGAATCATCGCGACTCCTACCGGGTTCGGTACGTCTTACCGTGTGAGTCTACCGCGACTTTCCCTTCTGGGGCACCGGCTTCTCCACCGGCTTCGCCGTCCCCCGCTTCGCGAACGCCACCTGGACCTTCTCGCTGGGCAGCGACACGATGTTGGTCAGCCCTTCCCTGAAGGTGACGGGGAAGCTCTGCGCCCAGAGGAAGATCGCCGGCGCGTCGTTCCAGATCGCCTTCTCAGCCTGGCAGAACAGGTCATTCCGGGTGCCGGGTGCCGCCTCCAGGACGGCCTGATCGAGCAGCCGATCGACCTGGGGGTTCTTATAGAAGGTGCTCGCCGGCCCGAAAGGAGGCCATTCCTTCGACTGGTAGAGCATCGGCAACTGCCCGGCGGCGTCCGGGAAAGTGGGGGCCCAGCCGAAGAGGTGCATGTCCGCCGTGACCTGCGCTGGCGGCCGGTAGAGCTCTCCCATCATAGCGGGCCAGTCGAGCGCCTTCACCGTCACGGCGAACCCGACTTCACGCAGGTACCCGGCGATCTTGTTGGCCACGGCCTCGTCTTCGAGGTAGCGCCCCTTGGGCGTGAGCATCGTCAGGCGCGTGCCCGGCGCGACCTTCGCCTCGGCGAGCAACGCCCTGGCCGCCGCGGGGTTGTAGTCATAGGACCCGACCGAGCAATAGCCGGCGATGCCGGCGGCCAGCGGCGAGTCCATCACCGTTCCGGCTCCGTGCAGCACCTGCTCGATGAGGGCCTGCTTGTCGATCGCCATGTTGACCGCCCGCCGCACCCGGACGTCGTTGAACGGCGCCTTCTGGTTGTTGAGGTTGACGAAGATCGTACGCGAGCTGGGCCGCGAGACGACCTCGTAGCGTGCGTTCTTGGCGAGGGCGGGAAGCTGCTTCGCGCTCGGCAGGAGAATCACGTCGAGCTGATTGTTGGCCAGCCCCTTCTCGCGCTCCTGGGGGCTGGTGATGAACTTGAAAGCCAGCTTGCCGAAGGAGGGCCGCTCGCCCCGGTAGCCGTCGAACCGGCGCAGCTCCAACTGATCCGCGGACAGCTTCTCGATGGTGAAGGGGCCGGTGCCGACCGGATGCTGGATGTTGAGCTTCTGGTTGCCGAACACCTTATCGGAACGCGGCGAGAGGATGCCGAAGGCGACCCAGCTCACGGTTCCCAGGAAGGTGGGGATGGGCCGCGAGAGCGTATAGCGGACCGTGTTCGCATCGATCGCCTTGACGCTCTCGACCGGCGCGAGCTGCTCTGCGGCCACACAGTCGGAGACATCGGCCTCGATCAGCTTGAGCCGATCGTAGTTCCAGACCACGGCGGCGGCGTTCAGCGGCGTGCCGTCCTGGAAGCTCACTCCCTGAGCGAGGTGGAACGTGTACTCGCGGCCGTTCGGGGAGACTTCCCACCGCTCGGCGAGCTGGGGCGCGATCTGGCCGTTCTCGTCGACCGTGACCAGCGTCTCGACGACGTTCTCCAGCAAGTTCGCGACCGCCGCGTTGGTCGCCTGGGAGATCTCGAGAGTGTCGGGCCGGACGCCGATGCCGATGCGCAGGGTCTCCGGCGCGGTCGCGACCGGCCTCGCGGGAGCGGCGTTGAGGGGCAGAGACACGACGAGGAGCGCCACTACCAGCGAGAGGACCAAGACAGTCCTGCCGCCGTAAAACCGAACCAACCGAGGATTTCTCATCTTTCGCCTCCTGGTAAGATCCACCATCCGATTGTTAGCACAACCAGAACGACCTGTCAATAACACAACTGAAGAGAGCTGTCAACGTACGGAGGCGCCCGCGCCCCCCACTCCCGAGGCCCGCAGCTGTCGCCAGCCGCAGGCCCTCGGTACCGTGAGGGGGGCTCGAACTCTCGAGTCTATTCTAAGGGGAGTCTTTGAGCAGGGACTACTTGCGCCCGCCGGTCCTCTGGATCGGCTGGCTCGCCGCCGCGGCCGCCGTCGGCTTGGCGAAGGCCACCGAGACCTTCTCGTTGGCCGACGAGGAGATGTTGGTCAGCCCTGCCCGGTAGACGACGGGGAAGCTCTGCACCCACAGGAAGACCGCCGGAGCGTCGGCCCAGATCTTGTACTCGGCGTCGCAGAACAGGTCCCGCCGCGCGCCGAGGTTCACCTCCCGGTTGGCGGCGTCGAGCAGCGCGTCGACCTCGGGGTTCTTGTAGAAGGAGCTGGCCGGTCCGAACGGGGGCCATCGCTTCGAAGAGTAGAGCTGGGGAAGCTGCCAGCCGGCGTCGGCGAAAGTCGGTGACCAACCGAAGAGGTGCATGTCCACCGTGACCTGCTCCGGCGGCCGGGAAAGCTCTGCCATGAAAGCGGGCCAGTCGAGCGCTTCCACCGTCACCGCGAACCCGACCTCGCGCAGGTAGCCGGCGATCCGGTTGGCCACCGCCTCGTCCTCGAGGTACCGCCCGCGGGGAGTGAGCAGCGTCAGGGGAGTGCCGGCCTCGACCTTCGCCTCGGCGAGCAAAGCCTTGGCTGCCGCAGGGTCGTAGTCATAGGAGCCGACCGGGCAGTAGCCGAAGATGCCGGAAGCCAGCGGGGCGTCCATCACCGTTGCGGCCCCTTGCAGCACCTGGTCGATGATGGCTTGCTTGTCGACGGCCAGGTTGACCGCCTGCCGTACCCGCACGTCGTTGAAGGGCGCTTTCTGATTGTTGAGGCTGAGGAAGATGCTGCGCGAGCTGGGTTTCGTGAGCACTTCGTACTTCACATTGTGGGAAAAATTAGGGAGTTGCTGCGCGCTCGGGAGGAGAATCACGTCGAGCTGATCCTTGGTCAGTCCCTCCTCGCGATCGCTGGAGCTGGGGATGAACTTGAAAGCCAGCTTGCTGAAGTAGGGCTTTTCGCCCCGGTAGCCGTCGAACCGGGTCAGCACCAGTTGGTCACTGGTCATCGTGTCAAAGGCATAGGGGCCGGTGCCGACCGGATGCTGAACGTTGAACCGCTTGTTTTCGGCCAGGCTCAGGGAATCCGGCGAGAGGATGCCCCATGCGACCCAGCTCAAGGTCGCCAGGAAGTTCGGCAGGGGCCGTGACAGCGTGAAGGTGACCGTGGTCGTATCGATCGCCTGGACTCTATCGATCGCCGCCAGCTCGACGGCTACCGGACAGGCGGCGACCGCGCGCACGCGGTCCTGGAGCCGAGCGTGGTTCCAGACCACGGCATTGGCGTCCAGCGGCGTGCCGTCCTGGAAGGTCACTCCTTCGGGGAGGTGGAACGTGAACAGGAGCCCGTCCCGGGAGACCTCCCACGAACTGGCGAGCCCGGGCGCGATCTTGCCGTTCTCATCGACCTTGACCAACGTCTCGACGACGTTCTCCAGCAGGTTGGCGGCCGTAGCGTTCGTCACCTGGGAAGGCTCGAGGCTGTCGGGCCGGACACCGATGCCGATGCGCAGGATCGATTCGGACGCGTTCCCGACCGCCTTCGCCTGCCTGACGGCGGCGTGGAGGGGCGCCTGCCCCAAGAGGAACGCCATGGCCAGCAAAGACACAACGTGAGCCGCGGTAGTCCGCGCGCTGTGAGGCCAAAAACTCAATGTTCTCATCGTTCTCTCCTGATAAAGTTTGGGGCCCTTCCTTGAATCGGCGGCCTTGTGCCGTACCCTCCCAGGATGTTCCCCTTACAACTGGCAGGGCGCTTGTGCAACTCCCGTGCCATCGTCGCTCCGCATCCCGACGAACCCGGAGCCGCTGCGGGATGACGTCCGTCGGCGACGGAGCGCCGGGCCTTCAAAGGAGTTGCGGAGTCGACTACCTACAGGAGGGGTGGAGCGCGAGAATCATCCTTCTTTGTGCTTGATGATGATGAGCCCGGGGTACAGGCCGCGTTCTTTCGGCATCGTCAAGCCGGGGTACAGCTTGAACAGGTCGACGGCTTTGCTCCGCTGGTCTTTCAGCCAATCGAATTTGAAAGCCTGCGAGTCGAGTTTCTCTCGCTCGAAGATTTTTTTGAGGTAGGAGTTATAGAGGATGTCCTGCTCCCAGGGCGTCGAGTAGTCGGGGGAGAAATTCTCCACCTCGTAGCCGAGATGGCGTGCGAACCGGGCGATGACCTCGTGGTAAAAGAAGGTGTTGTAGAGGAGGATCGCCATGCCGCCGGGGCTCAGATGCGCTTGCAGCCCCCGGACGATGGAAAACCCCAGGTCTCCCTGATCATAGAGGGCGGTGTTCGCGGCCGCATCGAGATCGAGGGTATACGGAGGATTGCTGATGATGATGTCGAACGACTCCTCCGGCCCGATGACGGAAAAGGCCTTGATGTCCTTGGGCCCCACCCAGCGCGTCTCGACGACGCCATCCACCCCCAGCCGCTTCGCGTTGAGCTGCGTGCAGGAGAGCGCCGCCTCGTTGATGTCCGTGGCGACGACTATTCTCGCGCCGAGTTGAGCGGCATAGAGACCGATGATGCCCGTGCCCGTGCCGATGTCCAGCACGGCCTTGCCCTTGAACAGGTGCCCTTGATCCTTCATATAGGGCAGGACCTGCTTCTCGGCCTCGATCGGCGAGAAAACTCCCTTCGCCACCAGGATGTTCCGCCCCAGGATGGGCGAGGAGAACTCGCCTCTCGGGCCGTCGAGCTCACCGGCCCGGGCGGTCCGGACGCACGAGAGCATCACCAGCAGCAGGACGGCGATTCGGCTCGGAAGACGCAGCTCCATCTTGGCTCTCCTTGCAACGCCGGCCCCGCCGCGGCGCGCGTTCTATGGTCCGCCTTTTCCGGCCGCGGCCGGGTGGGTGACCACGACGTGATTCACGGGCGGCACGGTGCGCAGGTAGTCGTAGATCGCTCCCAGGTCCGCGTCCGTCATCTTGGTCAGGTCCGGCCACGGCATCGCCGTATTGTGCTGCGGATCGGTCGCCCGCAGCTCGCCGGAGAAGGCTCGGAAGATGCCGATGAAGTTCTCACGCTTCCATTGGGCGATCCCCGTGGCATGGGGAGTCAGGTTGGGAGACCGGATCACCCCCCAGGGGCCCTTGTGCTCCATGCCGCCGGCGAACATCATGCCCGGCAGCGGCTGGTAGCGCTCATTGACCGGGGTGTGGCAAAATTTACAATGGGAGACGGTGGCCAGGTATTTGCCGGTGGCCACGGAGTCCGCCGGGTCGGGCGTCGCCACGGGACCTGCCAGCGGTTTCGGCACGAGCTTGATGAAGAAGCTCATCGGAAAGCTGATATGCCTCTCCTGCACGCGGTTGCGCACCGGCTGGAGGCTGCGCAGGTAGACCACCACCGACCTGGCGTCCTCGTCCGAGAGCTCGCGGGTGTCGGCGTAGGGGCACGCCGGGGCGAGGCCGTGGCCGTCGCGAGCGATGCCCTCGCGGAAGGCGCGCAGGATCTCGCCGTCGGACCAGTTGCCGAGGCCCGTCTCCTTGTCGGGAGTGAGGTTGGGCGGGCACACGAAGCCGTCGAAGCCGAACTCCTTGGTGATGCACACGCCGCCGGCTCCGGGAGGCCCGATCACCGGCCTTCCATAGCGGTTCTGGTCGCGATCCGAGTGGCACGAGATGCAGTTGAGCGGACCAGCGGCCAGGTAGGCACCGCGGGCCAGGCGCTCGGGCGTGGGCTCGATGCGCTCGGTCGAGGCCGGTCGCTGCGCCGGCTTGAAGGTGAGGATGAAGGAGGCGCCGGCGATGATCGCGATGAGGATGAGCGAAGCCAGGACTAGCGCAACCCTCTTCAACAGCTTCTTCATCTGAAAGCCTCCGTCGAAGTCGCTCGGCAGCCGGTGGCTGCGAGATGGGGCGTCGCCAGCGCCGAATGGTGGCTTCGCCAGGTTGAATCGTCTGATTCGAGATCTAGCCTATCATGGGGTGGACGAGCATTGCCAGCGCCCATTGATGACGCCCGGGTCCCTGGGCACCCAGATCAAGGAGGCATGATGAGAACGTTCAGTCTCTCCGCGGTGTTTCTGTTCTGCCTGTCCCTGCACAGCGTGAGCGCCGAAGCTCCGGCAGTCGAGATCACCGCCGAGCCCGCGCATCACCTGGCTCTCGAAAACGAGCATGTCCGCGTCTTCCAGGTCGAGGTGGCTCCCCACGCAGCCACGCTGCTGCACCATCACGGGCACGACTATCTCTTCGTCACGCTGGGGGGTGCTCACATCTCGAACGAGGTGCGAGGCAAAGCGCCGGTCGAGGTCGAGCTGGCCGACGGCGAGACCCGTTTCACTCCCGGCGACTTCGCTCACGTGGCGAGGAATCTCGCGGACCAGCCGTTCCGCAACGTCACCATCGAGCTGATGCAGGATGAGAAGCTCCGCCAGGCGCCGTCTCCCTGGCCGGAGGCCGAAGGAGAGAGGGAGCTCCCGGGCGGCCGGGTCAAGGTCCTCTTCGTCCACGACGGCGCCCGCGTGTCACAGGTCGAGCTCCAACCCGGGGCCACCGTGCCCAGCCACCATCACGACGGACCGCACCTGGTGGTGGCGGTGAGCGATCTCGAGCTGCG
>Ga0134122_10004149_pt1 | contig 10746 bp, 12 predicted proteins | sample KB302_FD_96461 | JGI IMG/M metagenome (GOLD analysis project Ga0134122, IMG submission 96461) | Terrestrial soil microbial communities without Nitrogen fertilizer from Kellogg Biological Station, Michigan, USA - KB3-0-2 | ecosystem: Environmental > Terrestrial > Soil > Unclassified ... | reverse complement strand
TCATAATTTTAGCTTTTTAGAACTGATTCCTAATTCCACTCAATTTTGGCGATGTGTCAATGCTTCGTATGCTTTTGTCAAGATGCTTTAAAAAATTTTTTTTTTGTAAAAAAAGAAAATCAGTCTACAAAAACTTTCATTCCCATTTTTCTCAAACCCATTTGGGTTGACAATGATGGAAACAAAATCCTCTCCAGTGGTGGTTTCGCAGACAGGCGGGTCATCAACAACGATACCACTTCAAGTTGATGTGCTACCAAGCTATCAAAATATTGTTGTGAAATTGGAAATGAAGATCGAATGTTGCGTATGTGTTGTAGTGCAAAAAGTCATGCTTGGATGGTCTCATTTGCCCGGTGGTCACACGATCATGCCGATGATGATGCCTTTCGATAAACTGCATGAAGATCTGCAGAAACTGTTTACACCTACACAAAATGTAGCGCATGAAGTTATTGATGCGGAAAGGCAAGAAGACTTTATTAAAAAGGAGCCGATTTATCGCTGGACAGAACAATGTGAAAAGAATACTGCTATTGCGAAATTGACCAATGGTCTTTATGGGTCTCGTTCCACGTCGGTGCCCATCGCGACGCATTTTTTAACTATTGACATTTACGATACTTGATTTTTTTTGAGGCGATTGTACCTCATCTTGGTCTTGAGCAGCAGCACGTTTTTTGGTCTTTAATAAATCAACATATGCACCTTCGATCAGTTGGTCCGATGTGATTCCTAATTGACACATAAGGTGTTCAGCCATTTGACGTCCGTCATCTACAGTTTGAGTTTTGGTTAATACAACTTCCAACTCGAGAAAGTAACCAAGGTCGTCCACGTCGTCCAAATGAATGCGTGTTTGGTTGTGTATGAACAACATCCGACGTTTGGTTACAGTGCCTGTACTGCCTAATGCGGATTGTAAGACAGATTTGAGTTTGTCTGGTTGCTTTGTTTCGAAAATATCATAACTTGATACTTTTGGGCCTTTTGCATCTGGACGTTCGTAACATATCAGTTGTCCCTGCACTTGTCCAAGTACACGCAACTTCAAACGACCATTGATACAGTGGAAAAAAGTATCTTCTTGTTGAATCAGCATAGTAGACGCTCCTTCACATAGATGTTGTGCATTGCTAAATACAATTTCAAATTGTGCTTTATCAAGCAATTTTGCTTTGATTTCCACATTTCGGGCTGGCATATCTTTTTTCGTGAAGGCGAGAAACAATAATAGATTTTCTTTTTTTTCACAACCGCCTTCTTTTCTTTTAACAATTAAAAAAAACACACTTAAAAGTCGACCGAGAAAGGAGTCAGTGTTGACAAGAATCCAATTCGTCATCCCCAAAAAAATGTCAAGCAAGCAAGCTCGATTAGATGCGCGAAATGAACGTCTTAGAAAGAAACGCGAAGAGCGTGCCAAAAACGAGGCAATGTCCAAGGCGAATCCTACAGAAGTGGTTGTACATACTCTCAGTACTCTTACTAAACCTCCTGTAGTCATCGACAAATGGGCAGAATATGCACGATTGGGTGCATTGGCTCGTGAAGCAAGTGAGCAATTAAAGTCCTTTGTAAGAAAGTACCTCGAAGAAGACGAAAAAAGTGTCCCTTTTGATTGCATTGAATACATCCGGTATTCCGATGAAAGGAAGGCTAGTAAACCACTGTTGCATTATGTCGAAAAGAATCGATCAAAAAATATTCTCACGTCTCATTTTGCTGGTCCCAATAGTACAGAAGCAAATCGTTTGTTAGCTCCTTATCTGGAAGCCGAAGCTGCAGCCTTACGTGCAGTAGATAACTATCGAGCTAAAGTTATATACCCTGGTCATAAAACATTACAAGCTCAACGTTCGATTGAATCAGCAAGCGTTTTTGAAGAAATTCATCGTGGATTTCACACCAATCCGTTTGATCTTACTTCGCCTGCACATTGTATTCACAAAAGTCGCTCTGATTCTCCAACCATTCTTTTGCCTTGTGATTGTGAACGTACCTTTACTTGTGGATGTGTTCTCAAACCAAAGTGCGAAAAATGTGGTGATGATGTATGCAAATGTGGCATCATGCATACAACATATGATGTTTCTTTGGACCGAGTAACCATGTGCAAATTGTTGGCTGCTTGCGTAGTACGGCCGACAGTGGAACAAGGTCGTGGTACTTCGGATACCAATCCATTTTCGTTACTTTCTCTACCAAGTACAAGTATGAAGCCATCTGTGCGAGGATGTGCACGTATCGCGCATGGAAAAGCAATGGTAATGCCATTGCGACCGTCCCCACCCGTTTTAATTACGCGTGTGGTGTACGAGACAACAAAACAAAACGAAAACAAAACCGACACTCCCTTTCAATGCGAAACATGTAGCCATGAATTCGCATTTTGTCACCAGACTTTTGAATGTGATTGTGTGAGAACGAGTACGGAAGAGGGCTCGTTTTTGGAACTATCTGCACTGGCGAAACTGTACCCAAACCTTGTGCAAGCAAGTTCAGTGTCAACTCATCCGATGCCGTATCTTGGACCAGATATACATATGTCACATGTTATTACAAAGCCTCTTGTTTTATTTAATGATCCTTAAATTAACAATAACACCTGCAATTTTTTCTTCACATAGCAAAACACAAAATACAAAGGTGTTTTTTTTTCAAACAAAAAAAAACGAAAAGCAACAAGTAGGAACTCACACACACCAACAGCACAGGCTCATCTCCCAACCCCTGATTAAAAATCAAATGAGTTTAAATAAGGTTGGTTTAGAAGGTCTTTCAACGGATGCTTTTTTACTCATTGTGAGTTTTGTTTCTGGTGACCGCATCCATTTGTTGCAATCGCATCGCAGATTTTGGGTTTACAGATTTCGTGTACTTTGGTTTATATACGATCAAAAATTACCAATTGAGGTACCAAGTGAGGTGTTACAATTACGAACGCCAGTTGCCTTACGATTGTGGCCAGAATCGTTACGGACTTTAATCTGCAATGTTGGATTCATTTCTGATGTACATGATGTTTGTCGGCATTCACCTTCAAGTTTGATCAATTTGGAATTTTATAATATCGATAGAGAAATCAATTGCACCCTTCTACCGTTTAAATTACAAACCTTGTGTTTTCGTCTCATGAATTCTTTACCGATGCAGTCCATCGATCTTTCTCACCTGTTGGACTTACGTGAACTAACACTTGAAGGACGTATATTTCGCCTTATTACTTTTTCACCCGTCTTGGAACGTTTTACGTGGACCGCGGATTGCGATGATATATGCGGCAACCATTCTTTAGCCGAAATGTTATTTCCTAATCGCAATATATTCCAGATGTCAACTTCGCTCACGTACATCGATATTGCGAGTGATGTCGTTTTCCAGCACTTGAACCTTCCTCAGTCCTTAGTTTTCTTTCGTCTACACTCGGAAAAATTTATTATGAACGCTTGGCCTACATTATGTCATCTTCAGACGCTCATCATGAATTCAACTTTAAATCACATTTTCGCGAAAGACTTACCCTTAACATTGACTTGTTTGCATCAGTCCCAATATTTAGTTCAATCTCTGGATCTCTTGCATTTGACATCTCTGCGCGTGCTCGGTCTGTATATCGAAAAACCAACTTCACGTACAACACCATCAATACTGGTGCAGTTGCCAAATTGTCTCGAGACTTTAATAACCAGTCCTTCTTGCGTTGAACATTTCTCGAATTTGGATACTGTGCGTAATTTGCGCATTCGTTCCAAAGACACATCCCTTTGGATGAAGTTCCCTCAATCAAGTCATGGTCTCAAAATATTCGCACTTTGTCACATCTCGTTCTCACGTGTCCAAAAATAGAACTTTTTCACATTGATACCTTGGGTATGCTTTTACATTATTGTGAAGCTTGGCAAACATCCGCAGAAGAGAAATATATTGATTGCCAGGAACCCCGTAGACTACGAAGACTTCGTAAAAAAGTACATAGTCCGATATTTGTGCGGCAGCCAAACAACACTTGGGTTATGCATTTCCAATGTGCCTCTTGTGGGTGGCGTACTCGTTTGCAAATGTTTTATCTTTTTTCTGGGTCTGTAGACTTAAGTCAATTGTATCGTTCCTCTTATTACGGTCATCGTTTCGAATTATCTCATCCTTGTCTTACTTGTTCACGGCGTATACTTTGTGAAGTATGTGCGCATTGTCGAAGGTGTGTAAATCGTGTTTGACTGAATAAAAAAGAACACTCCCATTTTTTTCCCGCATCACAAAACATAAAAAACACACAAGTTTAATTTTTTTTTTAATACAACAAAAAACGGAAAAGCAAAAAGTAGATGATTGCAAGGCAACTTGCTCTTCTTCGCCCCGTCAAAAAAAATCGAAATGAGTTTAGGTAATATTGGTTTACAATGTCTTTCAACAGATGCTTTTTTACTCATTGTGAGTTTTGTTTCTGGTGACCGTATCCATTTGCTCCAAGCGCATCGTAGATTTTGGGTTTATAGATTTCGTGTACTTTGGTATAGAGACGATCAAACAAGGTTCCCTGAAGTACCAAATCAGGTAGTACAATTGCGTTCCCCGTTCGTATTACGATCATGGCCAAAAGCATTACGGAGTTTAGTGTGTAATGTTGCATTCATTCTTGAAATAGACGAAGTATGTCGGAAGTTGCCAAGTAGTTTAACGAATTTGGAATTTTATAACGTAAACAGTGAAATCAATTACACATTGTTACCACTCAAATTACAAACCTTGTGTTTGCGTCTCATGCATTGTTCAAAAGGCACGACGCAGTCTATCAATATTGCGCACCTTTCCGACTTGCGTGAACTAACCCTGGAAGGACGGATTTTTCGTCTCATGACTCTTTCACCAGCCTTGCAGCGTTTCACATGGACATCGGAACATGATAGTATATATAGCAGCAGCAACATGTTCTTTCCCAATCGCAATGTATTGCAAATGTCAACTTCGCTCACACACCTAGAAATCCCAAGTGATGTAGTGTTTCAACACCTTGATCCTCCACAACATCTCTCTTTAATCTTTTTTCGTCTGCATTTAGAACACGCTTTTTTTAATACTTGGCATAAATTATCCCATCTTCAAACACTAATCATCGATTCAACTCTAAATCGTACTTCAGCGAAAGAATTACCTCCGACATTAACTTGTCTGTACCAGTCCCAATATCTAAATCAATCCATTGATCTTTTGCATTTGACATCACTTCGTACACTTGGCATATATATCGAAAGGGTAAAACCTATAATGGTGCGGCTACCAAACTGTCTCGAGACTTTAATAACCACTCCTTTCTGTATTGAACATTTTTTGAATTTGAGTAATGTGCGTAATTTGCGCATTCGTGCCATAGATGCACGTGTGGACAACGTTCCTTCCTTTGGGTTATGGTCTGACAATATTCGCACTTTGTCGCGTTTAATTTTGACGTGTCCAAAAGTAGAGCTTTTTCACATTGATACATTTGCCATGCCTGTGACTTTTTGCGAAGCCTGGCAAACATCTGTAGAATGGGGAAATCTTGATTGGCATGAAACCAACAAACTTCGTGATGTACAAGTACGCAGGCCAATATTTGTGCGACAGCCAAACAACACTTGCCGAATGCACTTTCAATGTGCCTCGTGTGGATCTACTACTCCTTTGGGGCTGTTTTCTCTTTGGTCAAACTTTAGTTCATTATACCGCTCCTCTTATTACGGTCATCGTTTCGAGTTATCTCATCTTTGTGTGTCTTGTCAAGAACAAATGGTTTGTGAAGCATGTACGCATTGTCGAATTTGTGGAACGCATTGAAAATAAAAAATAAATAAGATGTCAAAAAGACATGTCATACCAAGTAAAAAGAAACAGTTTGTTTTTTTGATACGTTCCGGTACAGTTGGGGATCAAAAACCATTGGCATTATTGGCAGTACATGCGGCCTATGCGATTTCACAACTAGAGAATGATACATGTCCTCCTGTTAAAGTCATTTGTGAAGTTTGGGACATAACGAAATGGTATCCTTGCATTGAAAAATTTGCAAAATATTTGATGGGTCCGGACTACACGCAATGGTTTCAAACCGAGTTTCGAGTTACAGAACCAGTTACGCTTCAGGAATTAAAGAATAGTATCGTATTCAAATCCACGACGTTTCAAGGCGAACCTCGACAAAACAATGTAGTGTTTTTAGACTTTGGCGACAATGAAGAAAGTATCAATCGATTCACGTCGGTGGCCTTGAAGATATTTCGTCCCGATTCAATGTATTTTGGATCCTTGTATTTACCTTTAGACGACAATCTATCCTGGTCATCGGAAGATGCGATAGAAGAACTCAAGAGTTTTTGCACAAAACATAGTACAACAGGAAAGAAGATTGTTACTCTCGCTGGGTCTTTGACACCACCTTTTGATTTACAAGAATTAATTGATTGGCAAAACCAAGATCAAACCAACGAATGGGTGATTCTATTAATCGGTTACACAAGATGGATCGAGTTTACACATCTTGGTTCCAAGATGAATCCTGCTAAGATGTATGCCATGAAGCATTACATCCAATTTGAAGATCTGATGAGGTGCACCGATTTTTTTGTTTCCAACTGCGGTGCCGGATCTGTGATGATTCCGTTTGCTGCTGGTTGTGTGCAAATGTGTGCAAGTCGCGGTCAAGTAGGATCGGATAAAACGGCGAATGAAACGAGCGTTTCGGAAATTTACAATGTTGGGCCTGCGTCATACCGTGGGAACAAGCGTTTGACTTTTTTCGAAGTTATGTCTGACATCCAACAGAACATTTTAACGTATGAAGCAAATGCTAGCAAGGCCCAAGCTCTTGTTTCAAGTGAAACAAGTACCGCACAATGGAATTTAAACCAAATGTTTAAAGATCTCTGCGTGAACACGTCTTTGCGACATCGAATGCTAAAATCCGGTTTCTTGCCGTCGCAGTACAGTTTGACTGACGCATCCGAATCCTTGTAATTGTGTTGTTGTGGGGAATCGTTTTTTTTTAAATGAAAGTTTAGTAAAATACTGCAATCTATGTCTGCAGGATAGTTCAACGACGAGGATGTTGTGGTAATCCATTGGGCATAGGAGGACCACCTGGACGATTGACAGGGTAACTTGGCAGTCCATTTGGCATCGTCACAACAGTTCCAGGTGCTGGTCGCGCTGGCATTTCTTCTGATCCTAAAAAAATAATGAAAAAAACGTTATATAGTGGAAACATGTACTTACGCAAGTCTGAGGCTTGAAAAAGTACTGCCAACATGATTTTTTTTTGAAGCGTTTGACACAACCCTTTTTTTTAAAGAAAAAAAAATCTGTGCTGTTTTTTTTTAAGCAGGTGTTACTTGCAGATGGCAACAAAAAAAACATATTTGGGCTGGACAATTTGCGGCCATGAACGATATGGTATCCAAGAAAACATTTATTGGCAAATGCGGCAGCATGTTCGGTGTTGTATTACCTGCAGAAACTCTGTCTATTTCATCCAAGAGTGGAAACCGTCACACATTCGCGGTTGTATCACTTGTAGAGATGAAGTGTATTGGCATCATGTGTCGCAGTTAACAGGGATTAGAAAAAAGTTACGATTTTCTGCCTGCTCTATCTTTTCAAAAAAAAAGGGCGTTTAGCTTTGTCAGATGCACTTGCTATTACCATTCCTCTTTTTAAAAAATTAAAAAAAAAATATTTTGTCGTGACAACCCTTCACAATAAGGAGAGCAATAAAAGAGAAAAGCTCGAAATTTCCCTTTTTTCGTTTTTTTTTTAACAATGACTGAATCCGCGGTCGAAACCAAACATACTGCGAAAGGATGTGGTGGACACTTATGTCACAAACACCATGCAAAGGATGTAGACGAGCACCACATTTACTCGCTCGAGCACTTGCGTGCGATTCCGGCCCCACCTCCGACATTGATCCGAAACCCTAAAAAGCGAGGCCGTGGTAAAAAGGCAAAAGACGAAGATGTAGAGGAGCAGCCTGAAAAAAAACAAGATGCCGTTGCACCTTGTACAGTGTTTCCGCCTTGCCCGATTCATTGTGGTTATGGCAACTTGTGCGCTGGTTGTAAGACGCATTGCCCACAAGTGCCTACACAGCCTATTCCTGCTCCCACTGGAGGTGGTACAGTTCCGACGGCCCCTATATCCAATCCACCTGTGTCGAATCCCCCGTTTCCAGGCCCGATAGCCCCGATGCCAAATCAACCAATCATTCAAGTAACACTACCATCCGCTTACCAAGGAAATGTTTCTCTCGGCGTGATTGATCGCGGCAATGGATGGTATGAATTAACAGCGACGGTGACAAATGGCAATCGCATGTTGGTGATCAAAACCATCGATGCGCAAAAGACCGGCTTCAACGTAGATATGTTGCCTCTTTTGTCCACTGTATCGCAAATGCCACCTATGGTTGTGCACAGAGACGAGTTGTCGCAAGCGGCAAATGTGGTTGCCACTCTTCGACCTCTGACAAACCGCAATCCGACACAAGAGGCTCAATACACGCAGGCGCTCAATGTATTAGCGCCAGTGCAGTCTCATTTTGCTATGCAAAAGTATATGCAATTTCTATACATCATGACTGGATTAACAAGTCTCTTGAGTGACAACGTCAATTTCATTGCTTGTATTTGTAACGTGCCTAATATCGACAACGCATTCTGGGCCGATTACATGGTGATTTGCACAGGTTTTGTTTTTTTTTGACACGCAAAAATTTTTGCAAACTGAAAGATTCGAATTTGTAGGCGCGCAATATTTCTACAACTTTGCTACTTTGGACATTCTTGGCCATGAATGCTCACATGGTTCATTTGATTAGAATTTTGTTTGTGTTATTGACTTCAAATGTTTTAGGTGTGACGCGCAAAGTATCAAAGCTTATTTACAATGGACATTCTGGCGCGATGAATGAGGTACACATACTTGCTGATGTTTGTCATTGATTTCAAATTTCTTTGTGTTAGAGTTTTTCCGATGTGATGGCATGCCTGTTTGAGCGCTTTGTTCATCTTAACAACCCATCGCTTGCTGGATCACCCAACTTGACCATGGGAGAGGTTACGAGTGCTTGTTTCGGTGTGTGTTAAGACATCTCATTTTTAGGACAACACCAAAAATTGGCCTTATACGCGAAAGCTGGACAGTCCTCAGGATTCACATCCTCCACAACCAGGCGTGTACAAAGGTGCAAACTGGATGAATCCGAATGACGCCCCCACCGATTTTGGAGGTTCTTTATGTGTGTGTGAGAACGCATGTTTGTGGTTTAGAAAGTTCGTGTTGCGTTCATTTATTACTACCAGCTGTAGACATATCATTTTGTACATGTTTGACATTCTCCAGAAAACTCTTCAGCAAAGGCGATGGTCCTGCTTTATCAAGTGAATTCAGATAATAGGCAATAACTGCATCACGCAACTGCAAGTCGTCTTTAGGCACTTCGCCTTTGTTTGCATGCTCATTCCAAACACCACGGACTAATTCCAAGAAGCGCAATTGATCTTCTTCCGTTGCCATTTCCTGAGAAACACAATTTTTTTTTTGTAGGGGTGCATTTTAACAGCGGTGTCACAAGCAAGTTTGCGACTTTGATTTGGAATGCACTGGGCTATGACTCCGGAAGCAAATTCCTTATTGAAGTTTGGTTTGCGTTGAGCTCGAGAGCGACGCTCATGGAATTTCGTGATACGGCGAAAAAATTAGCTGCAAAATACAATGCTGCACCAGCTGTTCAGGCTGCTCTACTGCAGGTCGGACTGTCTGACGGCGCGGTTAGTGATTGGACAAACATTGTGCCGTGAACAAACAACATGCATCTGTGCAATCCAAACATCGCTTTTCATTATATTATTTTTTTTTTAACAAAAAAAGCACCTTTGTGCTTGCAATGATTTAAGTCAAAAAATAAAAAGTCGTTTGTTACATTTGCATCGGCCCATGAGGCAATGTGACACCACAAGTAGTCGATGCATTCCGAATTTCGCCTCTTCGTTCCAGATCTTCGACTGTGCGCAAAGTCGTGACTTGACCTGTAGCGGAAAGAGCAGCCTTGCACGCTGCGACTTCAGCAGCAAGTGCCTTTCCCGAATTATCACTCCTTGTGTTGATAATGCAGTCGTCGATGGCAAGACGTTGTGTTGCATCCGCTTCGCCTTCTCTCACACCGTTCGCTTTGTCCTGTCGATTGGCTTGCACCGCGCGAGCAATGCAAGCCTCCCTATGTGCTTGAGTCTCATCATTCGCTGCTTGCCTGCTATCCCAGTATGTTTTCATTGTATCCCTTTTCAGAGCAGCCTCGGACTCGGTCGATGTTCGCCCTCTCCCGAAACATAAGACCAAGACACCGATCAAAATGATCCCTCCCGTGGCACCACCCCACACTCCCCATTTTACTGCGTTGTTGTGCACCAACGTGAGAATGAGGACCGTGAATGCCACGTAAGCCATGAATAACGCAAGCAGCAAGTAGGTAGTGAAACTCCACATTTTCTTGTTTGTGCTTTTTTTCTTTGTTTTCTATTCGACGGGTTTGTCGACGGGTTGTGTCGTGGTGTTAAGAGAGCGCAATCGTGGTGTTCAGAAAGCGCAATCGTGGTGTTAAGAAAGCGTAAGCGTCGAAAAAACAAGATTTATAAATATGAGTAAGGCATAGACCTAGATCTCTCTCCTCCAAGACTCGGCTTCAACTGTCTTCGTCATCTTCAACTGTCTTCG
>Ga0134122_10004148_pt1 | contig 10746 bp, 13 predicted proteins | sample KB302_FD_96461 | JGI IMG/M metagenome (GOLD analysis project Ga0134122, IMG submission 96461) | Terrestrial soil microbial communities without Nitrogen fertilizer from Kellogg Biological Station, Michigan, USA - KB3-0-2 | ecosystem: Environmental > Terrestrial > Soil > Unclassified ... | reverse complement strand
GGTCGCCGGTGACCCCGCCGTCGTTCACCAGGTCTGCTCGGCGGCGCGAATCAGCATCTCGTTGACCGCGACCCTGCGGTCCCGGGTGACCATGTAGACGACGGCTTCAGCGATGTCCTCCGGGTGCAGCTTGACCATGCCCGCGGTGCGCTGGTTGAAGGCTTCCCGCGCCTCCGCCGGGAGGTGGTCGGTGATCTCGGTCTCCACAGTGCCCGGTCCGACGATGCCGACGCGGACGCGCTTGCCGATCAGCTCCTGCCGGATGCCTTCGCTGAAGGCGTTGACGCCGAATTTGGTCAGCGAGTACACGGCCGTGTTCGGCCGGGCCACCCTGCCCGCGGTGGAGCTGACGGTGACGACGTCCGCGACACCGCGGGGTGAGTCCGCCGCCGCGGTGATCAGGTGGGGGAGCGAGGCACGAGTCGCGTACAGGACGCCCTGGATGTTGACCGCCACCAGATCGTCCCAGTCCTTCAATGGTGCGTCCGCGGCATCGCCCGTGCGCATGAGTCCGGCGTTGTTCACCAATATGTCGAGCCGGCCCAGCTCGCCGATGACGGCCGCGACGGCGCTGGCGACCTGGTCCGCGTCGGTCACATCCGCAGGCACCGCCAGCGCCGTGCCGCCCGCCGCTTCGATCTCGGCCACCAGTTCGTGCAGTCGGTCGGCACGGCGCGCCAGCAAGGCGACCGCGGCGTCCTGCCCGGCCAGCGCCCGAGCGGTCGCGGCGCCGATACCGCTGCTTGCGCCGGTGACCAACGCCACGGTGCCTGCGAGCGTGGCTGTCACTTCGTCACCTTCTTGAGAATGTCGTTGAACACGTAGTCATTGTCTTCACCGAGGTCCGGGGCGCCTCGCTCGACCCGCGCCGGTGCGCGCGACATCCGCCACGGCGGCCCCAGGACGGGGCGTTGTCCCTCGCGGTGGTCGCTGACGAACCGGTACAGGCCGCGCTGCCACAGCAGTTCGTCGCCGATGTCGCGATCGAGCGGCTCGGCGTTCACGATCCGCCCCGAAGATGTCGCGTACCGCGGGTCGTTGGCGAGCATGCCTGCGCCCAGAGCGTCGCACAGCCGATGCCATTCCGCGTCGTCGGCGACGGCGATCGCGATCCAGTCCGCACCCGAACACGGATAGCAGCCATGAGGGGCCATATCTGAATGCCGGTTACCGTCGGGCCCCAGATCCCTGCCCGCCGAATTCTGTTCGAGCAGCAGGTCGCCGATCATCGACGACAGCACCTCAACCGCCGACACGTCGACGAATTGGCCTTCTCCGGTCAGTTCGCGATGCAGCAGCGCCGCGACCGCGGCGAAGGCCGAGGCGGCGCCCACCGTGGAGTCCCCGTAGCGCATGCTCGCGCCGAGTGGCGGACCGCCCTGGTAGCCGATTACCGATGCGAGGCCCGCCAGTGCGGCGAAGCATGGCGCGTAGCCCGTCTGATAGCCGAGCGGTCCGTCGTTGCCCCACATCTTGATCGAGACCGAGATGATGTCGGATTTGATGGCCTTGAGGTCGTCGTAGCTCAGCCCTTGCCGCTCCTTTGCGCCCGGCCGCAGGTTGTTGATCACGATGTCGCTCCGGCCGATCAGGTCCCGCAATCGATCCAGCCCTGCGGGCGTCTTGATATCGAGGTCGACGCTGAGGATTTCGGGATTGATGCTTAGGAAGAACGGAGCGTGGTTGATGTCGGTGCCACCGTAGGCACGCATTTCCTCGGGGGTGGCGGCGTTCTCGACCTTGATCACCTCGGCGCCCAGGAATGCCAGCAGCTTGCCGGCATACGGACCGGCCCACACCTTGGTGAGTTCGACGACGCGCACGCCTTCCAACGGGCCACCGCGCGAGGCCTTCGGTGGTTTGAGTTGCGGCGACTTGACGCTCAATCGTGTTTCGAGGGGGTCGAATTTCAGTGAGGACTTCCGCGGTGTGTTGTCCGAGAGCCGGTGCGGGGCAGGTGATCTCGACCGGCGAGCTACTCATTCTGTATGGGACTGTGGGGTACGCCGCAGTGCCGAGCACCGGATGTGCGACGTCCCGGAAGAAGCCACGATGGCGGTACTGCGCCGAACGCCGCAGGTCGGCAGCGCCGTTCACCGGCACCAGTGGCACCCCTAGGCGTTGAGCCGTATCGGCGACGGCATTTTTCGTCTGACGCTTGACCCAGGCCGCAAACCCACGGTGAAACGTCTCGACCTTCTCGGGCGTCACGGAGAACTCGAGCCAGTCATCGTCGAATTCGTCGAGCCAAGGCGGATGGTCCATGAGTTGTTTGAGTTGGACCCAGTGGCTTCGGCTCGTCATGTACAGGTAGACGTGCCCGTCGCGGCATGCGAAGAACGACGCCGGGCCCTGCTGGTCGTAGTCGTCGCGGGTGTTCTCCGGCGCGATCTCGCCCGTGACGAACCGGCCCAGTATGCAGTCGGCGCGCGAAACCAGCACCGCTTGTGCCGATAGATCGATGAACTCGCCGTCTCCATGGTGCAGTCGAGCGAACAACGACGAGGCCACGCACAGCGCCGCGTCGAGACCGGCCTCGTAGTCGGCAAGGAAGCGGCCTGGGCCCTTCAGCGGTGGCTTCGCCGGGTCGGGGTGGCTGGGCGTGTGGTATCCCCAGCCGCTGGCGTGAAAAACGTTGATGCTCTTCGCGTTCTGAAGATCGGCGGGTGCGCCTTGGCCGAACGGGGTGATTGCGCAGAACACCACATCTGGATGTCGGCTCGCCAGGTCGGGCACCCGGACGTGGTCGTCGATGACGGCATCGGCCGAGGCGAGGATGTCATGCAGGGTCTTGCGGTCGCGTGTGACGTCCAACATGGCGGACCGCTTGTTGGTGTTGAGGTAGGCGAAGACCTGGCTTCGCTCGGTCCCGCCGACCTCGCCGACGTGTGGCGCCATGGCCCGGGTGGCGCAGCCCCACCCGGGCGGTTCGATCTTGATGACGTCGGCGCCGAAGTCGGCCAGCAACTTTCCGCAGTATTCCCCGGCCACCGATTCGGCCAGTTCGACGACGCGGATGCCGTTCAGTGCCGACATGGACTCAGGGCTTGCTGCGCCCCGAGCGGCTCAGCCGCCACTCGGGCGGGAAGTTCAAGTCGTTGTCCTTCACCACGTTGTTGAGGCCCTTTGCAAACGTGCCCTCGATCAGGTCGACCTCGTTCACCTGGTCGTTCTGGATGAGCGGCAGCATGCCTTCGACCATGCCGGTCAGCAAGCTGCCGAAGTACTCACCCTTGTGCTGCTTGTACAGCTCCAGGAACGTCTTCTGGACTGCGACCGTGTCGGTGGGACGGGACTTCGAGCACGCCAACGCATACTTCTGCGTCTCCGCTTCGAGCTTGTCCCGAGGCACCACACTGTTGACGAATCCACACTCGTACATCTCCTTCGCGCTGAAAGGGCGTCCGGTGAACAGCATTTCGGAGAACTTACGCAGGCCCATCGTCTCCGCCCACCACCACAGCCGCGGCCCCCACCCGACGTAGCGGAACGCCGGATGCCCGAACAGCGCGTCGTCGGAGGAGATCACCAGGTCGGCGTCGCCGGCCTGGTAGAAGTGCCAGCCGTAGCAATAGCCCTTCGCCTCGATGATGCTGATCTTGCGCAGTTCCTGCAGCGGCCGGTTGCCGGCACGGGCCTTTGCATAGAAGTCGGTGACCGTGGAGAGATAGCGATACGAACCGCCTGGTGGGTACTTCACGTCGTCGTCGTTGATCGCAAGCTCGTGCAGCAGCGGCATCCCCGGGTTCTCCAACATGCCGCGCTGTTCGGGAAGGTCGCCGCCGCTTCCGAAATCCTCACCCTCACCACGAATCACGACGACCTTGACGTCGTCGTCGACGTTGCACTTGTGGATCAGGTCGGCATAGTTCTGGCGCATGCCGAGGGTGGTGGAGTTCTGCGCTTCGGGCCGATCGAACGTGATGTAGGCGATTCGGTTCTTGACGTCTTTCTCGAACTTGATGTACTGCTCGGCTTCCTTCTTCATTTCCTCGTAGTCGTAATCAGGCATGCTCGTCTCCTCTATCTCGTCCTATTTGAGTAGGCAGCCCGCGTCCACGGGCAGCTGAACGCCTGTGACGTAACGAGATTCGTCAGAGGCGAAGAACAACACTGCGTTGCTGATGTCCTCGGGTTCCACCCAGGGCACTGGCAGCGTGTGCATCATCTGTGAGACCGGGGCGAAGTCCTCCGGCCCCGGATTCTCCTTGTGCGGCGCGAACAGCCGAAAAGTGGCGTCGTTCATCGCCATCGGCGTGTTGACCTGGGTCGGATGTATCGAGTTGACGCGGATCATGTGTTGCCCGAGCTCCACTGCGAACGTCCGCATCAGGCCGACGACACCGTGCTTGGCGGCGATGTAGTGACCGGTGTGGGGGTGGGCCCGGCCCTCATGCCGCCGACCGAACCGGTGAGGATGATCAATCCGCCACGGCCGCCCGCGAGTAGGTGTGGCACACCGGCTTTCACGGAGTGCCACACACCAGTCAAGTTGATGTCGATCATGTCATCCCAGATGTGTTCGGGGATCTTGTGCAGCTTGTTGCCCGCGTTGCCGATACCAGCATTGGCCACGATGATGTCCAGTCGCCCGAGTCGCTCGACGGCGGCGTCGACGGTGTCCTTCAGCGTGTCATAGTCACGAACATCCATCTGCGCGGGCACGATCCGTCGACCTAGTTGCTCGACCAGGCTCACGGTCTCCTGGAGATCCTCAGGCGTGGAAGCGGGATACACCACGTTGTCGATCGCTTTACAGATGTCGACAGCGATGATGTCGGCACCCTCCTGTGCGAGCCGCACCGCGTGGCTGCGGCCCTGACCGCGCGCGGCGCCCGTGATGAAGGCGACCTTGCCCTCGACCCGGCCGGTCATGACACCACGGCCGGCATCGATTCCCAGCCGCGCACCGTCGACGTCGGGCTCAGCTCCGCATTGGTGAGGTCGACATCCCAGTGGGGGAATCGATCGAGGATCTCTTCGAGAGCAATGCGTCCCTCGAGCCGGGCCAACGCGTTGCCAAGGCAGAAATGGGTGCCGACGCCGAAGGCGAGATGCTGGTGCGGTTCGCGGTGGATGTTGAACATCTCGCTGTCCGGCCCGAATCGGCGGGGATCGCGGTTGGCGGCGCCCACGATCAGCATCATCGCGCTGCCCGCGGGCACCTGGTGCCCGTAGTACTGCAGATCCCGGGTCACATACCTGCTGACGTGAGGTGCGGGCGGCTCGAACCGCAACAGCTCCTCGATCGCCGCTGGCAGTAGTGCCCTGTTGTCGACCATGTCGCGACGCTGGTCGGGGTGCTCAGCGAACACCTTGCCCGCCCAGCCGAGCAGCCGGGTCGTCGTCTCACTGCCTGCTGTCGCGATGACCTGGAGGTACAGCAGCAGCTCGTCGCGGCCGAGGCGGCGCGTGGCGCCGGTCTCGTCGGCGAACTCGGCGTTGAGCAACTCGGTCATGATGTCGTCTGACGGGTGCTCGGCGCGCCAGTCGATGTATGACGCGAACACCTCGCCGGTGGCGATGGCCCCGTCGGGGTTCTCGGTATCTTGCCGCCCCGCTCGGTGCGCAACGTCGAGTCGCCGTGGTCGACGACATGTTGCTGATCGGATTCGGGGATGCCGAGCAACATCCCGATCACCCGCATCGGCATCTGCGCGCCGAGATCCTTGACGAAGTCGAACCGTCCGGTGTCTATCAGCGGATCGAGGCAGCGTGCCGTGAACTCCCGGATCCTCGGCTCCAGCGCGCTGACCTTCCGTGGGGTGAAGATCCGGGAGAGCAGCTTGCGATGGATGTTGTGGATCGGCGGATCCTCGAAGATCAGGCTGCCCGGCGGAATCTCCATGCCTGATTGGATGATTTCCAGCACGGCACCGTGTGATGAGCTGAACGTGTCGTGGTCGACAAGTGCGGCGTCGACGTCGTCGTATCGGCTCAGTGCGTAGAAGCCGTGGCGGTTGTTGAAATACAGTGGCGTCTCCTCCCGGATCCGCAGGAACATCGGGTACGGATCGGTGTTGAGATCCACGTCGTACGGGTCGTAGTAGACGTCTTTGAAGAGGTCACTGTTTGTGCTGAGTGTCACCGGTTTCCGCCTTTCCCTGCACCGCCCGGTAACCGAATGCACTGTGTGCCGCAATCGATCCCGCGGCCAGTCTGGCAGCGTTGGGCAACGTTGGGGCAATTTGTACTGTTTGCTTAAAAGTCTCACGACCCGTCCTCGGCGGAATCGACCGTCGGGCATCATGAGGACACCATGTCGGAGATCGTGACGCGCCCCGCTCACGAACTGGCGGTTGCGCTGAGGCGCCGTGAGGTGTCGAGCCGCGAGTTGCTCGACTGTTATCTGGAGCGCGTCGAACGGTTGAATCCGTTGCTCAACGCTGTCGTGACGCTGGATCCCTACGGGGCGCAGCGCGCGGCGGACGCGGCCGATGCTGCGTTGGCCCGCGGTGACGTCTACGGTCCGCTGCACGGAGTGCCGATGACGATCAAGGACACGTACGAGACGGCGGGCATTCGCACCACCTGCGGCCTCGAGGCCTGGGACCACGTGCCCGAGCGTGACGCCGAGGCTGTGCGGCGGCTGCGCGAAGCCGGCGCGGTGATCTTCGGCAAGACCAACACACCGAAACTGGCCGGCGATTGGCAGACGTTCAACCCGATCTTCGGTACCACCAACAACCCGTGGGACACGACGCGGAGCACCGGAGGGTCGTCCGGCGGGTCTGCCGCGGCGCTCGCAGCGGGCCTGACGGCGCTCGAATTGGGCAGCGACATCGCAGGATCGATACGGGTGCCGTCGAACTGGTGCGGCACCTGCGGACACAAACCGAGTTGGGGAGTCGTGCCGCAGCGGGGACACCTGCCGCCGCCGCCAGGGGCGCTCGCCGATACCGATCTCAATGTCGTGGGCCCGATGGCGCGCGATGTCGACGACCTCGAGATGGCACTCGACATCCTCGCCGGGGCGGACGGCCACCGCGCAACGGGATGGCGGCTGGAACTCCCTGCCGCGCGCGCAAAGGCGTTGTCCGAGTTGCGATTGGCGGTGTGGCTTGATGATCCGGCGTATCCGGTCGAACATGACGTGCGCAGCGTGCTCGAGTCGGCGGTGACCGCCGTCCGCCAGGCCGGTGCCCGCATCGTCGATGTGCGGCCGCCGGTGGCGTTGCCGGAAGTGGTCGGGCTGCACATGGAGCTGTTGTACCCGCTGATGGAGCGTTCGTCGAAGCTGCTCCATCGAGACTGGTTGTCCGCCAACGAGAAACGCGAGCAGCTGCGTGCCCGGGTAGCGGACTTCTTCCGCGAGGTCGACGCTCTGCTCATGCCGGTCGCCGTTGTTTCCGCGATCGCGCACGACCACGACAAGCCGTTGGCCCGCCGAAAGATCCACACGGACGGCGGCACCCGGCCATACCTGGACATGTTCGGCTGGGTAGGCCTGGCCACCGTCGCCTACCTGCCCGCCACGGTTGTCCCCGTCGGGCGCACGCCATCGGGTCTGCCGGTGGGGATCCAGATCGTCGGGCCCTATCTCGAGGACCGCACGACGCTCGCGGCGGCACGATGCGTCGAGGAATTGCTCGGCGGGTTCGTGCCGCCGCCGGGGTGCTAAACGAAATCACAACCGCTGCAGGGCGAAGGTCCAGAACTGGGATCCGGGTGGGCCATTGAAGCAGCCGACGTCGTAATTCGACTCAATGGTTCCGGCCAGCGTGGCATCGTCCCACGACCACGTCTCGTGCGTCGGCATTGCGTAGCCGGGAAGGCACTGCAGGCCGTCGGAGACGTCGACGTTCAAGGTCCAGCGGCCGTTGGCGAGGTGCGCGGTGCCGTCGTAGTAGTTGTAGAACTTCAGCCGCGGAGCCGCGCTGATTTTCAAGCAGTCGGGTGCCGCGGTTTGACATGGATAGAAGGCCCAGAACCATGAAGCCCGTTCGTACCTGTTGGTCAGTACGTCGTAGTTACCGAGCACGTAAGCGTTGGCGGCCGGGGCAACCATCGCCGCCGCCGCGGCAAGGGCGGTCGTCGCGATCGCGAGCTTCACCGACTTCATGGTCGTCCCTTCGTCTACCTCAACCCGCTGGCTGCCTATCAAATCACTCGGTGTCAATCGATGACGGCGGTTTCCTTGCGTTCGGTGATTGGGCGCGCGAGTTCTTGCTCGTCGCAGATCCGTTGCAGCTTGTCCAGCGTCTCGTCGAGGCCGGGGCCGAGCGGCTTGCTAGGGGTGAACGTCGCAGGCAGGTGCTTCATGCCCTGGATCACCCCGATAGTCTCGTAGTGTTCGGTGCCCTCGGGGTCGCATACGTAGTCGGGCATCCGGTCGAGTACCGCCGTGAGCATCGATTTGAACACCGTCCTGGCGACGTTCGAACCGACGCAGCGGTGTACGCCGATGCCGAAGCTGAAGTGCCGGTTGCCTTTTCGGTCCATCGCGAGCTCGTTGGGCTTCTCGAACACCGAGGGGTCGCGATTGGCCATGGCCCAGGAGATCCAGAGCCGCTCGCCCTCTTTGAACTTCGTACCCTCCACGTCGACGTCGCCGGAGAACGTGCGGCCGTCACCCGGCGCGGGCGTGAAGAAGCGCAGGAACTCCTCCGTCGCGGGGTTGAGCAGCGAGTCGCGTTCCCGGCTGAGCAACTCGCGCTGGTCCGGGTGGTCAGAAAGCCATTCGAGCGAGTGGGCGGTGAGTGCGGTGGTGGTGTCGAAGCCGCCGCCTATGATGAGCCCGAGGTTGCCCAGGATCTCCAGGTCGGGGGCCGGTTCGCCCTCGATGCGCAGTTGCAACAACGCGTTGATAAGCCCCGGCCGCGGATTCTCGCGGACCTCCATCATGGTGTTGATCATGTCGATGCCCATCTGCCGGTTCATCTCGGCAACACGTGGTGCGTCGGGAGAGTGCTCCGGGGTGGACACGGACAGGTGGGCCGGCTCGCTGTAGACCGGCCACTTCTTCAGCTCGATGCCCATCATCGCGAGGGTGAGCACGGCGGGGACGATGTTGGCGAGGTCGTCGACGAAGTCGATCCGGCCGGACTCGATCTTCTCGTCGAGCGCCGCGCGCACGATCTCGCCGACGAACGGCTGCCACCGCTTGACCGCGGCGGGGGAGAGGTAGGGGTTCAACGCACCCCGGTAAAGGCTGTGCTCGGGCTCGTCCATCTCCAGTATGCCGCCGCGCACGACCGTCGCCCGTTGCGCCTTCGGGATGGTGATGCCCTGGTACGGCGTCTCGCCCGTCAGATCGTGATGGTTGGACACCACGGGACAGCGCGCGAGTTCGAAGACTTCCTTGCTGCCTGCCGCCACCCAGTGACCGTTGTAGGTGTGCGACCACGCCACGGGGCACCGGGACTGCATCTCCTCGGTGATCTTCTCGAACTGTAACCGGTACTCCGGCGTATGTCGGTCGAAGTGATAGGTGTTCTTCTTGCGATCGCCGTCGGCGGCGGTAAGGTCGTCGACGCTCAAGACCTTGTCTCCCTTGGCTTTCGGTTGTTGCTCATTCTTCGATCGAGATGGCCTGCTCGGGGCAGGAATGCACTGCCTCGCGGACCGCATCCTCTTGGCCGGGCGGAACCACTTCGTTCACGGGTGACGATGTGCCATCAATGTCGCTGAGCTCGAAGGAATCTGGGGCGATCATCGAGCACAGCGTGTGGCCCTGGCAGCGCCCGGAGTCGACAAAGACCTTCACTTAAAGCTCCTTCGTCAGTTGTGGTAGTCGTACCACTTCAGGTAGCCGCCGGCGTCGACCCGCACCTGCATGCCGGTGACGTAGCGGGCCTCGTCCGACGCCAGCCACAGCACGGCGTTGCTGATGTCGACGGGCTCGATCCACGGCACCTTCATCGCCTGCTGCACGTAGAACACAGGCTCGGCGTCCGCGAGAGTCGGGTGCTCGAGGTCCGGCCGGAACGACTTGTACATCGGCTCGCTCTGCAGCATGTCGGTGTTGCAGTTGGTCGGGTGAACCACGTTGGCGCGGATGCCGCGCGGCGCGAGCTCGGTCGCAAGGTCGTGCACGTACGTCGACAGCGCCCGCTTGGAGTGCACATAGGCCATGCCGCCGGGGTCGTTGCCTGGATCGGGCTTGTTGTGGGTGTCCATCAGTGCAGCGGTCGACCCGGTTGCGACGATGGCGGCGCCCTCGGACAGGTGCGGCAGCGCGACGTTGATCGCGTTGATGGTGCCGATCAGGTTGGTGTTGATGACGTCGACCCAAGCCTGCAGGGGCGGTTGGCCTTTCATGCCCGCGATGCCTGCCTGGGCGACGACGATGTCGACCTTGCCGAACTCGGCGATGCCGCGCTCCAGCGCCACACGAAGCTGGGCCGCCTCGCGGACATCGGCCTGGGCTGTCACGACGCTGCGACCGGTCTTCTCAACGAGCTTGCCGGTTTCCTCGAGGTCCTCGGGTGTCGCCATCGGGTAGCCGATGGTCGGGATGTCCTGGCACAGGTCGACCGCGATGATGTCCGCGCCTTCTTCGGCGAGCCGGACCGCGTGGCTACGGCCCTGGCCGCGCGCCGCGCCGGTGACAAATGCGACTTTCCCTTGAACGCGTCCCATTCGAAGGTTGTCCTTTCGTATCGATTGCTTATGTGTTTCGGCCGCCGTTGACGCCCAAGATCTGTCCGGTGATGTAGCCGGCTTCCTCGGAGATCAGAAATGCGCACGCCGCCGCGATGTCCTCGGGCTTGCCGATGCGGCGTACGGGTGTCGCCTCGATGTTCT
>Ga0134122_10004147_pt1 | contig 10747 bp, 8 predicted proteins | sample KB302_FD_96461 | JGI IMG/M metagenome (GOLD analysis project Ga0134122, IMG submission 96461) | Terrestrial soil microbial communities without Nitrogen fertilizer from Kellogg Biological Station, Michigan, USA - KB3-0-2 | ecosystem: Environmental > Terrestrial > Soil > Unclassified ... | reverse complement strand
TGGGACGCCGTCTCGGACGTCTGGCGGACCTCCTCTGCGGAGGCGGCCGCTTCCTCGATGGTCGCTGAGTGCCGGCGAAGCAGCTGGCTCTGTTCGTCCACGGTCCGGGCGAGCGCCTGGCCCGCCTCGGCCAACTGGGTCGACCCCTCCTTCAGGGCGGTAGCGGTGGCGGAGAGCAGCGTGGCCAGGGCGTGCACGCCCGCGCCCAGTTGGCCGATCTCGTCCTCGCCGCTGTGGGGCGGGAGCGCGCGGGAGAAGTCGCTGGAGTCCGCCATGCCGGACACGGCGCGGGCCAGTACGGTGATCCTCCGCGTGGTGCGCCGGAGCGACAGGTACTGCGCGGCGCAGACGAGGAGGATCACCGCCACGAGCGCGGCGGTCGCTCGCTTCGCGACCCGGGTGATGTCGCCCTCCCGCGCCTCGATTGGAAAACCCACGGAGATCACCACCTCCGGGTCGGACCCGAGCGGCGCGTAGTACCGGAAGCCCCCCTCGCCGAAGTAGGTCGGGTCCTTCACGCCGTGGGCCGCGGATGGGTCGGCGCGCACTGCCGCCAGACCGCCATGGTCCATGGCATCCACAGGCAGGTCGTCTCCCACCGGCCGGCCGTGGTCGAAGACTCGGAGACGGAGCCCGAGCTCGGACGTGGCCAGCTTCCGGCGGGCGGCGGCCACCGCGTCCGGGCCCGGGACGTCGCCTCCGGACGCAGCCTGGACGCAGGCCCTCGCGTACGGCAATTGCTCCCCGGCGAGGAGGTCCCCCAGCGCGGTGATGTTCGCCGGCCTGAGGGCGAAGGCCACCACGACCAGACTCAGCAGGATCACGACGACTCCGCCGAAGACGGTCAGCGCGAGCCGGGCGAGGAGCCCGAAGCGCGGGCTGGGGCGCTCAGGCATTGGGCGCACCGCGTGCCGGGCCGCCGGGGTCGGTGGCCATTCCTCCCCTGCGGTGATCGAACCCCTGGGAGGGCACCCACACCGCGGCGGGAGCCGGCGGCAGGACCAGGACGAAGCGCTCTCGTCGAAGGTGAATCATCACGGTGTCCCCGTCCAAGGCCCGATTCTACGGAAATCCCCATGGGGGAGACAGCAAGGGCGCTGCTCACGTACTGCGCGCGCTGCAGGGCCGAAATCGCCCAGCCCGGCGCCTCTCGCTCTTGCTGACGGGAAGCAAGATCGCCCCTGGTAGGCTTGCCGGAGGCTCATGCCGATCATCGCCACCCTCGACCAGCTCCCCAGCGGCGCGCGCTGTGTACGCCTCGAGTGCCGCGGCGACATCACCAAGGAGGAGGCGGAGGCGCTCAGCGAGGAGATCGGGGTCGGGGGGCCGCTGTTCGGAATCCCGATCCTGTCGCTGAGCCAGGGCGTAGTCTCCGTATCCGCCGAGGCTCGCCAGGTGTTCGCCAGGCACCGCGACCTGAACGCGCAGGCGAACTGGACGGCGGTGGTCGTGGCCAGCCCGCTGATGCGCGTCACCGCCAACTTCCTCATGCGCGTCAACAAGGTGAAGAAGCAGCGCCTCTTCTCGACGCAGGCCGAGGCCGTTCAGTGGCTGGAGGAGCGGATCAAGGAAGACCAGGCCCGCGCCAAGGTGGAATGATGAGGGGCGTATGGCGACGTCGAGGGCGCGCCCGGCCAGACGCGTCGCAGGGCGTTATGTTGGCCCATCATGCCGGCACCGAGCGAGAGGACGCGTCTCGACTGGCGCTGGCTCGGGGCTCCGTGGGTGCTGTCGTCGCTGGCATTCCTGCTTCTCTTGGCAGGAGCCCGGCCATGGAGGCCGGCGGCCCTGACCGTCATCGCCCCGGCCGCCCTCCGGGCGGTCGGGCGTCCGTCCGCCGAGGCGGCGGGTCGGGCCGCCAGGCTGGGGATCATCGCGATCGCCCTGGTGCCGGCGCTGGAGCTTTGGGAGAGCCCGTCCGGCGATGCCGATGCGCCGTACCTCGTGCGGCACGTGTCGCTCATTGGCCTGGCGCTGGAGCGGTGGAGGATGAGCCGCGGATCCGTCGGGTTGTTGCTGCTTCCGGTGTCCCTTGCCATCGCGTCGCTGGCGGTGCCGCGCCGGTCGAGGGCCGGCGGTGCCGGCCTCGGTGCGCCAGCGGCGGCGTGCTTCCTGGTCGAGCTCGCGTTTGCGGTGACGGGTCGGGACATTCCCCTGCCGGGCCTTGCCGGCCCGACGCTGCCCGAAGCGCTGAGGCTGCACGCCGCAGCCGGGACGCTGCTGGCGGCGGTGTGGACGGCGGTGGAGGCGACCGCGCGGGACAGCCAGAGCCCGTAGGGCGCGTGCAGGGCGCGCGGCCTGCGCGGTGATGACGGACACGATCCATCTGGAACGATAGACCCATGGTCCCCGGCGGCCCCTGCCACGCGCGTCAGGAGCCCTCTCAGGGAACTGAGGACCGAGCCGGAGGGCGTGGCGCGGACCATGTGATTTTCCTCGAATCGAGGATTGGCACTGCGAATGCTGTGCGCCCGCGCATGAAAGCCATCTCGAAGGCCATCGTGCTGTGCGTCGCCCTCTCCGCGTCCCTCGCCCAGGCCCAGGAGCTCGCGCTGCGCGACCCGCTCTGGGCGAGGAGCGGGAGGGTCGCGACTCCCGACGCGCCGATCCCCCAGCAGTGGCGCACGCCCTTCCAGGTGGTGATGGGGTTCGCCGCCGGTGCCGCGGTGGCGATCCCCGCCGCGTACGCGGGGTTCCAGATCGCCAACAGGGCGCTGCCGCCGGATTACTACTGCGACCTCGGCGTATGCGACTACGGCTTCCCGTTCGGCGGCGTGGCCGGGGCGTTCGCCGGGACGCTGTTGGGGTTCTCGCTGGGGACCGGGTTCGGCGTGGCCTGGGCCGGCCTGCGCGAGGGAGGCGCCTTCAACTGGGCGCCCGCGCTCATCGGCTCCGCGCTGGGTGGGGTTGCGGCGATGACGGCCAGCGTGGTCCTGGGCGTCCTGCTGGGGGCCAACTTCTTCTTCAGCCTGGGGCTCATCGCGGTGCCCGCTTTGATCGCCACGGGCGCCATCGTCGGCTCCGTGTGGTCGTACCAGGCCAGCCTTCCCTTTGGACCGCCGCCGCCCCCTCCGGACGCGACCGTCGTCCCCACCGTGCGGCTGGTGCCCGGCGGTGGCGTGGTCGGGTTCGCCGTGGCCCTGTGAGCTCCGGCGGCCCCCAGGTCTCGAGATGGTCCTCGGGCCACACGTTCGAGCTCCGCGCGGACGGCCAAGGCGCGATACTGGCGGGCTCGGATGCTCGTGCGACCGGCCACTCTCGAGGACCGCGATGCGCTCCGGCGCATCATCGAGCCCGTTCTCCAAGCCGGGGAGACGTACGCGTTGCCGCGCGACCGGGGAAAGGCGGAGGCGCTCGAGCATGGGATGGCCCCGGCGCATGAAGCCTTCGTCGCGGAAGTGGACGGGGCCGTCGCCGGTGTGGCTCGGCGCTTCCGTGGCCAGCTACGACCGGCAGTTCCTGGGTCATTTCCCGGCCCACGTCAAGCGCCCGCGAAACCTCCAGCGAAGGAGATCAGCTAGCCTGTGCCCGTGAAGACGCAGCGGTTCGTCCAGCTCCCTACGGACACGGAGCGGCTGGCGACACTGGAGTACGAAGCATCGATCGTGGCCCGCTCCCTCACCCTTCCCGGGGAGCGAGCCGAGCTCCTCGGCGCGCTCGTCGCGCTGCTGCATCGATACACGGAGCAGACCACCATCGCCCTCGACTTCCTGGAGGGGCGGCGGCGGCGGACGGTCGACGTGGCCATCGAGGAGGGCGAGCCGGTCTCGGCGGTGATCGAGCGGGCGAGCGCGGCGCTGGCGGCGGCCACCGAGGGATCCCGCTCGAACGTGGCGTTCGCGTTCTCCACCGACGTCCTGGTCGGCGACGGGTACGACGTGCAGTTCGTGCTGACCCCGGAACGGCTGATGCTCGCCTACAACGCCATGCTGTTCCGGGAGCCCACGGTCCAGCGGCTGCTCGACAGCTACGCCACCCTGCTCGGCGCGGTGGTGAAGAGGCCGGGCACGGCCATCGAGCAGTTGCCGCTGCTCAGCCGCGAGGAGATCCTGGCGCTCACGGAGGAGCAGGACAGCGGCACGGGGTGGTATCCGCAGGGGCCGGTGCACCGCCTGTTCGAGGCGCTGGCGAAGAAGCAGCCGGAGGCGGTCGCGGCCTCGTTCCAGGGCCAGCGGATCACCTACGCGGAGCTCGACTCGCGGAGCAGCCGGCTGGCCCACCACCTCATCGCGGCCGGCGTGGGCCCGGCGGTCCCGGTGGCGGTCTGCGTCCGGCCCTCGCTGCACGTGCTGGTGGCGATGCTGGCGATCTGGAAGGCGCGCGGGCTCTACCTCCCGCTCGATCCGACGCACCCGGAGGCCCTGATCGGCCGGATGCTGGACGAGGCGAAGCCGCGGCTGGTGCTGACGACCGCCGATCTGGCCGGGCTCACCGCGCGCTTCCCGCAGCTCCACCTGGACGCCGGGTCCGCGGCCTTCGCGGAGCTGCCCGATACCGCGCCCGCGATCGAACCCAGCCTCAACGACCCCGCGTACCTCTTCTACACCTCCGGCACGACGGGCAAGCCCAAGGGCGTCGTGGCGACGCAGGGCAACCTCGCCTACTACGTCCACTCGGCGGCGCAGACGTACGGCTTCAGGCCCAGCGACGTCTTCGCCTCGATCGCGCGATACACCTTCAGCATCAGCCTGTTCGAGCTGGTCTCCCCGCTGTGCTGCGGCGGCAGCCTCCGGATCCTGGACCGGGACGACGTCCTCACTCCCGGACGCCTCTACCGGGCGCTCCTGGACGTGACGGTCCTCCACGCCGGGCCCAGCCTGCTGGGCAGCCTCTTCCGCTATCTCCGCTCCCCGTCCGAGCCCGGGACCCTGCCGCACGTGCGCCACGCCTCCTCGGGTGGCGACATGGTGTCCCCGGCGGTGATGGAGGAGATGAAGCGGGTGTTCCCCAACGCGGAGCTCTTCGTCATCTACGGGTGCACGGAGATCAGCTGCATGGGGACCACCTTCCCCATCTACCGGAACGTGACGGTCGGCCGCACCTTCGTGGGGAGGCCGTTCCCGGACGTCACGCTGCGCGTGCTGGACCCGAACCGGAACCTGGTGCCGTTCGGCGCGGTGGGGGAGATCTGCCTCGCCGGGAAGGGCGTCGCCCGCGGCTACCTCGACCGCCCGGAGCTGACCGCGGAGAGGTTCGTCCACACGCAGGGCCAGCGCTTCTACACGACCGGCGACATGGGCCGGCTGCACCCGGACGGGAACCTCGAGATCCTCGGGCGGAGGGACTTCCAGATCCAGCTCCGCGGCATCCGGATCGAGCTGGCGGGCATCGAGAAGACGGTGCAGGAGCTGAAGCTGGCCGCGCAGTGCGCCGTCGTCGCGCGGGCCGGAGAGGACGGCGAGCTGCGGCTGGTGGCGTTCGCGGTGAAGCCCGCCCCCGGCGGCCCCGCCGCCTTCCGCCGCGCGCTGGCGAAGGAGCTGCCGGAGTACATGGTCCCGCATCACCTCGTGGAGCTGGAGGCGATGCCGCTCACCGTCAACGGGAAGCTGGACCGCAACCGCCTCAAGGAGCTGCCGTGGGAGCCGGCGCGCGGCTCGGGCGAATGGGACCTGGGCAGCGACCGCGAGCGGAAGATCGCCGAGGTGTTCGCCCGGGTGCTGGGGGTCGGGGAGGTCGGGGCGCAGGACAGCTTCTTCGACCTGGGCGGCGACTCGCTGCTGGGCGTGATCGCGCTGGACGAGATCGAGAAGGCCGTGGGGTTCCGCGTCCCGCCGCACGTCCTCTTCGAGAGCGGCACGGCGCGGGCGCTGGCCGCCCATGCGCCGGGTGGCGGCGGCGGGTCGAAGCCGATCCTCCTCAATTCGCCGGCCCCGGGCACGCCGCTGTTCATGCTGTCCGGGGTCCACCTCTACCGGGAGCTGGCCCGGTGCCTGGATGGGCGGTGCGCGGCGTACGGCGTGTTCGCCCCCCGCGAGGTGGCGGCGTTTGATCCGGCGAAGGGCGCGCACACCGTCGAGGACCTGGCGCGCGACTACGTCCAGCTCATCCGGAGCGCGCAGCCCCGCGGGCCATACCAGTTGCTGGGGTACTCCTTCGCCGGGGTGGCGGCCTACGAGGCGTCCCTGCAGCTCCAGGCGGCGGGCGAGGAGGTCCGCTTCCTGGCGCTGGTGGACGCCCTCATCCCGGAGTGGACCCTGGGATGGAGGTTCCGGAGGTCGCAGCTGGGGCGCCTCTGGTCCGCGCCATCGCGCGACGTCGCCGCGTACCTCTGGCGGCGCGCCCTGCACGGGCGCTCGCATTTCGGCCACGGGGTGATCCGGTTCGCCGGCGACCAGAAGCTGGGGCCGCTGGAGCAGCAGCGGGACGACGTCAACCGCGAGGCCGCCGCCCGGTACCTGCCGCGGATGCGCCGCACGGAGGGACCGGTGACGGTGATCGTGTCGGGGGAACGGCTCCGCGGGGATCCGCTCAAGAGCCGGAGCTGCGGCTGGGACATGTTCGTCTCACGGCTGGACATCCACGAGGTGGACTCGGACCACTTCAAGATGCTGACCGACGAGCCGTACGTCTCCCAGATGGCCGACATCCTGGAGAAGGGCATGCGGCAGGTCGACGCGCCGGCGTGAGCCCTCGTGCCGGCCCGATTCAAGTGGCTGCCCTGACTCGAGGTGCGCTTCGGGTGAAACCGGGGGGGCTGGGCCAGGCAGCATCGTGAAAGGGAGCGCGGATCGAGCGAGGCCCCCGATCACGAGCCACGCGGTGACACACGGAGGTCTTCATGGCGCCTGGACTCGTGGGAGCGGTGCTGGCGGTGAGCGCGGCGCTCGGGGCGGAGGCGCCGCCGAACGCGGTGGGCGACGTAGCGCAGGTGGTGGTGGGCTCGTCCGCGTCGGGGTTCGGCGGCTGCGTGCTCAAGCGCGACGGCACCGTCCACTGCTGGGCCGGGCCGGACGTCGCGCACGCCTTCGACAAGGGCCGGGACAAGCCGCTGCCCGGTCCCTGGCACGTGCCGGCGCTCCGGGGCGTCAAGCGCCTGGTGAACGCCGGGGACCGGATGTGTGCGCTTCTGCGGCGCGGAGAGGTCCTCTGCTTCCTGGGCCGCCTGCCTCCGGAGCAGCTGACGGATGGGGTCGTCGAGCTCGCGGCCGGGGACGAGCACTTCTGCGCGCGCTCGGAGGACGGCTCCATCTCCTGCCAAGGGAAGAACCTGAACTGCAAGCTGGGAGCGCCGTCCGCGGGAGGCGGCTGTACGTACATGGAGTCCGCGGTCTCCCCGGTGCCTGGCGTACCTCGGGCGGCCGGCGTGAGCGTGGGCCCCTCCGCGAGCTGCGCGGTCACCCCGGCAGGCGCGGCATGGTGCTGGGGCAATCACCTCTGGCGCGCTCCGTCGGTCGACGAAGCGTCCTTCCTCGCGTCGGCGGTTCCCTCGAACGTGGAGTTCCCGGCGCCGGTGCGGCGGCTGGCGCTGGCCAACGGCCTGGCCTGCGCGCTGATGGAGGGGGGCAAGGTGGAGTGCGCCCGGCGCGGAGACGCTCGGGGCGAGGAGGCGGTGCGGACCACGCTCCACCTCCCCCCCGTGGCCGACCTGGCGGTGAGACATGACTACGCGCTCTTCGCCACCACCGACGGCGCGGTGTGGGAGTGGGGCGCCGGCCCCAGCGGCGTGTACGGCGAGTCCGCGGGGGGCGACGCTGATGCGGAGACCGAGAGGCGGTTCGCGGCCCCGCCCGTGCGGGTGAGAGGGATCGACGATGCCGTTCAAGTGAGCGCGGGCGACACCAACGCCTGCGCGCGTACGCGGAAGGGCTTCGCGCGGTGCTGGGGCGGCAACCAGTACGGCGAGCTCGGCGACGGCACGCTGAAATCCCGCACCACGCCGAGCTGGCTGGTGCGGTTCGCGCCCGACGCGCTCCCCGAGCCCAAGGTTCAGCCTCACAGTTGCTCGGCCACGCTGGAGCTGCGGCGGAGCTGCCTCCGCGAAGGCGACGAATGCACGCTGGAGCCGCCCCCCGGGTACTGGACGTGGGGGGGCAGCCCCAAGGGCACGCGGATGACGGACGAGGAGGTCGCCGAGGCGCAAGAGGAGCTGAAGCGGCGCCCGATGCCGCCGTGCCTGTGCAGCTGCTCTCCCGCGTTTCAGAAGGCGCACAAGGAGTGGGAGGAGCGGCAGCGCCGCAACCCACCCATCCCTGGGGCCGCACCCCCTCGGGTTCCGCCGCCGCCGGCGGGCGACGCCCCCCAAAAACATCCGCCTCCCCCAGGCCGCCCCCTCGGAGCCGGCCCGCCCGGCGGCACGCGCAGAGCCGCGGGGAACGTCCTCGACGGGGATGCGCCGGCTGGACGAAGGGAAGCCAGGGCACCACGATGAGAGCCCTATGCAATCCCCCGGTGGCGTCACTCGACTCGCCGTGATCGCCTCACTGTCGGCCGCATTCACGCTCCTGTCCCCCGCCACCGCGCGCGCGGAGGGAGACTCCGTCCGCGCGCGGCGCCCGAACGTCCTGACGGGGATCGTCGGGCTCCCTGGGGGGATCGGCATCGACTACGGGCACAATTTCTCGGAGCCGTTCTCCCTGGGCGCGCGCGCCTCGATGTGGCCGCCGTTCCTGCTCGGGGGATTCCTCAGCGAGTTGGCGGTGGACGGGCGCTGGTTCTTCCTCGGCGGAGAACAATGGAGCCTCTATCTCGAGGCGAGCCTGGGCGCCCTGGTCGGCTCTGCGACCGCATTCGCCCTTGGCACCGGCGTCAGCTCCAGCTTTGCGCTCCCGAGGCTGGGGACGGTGATCGGTTTCGAGTGGCGGTCGGCGGGCGGCTTCACCGCCGGGCTGAGCTTCGGCAACAACCTGTTCTACGTGCCTGGGCTGGGGCAGGGGCAGGGGCCGATCGTGCCGTCGCCGACCGGATACCTGCAGATCGGCTCCGCGTTCTAGCGCAACGGGCGGCTCATCGGCGGCGGGTCAGGCCTTGCCGCGCGTCACCCGTTCCATGGCGAGCGGCCAGGCGGCGGCGAGTCCAATCAGGACCGGGAGGCCCCAGGCGGCCTGCGCCCAGCTCTTGAAGCCCGTCACCGAGAGCTCCACCAGGAACCAGACGAGGAAGCCGCCCAGGCTGAGGCCGACCCACAGCCACGCGGAGGCGCGGCGCCGGAGGAGGGCCAGGAACCCGGCCGCGTTCAGGAGCCCCAGCCCGGTGAGCAGGAGCCCGGGGACCAGGAAATCTGGAAAGAGACCGCGCATCTCCTCCACGGGGATGTTCATCAGCCGCCCGTCGGGCGCGGCGATGAGCATCGGTCCACCGGTGAACGAGCCGAGGGCTTCGAACGCGAGCACCCCCAGCACGATGCGCCGTGCCCAGGGGCCGAACCAGGTCTCCTCGGGTCCTGGATGCAACCTCATCACGTGTTCCATGACGACCTCCGCACACTCATGCGACGGATCGGGCGCGCGCCGCCGCCGCGGCGGGGAGCACCTCGTTGACCATCACCGCGTTGAACTGGTCCGGCTCGTCGGCGAACGGCTCGTGTCCCGACCGTTCGAACCAGACCAGCCTCTTCGAGGGCGCGCGGAGGGCCTCGAAGTAGGCCACCGCCATCTCGGGCGCCGCCCAGTGGTCGTTCCTCCCCAGGAGGAAGAAGACCGGCACCTTCAGCTCCGGGGCCATCTCCGCGAGGTTGATCCTGGAGACCTCCGGCCACATGGCCTCCATGGACCAGCGGAGCGCGCGGAACACCGTCCTGACCTCGAACGGCGAGGACTCCGGGACGCCCAGGATCATGCGCAGCAGCTGAACCAGGGCGCGCGGAGACGTCCCGCCTTCGAGCCGGGCCAGCCAGTTCCGCTGGACCCAGAGCGCCGCGACCGGATACGGCGGCGGGCCGATGGCGCGGAGGGCCTTCACCGCCCGCCGGTTGCCCTGCCGTTCCGCCTCCGCGAGGCACCACTGGTACGTCCGCAGCTCGGCCGCCGGCCAGTCGCCGATCTGCCCGGTGCCGGCGTAGGCGGAGACCTTCTCCGGGAAGCGCGCGGCATAGAGCACCCCCAGCGCGGAGCCCCAGGAGTGCCCCAGCACGGCGACCCTGGGTTGCTGGAAGCGCTCGCGCACCCGATCCACCAGCTCGTCCAGGTCGGAGATGAGCTGCGCCACCGTCATGGAGGACGTGGGGATCGCGGGGTCGAACGACTTGCCCGCGCCGCGCTGGTCCCAGTTGACCGTCGTGAAGTGCTTCTCCAGCGGCGCGCAGTAGTAGCGGAAGAAGCCCGCCTCCGACATGCCGGGCCCTCCGTGGAGCATCACCAGCGGGGGGTTGCTCGCGTCCTCCCCGCGGATGAGCACCCACTGCTTGACTCCGCCCAGCTCCTGATAACCCACCTCCGCGATGCTGTTCGGGAGGATGCGTCCACCCGCTCCCCGGATGGGGGGCGTCCTGCGCAGGTGTCTCATGGTGAGGCCTCGGGGAAAGCGTGGGCGGCGCGCTCACGCCGCTGTCCGTGGCTGGAGGAGCTGACGAAGTCGGCCAGATCCGGGTACGCGTCGCGGTCGGCGACGATGCCGAGGTTGAACGCGCCGGCGTACGCGTCGATCCAGAGTGGACCGCCCAGCCCCCGCCGGGGAGTGTGGATGACTTGCCTGAACCGCGGGAGGAGGTGCAGGCGCTCCGCGATGCGCCGCCGCGCGGCGTCCAGTCGAAATTGCGCGCCCGGGCCCAGCAACGCAGATCCTTCGAGGATGGCGAGCGCTCCGATGTTCT
>Ga0134122_10004146_pt1 | contig 10748 bp, 10 predicted proteins | sample KB302_FD_96461 | JGI IMG/M metagenome (GOLD analysis project Ga0134122, IMG submission 96461) | Terrestrial soil microbial communities without Nitrogen fertilizer from Kellogg Biological Station, Michigan, USA - KB3-0-2 | ecosystem: Environmental > Terrestrial > Soil > Unclassified ... | reverse complement strand
GAGGAAGCGGTGGCGCGCCACGGCGTGACGCTGGAGGGGCGGGAGCACCGGGCCCGCTTCGAGACCAAGATCGAGCGCCAGTACGAGCGCCTGGAGATCGCCGACGCCTCGACTATCGTCCGCCTCGTCACCGCTGCGGCCGAGACCCTGGGCCGCAAGTGTCCCACCCGGAGCACCGGGGGTGGCTCGGACGCGAACGTCTTCATGGCTCGAGGACTGGAAGTCGCGAATCTTGCCTGCGGCATGCGCGATATTCACACCGTGAACGAGTGGGTGGACGTGAAGGACCTGGTGGCCACGGCCGAGCTGGTGCTGGAAACGGTCCGGCGCAATGCCGGGACCGCCTGAGCGGAGTGGCCAATGGCCCGGCCGCTGGAGTATCATCGGACCCCGGCCGAGGGTGACCGCCGTCACACACCAGGCCCCGCGCCGGCAGGAGGTCCAGGTCATGCGTGAGCTGCTGGCGACGGTCGTCTTGATGAGCTCCCTGGCGTATGTTCCCGCGGCTCTGGCCGCCGGGCCCTCGGTGACGCCGAGCGCCCCCGGTCAGGTTCCCGCTCAGCTGCCCACGCCGCCGCCGGTTCCCCCCGCCCCCGGGCCCGGGCTCGGAACCCCCAATCCCTTCGCGACCTTGGGGAATCCGGGATCGACACGATTCCAGCCCGGCGTGGCAAATCCGCAGAACAACCCTTACCCGATGCTGCCGTGGGGTGACGGGCAGATGGGGGGGGAGCGATACGGACAGGTGGTCCGCTACTGGGAGCAGAATCCCCAGACGGTGTACAGCGTGGTGCTGGTGCCGCTTCCCGAGGAAGAGGCCAGGCCGGAAAGCGAGCCCCAGGGTCAGCCCGAGGCGCCCGCCCAGGGCGCTCTCGAGGTGAAGAGGCAGCCCGAGCCCCGGGACGTGACGGTGCCGGCCTCCTTGATCGTCGAGACCACCCGGGGCTATCTCCACATGCCGCGCTGGGTGCTACAGGACGTGGGCGGCGGGCGACACCAGTGGGCATGGGTGGGCGCCTGGTTCCAGCCCAAGTAAGTGACTGACCTCGTCCAGGAGCGGATCGAGGATCTCCTCCTCGATCACGCTCCGGCGCGAGGGCGGGCCCGGCCGCATCCGCTCCTGCTCGTTCACGGCATGAACGGAGGGAGCTGGTACCTCGAGAATTACTTGAAGGCGGCAGCCGCCGACGGCTGGGATGCGTGGGCGGTCAATCTCCGGGGCCACTGGGGCAGCCGCCCCGTCTCCGACCTGGGCCGGATCTCGGTGCTCGACTATGTCGAGGACGTGCGCGACTGCCTTCGCGCGCTGGGCCCCGCCGCGGTGCTCGGCCACTCCATGGGCGGCCTCGTCGCCCAGAAGATCGCGGAGGAGGGCGCCGTCACGGCGGCGGTATTTCTCACCAGCGCGCCGCCCCGCGGGATCGTGGTGCTGCGCTGGGGGGTGCTCTCGCGCATGTGGCGCTATGCGCCGGCGGTTCTTGGAAGCCGTCCCTTCCAGCCGAGCCGGGAAGACGCCGCCGCCCTCATCGCCAATGGCCTCTCCCGCGAGACACAGGAACAACTGTATCCAAGGTTGGTCCCGGAGTCGGGGCGCGCCGCGCGAGAGCTGGCGCTGGGCTCCGTGCCGGTCGCCGCGGGCCGGGTGCGCTGTCCGACCCTGGTGGTGGGAGCCGAGCGCGACGCCATCACGCCCGCCGGAGTTCAGCGGAAGATCGCCGCGAAGTACGGCGCGACCTACCAGGAGGCGGCCGGCCACGCGCACATGCTGATGATCGAGGATGGGTGGGAGCGGCCCTTCAAGGCCATTCTCGCCTGGCTCGACCGCGCGTCCGTCTCCTAGCGCGCGGCCATCGACTCCGCGCTCCGGCGGAGCTGGGCGGCGGCCGCGTCGCCGGCCGTCTTACCGAATACCGAGCCCGACATGAGCCCGGAGCCGCCCGCGTAATTGTGATAGAAGAGCCCGCCCACCAGCTCGCCCGCCGCGTAGAGGCCCGGGATGGGCAGATCGGCGGTATCGAGCACTTCCGCCCGCGTGTTCACGCGCAGCCCGCCGAAGGTGAAGGTGATACCGCAGGTCACCGCAAAGCCCAGATAGGGCGGCGTGTCGATGGGGATCGCCCAGTTCGACTTGGGCGGGGTGATGCCGCGGGTGGCCTTGCCGTCCAGCACGGCGGGGTTGAACTCGCCGGGCTGACAGGCTGCGTTGTACTCCCTCACCGTCCGGACCAGTCCTTCCACGTCGATGTCGAGCTGCCGCGCGAGATCCTCGATGGTGCCGGCCTCGCCCTTGGTGACCTGCCGGATGCGGTACTCCTCCCGGAGAATCTCGACGGTTTTCTGGTCGAAGATCTGGAAGGCCAGCCGCTGCGGCTGCCGGATGATCTCGCGTCCGTACTTGGCATAGGTGTAGTTCCGAAGATCCGCGCCCTCGTCCACGAAGCGGGCGCCGTGCACGTTGACGATGAGCCCGAGCGGGTAGGAGTGCTTCTGGAACATGTCGCCCACGCGGCGGTCGCCGAAGGGCGGCGCGCCCGCGTCCCATGCTACCGCGTGGCAGGACGACCAGTGGCCGTACGCCTGCGCGCCGATGTCGAGCGCCATCCGGATGCCTTCGCCGGTATTGTGCCGGGTGCCGCGCACCTTGGCGAGGTCCCAGTCCGGGCCGAGATAGCGCGTGCGCCACTCCGGGTTCGCCTCGAATCCGCCCGCCGCGATCACCACCGCGCGGGCGGGCAGATCCACGAGTCCGGCCGGGCTGCGCACCTGCACGCCGGTCACGCGCCCGGTGCCGTCCTGGATCAGGCGATGCGCGGCGTGGGAGTAGCGCACCTCGATGCCGGCCGCCTCCGCGCGGTCGAGGAGCATCTGGACCAGGCCGGGACCGCCCCCCACCGCCTCCACGTTGAGCCCGCCCCAGAAACGATGCTTGCCGGCCACCTTGTAGGATTGCCGGCCGTGCATGAGGATCCAGCGAAGCCCGCGCTCGCGCATCCACGCCACCGTGGCGCGGGAGCGGCGGATCAGGTGCTCGGAGAGGTCGGTGTCGGTGAGCCCTTCGGTGACGCGCTGGAGATCCTCCCGGAACTGGGACTCCGGGTAGGCTGGCACCTCGATGGTCGCCGCCTCTTCGTCGGAAAGATCGGTGAGGATATCGCGCCGCAGGTCCGCGAGCCCCTGGTGAGCGAAGCGGAAGCCGCCGGCGGTGAAGAAGGAGTTGCCGCCTCGCTCGTGCTCGGGCGCCTTCTCGAGGACGAGCACGGAGGCCCCGCCCTCCCGCGCGGCCAGCGCAGCGCAGAGGGCGGCATTGCCACAGCCGATGACGATGATGTCGGGATTCATGAGCTCAAGCGCTCCCGCGCAGGGCAACGAGGATGACGAGGCCAAGGGCGATCCGGTACCAGCCGAAGCCGACGAAGTTGTGCGTCTGCACGAAGCGGAGCAGCCAGCGGACGGTGACGAGGGCGGCGAGGGCGGACACGACCGTTCCCAGCAGCACGAGCCCCCAGCCGGTCGACACCGGGTCGGGATGCCGCAGCGCATGCAGCGCCTCGTAGCCGCCCGCGGCGAGCAAGGTGGGAACGCCCAGCAGGAAGGAGAACTCGGTGGCCGCGGGCCGCGCGAGCCCCAGGGCGAGCGCGATCAGGATGGTCGCGCCCGAGCGCGAGGTGCCGGGGAAGACGGCGGCCACGATCTGGGCCAGCCCCACCGCCACCGCCATGGTCCAGGTGACCTCCTGCGGGAGCGGCCGATTCCGGATGGCCCACTCGACGAGGAGGATGACGATGCCGCCGATCACGGTAGCCCAGGCGACGGGCGCGACGTCCTTGGGCAAGGTGAAGCCCAGACGCTTGGCGAGAAGGCCGCCCGCGCCGGTGATGGCAAAGGCCACCACGAGCTTGAGCACGAAGCTCCGCGCGGCCCGCTCGTGGCGCCGGGTGAAGAGATCGCGGAGCCGGCCCGCGAAGACCACCAGCACCGCCACCGCGGTGCCGGACTGGATGAGAACATTGAACAGGTCCGACTGGCGCGGGAGCCAGCCGATGTTCTCCACCAGGAGCAGATGGCCGGTGGAGGAGACGGGGAGGAATTCCGTGATGCCCTCGATGATGCCCAGGGCGATCACGGCGGCCCAGTCGGGCACGGCCGCGGCTATCCGGCTATTTCCTCGCCCCCGTCCACCCCGATCACATTGCCGGTGACCCAGTGGGTGTCGGGGTGCGAGAGCACGACGATGGCGCGGGCCACGTCGTCCGTGGTCGTCATGCGCCGGCTCGGGTTCCGCTCGATCGCCTTCCGCGAGAACTCGTCGTAGTTGGGGATCTTCTTGGCCGCGGGGGTGGCGGTCACGCCGGCGCGGATGGAGTTCGCGGTGATCCGGCGGGGGGCCAGCTCGGCGGCGAGCTGCCGGATATTGGACTCCAGCGCCGCCTTGGCCGCGGACACCGGCCCGTAGAAGGGGAGCACGCGGGCGCCGCCCGACGACGTCATGGCGAAGACGCGGCCTCCTTCGCCCATGAGCCCGCGCCCCACCACCTCCTGCGTCCAGTAGATGAGGCTGTGGGCCATGACGTCGAGGGTCATGTCCATCTGCGCCTTGGACACCGCCTCCTTCATGGGATCGGCGATGAAGAGCTTGAGGGTGCCGAAGGCGAGGGAATGCAGGAGCACCCGCAAGGCGCCCAGCTCGCCGCGCTCGCGGAGGATGCGCTCCATCTCGGTGGCGACCTCCGCCCGCTTCTCGTCGTCGGCGGCGTTCACGTTGAAGAAGTGGGCCTCGCGCCCCATGGCCCGGATCTCGCCCACGATGCGCTCCACATTGGGCAAGGTGGCGCGGCGGTCGAGGTGCACGCCGAAGATGTTGAGGCCGGCGCGGGCCAGCGCGACGCTGGTGGCTTCGCCGAAGCCGGAGGAGGCGCCGAGGACGAGGGCCCAGCCGGACAGCCGGACGGGCTCGACGGTGGGAGAGGCCATCTCGGCCGCCATTCTAACACCACACGCCGCCGTGCTACCATTGGGCGCCATGGCGAAGACCGCCGGCATCGTCCTCATCGGCAACGAAATCCTGTCCGGCAAGATCGCCGACGCCAATGCCGCGTACCTGTGCCGCGAGCTGCGCGGGCTGGGCGTGGAGGTGCGCCGCATCTCGGTGATCCCGGACGAGGTGGACCTCATCGCCGCGGAGGTGCGGGAGCAGAGCGCCGCTCACGACGTGGTGTTCACCTCGGGCGGCGTGGGCCCCACCCACGACGACGTGACCATGGAGGGCGTGGCGCGGGCGGTGGGGACCCGGGTGATCCGCCATCCGAGCCTGGTCGCCTTGCTCGAGGGTTACTACAAGGGTCAGCTCAACGAGGCGCGGCTCCGCCTGGCCGAGGTGCCGGAGGGGGCCGAGCTGGTCGCCGACGGCTCCCTGATGTTCCCCGCCGTCACCGTGCGCAACATCTATATCCTCCCGGGCGTGCCGGAGATCTTCCGCCAGAAGTTCGACGCGCTCCGCGAGCGGTTCCGGGAAACTCCGTTCCACCTGATCAGCGTCTTCGTCAATATCGGGGAGGGGACGCTGGCCGACCACCTCAACGCGCTGGTCGCCCGCCATCCCGACCTTCTCCTGGGCTCGTACCCCGAGTTCTCCAACCCCGAGTACAAGGTGAAGGTCACCTTCGAGTCCAAGGACCGGACCCTCGTGGAGCGCGCCGTGGAGGAGCTGCTCGCCGCGCTGCCGCCGGGGGCCGTGGTGAGAGTGCAGCGCTAGCGCGCGGTGAGCCTCACCGCCAAGGTCGTGCTGGGCGTGGCCCTGGTCGCCGCCGCTCTCTTCCTCCCCAGTCTCGGCCGCGCCCCCTTCGTCGATCCGCCCGAGGGCTTTCACGCGGTGATCGCGTGGGAGATGCTGCGTCACGGTGACTGGATCACGCCCCACATCAACGGGGTGCGGTACTTCGACAAGCCGCCCCTTCTCTACTGGCTGATGGCGGGCGCGTTTCGCGCGCTGGGGCCGGGGGAGGCGGCGGCGCGGCTCGGGTCCGCGCTGCCCGCCCTGGGCGTGGCGGCGCTGACCGCATGGCTCGGCATGCGGCTGGGCGGCGCGCGAGTGGGACTGGTGGCCGGGCTGGTGGTGGCCGCGAATCTCGAGCTCTTCCTCTTCGCGCGCCTGGTCAAGCCCGATCTCCTTCTCGTGCTCTGCATCCTCGTCGCCTTCACGGGCTTGCTCGAGGCGTATCTGCGACGCGAGGAGGCGCGCGACGGTCGCTGGGCGCTCCTGATCTTCTATGCCGCGCTGGGCGCCACCGCGCTGGCCAAGGATATCCTGGGCGCGCTGGGGCCCCTGGCCGCGGTGGCGGTCTTCTTCGCCGTCACCCGCGAGCGCAACGTGGCGCGCCGGTGGATCCCCTGGGCGGGCGTCCTCCTGTTCCTCGCCATCGCCATGCCCTGGTATGCCCTGGTGGAGGCGCGCAATTCTGGTTTCCTCTGGTACACGGTGATGGACAACCACATCCTCAACCTGGCGCGACACCGCGTGTTCCCCGACGAGGACGTGCCGCTGTCCGCGCTGGAGTTTCTCGCCGTGACCGCGATCGGGTTCCTGCCCTGGTGCCTGGCGGTGCCGTGGGCGCTCTGGCGGAGGCTGCGCGGCCCCTGGCCGACGCCGGAGGACCGCGCCTGGCTGCTGCTCGCCATCTGGGCCGCGGGATCGCTGGCCGTCTTCACGCTGTCGCCCTTCAAGCTGCCTCACTACGGCCTCCCCGCGTTTCCCGCCCTCGCCCTCCTGGTCGCCAAGCTCTGGGACGAGGTCCTGGAGGGAGCGACGGGCGCGCCGTCACCACGCACGCTCCTTGCGCCGCCTCTTCTCCTCTTCGCCGTCGCCGCCGGCGCCGCGTTCCTGGCCTGGAGGGGATACCTGACCCTTCCCGCGGGCGCCCTGCCCAGCGCTGACGTCGCCGCGCGAAACGTCGCCGCCCGCGGCCCGGACCTTCCTTTCATGTCGGGCGCGCAGCTGGCGCCGCTCTTCCGCTCGCTGACCGCCGTGTTCGGCCTGGGCGCGCTGGCCGCGGCCGCCGGGCTCGCGCTGCGGCGGCCGACCCTCGGCCTCGGCGCCCTGCTGGCCGCCATGCTCGCGTTCCTTCCCTTCGCCGCCGAGGGCTTCGAGCTCTTCGCCCGCAGCCGCTCGGTGCGGATGCTCGGCGACGCGGTGGCCCTGCGGGCCGCGCCCGGGGATCTCCTCGCCCACGAAGGAGCGCTGGAGAACAGCGGCTCGTGGCTCCTGACCCTCGACCCGCCCGGACGAGCGCCGGTGGCGGCGCCGGTCAAGGTCGTCAACGGGCTCGTCTCCAACCTCGCCTTCGGCGCCAGCTTCCCCGAGGCTCGGGATATCTTCTGGGACGCGGACCGATTGGCCGCGGCCTGGCGAGGCGACCGGCGAATCTTCCTCCTCTCGGCCGCCAGCGCGGAGCGGAGCGTGACGCGGACGCTTCCCCCCGATAGCCTGCACCTGCTCCTGGAGGCGGGCGGGCGCCGACTCTACTCGAATCGGCCCTGACCGCGATACCATGTAGGCGTGAGCGGCGCGCCTTACCGTCTCAAGGACGATCCGTACTCGAGCCACTCGCTCATCCTCTCGCGTCTCGGCGCCGGCCGGGGCCGCCGGGCCCTCGATGTCGGCGCCGCCGACGGCTTCCTCGCCGCCGAGCTGACCGCGCGCGGCTGGAAGGTCACCGCGCTCGAGCGCGATCCGGCCCAGGCCGCGCTGGCTGCGACCCGCTGTGAGCAGGCCATCGTGGTGGATCTGGAGCGCGAGACGCCGCCGGTGACCGGACTCTATGACGCCGTCATCTACGGCGACGTCATCGAGCACCTCTCGGATCCTCTGCGGGTGATGCGCGAGCTCAACCGCCACCTGGCGCCCGGCGCGATGGTCATCGTGTCGGTGCCCAACGTGGCGCACCTCACCGTGCGGCTCTCGCTGCTCCTGGGCCGCTTCGAGTACGGGGATCGCGGGATCCTCGATCGCACTCACCTCCGGTTCTTCACCCGGCGCACCTTCCTCGACTTCCTCGGGCGCGCCGGCCTCACGGTGCGCGAGGTGATGGTGACCCCCGCCCCCTTGCCGCTGGTGGTGCCGGAGCGCTTCCACGGGCGCTGGCTGCGGGCGCTCCACCAGTTCTCGGCGGGGGCGGCGCGCGCCTGGCCGCGCGGGCTCGCCTATCAGTTCGTGGCGGTGTGCTCGGACGGGGCGGCGAGGGAGCGCTAGATGACCCCACCGGAGGGGACGCCCAAGGCGCCCAAGGTCGTGGTGGTGATGCCGGCCTACAATGCGGGCCGGACGCTCCGGCTCACCTACGAGGAGCTGCCGAAGGACACGGTCAGCCTGGTCATCCTCGTGGACGACGGCTCCACCGACAAGACGCTGGAGGTCGCGCGCGAGCTGGGCCTCGAGATCTTCGTGCACGACCGGAACTACGGCTATGGGGCCAACCAGAAGACCTGCTACACCGAGGCCCTGCGCGCCGGCGCCGACATCGTGGTGATGGTGCATCCCGACTACCAGTACGATCCGACCCTGGTGCCCAAGATCATCGAGCCCATCACGCGCGGGGACGCCGACCTGGTGCTCGGCTCGCGCCTCAAGGTCGGCTCGGCCGTGCAGCAGGGGATGCCGTGGTGGAAATACGTGGCCAACCGCTTTCTCACCTGGGTGGAGAACCGCGCCTTCGGGCTCTCGATGTCCGAGTACCACACCGGCTACCGGGCCTTCAGCCGGGAAACCCTGGAAGCGGTGAACTTCCGGATGAACTCCGACGGCTTCGTCTTCGACCAGGAGATCGTGTCGCAGACGGTGGCGGGCGGCTTCCGGCTCGCCGAGATCGCCGTTCCGGTCCGGTATTTTCCCGAAGCGTCCTCCGCGTCCTTCGCGGACTCCTGCGTCTACGGGACCAAGATTCTCTGGGTGGTCACCCGCTACCTGCTGCACCGCTCGGGCCTCAAGCGTTCCCGGCGTCTGGAGAGCATACGCCGCCGGTACACGCGCCTCGGCCCGGACACCGAGGGCGCAGGCTCCCGTTGAGGGCGCGCCCCGCGGCCGCGCGCGCCCTCGACGTCGCCGCCGGCCTTCTCGCGGCCGGCATTCTCACCGCCTTCCTTTTCCCGTGGGCCCGCCCCGAGGATCTCTTCGTGGCGCTGGTGCTGGTGGCGGGGCTCCGCCTCCTGCTCCGCCCGCTGCCCGTTCCCGCCTTCGCGCCGCGCCGGGTGGTCGCGATCGGCGCCCTCGCCTATGCGCTCGCCTTTTCCTTCGTGACGGTGACCCGGCACTACACGTTTCTCACCCATGCGCTGGACCTGGGCTACTACGTCCAGCTCGTGTGGAACCTCGCCGGCGGCCGCGGGCCCCGGGTGAGCCTGCCCGAGATGCACGCCTGGGGCGACCATCTCTCGCCCATCATGTATGCGCTGGCGCCGGCCTTCTGGGTGGCGCCGGGCGCGGTCACCCTGCTGATCTTCCAGTCCATCGCGCTGGCGGCGGGAGCGCCCGCGGTGTTCCTCCTCGCCCGGCGCCGGCTGGGGGACGAGCGGCTGGCGGCCCTCTTTGCGCTGCTCTACCTCGTCAATCCCTCGCTCCACGGCATGAACGTGCGCGACTTCCACGCCGCCGCCCTCGCCGTTCCCTTGCTGCTCTGGGCCTTCGTGGCGGCGGAGGCGCGGCGTACGCTCGCCTTCGTGGGGCTGATCGTGCTGACGCTGGGCACCCGCGAGGACGCGGCGCTGGCCGTGATCGGGGTGGGGATATGGCTGGCGCTGGGGCAGGGCCGGTGGCGGGCGGGCGCGGTGACCGCGGCGAGCGCCTTCGCCGTCCTCTACGTGGACCTGCGTTGGATCATTCCCGCCTTCCGCGGGGAGTCCTATTCGCATCTCGCGCGCTACGCGGGTCTGGGCGGCTCGCTCACCGAGATCGTGGCCGGCCTGGTCTTCCACCCGCTCCAGGCCCTCCGTCGCGTCGCCACTCCCGGGCGCGCGCTGTATGTCCTGGCGATGCTGGCGCCGCTGGGCTTTCTTCCGCTCCTGGGGCCGGGGGCCCTGTCCGGGGCGCTCCCCGTGCTGACCCAGAATCTCCTGAGCTCGGATCCCGTCCTCTTCCACCACCGCACGCAGTACCAGGCCTTCGTGCTACCGTTCCTCGTCCTGGCCGCAATCGCCGGCTACGCGCGCCTGCGCGCGACCCGGCCCGGGGCCCCGGCGCGGGCGGCGCTGGCGCTGGCGGTGATGGCGAGCCTCGTGCTGTCCGCCCGGACCGTGAACCAATTCGCCGTGTACCGCTGGTGGCCGGATGCCGGCGACCGCGCCGCGTATCGGGTGCTCGCGCGCGTCCCCGCGGAGGCGGCGGTGTCGGCGCAGGATCCCTATGTGCCGCACCTCGCCCTGCGCTCGCGGGTCTTCGTCTTTCCGGTGAGAATCGAGGGGAGCGACCACCTGCTGCTGAACGTGGCGTCCTATCCCTGGCGCAACCTACCCGGGGTGACCATGGCGCGGTCGGGAGACACGGTGGAGATCGTGACGGGAAGCGGGGGCCCGGTCCATCGCTACGGCATCGTCGCCGAGGAAGGCCCCCACCTACTCCTGCGCCGGCGCTGAGCCCGGCGTCGCGGGCGGGGCCGGCGGGAGGCTTTCCGAGACCACCACGCGATCGCGGCCCTCGCGCTTGGCGCGGTAGAGCGCGACGTCGGCAGCGTGCAGGAGGGCCTCGCCCGCCCCGGCATGCT
>Ga0134122_10004145_pt1 | contig 10751 bp, 13 predicted proteins | sample KB302_FD_96461 | JGI IMG/M metagenome (GOLD analysis project Ga0134122, IMG submission 96461) | Terrestrial soil microbial communities without Nitrogen fertilizer from Kellogg Biological Station, Michigan, USA - KB3-0-2 | ecosystem: Environmental > Terrestrial > Soil > Unclassified ... | reverse complement strand
CCCCTGCGAGAACCTGAAGCTCGGCAGCCTGTGCGCTGCTCGTTAGAGCGGCCGCAAGTACCAGGCATACCGACAAGCTAGCGCCGGCATGCGTGAAGATCTTCATTGATACCTCCCCCCTCTATGTCCGCCCGCCTGACCGTGCGGCACGATGGACGGCCGTACGAACCAGTACGGCTTGTTTTTGCATACTAGCAGGGGGACGCAAGCTTTTGAGGACGCAAGTTTCGCATGTGCGTGGGGTGTTCATGTGCCCAGCACTGTTGCCTTGGCCGCTAAGGGTCAGAGAACGGCTGTCAAGCACACTAGAATTTCAGGTCATTTTTGGTCTGCTTGACCTCCGGGATCGGAAGCAGGCTGAAGGAGCGGTGCGTTACAGACGCCGCGGCGGCCGCGGCTGCGGTCCCTCGATCATCGCTCGCACCGACTGCGGGTCGAATGGCTCGCCACGCTTTGTTGCAGTAAGCTGCGTCCTTTAGCCTGGCGCTGATTTCACGGTAGCTCAGGCGGCCAGCCTTTCAAGCTGACAAGATGGCGTTCGGGCTCGCCGCCAAAAGAAGCTGTTTCCAACGGCTTGGCACTCATTCGCGGTTCATTTCGACTCTCGTGCAGGCTATTCGAAATTGACATCTCACCTACCTCTGGCTTCAAACGAACGTTCGCTCGCGGCCAACGTCCCGAATCGACGAGTGCACGCAAGTTCACACATTTCACCGCGAATCCTAATTGTAGCCCCGTGATCCCGCCGGCACCCTGCTCTGCGGAAGTCGCTTTACCAAGCCTTGAGCCATCCGCAATGAATGACCGGGACGGGCCAGACGCGTTAGGCGTACGCGAGGGGACGCTAGTCAACGAGGAACTGTGGAGCTTGAAAGTCGTGATGACCAAGACCGGGCTATCCCGCTCCACCCTATATGCCTATATCGCGGCCGGAGCGTTTGCTATCGAGCGGCGGTTGGGAAAACGGCGAGTTGCATGGTTTGCTTCAGAAGTGAGGAACTGGATTACGAGTCGGCCGGCCGCCGGCATGGGAACGGCCGCCTGACCAGACGCCTCGAGAATAATGGCGCGCCGCCCTCCCGTCATTCCCACCGTGCACGCCGAACGCCTTCTGGGGCGGCGCCTTACGAACGGTGGTCGTCTGGCATACCGCCCGGTCCGTCAATTCGGTGACCCATATTTGGGCTGTCGCAATTGCGCGACAACTGACGACAGCCGCAACAACCCGCTCATCGGGTTCATCACCGCCGGTGAAGGGTGGCACAACAACCACTTCGCCGATGCCACGTAGGCGCGACACTCACCATTGGTGGAAATTCGACTTCGCATGGCTATTCGTTTTCTGATGTCGCTTGGCCTCGCGACGAAGATCTCGCTAACTCCTCACCTCGCGGCTGAGTTAAACGCGCGCGCAACCACTCGTCCAACTCCGCCAAGACTTCACTGAGGCGGAACGGGGTCATTCGTCGTAGCCGTAGTTGGCGCGTCGATACCTCGCACCATTGCGCGTTTCGTGACCATTACCTTAGGTCGTCGAACCTGCCCACCAAATGGTGGGTCGAATGGTGGGTTATGACCCTGAGGGGGCAGATTCACGGGGATCCGAATCCGATTAGGGACATGCAGAGGGTGCGCGAAACGCGCGCCGAGAAGCGCCTGAGGGGCCAAGGAGCTCCCCGAGCTACCCCTCTGTACCGCCACGAAAACGGCGGCGGCCTGCGCCTGGTCGTTGAGCCCCCCACGGACAAGAAAACACCTGGAGCACGTCGCTGGGTGCCGCGCGTGACGATCGGTGGCGAGCGGTACAATCGCGAGCTGGGTCCGTACCCTCTCATATCCCTAGACGGCGCCCCGGAGCACAATGGGTCGTCCCCAGCTTAAGAAGGCGAGCGCCGCGCTCGGCACCGGCGACGTCCTGGTGCTGCCGGAATAGGATCGGGCGACGCGATCGATGCTCGACGGCCATCCAGATCATTCAGCGCGTAGCTGCCCGTGGAGCCCTAGTGAAGGTTCTCGACAAACCGTACCTGGACCTGACCCAGCACCATGGGCCCGGGCACCCTGGCGTTCTTGAGTGCGCTCGCCCAGGACGAGCGCGAGCGGATTGTGAAGCGTGCGCAGGACGGCCGAAGGCCGCCAAGGCGCGCGGTGTCCATTTCGGCCGCAAACCAAAGCTGACCCAGCATCAGCAGGCAGAAGGCCGGCGGTGGCTGGAGAACGGCGAGTCCACCAGGTCGATCGCCCGGGACTTCAACTGTCATCACGCCATCGTTGCACGGTTGCGAGCGGTCTGAGTGCGGGCACTCCGCTCTTTCCGTGCCGTTCGATTTGACGCCGGCTCCCGCCAGGTCGCGCACGCTCACATGCAGCAGTGCCTGGGCGGCTCGACACGGTGAAGTGTCCGTTTCCGGAGTGAAGCTGCAACGGTTCCCGCTGGGGACGGTCACAAGGCGCCAAGTCCGGACCTGTATAGCGCAGCAAACAACCGGTCAAGTTCGGCAAGAGGTTTGCTACCTTGCAGTCCTGCAAAGCGGGATGATCGATCGCGAGGTCATCCGCCCATTGCTAATGTCTCCCTAAACCGTGAGCCACAACGCCAAAAGGCCGCGCCACCATGACGCGCTGATGCCATGACTAACCGCCACGCGCTGGCAGCGGCTCGACTGTGGCGGGGGACGTCGTGTTTGGTGGCGTAGGGCTGCCCCATGGTTAACGTCAGCGCGACGAGAAGCACGTGTGGCTTGCGACCTTCCGACTGTGCAAGCTCTAACGCTACTATAGAGCTTACTTGAGCCATTCGCGACCCAGGTGTTAGATCCATTTCCAGGGAGAAAAGTTGCGTCTCGCATTAGGGGGATGCTGTGCTCCGAGTACTGGATTGCCTCACGCAACAGCACGACTATCGCTTGGTAGTGCTCGCCCTTGGAGTGTGCGCACTCGGTTCTTACGCCGCGCTCACTCTCCTCAATCATGTGCGCGTTGCGCAAGGGCGTAGCCGTTGGGGTTGGCTGGCCGCAACGGCGGTGGCCAACGGCTTTTCCATCTGGGCTACGCATTTTATCGCAATGCTTGCCTTCAGTCCCGACGGGCCAACGGGATATGATCTTGTCCTTACGCTCTTGTCACTCGCCGCGGCCATTGCCGTGACAGGATTCGCGTACTTTACGGCGATCGACGGGGGCTGGCCGATGAGGGCCCTCGGCGGGGCTATTGTGGGCGGTGGCATCGCCACCATGCACTATACCGGCATGGCGGCGTTCCACATCGCCGGATTCATTGTATGGGACGAGACTCTGGTCGCGGCGTCGATCGCACTTGGTTGCGGGTTGGCCGCAGCCGCGTTGGTCGTTGGAGCCGGCAACACGAAATTGCTCCATCGTCTCCAGGGTTCGCTTCTCCTCACTCTCGCGATCTTCAGCCTCCATTTCACCGCAATGGGGGCAGCATCGATCCTGCGCGATCCCACGATAATAGTGGCTGAGTCCGCCATACCGCCGGGTTTGATGGCGGTCGGCGTCGCGATGGCGGGTCTCGCCATACTGACGCTGACGCTGGTTGGTGTTGGGCTCGACCGACGGGACCGGCGACGAACAGCCGGCTTTGTTCGCGATATCGCCGCAGCGAGGAAGGCGGAAGAGCAGCAAAATCTGCAGATCGCCGAGCTCGACCATCGTATCAAGAACGTGCTCGCCCGTGTCGCCGTGGTTGCGCAGCGCTCGCGCGAAAGCAGCTGCTCGATGGATCAGTTCCTCGAGGTCTTCGATGGGCGTATCCAGTCAATGGCGAATACACATGCCCTGCTGAGCCGTGGCCGCTGGAAAGGGGTCTACCTTGCAGACCTCGTGCGCCGCGAGTTGGAACCATGCATCGGCGTATGCGAGGCAACCGTGGAGGGCCCCGACGTGTTGCTTCCCGAAGAGGCCACACAGGTGCTGGCAATGGTGCTGCACGAGCTGGTCACCAACTCTGCCAAGTACGGCGCGCTATCGACGCCTCGTGGTCGGGTCTGTGTGCACTGGGGATGTTGGTCCAATGGGAGCTCGCAATCCGTACTCACGATCCGATGGCAGGAGATCGGTGGTCCGCCGGTCAGCGCTCCAACTCGGCGCGGCTATGGCACGAGCGTGATCTGCGAGCTGATTCCGTACGAGCTGGGCGGGACGGTGGACATCGACTACGTGACCGACGGCGTTCAGTGCCGGATCGAGTTTCCCCTCGAAAAGGTCGGTGGTCACGATCGGCCGACGGCTTTCAGCGGATCTCATTACAAACTGCCGCCTGACCCATGCAGTGGCAACGGCAAAACATCGGGAGCCGATTAAATCGAGAGGTTCCTGCACGTTTCTGGGAGCGCGCGGAGGTGAAGGCCCTCCGGGCGACTCGACAAAAGCGCCGTTCCGTAGTGGTCGGGATTCCAAGTGAAGCGGCCATGGATCGACCACGCCGATGACATGCATGGAATAGTGCGCACCCCACACGAGGTCGCTTGGGACAAGAAACGAGCAGCGAACCGACGACAGCCTCCGATAGTATGACCCCCGCGCCAATTCTACCACGGCACCCGGGCCGGCCTGAAACCGGGAGACCTGATCGCGGCCGGCTACAGCTCCAATTGCGGCGCGCGCAAGCAGGTGTCCTGGGTCTACCTGACCGGCACCCTGGATGCGGCCATTTGGGGTTCGAGTTGGCCACCGGCGACGGAGGGGAAAGAATCTACATCGCGGAGCCGACCGGTCCGACCGCGGATGCCCCCAACCTGAGGGAAAGAAATTCCCGGGCAATCCAACGCAGTCCTGTCGCTCCCGAGAGCTGCTGCTCAGGGTCGCGGGAGAGGTCACGGAGTGGCAAGGCCACTCCCCCCCAGCGGCTGAAGGAGATGAAGGACCACCTCGAACGGCTGAAGGCGCAAGGCATCGAGGCGATCGATTGAGATAAGCCTACGTCCTACAATTTGCGCGGTCGTTGCGCAACGGGGCTTGGCGAGCGAGAGCTCAGGAGTAGAAACTCATGGCAAAACACCGGATCTATACGACCAGCTTCGCAAGCGTTTATCCTCTTTACGTTGCGAAAGCAGAGAAAAAGGGGCGCACAAAAGCGGAGGTCGATCAGGTCATCTCTTGGTTGACGGGCTATGGTCAGAAGGAGCTCGAAGCTCAACTGGAAAAACAGACCGACTTTGAAACATTTTTTGCAAAGGCCCCTAAAATCAATCCTTCACGAGCCTTGATCAAGGGCGTGGTTTGCGGTGTCCGAGTGGAGGATATCAAGGAGTCAACCATGCGAGAAATTCGCTACTTAGATAAACTAATTGATGAGCTGGCGCGGGGAAAAGCGATGGATAAAATTCTGCGAAAGAATTGATCCTGAGCGACCAATCCCGTCCACTTGGCGTTCTTGGCTTGCGATTGACTCAGGTTTCGGCCATTGCATAGCGGTTGCGATTGACGACGTTGGGTCGAGACGCGACGGTAGGGAAGTGCCAACTACGGAACAAGGTGCCAACGACGCATCCGCCGGCAGGTTGTTTTCGGGCCACGCAGCTCGGGTTTTGGCACCGCCCTCGCCAGCGCACCAATCGGCGCTGTGGGGTTGTATCTAGGTGCCGGCGGTGCTTAGCTGCCCTTGGTAAAGACGACGTACGTAGCGTTCGCCATGGTCGCGTGTTCCGTGCACCGATAGCCGAGCTTTGGTGTGTCGATGTCGGCGAGAAGGTGTTCCCCGGACCCGAGGAGGACCGGGGAGATGGCGAGGTGCATCTCGTCGATCAGCGCCGCGCGGAGGTATTGCTGGATCGTTGCGACCCCACCTCCGAGCCGGATGTCACTGTCCTTCGCGGCCTCGGTCGCACGTTTCAGCGCCGCGTGGATGCCGTCGGTCACGAAGTGGAAGGTGGTGCCGCCGTCCAAAGCGATCGAGGTCCGGGGGTGGCTGGTGAGCACGATCACGGGCAGTGGTAAGGCGGGTTGTCGCCCCACCATCCCTTCCAGGTGTCGTCGGGCCAATGTCCTCTGACAGGTCCGAACATATTGCGACCCATGATCCATGCGCCGATATTGTTGAAGCCGCGCGCGGCGAAGTCGTCATCAACGCCCGTCGTGCCACCCTCTTTGCCGGACATCTGCCGAAACGTGCGGGGTGCCGACGACCCATTCATGCAACGCTTCGCCGCCGACGCCGAGGGGATCGTCGCGATCCTGCTTCGGGCCGGCGCCGTAGCCGTCGAGGGATATGGAGAAGGCGTGGACGCGGAGTGTGGGCATGTGCGGGTCCTTCCGTTCTGATTCAACCGATCAAGGCGCTTGCGCCGTCAAGACCGGGCGTCAACCCGGGCTCTACTGTCACGTCGACTCGGTGGGTGTGAAATCGACAATTGTGCAGAACTTTCTCGGCGGGATTACGTTCGTCCCGAGACGGTCGTGACCTGTCGAGTGTTGAGGTCATCAAGATTCGCACATCCTCGGAGAGGCAGCCTACGCCGGCGTTGTGCGCAAATCCCGCCTTGCAACGAGACCCACGATGTGCGGCGGCTCGTCCACACGTGAGCGCAATATGTTGTTTACGTTCGCCGGTAAGCGCTACGGCCCCTCGCTTCGTTCGAGGGCAAAGCGACGAGGCTGGATTTGAGACGGCTTCGCAGCCGGGGTTCCAGCATCTGAGCGGGAATGTCCAATTCTGGCTGCGATTCATCGGTGTCAGGGAAGTCGTGACGCTTACGCTCGAAGATACGTGGGATGATCGTGCGGTCGATATGATCGATGCCGGCAAAAAAAGGCCGCCGAACTGGCAAAGCAATTCTGACCTAATAAAGGTCTCTCTAGGATGACCGAGATCTTGCTTAACTCGCTGATGCTGATCTTCGTCGTGATGGCGCTCGGGTACCTCGAGGGTGGTCTAAGGCGCGCGCGCACTCAACGCTTCAAGGCAATTGGTACATCCTAAACCGTGGAGATTGGAGATGCCATTTGTAACCTTCACCGTCCGGCGCGGCCTTAGCGCCGCCGACAAGTCCCGCTTATCGGAGGCAATGTTAGAGGCCCAGGTGGCCGCGGGCTATCACCGTGCCGACCGCTTTCACCGCTTTCTTGAGGTCGACCAGGATGACCTTCTGGTAGATCCCCGCTTCCCCAACTACGCAACGGACAGAACCGATCGGTTCATGGTCGTTGAGGTAGTCATCTCCAGAGGGAGACCGACAGGAACCGCCGCCACTATTACGGACGATGCTGTCCGACTGTTCGGCGAGCGCCTACGCCTCGCGCCTCAGGACATCCTATTCGTCTTCTACGAGGTGGAACCGAACCTCCCGCGCTTTCCTGCTGCGTCGATCAGGGCGGAGGGCTGAAGCCCGGCCAAACGGCTGTGCTGTTGCCGCCGAAGGAAGGGGAGACCAACGAGTCGCCCCGTCGCCTATCGCGCGCCGCTGCGCCAGGCGCTCATCGACGACAACAGCGGGCACGTCAACATCGTCGCGTGCGAAACTGACTACTAGGCACTGAGCGAAGCATCGAGCATTTGCCGCCGCCGGTTCAGTAGATTGCGCTGTGTGTAGCCAATGCACCGTGCCGCAGCCGCTAGTTTGTCCGTTATAGGTGTGAAGTGGCTATAGACTCAGCAGGGAACGGTCGAAGAGTGCCAATTCTTGACTCATGCAGCGCACCACATTTCTATTCTGGATAAACCCGTAATGTGGATGCTGTGGGATGGCCGCGATGACCATTAGAACGCATCTCCTCAGCCTTGTTGTCGCGCTTTCGTCAGTGCCGGCCTTTGCTGCAAGCAACAACGATTTGCGCGCAGCACTCGAGCAGCGCTTTAAGGGTGACCGTACCGGCGCCTGCATCGCTGCTGCCGTAATTGAGAATGGCACGACGGCAAGCGCCTACGTGTGCGCTGATGCGAAATCTGACCGCCCATTCGATGGGCACACGGCGTTCGAAATTGGCTCCGTGTCCAAGACGATGACGGCTGCATTGCTCGCCGAGTTCATCGGGCGTGGCGAAATTGCACTCGACGACCCCTTGGTCACGCTGCTGCCGCCGGGAACGATTGTGCCCTCGTTCAATGGGAGCCAGATCACCATCGGCAACACCGTCACGCACACCTCTGGGCTGCCGTCGTTCCCATGGCGTATGACCAACATCGAAAACCCCTACGCGCGCCTGACCGAGGCCGACCTCCTCGGAACTCTGGCCGCGACGCAGCTGACGCGCGCGCCCGGCTCGCAGTGGGAGTATTCGAATTTTGCGATGATGGTTGTGTCCTACGCGCTTGCCAAGCGTAGCGGCACGGACTTCGAGACGTTGCTGCGCGAACGTCTGCTCTCACCCCTCGGCATGAGCGACACCTACATCGCCAAGCGTCCACCCAACGTGCGTGTCGCCCAGGGTCACCTCTCCAACGCCATGCCCGCGGGGCCATGGAATTTCCATGTCGACATGGCCGGCGTCGGCGGCGTGCGCGCGACCCTGCCCGACATGGTGCGCTACCTCGAAGGCCAGCTTGGCACGCGCGAGAGCCAGATCACGCCGGCGTTGGCGCGGACGCAACAGCAAGTCGCCAGTGTCGGCGGCCATACGGTGGGCATGAATTGGGAAATCCTATCCGACGCGAACATCGTGAACGGCCATACAATCATCATGCATCCGGGTGGCACCGGGGGTTATTCGTCTTTCGTCGCTTTCGATCGCGCGGCGAAGCGTGCCGTCGTCTTGCTCAGCGACACAGCGCTCACCGATCTGGGCGGCCTCCGTATGCTCGGGCTGTACCTGTTCGATCCCTCCCAGCCTGCCGGCGCGCCGCGCACCGCCGCGACCGCCGATGTCAAGCTGATCGACGCGCTCGCCGGCCGTTATCACTTGCAAAACGGCCTTAGCGTAGAGTTACGTCACAAAGGCAATGCGCTGACCATCCAAGCCGATGCCCAGCCCGAATTCGAGATGGGTTACGACAGCGCGGGCGATTTCTATCCGCTCAAGTTTGACGGATTGTTGCGGCCGAAGCGCAAAGCCGACGGCACATACACCTTCGCTTGGTTTCAGCTCGGCGGCGTTCTGCAGGCTGAGCGCATCGGCACACCTGCCCCGGTTGCGGCCAAATGGACGCCGACCGAAGCGCAGCTCAAGGAGTACGAGGGCAATTATCCCCTTTCGCTCACGTTTGCACTGCGCGTCTTTTCTACGGGCCCCAAGCTCTTGGTCCAGGGCACCAACCAAGGGCCGTTCGAAGTCGCGGCTGTCGAAAAGGACATCTTCGTCGCCGAGTCCGTAGGTGCCGAGATTGACTTCGAGCGCGACGCCGACGGTAAAGTGATGGCCTTAACGCTTAAGCAGCGAGGACAAGTCTTGCGTGGCGACAGACATTGAGCCGCGTGCACCGCAAACGGTGAGCCGAGCCCAGGGCAGCTCGGGGTCAACTGCGGGCCTCGGGCCGACGCGCTGAGCGTGTCGCATGTACCTCAGAAAACGATCGCAATCGCTGCGGTGCCGAAGCCTTCGGCCTTTGCCATGATCAGACTCATGCAGCGCAGCAAAACACAATAAGTGTGACTAGGCTCAATGTCCTCCGGGTTGAGCGTCGCAATGGCACTCAGCGACCAAGCTTGAGGATGGTCGTGCCAAGCAGGGTCGTCGCAACTGACGCCAATCTCGATAGACTTAGAGGTTCCTTGAGTACTGCGACACCGATGATCACCGCGAAGACCACGCCGGTCTCTCGAAGTGCCGAGACGAGTGCCAGCGGTGCCAGCGTTAGCGCCCAAATGACGACCCAGGACGACCCGTAACTCATGATGCCAGCAGCGATGCCGGCAGTCCTCGTCCGCTGCGCAACTGGCCAACTGCGCCCTTGCTGCAGCCAATGCACACAACCAACAATCAGAAGCGATGTGACGAGCGAGAGCCAGATCATGTAGCCGTGCGCGCTTCCCGCTGCACGCGCTCCGAGGCCGTCAACTACCGTATAAGCCGCAATGAATGCGCCGGTCGCGAGGGCAAAAAGAATGGGCCGTAGATCGGTCAGCCGGGTTGGCCTCTGCGTCAACGCCAAGCTCGTGATTCCCAGACCGATAAATAGAATTGCACCTTGGTTTGTGTAACTCAGATTTTCTCCAAGGATGGTGATCGACACGATGGCGACGGCGAGCGGGGCCACGCCGCGCGCAAATGGATAAACGAGGCTTAGGTCGCCGGTTCCATAGGCCCGGTTGAGCATGAGCATGTAGCCGGTGTTGAACACTGAACTTGCCACCAGATAGGGCCAGCTATCCGGTGGGGGTGCTGAAACAAAGGAAATGAAGAGCAGAGACACAGCAACTTGTGTCATGGACATTGACTTGATCAGCGAGAGCCTGTCACCGTCAGTCTTGACCAGAGCATTCCAAGTGGCATGCACAAGGGCAGCGCCCAGCACCATGAGGAATACTTCAATCGGCACGGTGGTTTCGCCCGGTGATCGATGAAGGTAGCCGCATCGGGATACTAGCCCAATGCACCTATAAAGCAAAAGCGACGGCAGAGATGGGTCATGAGCGACGCGTGCGCCTTGTCCGCTTCTTGATCGAGGCTGCCCTCACCCGAATGGGATCGGACGTTCAGTGCAAGAGCCGACTCTGGCGATGAGTGGAAGGCGCAGCGGCCTCCCCAAAGTTAATCGGTGGCATTTTGTCTCCAGCAACGCGTCGAACAACTCGTTCATCGAGCTGACGGCTGCGCCGATACGTGCGATGAGATGACCCCGTTCTGCCTGATTGGGTT
>Ga0134122_10004144_pt1 | contig 10754 bp, 10 predicted proteins | sample KB302_FD_96461 | JGI IMG/M metagenome (GOLD analysis project Ga0134122, IMG submission 96461) | Terrestrial soil microbial communities without Nitrogen fertilizer from Kellogg Biological Station, Michigan, USA - KB3-0-2 | ecosystem: Environmental > Terrestrial > Soil > Unclassified ... | reverse complement strand
GGCTGGAGGTCCTGGCCGTCGTGCAGGGCGAGGTCCACCATCGCCTTGATGGCGTACTCGCCCTTCGCCGAGATCCTCACGCGCGGCCCTGCTCGATGAGCCGCGCCGCGTCCTTCGCGAAGTAGGTGATGATGATGTCGGCCCCCGCGCGCCGGATGCCGGTCAGGGCCTCCAGCACCGCGCGGTCCTCGTCGAGCCAGCCGAGCTGGCCGGCCGCCTTGAGCATGGCGTACTCACCCGAGACCGAGTAGGCGGCGACCGGCAGGCCGAACTCGCCCTTCACCCTCGCGATGACGTCGAGGTACGGCAGCGCCGGCTTCACCATCACGATGTCGGCGCCCTCGTCCACGTCGAGCGCGACCTCCCGCATCGCCTCCATCACGTTGGCGGGATCCATCTGGTAGGAGCGGCGGTCGCCGAACTGCGGGGTGGAGTCCGCCGCCTCGCGGAACGGGCCGTAGAAGGCGGAGGCGTACTTGGCCGAGTAGGCCATGATCGGCGTCTCCGGGAAGCCCGACTCGTCGAGGCCCTCCCGGATCGCGGCGACCCGGCCGTCCATCATGTCCGACGGCGCGATCAGGTCCGCGCCGGCCTCCGCGTGGGAGACCGCGGTGCGCGCGATCAGCTCGAGCGTCGGATCGTTCTTGATCCGGCCGTCCTCCACCACGCCGCAGTGCCCGTGGCTGGTGTACTCGCACAGGCACACGTCGGTGATCACCAGCAGGTCCGGGATCGTGTCCTTCACCGCCCGCACCGCCTGCTGGATGATCCCGTCTTCCGCGTACGCCTCGGTGCCCCGCGGGTCCTTGTCGCGCGGCAGCCCGAACAGGAGCACCGCCGGAATCCCCATGGACGCGGCGTCCTTGCACTCCTTGAGCAGCTCGTCGATGGAGAGCCGGTACTGCCCGGGCATGGAGCCGATCGGCTCGCGCACCCCGCGGCCGTGCACCGCGAAGAGCGGGTAGACGAAATCGTCGATGCGCAGCGCGGTCTCGCGCACCATGGAGCGCAGCAGCGGCGACTCGCGAAGCCGGCGGGGACGGTAGACGGGGAACGGCATGCGCTAGCTCCTTGCGGGGTCGAAGTGGGTCACGATGGCGCGGGCCAGGGCCGGGATCGTGTAGTCCTCGGGAACGATCTGGGTGGCGAGCCCGCGGCCGTCCGCGGTGGCCCGCGTGATGGGACCGATGCAGGCGACGGTCACGCCCCGGAGAAGGCGCGGCAGCTCGGCCGAGCCGAAGAGCGCGCAGAAGCTCCGCACCGTGGAGGAGCTGGTGAAGGTCACCACGTCCACGCGGCCCTCCGCGAGCGCCTCGCGCAGTCCCGCCGCGTGCTCGGTGGCCGCGCGCGTGCGGTAGGCAGCCACCTCCGTGACGCAGGCCCCGTGCGCGGTCAGCTCGCGCACCAGCACGTCGCGGGTCTCCGCCGCGCGGGGAAGCAGCACGCGGGCGCCCGGCGGCAGCAGGGGCCGGAGAGAATCGAGCAGGCCCTCCGCGACGTACTCGCCCGGCACGACCTCGGCGATCAGCCCCCAGTCGCGCAGCGCGGCCGCCGTCGCGGGGCCGATCGCGGCCAGCCGGCTCCGCTCGAGCGACGCCCGCCCTTGCCCGGTGGCCTCGACGCGGCGTCGAACCATGGCGACGCCGTTCACGCTCGTGAACACTGCCCAGTCGTGCTCCTCCGCGAGCGCGGCGTCCAGCGGCCCCCAGGAGGCCGGGGGCTCGATGGCGATGGTCGGCACGAGCATCACCTGTGCCCCGGCCGCCTCGAGCAAGCGGGCAAACACCTCCGCCTGCTCGCGCGCCCTGGTCACCAGGATCACTCGACCGGACAATGGTTTATCACACCTCGCCTCGGTCATCACTTCATCGCCCGCGACTCGCATCGAGAACCGCCTTCGCCCCCTTGGCCAAGAGCTCGTCCGCCAGCGCCGCGCCCAGCCGCCCGCCGTCCACGGCGGGCCCGCGGTTGCTGGCCCGCAGCGCGATCACTCCATCCGGGCTCGACACGACCCCGGTCAGTTCCAGGGTTCCGCCGTCCAGCCGCGCATACGCAGCCACCGGCGTATGGCATCCGGCCTCCAGTCGCGCCAGGAATGCCCGCTCGGCCAGGGCCGCCAGCCTCGTCCGAGTGTCGTCCACGGCGCGCAGAACTTCAAGCAGTTCCCGGTCGGCTTGGCGGGCTTCGACCGCCAGCACACCCTGTCCGACCGCGGGCACGAACTCGACCGGATCGAGCGGCGTCGCGTGCGCGGGATTGAGCCCCAGCCGCTTGAGGCCGGCCGCGGCCATGACGAGCGCATCGTAGTCGCCGGCGCGGAGCTTCCCGAGGCGCGTCTCCACGTTGCCGCGGATCGGCTCGGTCCGGAGATCCGGGCGGCGCGCCAGCACCATCGCGCGGCGCCGCGGGCTCGAGGTTCCCACCACCGCCCCCGCGGATAAGGCGTCCCATCCCCCGTCGCGCCGGCCGAGCAGCACGTCGCACGGATCCTCGCGGAGCGGGAACGCGGCCAGCGTCAGGGCGTCCGGCAGATCGGAGGGCATGTCCTTGAGGCTGTGCACGCCCACGTCCACCTGGCCGGCCAGCAGCGCCTCCTCGATCTCCTTCACGAAGAGGGCCTTGCCGCCGAAGTCGGCGAGCGCGACCTGGGCGAGGCGGTCCCCCGAGGTCCGGATCACCACGATCTCGATCTCGGCTCCGCGGGCGCGCAGCGAGGCCGCCACCGCCTCGCTCTGCACCACCGCGAGACGACTGCCCCGCGTGCCGAGGCGAATCTTCATTCCTGCGAGTCGGGCCGGCCGGAGCCGCGCAGCCCGAAGAGCTCCGAGATCATCTCGGTCCATCGCCGGGCATGCCCGGCGCGGGAGGAATCCTTGAGCTTGACCATCGGAGCGTGCAGCACCTTGTTCACGATCGCCTGGCTCAGCGCCTCCATCACCCGCCGCGTCTCCTCCCCCGCGCCGGGCAGGCGCCCGAGCGCCCGCTCCAGCTCGGCGCGGCGGATCGCCTCGAGCTTCTCCCGCAGCGACACGATGGTGGGAACCACCTCGAGCTGCTGCAGCCGCCCCGCGAACTTCACCACCTCGCCCTCGAGCAAGGTCTGGGCGCGCAGGGCCTCGCGCTGCCGCTCCTTGAGGTTCGCCTCGACCACCGAGCGCAGGTCGTCGATGTCGTAGCAGAAGGCGTTCTCCACGTCGTTGACCGCGGGCTCCACGTTGCGCGGCACCGCGATGTCGATGAAGAACAGCGGCCGGGTCCGGCGCTTCTCCAGGGCGGCCCGCACCTGGGCCACGGTAATGATCGGCTCGGGGGCGGCGGTCGACGTGACCACGATGTCCACCAGCGACAGGGTGGCCGCGAGCTGGTCGAACGGGACCGCGGTGCCGCCCAGCCCCCGGGCAAGCTCCTGGGCGCGGCTCCACGTCCGGTTGGACACGTAGAGCGGGAGTGCGCCGTTGTCCACCAGGTGCCGCGCGGCCAGCTCGCTCATCTCCCCCGCTCCCACGAGGAGCACCGCCTTGCCCTCGAGCCCGTCGAAGATCTTCCGCGCCAGCTCGACCGCGGCATAGGAGACCGACACCGCCAGCCGGCCGATCTCGGTCTCGGTGCGCACTCGCTTCGCCGCGCCGAACGCCTGGCTCATCAGGGCGTGGAGCACCGGCCCCGCGGTGCCCGCCGACTGGGCGAGCGCGAAGGCGTCCTTCACCTGGCCGAGGATCTGGGGCTCGCCCAGGATCATCGAGTCGAGGCTGGCCGCCACCCGGAACGCGTGGAGCGCCGCCTCGTCGCCGGTGACCGTGTAGACGAGCGGCTCGAGATCGCGCCAGTGGAGCCCGCGGTGGCTGCCCAGCCGCCCGAACGCGGCGGTGCGCGCCTCGCCGGGCACCGCGGCCACCCCGTAGACCTCGACCCGATTGCAGGTCGAGATGATCATGACCTCGTCGAGCAAGCCGCGGCCCGCGAGGTCTCCGAGGATCTCGCGGATCTTCTCCTCCTCGAGCGCGAGCTGCTCGCGCACCTCGACCGGCGCGGTCCGGTGATTCAGGCCCGCCACGAAGAGGATGCGTCCCGCGGTCATGGCGGCGTCTCAGGACCCGTGCCGGCCGTGAAGGAAGACGCCCGCGCTCAGGGTGGCCAGGAGCACGCAGAAGCCCGCGATGGCGTAGTAGGCGGCACGCCGGCCGCCCCACTGGCCCATGACCCGGCCGAGGAGGGTGGCCGCGTAGATCACCCACATCATGAGCGAGAAGAGCGCGAGCGGATCGAAGGTGAGCAGGCTCCCCCACGCGGCCGGGGCGGAGAGCACGCCCAGGGCCAGCCCCACCGTGAGGAAGGGGAAGCCGATGGTGAGCGTGCCGACCGCGAGCCGGTCGAGCGTCTCGAGCGGAGGCAGGCGGCGATGGAGCGCGCCGGTGCGCTTATGCCGGAGCTGCCGCTCGCGTACCAGGTACATCAACGCGATGCCGAAGTTCAACACGAGCGCGGCCAGCCCGACCAGCACGAGCGCCACGTGGACCATGATCCAGCCGCTCCTCACCGGCGTATCCAGCGCGATCGACCGCAGGCCGGTGGGCAGGCCGAGGCCCAGCGCCAGGACCACCGGGAGCACGAAGGCGCTGAGTGGCCGGACCCGGTGACGCCGCTCGATCCAGAAGTCGAGCAGGACCGCGGCCCAGATCACGAGCGAGATCACCTCCGGCATGGTCATGAACGGCAGCCGGCCCAGCTCGAGGCCGCGCGCGACCACCGCCGCGGTATGGCAGATCCAGCCCGCCTGGGTCAGCAGCAGAGCGACCCACGCGAGCTGGTCGCGGCGCCCGAAGAGCGAGCCGATCGCGGCCGCCGCGGCCAGGATGTAGGCGGTCAGCGCCACGTCGTAGAGAACCGCGTTCACGCGCGCACCTCCCCCGCCGGCCCCTCCGGCGGCAGCAGGTGCGCGAGGGACGGCGTGGAGCGCCAGTATCCCTCGCGCGAGGCGTGGAGATCGAGGTGCGGCGAGCCCCAGTCCTCCACAAGGGGCGCGCCTGCGTTCCAGCGCTGGCGGCGATCCACCCCCTTGAGATATCCGTGGCAGGCGCGACAGGCCTCGATGAAGTAGCCCTCGTCGAGATCCTCGGCCACGAGCCGGACGAGATCGCGCGAGTTCCAGCTCTCGCAGAACGGACACCGGAGGCGCGCCGCGATCCAGGCGCCTCCGCAAACGTGGCAGGAGAGCCGGCGGCGGCCGTCTTCCACGAGATCCCCGTACGCGGGCGCGCCGCCGCACCACGGGCAGCCCCCGCGCGTCCACACCCCGTCGGGCAGCTCGCGCACACCCTCGAAGTAGATCTCGAGCGCGGGGCGCAGCGCCGCCACCGGCAGGAACGCGCCCAGGTGCGACCCGAGGCCGAAGGGCTCCTGGAGCGCGGTCGCGGGATCGCGGTCGACGCCGGGGAGCAGGGTCGTCGGATCCACCTGGCCGTCGTCCCACGCCTCCGCGAAGCGGCGCAGGGCGGCGGCCGCCTCCGGACTGTCGGCGGCCAGGCGCTCCATCACGGGCCCCAGCAGATCCTCGACCGAGGCGGCGGGAAGCTCCGGAGCCCCGTCGGCCAGCAGGGGCCGGCCGGCCTGCCAGCGCTCCCGGCATTCCTCCGCCGAGCAGACCAGCGGCGCGAGGGTGGCCGGCGGCTTCCAGGCGACCCATCCCTCGAGGATCGAGGTCCAGAAGCGAAGCGGCTCGGCCAGCGCGGCGCGCCGGACGAGCAGCGCCCGCCAGTCGGCCATCAGCCCGGAGTAGTCGGGCATGGCGTCAGTCGGCGACGAGCGCGTCGCCCGCGTAGAGGTTGAGGCCGTCCGGCCGCAGGTAGCCGATCACGGTGATGCCGAGCTGCTCGGCGAGCCCGACCGCCATCTCGGTCGGGGAGGTGCGCGAGGCGACCACCGGCACCCCCATGCGCGCGGCCTTCAGCAGCATCTCCGACGAGATCCGTCCCGTGGACAGGAGGATCCGGTCCACCGTCGAGATGCCCTTGAGCAGGGCCTCGCCCTTCACCTTGTCCACCGCGTTGTGGCGGCCCACGTCCTCCGCCATCACCAGGATCCGCTCGGCGTCGGCGAGCGCCGCGCCGTGGATGCCGCGGGACGCCTGATAGCGCTCGGCCTGGCCGTACAGCTCCTTGATCCGCGCGGCGAGCTGCCGCGGGGTCACCCGCAGCGCCGAGTGGAGCCGGGGGAAGAGGCGCGGGTCGATCCGGAAGGTCATCCCGCCGCCGCAGCCCGAGGTGAGAATCCGCTCGGTGGGCAGCGTTACCGGATGCGACAGGGTGACGTCGGCGCGCCCGTCCACCTCCGAGATGTGGAGCCGGGTGATCTCGGCAGGATCCTCCACGACCTTTTCCATCCAGAGATACCCGACCACCAGCCCCTCGAGCTGGAAGGGGGAGCAGAGCAGCGTGAGGAACCGCTCCTCGTTGACGTAGACCGTCAACGGCTGCTCCCGGACGACCTCGCCCTTGACCTCTTCGAGCCGGCCGCCTTTGACGTGGAAGTAGGTCCGCATGTCTGGTGGCTGCCGGCCTCAGTATAAGGGAAGGGGCCCCGCTCGGGGCCCCTTGTGCGGCCGGACCAGGAGCGCGGTCTCAGGCGTGCGTCATCACCACGACGTAGCGCAGGATGAAGCCGCCGACCAGGATGAGCACCGCCGGGATCACCGCGGGCACCCACCGCCCGCCCAGCAGGTCGAGCGCCAGGGGGACGACGAGCCCGGCCACCACCAGCCCGCCCCAGAAGAGCGGGGCCAGCGGCCCGGAGGTGAGCGGCGCGCCGGCCGATCCGAGCAGGATCAGGAACAGCGCCAGCACCGCCATCTCGAACACGATGGCGAAGCGGTCCGCCCGCTTGATCTTCTTGAAGCCCTCGCCCGCCGACTCGCCGCTCAGGTAGAGCAGCAGCGAGATCGCGGCCATGCCGGTCGACGCGCCGGAGGCCAGGAACAGCGCCCCCATGAGGCGGGCGTCGCTCCAGAAAGGCAGCGCGGTGGCGCTCAGCAGCACGCCGGTGTAGCTCGCGAGGAAGAAGCCGAAGACGGTGCCCACCAGACTGATCTTCCGCCGCAGGCCAGCGCGGCTCTCGTCGGCGGAGAGCGACAGCGCCGAGGACACGAACGCGAAGGCGCCGAAGACTCCCAGCATCCAGGCCCCGATGGACATCGGATCCCAGAACTTGAAGGCCTTCATCATGTTGAGGAAGCGGCTCGGGGTGCCCAGATCGAGGATCAGCAGCATACCGCAGACCCCGATCATGAGTAGCGAGAGGATGTAGCCGGTGCGCACGACCCCGCGATCGCGGGAGCTCCCGAAGTTGTCCGCGATGGCCGCGGTGAAGTAGGCACCGCCCGCGATGCCGCCCAGGAAGAAGTACCAGACGATCAGCAGGTGCCAGTCGGGACTCTTAAGCATGGTCGTCCCCCTTCCCGCCCCGCTCGCGGAAGGCCACCACCGCGCCCACCCCGACGAGCAGGGCCGAGCCCACCGCCAGGACCGAGTCCACCAGGACGTTGCGCTGCGGCAGCAGCGGCTTCTCCGGGAGGTTGTAGGTGGACGGCCGGTCCAGGAGCAGGAAGAAGGCGTTCAGCCCCCCGAGGGGCCCCTTGTCGTCCACCCCGTAGAGCTCGGCGCCCGAGTAGCCCATCTCCTTGAGCTTGGCCACCCGCTTCTCGGCCTTGGCCGCCAGCTCGTCGCGGAAGCCGAACTGGATGGACTCGGTGGGACAGGTCTTGGCGCAGGCCGGCCCGAGCCCGTTGTGGATGCGGTCGTTGCAGAAGGTGCACTTGTTGGCGCGGCCGGTATCGTGGTTGAACGACACCACCCCGAACGGGCACGAGCTGACGCAATACCGGCAGCCATTGCACACGTCCTGGTTGATGTTGACCGTGCCGAACTCGGTGCGGTAGATCGCGCCGGTGGGGCAGGCGTCGAGGCAGCCCGCCTGGGCGCAGTGCTTGCAGACGTCCGACATCAGGAGCCATTGCAGCTCCCCGTTCGCCTGCGGCTTCTCGATGAAGCGCACGAGGCGGTAGGTCTTGTCGGTGAAGTGAGCGTGGTTCTGGTAGGAGCCGGTCCACTCGGGCTCCTCCATCGGCAGCTCGTTCCACTGCTTGCACGCGACCTGGCAGGCCCGGCAGCCGATGCAGAGCGACGTGTCCGTGAACATCGCAAGGGTGCGCGCCATGGCTACACCTCCCCCTTCTTCACGTTGCAGAGGAAGGCCTTGGTCTCCTGGATGTAGACCGTGGGGTCTCCCACCGTGGAGGAGAGATCGTTGGTGATGTCGCCCTTGGAGATGCCGTTGTAGCCCCAGTGCCAGGGCACGCCGATCTGGTGGGTCTTCTTGCCGTCGATCATGAAGGGCTTGAGCCGGTTGGTGACCATCGCGGTCACGTGGATCTTGCCTCGAGGGGTCGTGACGGTCACGCGCTCCCCGTTGGCGATCCCGAGCTCGCCCGCCAGCTCGTGGCTGATCTCCGCGAAGTGGGAGTGGAACAGCTCGGCGAGCATCGGCAGATAGCGTGACATGACCCCCGAGAGATGGTGCTCGGTGAGGCGATACGTGGTGATGACGTAGGGATAGTCGGGAGAGCCCACCGGGGCCAGGTCGTTCTTCTGATCCGGCACCGTCCAGATCTTGGCCACCGGATTCATCTGCTGCTTGGACAGGAGGTTCTTGGTCGGCGACTCCACCGGCTCGTAGTGCTCCGGGAACGGGCCGTCGTTGAGCGGACCGAAGAACGCACCGACCAGGTCCGCCCGCATGATGAACGGCTTGTCGCCGTTCTTGGCGTCGGGGGCGAGGAACGCGTTGAAGTCGGGCACGTCGAGCCCGACCCACTTGCCCTTCTTCTCCGGCTCCTGCCCGGGCGCCTCCGGGTCCCACCAGATGAGCTTCTTCTTCTCGCTCCACGGCTTGCCGGCCAGGTCCGCGGAGGCGCGGTTGTAGAGAATGCGCCGGTTGGCCGGCCACGCGAAGCCCCAGCCGTGCGCCAGGTAGTCCTTGTCGTCGGCGGGCTTGCGCAGGTTGGCCTTGTTGATGAGCTTGCCGTCGGCGCCCTCGACGGTGACCCCGGTGTAGATCCAGCAGCCGCCCGCGGTCTTGCCGTCGTCGGTCATGTGGGCGAAGGTGTTCAGCGCCTGGCCCTTCTTGTAGACGACCTTGCCGTCCTTGTCGGTGATCTCCTGGGTCGCGTACCCGTTGACCTCCTTGAGGACCAGCTCCATGTTCGGCTCTTTGGGGTTGTCCCCGTACTCGAAGCTGGCCGCGAGGAAGCCCCGGTCACGCTCCTTCTTCGAGCCGGCGTACAGCTTCTGCAGCCGCTTGGCCAGGCTCACGAAGAACTCCGCATCCGACGTCACGTCGCCGGGCGGGTTCACCGCCTTCTCGTGCCACTGGATCAGGCGCATCGTGTTGGTCAGCGAGCCGTCCTTCTCGGCGGCCGGCGCGGCGGGCAGGAAGAACACCTCGGTCTTGACGTCCTTCCCCGCGACCCCGGGCGCCTTCCAGAACTCGGCGGTCTCGGTGAGGAAGATGTCCTTGACGACGAGCCACTCGAGCTTGCCGAGGGCCGCCCGCGCCAGCTTGGCGTTGGGTCCCCCCACCGCCGGGTTCTGCCCGTCGGCGAGAAACCCCTTGATCGAGCCTTTGTACATGTCCACGAAGATGTGCTGATGGCTGTAGGCGTCCGCGGAGGCCCGCTTGGGCAGCCACTGGTAGCCGTACTCGTTCTCGGCGGTCGCGGCGTCGCCGTAGAAGGCCTTCATCAGGCTGACCATGAACTTCGGCAGGTTGACCCAGAAACCGCCCTTGGGCGTGACCTTCTCGAGATACGTCTTGAGATCGGGGTGGAGGTCCCGCAGGGGCATCGGCAGATAACCGGGCAGCTCGTGATAGAGCAGCTCGAGGTCGGTGGCGCCCTGCACGTTGGCGTGACCGCGAAGGGCCACGACCCCGCCCCCCGGGCGCCCGATGTTGCCGAGCAGGATCTGCAGCATGCAGAGCGCCCGGATGTTCTGGACGCCGTTGGTGTGCTGGGTCAGGTTCAGCGCGTAGGTGATCGTCCCGGTCTTCTCGCGCCCACTATTCTCGCAGTAGAGCTTGGCGACCTGGACGAACTTCTCCTTGGGAATGCCGCACACCCGCTCCACCATCTCGGGGGTGTAGCGGCTGTAGTGCCGCTTCATCAGCTGGAACACGCAACTCGGATCCCGCAGCGTGAGGTCCCGCTTGGGATTGCCCTCGCCGTCGAGCTGGTACTTCCACGAATCGCGCTTGTAGGTCTCCGCGAGGTGGGGATCCACCCCGCCCTTGCCGGTCGACTCCAGCCCGGTGAAGAGGCCGCCCCCGTCGGTCGCGGTCTTGAAGGCGGGATCGATCAAGAAGGGGGCGTTGGTGTAGTGGACGACGTAGTCCTTGAAGTAGAGGTTGTTGACGATGGCGTAGGAGATGAGCCCACCGAAGAAGGCGATGTTGGTGCCCGACCGCAGGGGCACGTGGATGTCGGCCACCGCGCTGGTGCGGGTGAAGCGGGGGTCCACGTGGATGAACTTGGCCCCGCGCTCCTTGGCCTTCATGACCCACTGGAACCCGACCGGGTGATTCTCCGCGAAGTTGCTCGTCGCCATGATGACATCCGAGTTCTGGATGTCGATCAGGTTCGTCGTCATCGCGCCCCGCCCGAACGTGGTCCCCAGAGCTGGGACCGTGGCGGAGTGTCAGACTCGGGC
>Ga0134122_10004142_pt1 | contig 10756 bp, 7 predicted proteins | sample KB302_FD_96461 | JGI IMG/M metagenome (GOLD analysis project Ga0134122, IMG submission 96461) | Terrestrial soil microbial communities without Nitrogen fertilizer from Kellogg Biological Station, Michigan, USA - KB3-0-2 | ecosystem: Environmental > Terrestrial > Soil > Unclassified ... | reverse complement strand
GTCTCCGTTTGTGTCGCACGACAACGTCGCCGCCGTCGTCACCGTCTTACCGTCTCTTTGCAGCGGTACTCCCGTCTCTGACTCAAACCCCTGACAGATCGTCGTCACTTCGTTCGGGAAGAACCCGCAGCCCACAAGGTTCAACTGCACCGCGCACAGCGCATTCACCAATCCTGTCGTCCCTGGCGTCGTTACAAACGCCGCAGGCACCACTGTGGTGCATATCGCGTTTGCAGGCGGCGCGCACGAGATCCCCAGGAACCCTACCTTCCCTCGGTTGAAGTCGTGCTGTCTTGTAGACGTGCAAATCGCCGCGTCATTACCTTCAAACCTCAAATCGAAGTCCGCTGTAGCAAACACTTGTTCGCCACCGGCTCCCGTCCTTGCTCCTCGGCCTTCGTTGAACAGCTCGAAGATCGTCGGCTCTGTCCCTTCTCCTATCAGACAGTTGCATCCGATCGCCGCCGTCTGGTTCCCTATCAACAACCCAAACGTCGTCTCCGCGTTCAGCGCCGCTATCGACAGGTTTGTCTCGCACAGCCCTGGCGGGTTCAGCGGATCCAACCCTCCGATCGAGTATCCACTGATCACCGGTGCGGTTTCCGTACCCAGCAGGTCCATCCGTCCATACTCAAACAGGAAGATCCCACTACCTGACGGTCTCGGCGGACACGGCACCAGAACATTCGTGTTCGGCTCTCTCGTCCACCTCAGGTCCGTCGGGCCTTCCTGCAGATCAAACGGCACCGCGTTGTTGCCGATCGGATTTGCCGGGTTCAACGGCTGGCTTGCGTTCTCGTCGATCCCCGTCCCGTCATCATACAGCGTCAACGAGAACGTGTTTGTCGCTCCCGCGAAGTTCCCTGCATCTCCTACGCAGTCTTCCTTCCCGAACTCCGGCACGTTGATCCATCTCACCCGGAACGCGTTGATGTTCGCAAATCCCACCACCTGCACCGGGAATGTGCACAGGTTTACGTTCCTTGACGACGGGTTCAGATCCGCCCACGCCGGCGCGATCCTCGGCGGACCCTGTCTGAAGTCTGGCACGTTCGGCAAATTGGATGTGTCTCCCTCTCCAAACGTGATGCTCCCGTTCGAATTCAGCCAGAACCCGTTCCACACGCACCCTGCCGTCCCCACCGGACCTCCAAACGTAAACTCGAATCCTCCCGACAACGCTCCTACCAGCGGACCAGGTGTTCCTAATCCGTTGTCGTCGTCTCCTCGGAACGGCGTGTTCTGGTCATCTCCTCCTGCCACCTGATGTCCTGGATCCAGGTTCTCGAAGATGATCGTCCCGTCCGTGTCGTCATCTCCCTGCACTGGCTTTGTAAACCCTAGCGCCACTCCAGGGCTTATCTCGGTCGGCGCCAGCCGGTTCGTATACCTCATGAACCCTCGCGCCAACCCTGCCAGCCCTGCCGGTGTCAGCGTCACTTGATCCAACGGCGACTGGAAGAAGATATGGTCAAACCTATCCGAGTCTCCATCTCCCACATTTCCTCCGCTCGCCGGCGGATTCGGCAGCGCGTCTCCTCTCAAATCCACAAAGTCCGCTCTCCTGTCCATCGGACACATATCTTCAAAACACAGGATCTCTCCCAACAGCGCCGACGGGTTTGTTCCTATCCCTGCCGGTGTCCCTCCTGAGATCACAAACACCGATCCCTCTTCGCTCACTGCCAACCCCGCGTGCAGCGTGTAGTCGATCTGCATCGCTATCCTCAGCAGCGTCGACGGCGTCCCTGGCACTATCGCCGTACCGGCCGGCGGCGGCGCCAGATCCGGTCCGTCTCCCTCTACAAATATCCGGAAGTTGTTTACTCCCGGCGTCACCGTTGTTGTCGCCGCTGTCGCCGCATCTGCTATCCCGTTCGCTACCGGCAATATCCCTCCCAGGTTCGTTGTTATGCTCCCAGTTGCTTCTCCCGAGCAGATGTCAAACGACCCTGAGCAGTCCGCCAGGCTGATCACCATCGACGGCGTTCCCGCTGTGAACGGCGCCGGCGCCGCGAACCGCCCTTCCGTCGCCTGCGTGAATCCATCGTCCGTCGATCTCAACGACCGCGCCACCGCTGCGTACAACACGTTCCCTGCTCCGTTTGCCAGCGCTACCACGTTCCCCCACGTCCCCGATACTCCTCCTCCGTAGTTCGTGTTCCTTACTCCGTTCGCCGTCACTATCGGGTTCGCTCCCGTCCCTGCCCAACTGTTCAATGTCGGCGGGTCCGGTATCGCATTGATCACTCGGTTGATCCGCGGCGGGTTCGCCCCTCCCTGCGGCGCTTCTGGCCCTCCTGGCTGCAGTCCACACGCCGTTACCGTTCGGCATACTTCCGTCGCCTTGAAGATCGAGCCTCCCGTGAACTGAATCAGGTCCACCAGCTGATAATATAGGCTCCCGTCATCGTCCACCGACAATCCCGCTACGTTTGCAAACCGGCTCCTCAGTATCTGCTTAATTCCGCTTACTACGAACTCCGTTCCTCCTACCTCGAATATCGCAAATGCGAATATCCTAGTCCTTATCGGCTGGTTCGCCGCGTTCGACGCGCATCCCTGCCCGTCAAACACCGATACATAGATCACCTCTCCCGTTACCCCGCACAATGCCCCAGTTGGATCAAAGTCCGCCAGATCCGCTACCGGGTTCACCGCTATACCCGTAACCGTCACCTGGTCATCCATGCAGTCGCCCGCCGTCGGGTTCAATATCGTGAAGCCTCCAGCTCCTCCCGGTGTGTTCACGATCGCTGGCAGGTTCGCTATGAACACCGTGTCCACCAGCGGGCTCCCCACCAGGTCAAACCCGAAATACAGATTCCCCAGCGTGTCTCCGTAATAATACGAGTTGAAGTTGTGTCCATTCGCAAACGTGTGCTCTGAGATCGCCGCCCTCGTCAATGAAAAATCTATCTCTGGCTCGATCGTCGAAAAATCGTCGATCTTCGCTCCTCGATCCGACGCACAATCTTCTCTCCCATCCCAGTCCGCTATTATTCCTACCTCTGAAAACTGGTTGTCCCTTCCTCCGATCGTCGTGATCAACGCCGCCGACAACGCGCTCACTTCGTTCAGCACCAATGGCTGCCCGATCAACGGCGGTCCCTGTCCTCCTACCTTCGGCCCAACCCCATTCACCGGCGCCGAGTTCCCTGGCCCTGTCAGCGGCGGCAACCCGCTCGCTACCACTGCTGCCGTATTTCCTCCCACTATCTTCTTCGCCATCGCCGATGTCGCTTGCTTAGCACTTACTCCCTTTGCTAGCCGCTTGATCCCCAGCCCATTCAATACCTCTGGCGCTATCTTTCCTTCTCCGCCTTGCGCCACCGCCGCCTCTACCGCCGCCTGCTCTTTCGCTACCACATTACCCGCCAACGGCTGGCTCGCTCTCGGCGTAGCCATCCCTTTCCCACCTGTCACTCCCCCTACACTGCTCGCTCCCACTCCCAACAGCGGCATTCCTATCCCCGCCGCCGCTATCATTACCACCACTACCATCAACGCTCGTTTCTTATTCATTTCTGCCGCTCCCCAACTCGCGCGAGTTGATCAGAACCTGGAAGGCCTGCCTAACTTGCCGCACTCACGTTCCCTACAGGAGTTCGTGCCGACGCGTGCAACGCGGCTTTTGCTACTCTCGAATCCCCGATTGTTGGTTGGTTAGGCAGTTAAAGGTGCAAGTAATGTGCCGGTTTGGCGCATGGAGCCAGGCTAGTTCGAAACCGTTGTTGAGTAGAAAAGTAAGCCTTATTAGCCCTGTTGCGAAGCTTGATTCTGCGCGGGAGCGGATGAGCCAGATCAATGGCTGGATACAAAGTTCGCGAAGCGTTGTCAATTAAGTTTCCAAGGGCACCAACAACCCACTCCGGCAAGGTCCTAGAAAGGTGGGCTAATCCAGGGAATTGTCGGCCTAGCAAGCGTTGGGGTTAGAGGCGCGAGCGACGTCTTGAACGTCGGCATCAGAGCGGCCACTCGCGATCGATGAACTGAACACACAGTCGTTCGATGCCGTCCTTGGCAACGAAGCGGTTACGCGGCGCGGCCATCCCGTCGAAGTCTCGGAGCGTGCTCCTGACGCGAACCACATCGAACTCACCCGGAGCTGCTTTTACCAGGATTCGCAAACCCGTCCGGCTTACGTTCTCAGTCTCTGCTTCTTCCGAGGCGAGAAGACGCATCGGCTCGCCGAAGTATTCAATCCTGATCCTCTCGGACTTCCTTATCCGCGGGGATCGGCGGCGCTCGCTCCCATCCCACTTGCGCATGCGAAAAACTGCCCAGGGCCTGTCCAGAAAACCCGCGGGAGGGTGTTCGCCCAGGAACTCGAGACTCACCAGCCACATTCCATCTCGCGGAGGTTCCACTCTTCGAACCAGGGCATAAACGCTGTAGTGCGGTGATGAATGACCGTGACTTCTGAGCTTGATCGGGAGTGGAAGGGTGAGGTATAAGATGTTCCCGAACCGCACTCGTCTCCTTATTTTCAAAGTGACTCCTGTACGATCGACATCTACGGTCTCTGCCATCTCATTCCACTTGCCCCCCTTCCGATCGCATCCTCTTACCCGCGCGGGTATCGAGAGTCGCAAGCGTTCAAACCTTCGCCGATTCTCGCCCGAAGTTTCCCGCGCCGACTCGCTGTAAACGGCGGCCTGCTGCTGGTGCGAGATTTTGATCTCCGTAGAGTCCAAGCAATCCGCCGAGCGAGGTTTCATCGGTTGAGCGTCCGAGGCATCGCCATTCTGGGAGTTTACGGGTACCAGTGACTCGGGGGGGTTCTCCGGATGAGCTGTTACCCTCGGGTCGTACCTGCGTCTGTTTGCGAAACTTGCCAGCACAGAAAAGGCGAGCGAGACCTTTTTGAAAGCAGCGTCAACTCTCACGTGAATATCAGGCGGGAGTACTGCGCTGACTCCATACTCGGGATACACCACGCTCAAGATGTGGCGGTAAGCGTCATGGACACGTTCGCAATTGGCCGAGCGTTCGAGATCAAGGACTTGGTAGTGCGTGGTCGCTGACTCTACGCGATCCAGCAGTCTGGACAGGTCGAGAAAGTAGGAGCTCAATTCTATCGGCGGGACATCCTGCTCCATCAGACCAAACCAGTCGGGCCGCGTGGGCTCTTTCACACTGCTCAAGTCGTCACCGTGGGTGTTAAGGAGTTCAGGTTTGGGGGCAACCAAGGGAAAGGCAGACTGTGACTCGCAGCCATTATCGACGGGGCGGAATTATTGTCAACGGTCCATTGCATTCAACACTGAGACGATCTACCCACACAGGGAACGAGTTCGTACTTTCAACGCTTTGATTGTACTCGTTGACTGCCCGCTTTTACGGAACTTGAAGAGAACGTGGCCTGGGAAACCGGGCGCGCAACAACGTTCGTCTCGCCTTAGGACTCCTCGACTATCCAGCCGAATCAGCATGAAGAATCTGGCCGTGTTGATCTGACGACTGATGGCCGATTTGGGCTCTTGCCGGCTGCTTGCCCGACGCCGAGTTCCCGGATAACATTCGCTCAGTGCCAAGCAAACTTCGCCGAAAGGAACACTCAAGCATGAATCTCAAGAAGCTCGTCCTCTGCGCAACAACCCTCTGCGCGCTCATCGCCGTTGCATCGGCTCAAAATGCCAATCGCGGAACCGCGGAAGCAACAGTAAAAGGGAAGAAGATTACGATCGACTACGGCAGGCCAAGCCTCAAGGGGCGCGATATTTTCTCTATGGTGCAGCCCGGTAGTGTGTGGCGACTCGGAATGAATCAAGCAACCCACATTGAGACCGCTGGCGATCTAGTAGTCGCCGGCAAAGAGGTGAAAGCTGGAAAGTACACCTTGTGGGCAAAGAAGACAGGCCCCGACAGCTGGACGCTCGCGTTCCATCCAAAAACAGGCGTCTGGGGCATGCCAGAGCAAAAGGAAGGCTACATAGCCGAGCTTCCCTTGAAGACTGAGAAAGTCGCGGATTCGGCCGAACAGTTGACGATCTCTCTCGCCGACAACAAGGGAAAGGCCGCTATTAAGATTCACTGGGGAACGGCCGCGCTTACCGGGTCGTTTGATGTGAAGTAGGTTTCAATCGTCATACCAAGCAAACGAAGAAGGCCACTCTTTCGAGTGGCCTTCTTGTTTCCAGGAAACACTGGCGGGCGCTTACTTCTGCGCGGTGCCTGATGCAGCGCGGTCGCTGAGTTTTTGGTCGTCAATCGTGAAATCGAAGAACGCGTTCATCATCTCATCCCAGGTCTGTTCGCCGAATCTCACTGCTTTAGTTGGGTCGGGGTTTCGCACGTTTTTTGTCGAGTTGTCGTAGTGCGCCACTGCTTCAAGCCGTGTTCCCTTAGGCGCTGCCAACGGCTTGGCTGGATAGTAGTAAACCTGCCAATCGAAGTTGTACTTCGGTACTGCCAGCAGAATCTCCGACCTACCGTCAGGGTAGATTGCTCGATAAATGATGTCCTTCCCGCGCACGTGCATGTGAGGCATCAAGCTGACTATGTGAGAGTCTTGCTCAAACTCGTAGACGGCCTTGATCTCGTGATTGGTGGCACCCGGTGGGATCACAAACTTGATATCGAACGCAGCCTTGCTGTTGACGATCTTATCGACCGGGCCCTTCGCGAAGATCAACCCGACAATCGAGCGATCGGTCGTCTCTTTCCCGTTTGGAGTGTAGTGCATCTGAAAAACCAACTGCGACCCGGCCTTGATAAGCTTAGCCTCTCCGGGTTTGGCGATGAAGGGAGTTTGACCCGGCGAGAGCGCTCCGAGGATTCCGTCAGCGATATTGAACTGCTGTCCTCCCCTGCGCCTCCCTTGGTCTCCCGGCTCACGCACGTACATAACGATGTGATGAACGACTGAGAGATTTCCGGCACGGGCTTCCAGTGCCTGAATGTAGCGATCTTCCTTGAAGTTCGTAGGCACAGTGAAGTGTTGGTACGGCACGCTGCCTTCGGCGGGCACCGTGAACTCGGTGGGCATCTGAAAGATCATGTCGGGCTCGCCGATCTGCCATCCGCTTGCGAGCTTGGGCGCTGGAGGCAAGTCTTTAGCATTTCCCTCCACAGCTCCGCTATCGATCCACGATACAATTGTGTCGATTTCCTTCTGCGAGAGCCTCCTGTCGTTCTCCCACTTGCCGTAGTTCTGGTCTGCGTGCCACGGCGGCATATCGCGCGTCGCAACCTTCTCACGTATCGCCTTGGCCCAGGGCCGCACCTCCTTGAAGGTGATAAGCGACATCGGCGCGATCTCACCGGGTCGGTGACAGCTTACGCAGTTCTTGTAGAATATCGGCGCGACGTCTTTGCTAAACGTCAGTCCGGCTGGGTTACTAGCGCTGACACCTGAACCGATCAACGCCGCTCCGAAACAAAGCACTGCACAAAACACAGCAAGACGAATCGATTTCATTTGCAGATCCTCCAACTGAAGTTTGCTCTCGAACGCGGGAGGCGAATTCTCAGAAAGCTCTAAAGAGCGCGACATCCACTGGCGCAGTCATTCTATGGCTCGCGGACCCACAGGTCAACACGTGGGCAATGCCGAACCCCCTCTCCAGTGAGCATTTCAGGCACAAGCCATACGATATGAGGCAACCGAATGCGCGACTCCCGACGACGTTAGTCCTCTGCAGAACACGAAGGCGCCAAAAATGCGGCTGGAAGAGACGATCGGTGACGAGCAATCACCGGCCGGCAAGTCGGAATGCCAATTGCTCCGCCAGTTCGCGAACCAGCCGAAACGATCACCTTGATGCAGGAGGAGAATATGCTGAGGAGAATTGCAGCTATTGTCTTAGCCGCAGTCGTTCTGTCGCTTGCAGTGGTTCCGGAAGCGGTTGCGTGTGACAGGACCCGAAGAGCCCGGCGCGCTGCCTACGTGGGACAGAGATACTACAGCCCCTATGGATACCGCGGGGTTGCAGGCGACCGTTACTACAACGATGCCAGGCGTGATGGATTAGGCTCGACGCGCCGAGCAATTCTAACGGTGGGCGCGCCGGCAGCAATTGGGGCGGGCCTTGGCGCTATCGTTGGAGGAGGTAAGGGAGCAGGAATAGGAGCTCTTCTGGGAGGTGGAGGGGGCGCCGCCTATTATTTGTTGCGCCACCGCGACCGCCGCTAGCGGATACATGCGTGTACGGGAGGCCTCAACGGCCTCCCTCATACCAAATCTCGACCCACCAACAACCGCTGATCAACCGGCCCGCCAAAAAGTGAAGCTCTTTGAGCTTCTCTAACAAGCGTTGCTTGCTTGTGCGAAAGTCTCGCTGCCCGGTAGACTTCCTGCTCAGTTTCATTTGTTATGGCCTCACCAAACGTTGAAGTGAATCAGGAAGAGCTAAGTCTGGACAAATACGTCGCTGCTGTTTGGCGCGCGAAGTGGCTGATCGTTGCCGGCGTGATCGCGGCCGCCGGGATCACTGCATTCCTGTCATCTCGCGAGCCCGCGCAACACCGAGCCGTCGCCCACGTAAAAATTGGGCGGGTCTGGAAGCAACCGCTCGAAGATCCCTACATAACCGAACGAGTCATCAACAGCGGTGGCTTCCTGAAGGAAGCCGCTGCGCAGATCGGCATCAGCCAGCATCAACTCAAACGCAGCATCAGGGCAGAGACCGTCATCGCCGGACCGCGCCGCTCCCGTTATCCGATTCTCCTGAGTATTACAGCTACTACGGACAATCCCGACGACTCAATTCGCTTCGCGCAGGCTGCCGCCGATGTGCTGACCGCGCGTCACGCTGAGATTTTTGACGAAGCGATCAAGCCTCATCTCGAACAAGAGCGACGGCTGGAGGAACGCCGCAAGGAGTTGATCGTTCAACCGGCTTCGCGCGACCTTCTGATCAAAGTCGAAAACGATCTTGACGAGGTGAAACTGAATAACTCGCTCGCCGACTCAAACGTCACCGAAAAGACACATCTGGTAGAGGCGATTTCCGCCGAGAACGCCACAAAGCCGGGTTTCTTGCGAAACACTGCGGCGGCTGCTCTTATCGCAGGGGCTGTGCTTGTCGCTTGCGCGGCGATGACCGTCCACATAAAGCCGCCCGGCGGGCCCGGCAATCAGGTTCACAGCTAGCGATGCTTCGCATAGTCAACGTCGCCGGCGCGCGACCAAACTTCATGAAGATCGCTCCGATAGTCGGCGAGATGCGGCGCCGTTCGGACCGCATCGAACCACTTCTAATTCATACCGGCCAGCACTACGACGACTCAATGAGTGAGTCGTTCTTCGAAGATCTCCAGATACCCCAGCCGGACATCAACCTCGGCGTCGGATCGGCAACTCATGCGGAACAGACAGCGCGAATCATGCTTGGTCTCGAACCCGTGCTTCGAAAGTTTCAGCCGGATTGGGTAGTAGTGGTCGGTGATGTCAACTCGACGATGGCTGCGACAATCGTCGCAGCTAAGATGCTGATTCGGGTTGCGCACGTCGAGGCGGGGCTTCGCAGCCGCGACCGCTCAATGCCAGAAGAGATAAATCGATTGGTCACCGATGCCCTTGCGGACTTGCTGTTGACGCCATCTCGCGACGCTGACCAGAACCTTCTCCGCGAGGGCGTTGAGCCTTCGAAGATTCGCTTTGTCGGCAACGTCATGATCGACACCCTCCAGCAAAACCTCGAACGTGCCCAAACATCTGACGTGCTGGCTCGGCTGTCGGTTGAACCGAAAAAGTTCTGCGCGATGACGCTTCACAGACCCTCGAACGTGGATGACAAACCAACTCTCGAAGGCATCCTCGAGTCGACGGTCGCTATCGCTGAACGGTTGCCGGTTGTCTTCGCTGTACATCCTCGAACGCGCGCGCGCCTTGTCGAGTTCGGGCTTGAACAGAAACTAGCAAAGCAACCTGGAATTGTGCTTACCGAGCCGCTTGGTTACCTCGACTTCCTTCAGCTCTATAGCAACAGCCGTCTTGTTATGACGGACAGCGGCGGCGTTCAGGAAGAAACAACCGTCCTGGGAATTCCTTGCCTGACGCTGCGAGAAAACACCGAACGCCCAATCACCGTAACCGAAGGGACAAACCGCATTGTAGGCAACAATCCTGAGCGCATTAAGCGCGAGGCGCTCGACGCCCTGGAGCATCCACCGCTAACCGCCCGCGTCCCGGAGCTGTGGGACGGCAAGTCGGCCTCGCGCATCGTGGATGCGATCGAAGAGCAACAAAAGCTGCTGAGGACTGAAGGACCGAGATGAGCCAGCGGGCCGATACAACCAATACTTCTGTGTTCCCCGTTCTCGGTCCTCAACCCGTTTTTGCAGTCTCCGCTGCGTTGGGTGTTCTGATGGCTGCCGTATTATGCGCCGGCGGCAGGTTCCGCGAAGCCGCGGCCGCCGCGCTGATAATCGTCGGGCTTGGGTTCGTCATTTCCGCGAGAGTTTCGGTGTCCACGATTATCGTAATCTGGTTTGCTGCGTCGCCGGTTGCGTCTTTCTATGTTCGCTTCCCTTACGACAAGTCGATTCTCACTTTCAATCGCGCGGTGTTCCTTCTTATCGCCGTTCTTGTACTGATCAGATCGAAGGGCGCCGTTAGGAGCGATGTCGACGGCGATGCCATCGGCAGTGCCCGCAGCGGAGTGCCGCGGACGGCAACACGATTTGAGATTGCCTGGGCAGCGTTGTCGCTGGCGGCTCTTATGAGCGCGCTGCTCAAATCCGACGACTTCGGTTACGCCGGCAAGATAGCGCTCGACTCGTTCTGCTTGCCGCTACTTGCGTTCCGGCT
>Ga0134122_10004141_pt1 | contig 10757 bp, 9 predicted proteins | sample KB302_FD_96461 | JGI IMG/M metagenome (GOLD analysis project Ga0134122, IMG submission 96461) | Terrestrial soil microbial communities without Nitrogen fertilizer from Kellogg Biological Station, Michigan, USA - KB3-0-2 | ecosystem: Environmental > Terrestrial > Soil > Unclassified ... | reverse complement strand
GGCACCGACGAGATCCTGCGCAACATCATCGCGGAGCGCGTGCTCGGCCTGCCCCAGGACGTGCGGGTGGACCGCGACCTGCCCTTCGACCAGCTCCCGACCGGTCGGTGACTCGGAGGGGGGCTGCGCGGCGCCGGCCGGGCGGCTAGCGCAGCGGCTCGTCCTGGCGGACCACCCGCACGTGCACCCGCACGTTGAACGGCACGGTCCGCCCTTCCAGGCCGCGGCCGCTCCCCCCGTACTGGAACTCGTCGGGGCCGGTGTAGCCGGTGGTCGGGGTATAGACGACGATGTTCGGCTGGACGATCTCGAGCTGGCCCTGCGCCGGGGCCTGGTGGACCTCGAGGCGGCTGGTCGCGACACGCTGCTCGGGGATGGTGAAGTTCACGATGCGGCACGCGCGCCCGGTGCGCACCGTCATGGTGCCGGTCGCGCCGCCGACCGCGGTGGCCCCACGCCCGATGGACACGACGCACCGGTCGGCCTGCGGGTCCTGGGCGAGCGCGGTCGGCCCGATCGCGGCCGTCGCGAGCAGCGCGGCGATGGCCGGCCCGACCCGCATGAGTCAGCTCGCGCTCGGGGGCTGCGCGATCACGTCCTCGTAGCGATGCCGCTTCGTGATCAGCTTGGAATGCTGGAAGACGTCGAGCGCGACCTCGAACGCGGGCCGGGTGATCTCGACGTGGGGTGTCCAGCAGCCGAGCGTCTGATAGTAGCCGATCGTCGCGGCGAGCACCGCCGGGTCGATCTCGGGGAAGAACGAGGCCTCCGCCTTCGCGACCTCCATCGCGGGGGTGGCCAGCAGCCAGGCGCGCGCCTTGCGGTAGGCGCGCATGAACCGCCGGGCCGCGTCGGTCCCCAGCCACGCGCGCGTTGCGGCCAGGCTCGAGAAGGCGACCGGCCCGATGGCCTGGCCGACCGAGGCCACGACGTGGCCGGCGCGATCGTGCTCGAGCTGCTGGGGCGCAGGCCCCTGCTGGTGGATGTAGTCGCCCTCGCCCTTGCGGAAGGCGGCGTCCATCTGGTCGCTCGGCACGTTCACCGCCTGGATGCTCGCGAAGTCGAGGCCGCGCTTGTGGCAGGCGTACTTGAACATCGCCATCGGCTGGCCGCCGTGATCCACGAGGACGCGCTTGGCTTTCAGCTTGTTCCACGAGAACGCCGGATCCGCCGCGCGGCCGGTCAGGAAGAAGCCGTCCATCTCGTTGATCTGGGCGAAGTGCACCGCGGGAGGGGCCTGGCCCTTCTCGAGCGGCCCGAAGCCCTGGGACGGCGCGGACTGGCACACGTGCACGGTCCCGGCGACGACCCCGTCGATCGCCGACTTGCCCAGCGGGGCGATGGAGTGCTTCGGCGCGAACCCCTCCTGCTGCAGGAAGCCACCGGCGATCGTCGCGATCAGCGGGGAATAGAACGCGGAGAAGCGGGTGAACTGGATGCTGATCTCGTCGCTCACGACTTGCCTCCCGGGGGTATACTCGACGACACCATGGCCACCACCAAGCGCCCGACCGACGCCGATCTGAAGAGCCGTTTGACTCCGGAACAATACAACGTCACCCAATGCAGCGCCACCGAACCGCCGTTCCGGAACGAGTTCTGGAACCATCACGAGGCGGGCATCTACGTGGACGTGGTGACGGGAGAGCCGCTCTTCTCCTCGCTGCACAAGTTCGACTCCGGCACCGGCTGGCCGAGCTTCGATCGGCCGCTCGAGGCCGAGACGGTCCGGGAGCACGCCGACAACTCCCACGGCATGCGCCGGGTCGAGGTTCGCTCCGCCGAGGGTGATTCCCACCTTGGACACCTCTTCCCGGACGGACCCGCCACGACCGGCCTGCGCTACTGCATCAACTCCGCGTCGCTGCGTTTCATCCCTGTCGCCAAGCTCGAGGAGGAAGGGTACGGCAAGTACCTGCCGCTCTTCGAGAAGGTGAAGCCGCGCCCCTAGCGGAAGGTCGCGATGGCGACCCGGTTTCTCGCCGCCGCGCTCGTGGTAGGGATGCTGGCCGGGTCCGGCCTGGCCGCGGAGCCCGCGCGGGCGCCGACCGTCAAGGCTCCGAATCCGCCCGGTCCGCCAAAAGTCTCCGTCACCCTGCTCGGCGAGGCCGCCTCGATCGAGCCCGGCGCGTCCTTCTGGGTCGGCGTCCGCCAGCGTATCGCGCCCGGCTGGCACACGTACTGGACCAATCCGGGCGATTCGGGCGAGCCGCCCACCGTGGACTGGGCACTACCCGCGGGCTGGACGGCCGGCCCGCTGGTCTTCCCGCAGCCCGAGCGCCTGCCGGTCGGCCCGCTGGTGAGCTACGGGTACACCAACGAGGTCGTGCTCCTCACGCAGTTGACCGCGCCGGCGGGCTTGCCCACCGGCGCGCTGGTCACGCTGCGCGGCCGCGCGGCCTGGCTCGTCTGCGAGAAGATCTGCATCCCGGAAGAGGCCGACCTGACGCTCACGCTACCGGTGGCCACGGGCAAGCCCGGCCCCGGGGGCGGAGCGGCCGCGATCGAGCAGGCTCGGCGCGCGGTGCCCAGCCCGAGCCCCTGGCCCGCATCGCTCCGCGCAACGCCCGAGACCGTGACCGTGTCGGTTACCGCGCCCGGTCTCCGCCCGGATCGGATCGCCGAGGTCTTCTTCTTCCCGGGCCGGTGGGGCGTGATCGACCACGCGGCCCCGCAGGAGGTCACCATCGGGCGCGACGGGATCACGCTACGCGCGGCGCGCGGGCTTCTGCCGGAAGGTGCCCGCGCCGACCTCGACGGAATCCTGGTGATCCGCGAGCGGCTCGACCAGGGTCTGGTGAGCGAGGCCTTCGCCATCACCGCGGTGGCCGGCTCCGGGCCCTCGCTGTCGCTGCTCGCGGCGATCGGGCTGGCCCTGGCCGGCGGCCTCATCCTGAACCTCATGCCGTGCGTGCTACCTGTGCTTTCGATAAAGGCTCTGGCCATTGTCGCCCACGGGGATGGCTCGCCCGGCGTCACGCGCCGGCACGGCGTCGCCTACACGGCGGGGGTGCTCGTCTGCTTCGCCGGCCTGGCGGGCGCGCTGCTCGCGCTGCGCGCGGGCGGCGCCCAGATCGGCTGGGGCTTCCAGCTGCAGTCCCCGCTGGTCGTCACAGTCCTGGCGTACGTGCTCTTCACGCTGGCGCTCAGCCTGTCCGGGCTCCTGGTCATCGGCGGGCGTATGACCGGTGTGGGCCAGGGCCTCGCGGCCCGGTCCGGCTACGCGGGCTCCTTCTTCACCGGCGCCCTCGCCACCGTGGCCGCCACCCCGTGCACGGCGCCCTTCATGGGGGCGGCGATGGGCTTCGCGCTGACCCAGCCGCCCGCGGCGGCGCTCGCCGTGTTCGAGGCGCTGGGCCTCGGCCTGGCCCTACCCTTCCTCGCGCTGAGCCTGGTGCCGGCCTGGCGCCGGCTCCTGCCCCGCCCGGGTCCGTGGATGGGACGGCTCTCCCAGGCCCTCGCGTTCCCGCTCTATGCGTCGGTCGCGTGGCTCGTGTGGGTGGTGAGTCGCCAGGCCGGGCCCGACGGCGTGGCCCTCGTGCTGGTGGGCCTGCTGCTCATCGCCTTCGGCGCGTGGCTCTACCGCGTCGCCCACGGCGCCGCCCCGCGCCGGCGCCGTGTCGCCACCGGTTTCGCGCTGGCCAGCGCCGCGGTCGCGATCGTCCTCGCGCCGCTCGCCGCGGCCAACCCGCCGGCGACTGCGCCTGGCGCGCCGGCGGGAGCGGCGTGGGAGCCCTTCTCCCCGGCCCGGCTCGCCGAGCTGCGCGCCCAGGGCAAGCCGGTGTTCGTCAACTTCACCGCCGCGTGGTGCATCACGTGCCTCGTGAACGAGCGCGTGGCCCTGCGTGGGCCCGCGGTGACCGAGGCCTTCGCGCGTCACGGCGTGGTGTACCTCAAGGCCGACTGGACCAGCCGCAGCGGAGAGATCGCATCGATCCTGGGCTCGTTCGGCCGGAGCGGTGTCCCCCTGTATGTCGTCTATCCCGCCCGCGCCGGGCGCGCGACCGCGCCCGATCCCCGGGTGCTCCCGCAGATCCTGAGCGAAGGCACCATCATCGAGGCATTCGACAAGGAGACTCTATGAGCGCAGAGCTGATCGGCCGTCGCCGCTTCCTCGTCCGCACCGGCACCGGGCTCGTCCTGGCCGGGACCGCCTCCCCGCTCCTCTCGACGCGCCCGGCCTGGGCCGCCGTCGCGAAGGTCGGCGAGGCCGCCCCCGGCTTCACGGTGAACGCGACCAACGGCTCGCCGGTGAGCCTGGGCTCCTACCAGGGCAAGGTCGTGGTGCTCGAGTGGACCAACCACGATTGTCCGTACGTGCGGAAGCACTACGACAGCGGCAACATGCAGAGCCTGCAGCGCGAGGCCACCGGCCAGGGCGTGGTGTGGCTGACCGTGATCTCCTCGGTGGAGGGCACCCAGGGCTACGTGACACCGCCCCAGGCCGACGAGCTGACGACGTCGCGCAAGGCGGCGCCCACCGCGGTCCTGCTCGACACGAAGGGCGTGGCCGGCAAGCTGTACGGCGCCACCAACACCCCGCACATGTACGTGGTGGACAAGACGGGCACGCTCGTCTACGCGGGGGCCATCGACGACCGCCCGACGTCCCGCCGCGCGGACGTGCAGGGTGCCCACAACTACGTGCGGGCCGCGCTCGATGCGGTCGCGGCCGGCCAGCCGGTGAAGACGCCGGTCACGCGCGCGTACGGATGCACCGTCAAGTACTCCTGATCGCATGCCCCGCCTGACGCGCCGCCGGCTGCTTCACGGGCTGGCGGCGAGCGCGGCCGCCGGCGCGCTGCCCCGTCCGTCGCTCGCCCAGGCGGGCGATGCGGCCCGGGCCGCGATGGCGGGCGCCGCGCTCGCCTTCCTGGGCGCCCTGCCCGCAGAGGCGCGCAAGCGCGCGGTGTTCGCCCTGAGCGATCGCGAGCGGCTCAACTGGCACTACGTGCCGCGCGGCCGCGAGGGCGTGCCCTTCAAGGCCATGCCCGCGCCCGCCCGCGCGGCCGCGCACGAGCTGATGAAGGCGAGCCTGAGCGCGGTGGGGTACGGCAAGGCCGCGAGCATAATCCAGCTCGAGGACGTCCTGCGCCGCATCGAGAGCTTCGGCCTGTCGCGCGATCCCGAGAACTACGCCTTCACGGTCTTCGGCAACCCCGGCGCCTCCGCGCCCTGGGGCTGGCGCGTCGAGGGCCACCATCTGTCGCTCAACTTCACGCTGGTGCCCGGGCAGCCGGTCGCGATGACCCCCGCCTTCATGGGCGCGAACCCCGCCGAGGTGCCGTCGGGGCCGAAGAAGGGCCAGCGCGCCCTCGCGGCCGAGCAGGACCTGGGCCGCGCGCTCGCCCAGAGCCTGACCGCGGCCCAGCGCGCTCGCACCGTCATCGCCGCCGAGTCCCTCGGCGACATCGTCACCGGGCCCGGCCGCGCCGACAGCCTCGCCACCCCGGCGGGCCTGCCGTTCGCGGACATGACCGGCGATCAGCTTCGCCTGGCCGCGAAGCTCATCGAGGAGTACGCGCGCAACATGCGTGGCGAGCTGGCCGAGCAGGAGCTGCGGCGCATGACCGAGGCCGGCTCCGAGCGCGTGCACTTCGCCTGGGCCGGCCCGCTCGAGCCGGGCCGCGCGCACTACTACCGGCTGCACGGCCCGACGCTGCTCATCGAGTACGACAACACCCAGAACAATGCGAACCACATCCACTCGGTCTGGCACGATCCCCGGCGCGACTTCGGTCAGGATCTCCTTCGCGCCCACTACCGGCGCGGGCACCATCACGATCACGCCTAGTTGCGGGGCCTAGCCGGCGCCCGGCGAGAGCGGGCCGGACGCCTCCGCGTCGGACTTACTGCGAAGAAACTACCGGAGCCGTCCGCCGCTCCCCGGATTCCGGTCACTTGCCCGGCGCGCCGCGTGGCACATCGCTTGCTCTCCACCCGGACGTGGCGAACACCGCGCGCTCGGTCAAGCCCCTGGTGGTGGTGGCCGCCCTGATAGCGGGCGTCGCCGCGCTCTACCTCGCGCGAGGTGTGCTGATCCCCATCGCGCTCGCGGTCTTGATCGCGTTCATGCTCCAGCCGGTGGTCGGGCTGTTCATGCGCGGCGGGCTTCCCCGCGCGCTCTCGGTCGGCCTGGCGGTGACGCTGCTCTTCGCCGCACTCGGCGGAGTGGCGTGGGCGATCACCGCCGAGCTGCGGCTGCTGTCCACCGGCATCCCGGGCTATCGCGACAACCTGATCGCCAAGATCGCGCACGTCCGCCGCCTCGGGCGGGGCGGCACGATCGAGAAGGCACAGAGCGCGGTCACCGAGGTCGCCAAGGAGCTGCAGAAGGAGACCACCGCGCCCCGCCCGCGCGCCGCACCGACCCCGGTCGTGGTCCGCGAGGAGCCGACCGGATTGTGGCAGCTACCCACCCTGATCGAGGGGCTAGGCGGGGCGGCGACGGTACTCGTCCTCGTGATCTTCATGCTCATCGAGCGGGAGGACCTCCGGAATCGGCTCATCCGCCTGGGCGGCTACGGACGGCTCGCCACGACCACTCGCGCCCTGGACGAGGCGGCGCAGCGCATCAGCCGGTACCTGCTCATGCAGTCGATCATCAACACGAGCTTCGGCATGGGCATCACGATCGGCCTCCTGCTGCTCGGCGTGCCCTACGCCCTGCTCTGGGGCTTCCTGGCCGCGGTGCTGCGCTTCATCCCGTATGTGGGCGTGTGGCTGGCCGCGCTGCTGCTGGGGGTGTTCGCGCTCGCCGCCTTCCCGACCTGGCATCAGCCGCTCCTCGTGGCCGGCCTGTTCGTGCTGCTCGAAGCGCTCTGCAGCATGGCACTCGAGCCCCTGCTCTACGGCCAGAGCGCGGGCGTCTCCCAGGTGGCCTTGCTCTGCTCGGTCGCCTTCTGGGCCTGGCTCTGGGGCCCGGTGGGGCTGCTCCTCGCCACGCCCCTCACGGTGTGCCTGGTCGTCTTCGCCAAGCACGTGCCCGCGATGGAGTTCATCGGCATCCTGATGGCCGACGTGCCCCCGATCGTGCCGCCCCTCGCCTACTACCAGCGGCTGCTCGCCGAGGACGAGGTGGAGGCCGCGCGCATCGCGACCGAGTACGCGGCCGACCATCCGCTCGAGGCGGTGTACGACGAGGTCATCCTGCCCGCGCTCGCGCGGGCCCGGCGGGACCGGCGCCACGAGCAGCTCTCGGAGGAGGACGAGCGCTACGTGTGGGGCGCGACTCGCGAGATCGTGCAGACCCTCCAGGCGAAGCGCGATGCCGAGCGGCGCGCCGCCGACGCCGAGGCCGGCGCCGGCCCGTCCGAGGACTCCGCGTCCGACCGGAAGATCCTCGTGCTGGCCAGTCCGGTCCGGGACGAGGCCGACGAGCTCGGGCTGATCATGCTCGGGCATCTCATGGATCCCGCGCGCTGGACCATCGAGATGACCTCGCCCCAGCTTCTGGCCTCCGAGGTCATCGCCCTCGTGGAGCGCACCCGGCCAGCGGTGGTCTGCCTGGGCTCGCTCCCCGCCAGCGGCCTCGCGGCCCGCACGCGGTACCTGAGCAAGCGGCTGCGCGCACGCTTCCCGGAGCTGCGGATCATCGTGGGGCGCTGGGGCCTGCGCGAGGAGGACGAGGCCGAGCGGCGGCGTCTGGAGGCGGCCGGAGCGAACTACGTGGGGACGACCCTGGTGGAGACGCGCGAGCATCTGCAGACGGTCCACGGCCTCGAGCCGGTGGCCGCGCGGACCGCGATCAGGACGTAGCGGGACCCAGCATGTCGTCGAGCATCGAGGCGTCCACCGGCTTGGTCACGTGCAGGTCGAACCCGGCCGCGAGCGCCCGCCGGCGGTCCTCGGCCTGCCCGTAGCCGGTCACCGCCACGAGGCGGATCGCGCGCGTCTCCGGCCGCCCGCGTGCCTCGCGCGCCACCGTGTAGCCGTCCATGCCGGGCAGGCCCAGGTCGATCAGGGCCACGTCCGGCCGGAAGGCCTGCAGCCGAGCGAGCCCGCTCGGGCCGTCCTCGCACGCCTCCACCTCGTGGCCCGCCATCTCCAGCAGCAGGCGCAGGCTCTGGCGCGCGTCCGCGCTGTCCTCCACGACCAGGACGCGCCGGCTCCGCGCCGCGGCCGGCCGCGGGTCGTCCCCGCCCCCGCCCCCCGCGGAGAGCGGCGCCGGAATCGCGCGCAGCCGCACCGTGAACTCGCTCCCCTGGCCAGGTCCCGCGCTCCACACCGCGACCGATCCGCCGTGCAGCTCCACCAGGCGCTTCACGAGGGCCAGCCCGAGCCCCATGCCGCCGCGCGAGCGATCGAGGCTCTGCGGCTCCTGCACGAAGAGATCGAAGACCCGGGCGAGCAGGTCGGTGCGGATCCCCTGGCCGGTGTCGCGCACGCGCAGCACCGCGGTCTCCCCCGCTCGCTCCGTGGTGATGCTCACGCGGCCCGAGCCCGGGGTGTATTTGAGGGCGTTGTCCACCAGGTTGTTCAGCACCTGCTCGAGCCGCGCGGCGTCGCCGTCCACGTACACCGGCGGGCCCTCGACGACCACGGTGTGCCGCAGGGTGCGCCCGGCCTGAGCGAGGGCGTCGAGACAGCGGCCCGCGAGGGCGCGCAGATCCACCGGGCCGCGCTGCAGCTCGATCTTGCCCGAGGTCGCGCGGGCGACATCGAGCAGATCGTCCACGAGCCGCGCGAGGTGCCCGGTCTGGCGGCCGATGATCGCGACCACGTGGCGCATGGTCTCGTCACCCGGCAGCCGCTCGAGCACCGCCACCGCGTTGGTCAGCGTGCCGAGCGGGTTGCGCAGCTCGTGGCCGAGCATGGCCAGGAACTCGTCCTTGGCCTGGTTCGCGGCGCGGAGCGACTCCTCGTAGAGCTTCCGCTCGGTGATGTCGAGCGAGACGCTCAGCACCGCGGGCTCGCCCTCGAAGGTGATGACCTCCGAGTTGACCAGGAGCTGGCGATCCTCGCCGGCCCGCGTCCGGAACGTGACCTCGAGGTCGCGCACCCGGCCCTCGGTGTGCAGCAGGCGCAGCAGCCGGTCGCGCTCCTCGGTGGTCACCCAGAAGCCGAGCTCCGGCTTGCTGTGGCCGAGCATCTCATCGCGCGAGTAGCCGCTGTGGCGCACCGCCGCCTCGTTGACCTCGAGATGCCGGTGGTCGCGCAGGCTCGTGATGGACATGGGCAGCGGGTTGGCGTGGAAGGCCACCATGAAGCGCCGCTCGCTCTCGCGGAGCGCCGCCTCCGCCCGCGTGCGGTCCGTGACGTCGGTGAGCGCGCTCAGGATGCACGCCTCGCCGTCGAACATCACGATGTCGGCGGAGAGGACGGTCACGCGCTCGTCGCCGCTCTTGACCCGGAAGCGGCACTCCATCCCACGCACCGTCCGGCCCGCCTTGAGCTGGCGGATGCCCTCGTCCCGCTGGGCCGGATCCACCCAGAGGCCGAGCTCCACCGGGGTGCGGCCGAGGATCTCCTCCCGCGTGTACCCGGAGGTGCTCAGGAAGGCGTCGTTGGCGTCGCGGACCCGGCCGTCGCTGAGGCCGGTGAGGCAGAGGATGGTGGGGCTCAGCCCGAAGACCGCGCGGAGCTTCTCCCCGAAGCCGGGCGTCGAAGGCATCGCGGAAAGTATGGGGCGCGCGGGCCCACGTGGCAACCCCGGGCCCCCGCGAGCGGGTGTATCATACCCGCCGACACCGACCCTTTCTTCCACAAAGGAGTGCTGCCATGGCGACCATGGGTCACGAGATCGACGTCAAGGACGTGGAGTATCTCCGTCACGGGAACCAGCCGCTCCTGGCCCGGATGTTCGTGCCGCGGGGCGACGGGCCGTTCCCGATGATCGTGGAGCTGCACGGCGGGGCCTGGAGTCGCGGCGACCGCACCGGCGACACCATCATGAACGAGCCGCTGGCCCGCAGCGGCGTGGTCGTGGCCGCGCTCGACTTCCGCCAGCCGCCCGAGGCGTCCTATCCCGGCTCGCTCGTGGACGCCAGCTACGCGGTTCGCTGGCTCAAGAGCCGGGCCGCGGAGTTCCACGGGCGCGCGGACCAGGTCGGCCTCATGGGCGCCTCGAGCGGCGCCCACATGGCCATGCTGCTGGCCATGAAGCCGCGCGATCCGAAGTACGCGGCCCTGCCCCTGCCCGCGGGCACACCGCCCGTCGACGGGAGCGTGCGCTGCGCGGTGCTCTGCTGGCCGGTCATCGACCCGCTCTCACGCTACCGCTACGCCAAGGCCCTGAAGGCGGGCGGCCCTCCGTATCCGGACGTGGTGGATCGCGTGCTGCCGGGACACGACGCGTACTGGGTGACCGAGGAGGCGATGGCCGAGGGCAACCCGACGCTCGCGCTCGAGCGCGGAGAACCGGTCGAGACCCCGCCGGTGGTCTATATCCAGGGCTCGGCCGACAAGGCCCACCCGCGGCCGGACCTGGACCGCTTCGTGGCGCAGTACCGGAAGATCGGCGGCCAGGTGGACCTCGAGCTGCTCGAGGGCGAGACCGAGGGGTTCATCAGCAAGAAGCCCGCGGCGGCGGAGCGGACGATCTCGCGCATCATCGAGTTCGTCCACAAGCAGCTCGGCTAGCGGATCTCCAGCTCCTTGCGGACCTTCGGGAGCACCTCGCGGGCGATGCGCGCGGTGTAGTCACGCTCGGGGTCCCTGGGCCACTTCGGATCCGGGATCGGGTGGAGCACGACGTGGTCGAAGACGGCGGGCGCGGCGCGTAGCGCGCCCAGGAGCCGCTCGGCCACTTCCCCGGT
>Ga0134122_10004140_pt1 | contig 10758 bp, 13 predicted proteins | sample KB302_FD_96461 | JGI IMG/M metagenome (GOLD analysis project Ga0134122, IMG submission 96461) | Terrestrial soil microbial communities without Nitrogen fertilizer from Kellogg Biological Station, Michigan, USA - KB3-0-2 | ecosystem: Environmental > Terrestrial > Soil > Unclassified ... | reverse complement strand
TGCGCATTTCGGCCATCGTGATCACCGAGATCGCTTCATCGTGATCGCTCAGAGCGGCCATCGAGATCGGAGCGAAGCGACGTTGGGCGCGATGATGGCTACTCCTTTGACACTTCCTCCTTCCGGCGAGACGGGCCCTTTAGCACCAGCCGGTGGGCGTTGTGGAGGATCCGGTCGCAGACCGCATCGGCGATGGTGGGGTCGCCCAGGTGGTCGTGCCACTTCGCCGGCGGGAACTGGCTGGTCATGATGGTGGAGCGGGTGCCGTAGCGGTCCTCGAGGATCTCGAGGAGGTCACGGCGCTCCTGCTCCCTGGTGGGGGCCAGGCCCCAGTCGTCGATGACGAGGACATCGAGCTTGGCGAGGCGCGCGAGCAAGCCGGAGTAGGAGCCATCGGCGTGGGCGAGGGTGAGCTCGTCGAAGAGGCGGGGCGCCCGTCGGTAGAGAGCGCGGTAGCCCCTGCGGCAGGCCGCGTGCGCCAGCGCGCAGGCGACGTACGTCTTGCCGGTCCCGGTCATGCCGGTGATGACGACGCTCTGGTGCTCCTGCACCCAGCGGCAGGTGGCGAGCTGGCGGATGACGGACTTGTCCAGCTCGCGCTTGGCGGAGAAGTCGATGTCCTCGACGCAGGCGCTCGACAGGCGCAGCTTGGCCTCGCGCAGGCGCCGGGCCATGCGGGCGTTCTCCCGGTGGAGCCACTCGGCGTCCACCAGCAGGCCGAGCCGCTCGTCGAAGGACAGCTTCGACACCTCGGGGTTCTTCTGCTGCTCGGCCCACGCCGCCGCGAGGGCGGTCATCTTCAGGGCTTGCAGCTTCTCCATCGTCGGTTCGTTCAGCACGTTGCTTCTCCAGTTGAGGGCCTCGAGGGGACGTCGCGCGCCGGAGCGCGAAGCGCGGAGGCGCGCCCCCCCTGCGCCGGAGGCCACCGGTCGGCGCCGGGGGAAGCCGTCGTCAGTGGTAGTAGTCGCCGCCGCGGACGTTCTCGTGCGAGACGGGCGGCGCGACCGGCTCGTCGGCCGCCGGTAGCGGCAGCCGGTCCAGGCCGTTCTTCAGGATGGAGTCGACGTGGCGGTAGGAGCGGGCGCGCACCGCCACTGCCCGCGCCGCGGCAGCTTCCAGGCGCTCGTTGCCGTACCGCTTGGCGAGCCGGAGGATGCCCAGGCACGAGCGGTACCCCATCTCCGGGTGTGGCCGCTCGACCAGGATGGCCTCCACCAGTTCCCTCGTCTTGGGGCCGATGCTCTCCGCCCAGTGGGCAATCCGCGTCGGCGTCCACTCGATGTGGGCCCGGTGCGCCTTCGGCATGTGCTCGGGCTTGGTGGTGTGCCGGCCGCGCGCCGAGTTGCGCAGGTGCGAGGCGACGCGCTCCCCGCGGCGGAACAGCTCGACGGTGACCGCGCTGAAGCGCGCCTCCAGCTCCTCGTGGAGTTGCACCATCTCGTGCGGCACCGAGTAGTAGTGGTGGTCCACCTCCACGTGGTAGTCGATGTTGACTCGCACCGTCTTCCACTCGCCGTAGACGAAGGCCTCGCGCGGCAGCGGGCGCAGCGCGGGCTTGTCCAGCTTCTCGAACAGCTCCCGGCGGCTGGCGCCGTACACCCGCATCCGCCGGGCGTTGAGCTCCTCGAGCAACTCGGCCAGCCGCTCATTCAGCTCTGCCAGCGAGAAGAAGGTCTGGTTGCGCAGCCGCGCCAGCAGCCAGCGCTGCGCCACCTGCACGCCCACTTCCACCTTCGCCTTGTCCCTCGGCTTGCCCGGCCGGGCCGGCAACACCGCCGTGCCGTAGTGCTGCGCCATCTCCTCGTACGTCCGCTGCACCCCGGGCTCGTACCGGCACGGCCCGGTGACACCACTCTTGAGCTGATCCGGCACCACCGCCCCGGGCACGCCCTCCATGTACTGGAACGTCCGCTGGTGGCTGGCGATCCAGTCCGGCCCGCTCTGCGTCGCGCTCGCCTCCGCGTAGGTGTAGCTCGATGCCCCCAGCACGGCCACGAACAGCTCCACCTCGGAGCTCTCCCCCGTGCGCGGGTCCACCAGGTGGGGCTTCTTCCCTGAGTAGTCGACGAACAGCTTCTCTCCACCGCGGTGCACCTGGCGCATCGACAGCCGGTGCCTGGCGCACCATTCCCGGTAGTGCTCGCAGAACTGCGTGTACCGGTATCCGTCCGGGTGCTGCTCCAAGTACTCGAGGTGGAGCAGCTCCAGCGTGACGCCCGTCTTCTTCCTCTCGTTGTGGATGTACACCGGATCCGGCAGCGGGCGCTGGGCGCCCGGCGCGGCACGCGGCCCGTACAGGCGCTGCTCCAGCTCCTCTTCGGACAGCTCCTTTACCGCCTCCCAGCTCAGCCCCAGCTCGGCCACCCTCACCATCACGCTCCCCACCGCGCCGGCGCTGATCGCCAGGCTCCGCGCTACCTCCCGGTGGCTCTTCTTCAGCACCCACTTCTGCCGCAGCACTTCCTTGACGCTCCGCATGGACAGTCTCTCGTGGCCATCAACGCTCCTTGATCGGGAGGCCGACGGCGCTACCTGCCCAGCGTCACTTCGCCCTGGCCGCCCCTCCCCGCGAAGCGGGGTACCAGGCGGGTCTGATCACGACGGCCGATCCAGGTGATCACGATGCCGATCTGGGTGATCACGACGACCGATCCAGGTGATCACGATGGTCCGATCTTGGTGATCACGATGCGCCGATCCAGGTGATCACGATGGGCCGGCGCACGCACGTGCAGCTTCTCAGCGATGTGCGTCTCGATGGGGTAGAGCCGCAGCCTGGGTGGCGCGATGCCGGCAAAGGCGAGCACGTCCTCGGCCACCATACGCTCGGGCTCACCGAGCATTGGATCGCCGAACGCCACATCGACCCCGAAGGGCTGACCGTAGAGCCTGCCGGCCAGCTTGCACTCGGCGCGGAAGCGGAGCCCGTCGTTCTGGAGCTCGGGGTGGTCGTCGTCGGACCCGACCTCGAACGTCATGAAGTCGGCGAGGTCGCGGCGCCCCGCCTCTTGCAGCTTCGAAAGCACCTCACCAGGAGGACCCACCAGCCGGAGGTCGACGTCCCTGGTGGTGCGGGCCCGTTCGAGGCGCAGCTCGAGGACGAGCCCACCCTTGAGGGTTGCCGCATCCCCGAACACCGCGACGACGCGAGCGAGGAAGCGCTCGAAGACGAGGAGCTGCCGCTTGCGCGCGAAGCCGGCGCCGCTCCCGGCCGAAGCCCGAAGGCGCTGCTCCAGCGCCTGCTTGAAGGCGGCGGGCGAAGCGTAGGTCCGCCGCGTCATGCCACCAGGCCCCCGAAGGGCTCGAGTGCGGTCTCGACGTCGCCCAGCTCATGCCTGGTGACGAGCCCACGGCGAAGGGCCTGCCGAGCCGCCTGCTGCAAGAGCTCTGGAGAGACCCCGGCATTCGCGCAGTCGCTCAGCGAGCGCCGCGGGTTGGTGATGGGCACCGAGCCAATCCAGGAGCGATCTGCGGGCGGCACGTCGGCGTGATGAAGCACGACCTCGGGGGGCATCCGGAACCGGCGCCGCCGCCATGCCGCGGGCAGCGTGAGGTGCACGCGGGCCGGGAGGACGTCCGAGAGCCCATGCAGCATGAGGGCGCTCTGGTGTGAGACCACGCCCGCCAGATCGGACCAGAGCCACGCGGCCACCAACCCCTCGTGCTCCTGGGCAGGGAAATGGACGAGCCGGTAGATGCCCCGGCGTACCCGGATCGCCTTGCCGGTCCGCACGTAGTGGACGAGGAGCTGAGGCGAGTAGCCGGCTTCCGCCGCCTGCTTGGTCGTGAAGAGCCCCTCCTGGACGACCGCCGCCTTGAATAGGTGGTTCCAGTCCGGTCGGCCTGCTGATGCTCCGGCCATGCACAAAAGGTAAGCCACATTTTACTTTTGTGCAAGCCGGGCTCCTGCGCGTAATGGCCGCGATCCAGGAAGGCCGTTCGCCCATCTTGCTCACGGAGCGGAAGGACCATCTCGAGTACTTTGCCGAACGCCTGCGCCCGATCGTCCGGCACCTCGTGGTCCTCCAGGGAGGCATGACTGCGAAGGAGCGGCGCAGCTCGACCGACCAGCTCGCGTCGATTCCGAGTGCTGCCGAACGGGTCGTCATCGCGATCGGCCGATACATCGGCGAGGGCTTCGACGACGCTCGGCTTGACACGTTGTTCCTGGCGATGCCTGTTTCCTGGAAGGGCACGCTCATCCAGTACAGCGGCAGACTTCACCGGCGCCATCCCGGGAAGGCCGAGGTCCGGATCTACGATTACGTGGACCGCGAGGTGCCAATGCTCCTGCGGATGTTCGAGAAGCGGCTCCCCACGCACCGCGCCATTGGTTACGCGCGCGGTGAGGCGCCGCTCGGATTCGCGGAGGCGCCGGAGGAGCGCACCATCGAGTACGACGAGGAGGCGCTTCGCCACTTCGAGGAGGATGTCTGAATGTCGAAGACCAGAGCGGCGCCACTGAAACAATTGTGGTCGCCATGTTGGTTCCTCCGATAGATCAGTCGAGTGACGCGTCGATGGATGGACACCAACTGGCAAGGCGTTTCGGGTCTCCGTTGCCACTGGGAGCCCATCGCGAAGTCGAACGCGATCTCGTAGACGCTGGAGGCGATCAGGCCTTCATGGCAATTGATCCGGTGGACCCAGCGCACCAGGCCCGGTACTCCCGGCCGATGACGCGGTCTCCTTATTGACGGGTCGGCATCGCCACAGAATGCTCGACCGCATGGCTGAGAAGGACATCGCGACACCCGATCACACGGCGGTGCGGGTCGCTCTCTGGAGAGCCCTGCACGTCCAGGCCGACCCGCCGCCGCACGTGCTCGAGGACGAGGTCGGCCTGCGGCTGGTGGCCCCCGACGAGGGCTGGCAGCGCCGTCCGGACATGGATCTGACCTTCATGCGTCGCGCTCGGGCCTCCATCGTGGCCCGCGCCCGCTCCATCGAGGATCTCGTCACGGAGCAGGCCGGACGTGGCCTCCGGCAGTACGTCATCCTCGGCGCCGGCCTGGACTCCTTCGCCCAGCGCAAACCGGAGGTCGCCTCCCGGCTTCAGGTGTTCGAGGTCGACCCGCCCGGGACCCAGGCCTGGAAGCGACGGCGCCTGGTCGAGCTTGGTTTCGGCATCCCCGACTGGCTGCGCTTCGTCCCGGTGGACTTCGAGGCAGGCGACTCCTGGTGGCAACGGCTCGCCGACGCCGGCTTCGACCCACGCCAGCCGGCGGTCGTGTCCTCCACGGGTGTCAGCATGTACCTCACCAGGGACGCGATCGCCGCCACGCTCCGTCAGGTCGCGGCGCTCGCCCCGGGGTCCACGCTCGCCATGACGTACATGCTGCCGCTGGAGCGTTCGGACCCGGAGGATCGCCCCATGCTCGAGATGGCGATGAAGGGTGCCCGGGCCGCCGGGACGCCATTCATCAGCTTCTTCACGCCGCCGGAGATCACCGCGCTGGCCCGCGAAGCCGGCTTCAAAGAGGCCCGGACCGTGGCGGGCGCCGCGCTCACCGAGCGCTACTTCGCCGGCCGCCCGGATGGTCTCCGCCCGGGTTCCGAGGAGCTGTTGGTCGCGAGCACGTAGTCTAGAGTTCGCGCCGATGCCCGTCTCCGTCTGCCCCATCGCCGAGGTCGCCGCCTCTGCCGACCGCGTCTGGTCGTTCCTCGCGGAGCCGAAGCAACTCGACCTGTGGTGGGATGCGAAGGTGACGTCGGCGGATCCGCCCGGGCCGCTCGCCGCCGGCCAGCGCATCGAGGCGGTGGCGCGGGGCTTCGGGCGCGACTTCCACGTCTGGTTCCAGGTCGTGGAGGTCGATCCCGCCCATCACCGCCTCCGGATCGACGCGCATCTGCCGTTCGGCCTGGTGGATCACGCCACGCTCACCGCCGCGCCGCTCGGCCCTACCAAGGCCCGGCTCAGCTTTGGTTGAGACTTCGTCTTCCCTCCCGGGTGGAGGGGCAGGCTCCTCGAGCTCCTCATGGGATGGACGATCGAGCGCCAGGTGGCCGACAGTCTCCACCGCCTGAAGCGCGCCGCGGAATCATGACCGTCGAATCCAGGCTCCCCTTCGACATCGACGAGGCGCTGGCCGCCGTTCGGCAGGCCGTGCGCGACCTCCCGAAGGCCGCGATGTTCGAGTTGGCCGAGCGCGGGTTCCGCTCCGTGTTTCACCAGCTCGTCGCCTGCATCCTCTCCATCCGCACCTACGACGAGGTGAGCCTCCCCACCTCGCTGCGCCTCTTCGAGCACGCCCCCACGGCCGAGGCCATCGCCGCGATGACGCCCGGCGAGATCGACCAACTCATCCAGGCCGTCACCTTCCACGGCAACAAGGCCCGGCAGATCCAGTTCATCGCGCAGCAGGCCGCCGAGAAGTACGGCGGCGATCTCCCTGCCGACGTCGAGGTGCTCACCTCATTCCCCGGCGTTGGCCCGAAGTGCGCGCACCTCGCGCTCGGCATCGCCGCCGGGCAACACCGGATCAGCGTCGACATCCACGTCCACCGGGTGACCAACCGCTGGGGGTACGTCCAGACGCGCACCCCCGAGTTGACCATGACCGCTCTCGAGGAGAAGTTGCCGAAGAAGTGGTGGATCGAGATCAACAGCCTGCTCGTCCCCTTCGGAAAGCACGTCTGCACCGGTACGCTGCCGCGCTGCTCCACCTGCCCGGTCCTGAGGATGTGCCGCCAGGTCGATGTCGCTCAGCACCGGTAGGCCGGTCAGAGCGGTCCCATCGTCTGGAAGAACCGGCGCTCCAGCACCCGCGGTTCGCCCAGGCTGGCCGCGAACAGGATGGCGCTCACCGACCGCTCGAACTGGGCGCCGCCCTCGTTGTCCACCGCCACCTGCTTCTCCTCCTTCGGCGTGGACACCTTCACGATCCGCCGCAGCCCGGGGTGGTCCGCGAACTGCTCCTCGTCCAGCCCGAAGAACCGCTGGTCCTCCAGGATCTCCAAAAGCCGGACCAGCACGTTCACGTCCAGCTTCCCCTCCTGGAGCTCCGGATCCGCCTCGCGCGACGCGGTCCGCTTCAGCACCACCTTCCCCTCCCCGCGCAGGAACAGCTCCTCCACCCCCGCCCCCGTCTTCGACGAATACACCCCGTACTTCACCTCCACCTTCGGGAGGTCCTCCTCCGCCAACCCCAGCGGCAGGGGGAATTCACGCTCGCTCATCTCGCCGCCCTCCTCACTTGATCTCGAACCGCTCCGGGACGATGTACGTGGTCCCCGCGACCAGCGTGAACTTGCCCTTCGTCGCCTTGTTGCCTTCCTTGAACGCGCCGCCGCCCACGTACCGGTTCCGGTTGTAGAGCTCGCGCGAGTAGTCCGCGAGCGTCCCGCCCGCCGCCTTCCCGTACGCGTCGTACAGCTCCTGCAGGGTCTTGAACTCCGCCGGCTTCGCCGCGTCCAGCGCCTTCGTCCCGTGCTTCAGCTTCTTCGTGTACGTGTACCCGATGTGACAGTTGAACTTCTTCAACGACGCCTTGAGCTTGTCGATGTCGGGGCACCCCTCGTCCTTCCAGTTCTCGAGGAAGTTGAAGATGGTGTCGCCCTTGCGCTTGCTGCTCTTGAACGCCGTCCAGAAGCCCTTCTTGAAATCAACGCCCTGGACCTTGAGCATGTCCCACAGCGCGCACTGGATGCTCCCCTCGCAGTGCGGGCCCAGGGTGATGTTGTCCGAGTCCAGCTTCATCGTCAGGTTGGAGTCGTAGCCGTCTCGATACGTCGGGTCGTCGCTGATCGCGCACGACAGGAACGTGGCGTGTCCCTCGTTCCACGCGGACTCGTAGTGCTCCTCGGTGTTGGGCCCGTGCTGCCCGGCCGCGTCGTCGTCGAAGCTGTAGCCGGGGTGGTTCAGCCCGCCCAGCATCTCCTCGCCGATGAAGTGGCCGTACTCGTGCAGCAGCACGTCGCAGTCCTTGATGTCGCCCGGCAGGATGTAGAGCTGCTTCCCGCTCTCGTAGGAGATGGTGCGGACCGGGTAGTTGACCGGGCACGCGCCCAGCGTGTGCTCCGCCTTCTCCCGGATGAAGTTGTGACCCCGCCAGATGGTCTTGTACATGTCGCACAGGCCGGCGAAGTCCGCGTCCACGTCCGCGGTGGGCTGGATCTCCACGTCGCCGAGGTCCACCTCGTCCGTCTTGGCGTCCTTGATCTTCTTCTCGTCCAGCGGGACCAGCCGCCAGATCACCTTGCCCTTCTTCAGCTCGTAGTCGTCCTTGGCGACCAGGTTCTCGTTGCCCTTGATCTGGGTGATGCCGTCCTTGTTGTCGAGGATGACCTTGACGCTCAGCTTCTTGCAGGGCGGCACGTCCTTGAACAGGAACTCCCCCTTCTCGGTGAGCGCGGTGGCGGACCCGAAGATCTTCAGCTTGTCCGCGCCCCACTCCTGGACGTGCAGCTCGATCTTGGCGCTGGGGAGGTACTCCTTGAGCTTCTCCGTGTTCTTCGACGTGTTGTAATTCCACTTCCGCTTGTAGAAGAGCTTCCCCTTCACCAGGTACTTGACCGGCGGCGACAGGGTGTTCGCCTGCTCGGTGCCGTCCGCGGTGCGCGCCGCGTACGCGTCGAGCGTCAGCGTGTCGCTCACGACGTGGCCCCCTTGTCGTGCTTGTTGACCAGCTCGTCCGCCGTCTTCTGGCCCAGCGCCGGATCCTCCTTCACCCCGTTCCGGTCCTTGAACGCGGCGAGCGCCTTCTTCGTCCCGTCGTCCATCGCCCCGGAGGAGGCCGCCGCGTAGCCCAGGTTGTGCAGCCGCCGCTGCGCGCCGGTGATGAACGCCTTGGCGCTGGCCGCGTCCGTCTGCGGGCCGACGGGGTGGAGCGTCCCCAGGCTGACGGTCCAGACGATCTTCTTCAGCACCTCGTGCTTCGCCTTCGGGTCCTCCTTCTCCTCCTTGAGCTTGAAGGTCTCCTTCGGGATCTCCAGCCCGTCATCCGCCGGCTTCTCCGGCTTGGGGGGCTCCGGCAGCGCCACCTCGATGGTCGCGCCCGTCGCGTCCGCCGGGATGGGCAGCTTCACCAGCCCGTCGCCGTCCGCGGAGACGTCCTTGGTGAACCCCTTGGTCGCGTGGGCCACGGTGACGGCGCACTTGGCGTTGGCCAGCTTCTCGCCCACCACCCCGCGCAGGTGCACGCGCAGCTCCGCCTTGGGCACCTTGATCTGGAACTTGGTGCTGGCGCCGCTGCTGGCGCCCTCCTCCTTCTCCTTCTTGTCGGGGATCTTCACCACGTCCCCCACCGCGAGCAGGTTGGGGCTGGGGCGCTTCTTCTTCAGATCGCCGTTGGCGTCCTGGAGCGGCTGGATCGACGGCAGCTTGTTCTGCGCCGCCAGCGACGACAGGCAATCTCCGTCCTTGCAGGTGTGGTCTTTGGGCATGGCCTACGGGGCGGCGACCGCGCTCTTGAGGTGGGGGTCGGGGATGAGGTTGGACAGATGCTTCTCCGGGCCGATGTCGAGGTCGAGGCGGTACCGGCTCCCCACCTTGAACGCGTCCAGCTTGGCGCGGTCGGCGAGGACGACCAGGTCGCCGTCCCCGACGTCCGCGTAGTCCGTCACCTGCTTCGGCGCGTCGGAGAGGACCAGGTTGTCGCCCATGCACGGCTTGCACATCGCGCCGGGGGGGCAGGGTGGGCAGCGGTAGATGTACGTCACGTACCCGGTGACGGTGGCCGCCCCGCTCGACGGGTGTTGCGCCAGCAGGGCCGCCACGGACCCGGAGGCAGCGGCCGGAGGGGCGGGAGCCGCCGGCGCCGGCGCGGACGTGGTGGGCACGCTCGCGGCCGGCGTGCAGGCCGAGCACAGCGACAGGAACGCGAAACAGGCCACCGCGCGCGTCATGGATCCCCCGGCAAGTCGGCAGGGGTGCAAGCTAGCACGAACGGTGGCCACGGCTCAGTTGCAGGTGTTGTTGAGCGGCTGGAAGTTCCGGTCGTAGCAGTACGCGCACGTCGCCCCGATACCGCCGCCGATCACCTGCGACCCCGCCACGTGCCCGACCCCGGACTGGAGCTGGATCCCGTGGGTGGTCCCCGCCAGCACCGAGTCGGTCACGGTGACCTCCCCCGCCGTGTTGGCGAACACCGCCGAGCTGGTGTCGGAGGCGCCGCCGGCCTGCAGGGTGCAGTCGCTGAGCACGCCGTTCCCCGAGAACGCGTAGGCGAACATCCCTCCGTTGCTGGTGGTGACCGCCGTCACATGTGTCATGTGGAAGCCGTGCACCGTCGCGTAGGTGGCGACCGCGGTCTGGAACGTCCCCGACCCGCTGTTCGCCACCGTCAGGAAGCGCAGCTCGGCGTTGGCGGCGAGGATGGTGGTCTGCGCCGTGGTCTTGATGACCGTGGTGAGCTCCCCGGAGCCCTCGATGTCCACGCCGTCCTTCATGAACAGCGCGCCCGACCCGTTCCCGGTCAGGTCGTAGATCCCCGGCTCCAGCTCGAGCAGGTACGGGCTGTTGGAGGATGCGTCGGTGATCTGGCCCAGCGCCGCCATCAGCGCCGCGCCGTTCTGCGCCTCCGTGCCGGCCGGGCTCACCAGCACCGTCCGCACGTACCCGGCGCCGGCGGGACCTCGAGGCCCCGGTTCACCCTGAGGGCCCGGCGGCCCCACACAACCCAGCACCAGCACCGCGACCACGCCTCCAGCCAAACGAACAGCGCGCATCCGTGACCTCCTCCGAGAGAGAGACGGAGGAAGGCTACCCGGTCTTCTCCGTGACTCCCGGCGCCGGGGGGCCTCCGGAGGCGCGGGAGC
>Ga0134122_10004139_pt1 | contig 10758 bp, 16 predicted proteins | sample KB302_FD_96461 | JGI IMG/M metagenome (GOLD analysis project Ga0134122, IMG submission 96461) | Terrestrial soil microbial communities without Nitrogen fertilizer from Kellogg Biological Station, Michigan, USA - KB3-0-2 | ecosystem: Environmental > Terrestrial > Soil > Unclassified ... | reverse complement strand
TGTTGAAGGAATGAAGTGGCTCCAGCAGCAGCTCGCCCAGAGCCAGACGGAGACAGAGAATCAGACCGCTAAGCTGGACAATGAAATCTCTCTTCACCATGATCGGGTAGCCGCATACGTTCACGACATCCAGGTGTTAAGTACCGAGCGCGACGCCCTGCAACGCAGGCTGGACGATAGCCAAGGTCAACGCACTCTCACGATCCAGAGAGTTGAGGACCTGAGTCAGCGGTGCGATGCTTTGGAGACCGAGAAGGCTAAGCTGCAACGCAGGCTGAACGAGGCGGTTGGGGTGCTAGAAGCAGTTAGTGCTCATTTGTGTGTTGATGGAGAATCTAGTAAAAGCGAGCGACGACTACAGTCTGAAGTGTTGGAGAACGTAACCGGTTTCCTCGCGATGCAGCAGAGCGGAAAGGTGATCGCAAAATGAAACGTAAATCCGGCAAGAAGCCCTATAGCCAGCTTGAGCGAGAAAATGAAGAGTTGCGCGAGGGGTTTGAGTTGATTATGGAAATTCTAGAGGATCTTGGATTCCTTGAGCCGCCAGAGATGCACTATGATGATGAAACAGAAGATCTAGACGATCCACCCAGCAACGTCAAAATCCTAAACCCAGAACCTGCCGGAATTGTGGAACCGAAGGAGTGAAGGAATGTGCGAACACGAAAAGGCTTGGCGGGTTGTTTGCACTGCTCTGTTTGATGTTGGATGGTCTGGAAAAGTTAAGAAGGGAGAAAGTGGATTAGAAAGTGCTGTGCGTTTTATCAAGAAACTGGCTGCTATCTCCGCCAAAGCAGACTCACCGCCAGAAGGCCAAAAATGACCACGCCCGCGATTAGCCGGATGTCTGAGTCAGTGATGTCAACTCCATCCGGCAGATTTCCGCTTCCTTCGCCGCTCGCAACATAAACCGGATCGTTGACGAGCTCCGTCATGTACCCAATGACCCGGCTGATGTAGTCGCGCGTCTCATTCGGCACGGACGCCATGACCGTATCAGTCGCCGGCCAGTTCGCCTGTGGAGCAAAGTTCGTGCTGCCCCAGATCATCTTGTTGACGTTCCCAACCCCCCAATTATAAGCCGCGAGCGCCAAATCCAGACGACCCGGAAACCAGTTCGTCACCTGCCTAATGTATCGTGTCCCACCGTCTATGTTCTCATAGACATCATACGGATTAACGCCCAACTCTGCCGCCGTCCCTGGCATCAACTGAAAGACTCCGATTGCACCGGCTGGAGAGATGGCCGATTGATTAAACCGACTCTCCTGCTTCGCCTGTGCGAGCGACTGCAGCGGATTGGCGCCATTCCTGCGTGCCGCTTCGATAATCTCGTACTTGATTTCGTCAACGGTCATCTACGTGATTCCGTACAGGCTAAAGCTGGAGTTTGCGACGAAGTTTCCCGCATCCGGCACAATCACAACCTGTGTGATAGCCGAGCCGCTAGTCCGCCAAGCCCCGGCATTAAAGTCCATGTTTTGGTTTCCCTGCGCCGTTCCGTCCGAGCGCCAGCTTTGCGCCGTGAAGAGTTTGTCTTCTGTCGTCGTTGCATAGTAGGGAATGGTAATCGTCCCCCCGCCCATAGCATCAGCAGGCGCCCCTGTTCCGGGGATAGCCCCGCAGCGCATCTTGGTTTGGGCAACCGATGCTGCACCCGCTACAGTCGTATGGTTCGTCAGAAGATCCTGATAATCGTAGTTCCCCGCCGTGTCGGCGTTGAACTGCATTTTGATGGCCTGCGCCCCGGCCTGATCTGACCTGCCAACCCAAAAAATCTGCAGGTGCCGGAAAGTCCCTGGAATGGCGCTAAAGGTGATGTTTGCCGCCCCTCCGCCTCCAACGATTGTTTCAGAAATCAACGACATATCGTCACCTCCGCCTCCACCTCCGCCTCCAGATACGTTGAGCCGCCCTGAAGCTGTCCCACGATTCGAAGCGAGTCCTCTGTTGCTGGCAGTTCCTCGATTTGTCGCAGTTCCACGTGCCGCCATCTCATTGCCTAGCCATTCGCTTGATATCTTTCACGTCGATTTTCATTTCATCGACCTTCAGCGTCAGTGCCGTCACGTCGCGGCCGATCAGCTGAATCTGCAGGCTGTTTACTTCCCGCGTCACGAAGTCTTTCCGCATCTCTTCCATCGCTAACTTCAATTCATCTCTAGTCGCCAGCTTGGAATATGCCATTGCCATGGCAACAAGCAATGTGCCAATTGTTATATAGTTGCCTAGGGTAATCTTCGGATCGAAGGCCATAAATTCATTAGTGCGTCGTTCCACGAGGTTTTCACCTCCCTTCACTCTCGCCCCCTACGCCCCCGATTTTGTTGTGATTCGTTCTCCCGAAGTAAAACCCGATTACGAGAAAAAATGAATTCGACAGCAGCAGGACAGCCGCCTCAGCCTTGTCGCCGCGGAGAACCATTGCCGACGAAACATACAGCGTCGATCCAGTGACGCCAAGGGCAATCACGGCCTGCGTGACCTCCCAAATCAGGTTGATCCTTCGCTGCCCCTGGCTCTTCAGCCCCTGCTGAACCTGGGAATGCTCTTCGCTCATACCGCACGAGAATAGCCGAGTCCTTTCATAGCCGCTGCTTTCAGTCTCCGAGTCCAATCATTTCTGCACCGCTCGCAGATGTCAGCCCTGCACGAAGTGCAATACTCAACTGGCTTGGCATTGGAATCCCCGTCCAGCTTGCGGCAAACCTCACAGACGCCAATTTTACGCGATTGCGCTGTATTCTGGAACACTTCCTTATCTCGCCTTGGCCTGATGATACTGAACGAACGTCTGCGAGCTCACTTCAATGCCTAAGTCATTGATGTGTGGCGCCTCCAGGTTCGTATCGCACCACACCTCGACTCCATTTTGCGCGCAAAGGTCGCAGAAATGCAAATCCTCACCGACTTCCGAGAATTTGAACCATGGCGGCGGCCCAAGCTTCTTGAAGACTTCAGTTTTGACGAGCACAGCGCCGAAGCCGATTGCATCGACCTTTTGCAGACCATTCCCGATCAAATCCGGCCGATCATGTACCATCAGATTCCCGTTCTGCTGATCCGTCTGCCACCTGAAGATGCACGGCCCGAAAGGTTCGATCCTGCGGAAGCACAAGGCTCCCACGACGTCCTTGTTGGCCGCAATGAGCCGATAGAATAGATCTGGCGGAAACGTATGGTCATCGTCAAGAAAGAGCACGTAATCAATTCCGTGCTTGATGGCAAGGTCAGCAATGTGATTCCGCGCCTGATCCACAATGCACCGCGGCGACTCGATCATATTCCAGCACGGCGGCTTCTGGAGGTAGATCAGCGACTTCGAAAACAGCCAGTTCGGGTGACTTCCACGCATGGGAAGCCCGATCGCATACTTCACGGGCACGTCAAAGCAAGCCTCGCGTGATCCTGCTCCCCACTTGCGCTCAAAGGCAATGTCAGCCGTCTTCCATTGCTTCTCGTAACCCTCCTTGCCGACGACTTCCATGAAGGTCTTCGACCCCGCGTGCCAGACGAAAACGTCTCGTGCGATGACGAGCTTGAACCCAGCCTCGCGAATCCTCATGGAGTAATCTAAGTCATCCGCTCCGCCAAGCTTCAGCCTTTCTCTAATCTCATCTGATTCGTCCGGAACATATTTCCAGAATTCTTCCTCTAGTGGCCCGAGTTGATCGACAACAATTTCCTTCCGGACAGCGAAGAAAAATCCGATCAGCGTCTTCGTTTCCTCTTCCGCGATGTGCGGCACATTGCAGGCGATGTTCTGGCGGCCGATCACATAGTTCGAGGTAGGCCCCACTGCCCCAACCGTCGGATTATCGAAGTGCTTGCACAGCCGTTCCAACCAGCCAGGGGAGTCCAGAACGATGTCGTTGTTGGCGAAGATGATGACATCAGTTGAAGGCTCACACTCTTGAATCCATTTGATGCCTTCATTAATCCCTCTGATCCATCCAACGTTTTCATCGAAGCGCCGAGAGCAGATCGAAAAGCAGTCGGCAACATTCTTGAACTGCCGGAAATACTCATCCGTTCCGTCAGAACTGCCACTGTCAATCGCGTAGAGGCACCACGCAATCGGATCTTGCGGCGTGTATCTTTTCAGTGAGGCGACAAACCTTTTCGTATGCGCCAACTGATTGTGGCAGACGGTGATGATCGAGACTTTCATGGACAGTTCAATCCCCCGGGAACCTTCACCCCATTGAACGTCACACAATCGTTTTGGTTCACCGTCAAAGGAAGCAATTTGCTTGTGTTGCCGTTTCGTCGCGTCAACCGCAGCTGCCTGTCGACCGGCGCCCCCAGGCTGATAACCTGACCGCTGGGCGGCGGATTCGCTGTGATTGTGACAAATACTTCCTGGGAGAAATCGCTTTCTAGTCCAAGCGTGTCGAATGCTTTCATCGCAAAGTAATAAGTTGATCCGACATTCAATCCAGTGATCAGCAAATCGGTTTGCTTCCCGATTGCTATCTCCGTTCCGTAGTTGTGCGAAGTGAGGCCATAAAACGCTTTGTATCCTGCCAGGTCTAACTCTGTGTTAGCCGCCCACATCAGTAGCACGTTAGCCGCCCTTAAGTCGCTTGCGCCGATTAGCAAAATTGATAATGCGAGAGACTTTAGGAACTGGTGGATGGTCTTCATGGTAGTTGTCACGAGCGCGGCCCTCGATCTTGAAACACTCGTTGCAAATTCTATAGCCAGCTTCCCATAAACTCTTCCATATCACGCTCTGGTTGCAACGCCGACAAAGCCGATTGATGTTATTCTTTGCCAAGCAAAGGCTGCAAACATCGCGCTGATCCATTCCCCATGCTGAGGCTGGAACATGACAAAAGTGTTTGTAGTGTTCGACGAGAAATCCGCAATCTTCAGAAGGCCATTCGGCGCGTGGTAGGTTCCAAGCCACATCAATTTCCGACCCCTAGAAGATTTATAAGACCGGTGCCTTGGCTTAGAGCCAATATCTGTGCATAACTTAGTCCAGCTCCACCATTGAACAATTGCGTTATCAATCCGGGAGATAGGACTACATTCCAAAGTCCATATTGGTCAAATAAGCCGCTTAAATCAGCAGAGTCAGCGTTGCCTCGTCTTCCTATGCGAAGTTCCGCTGTGCCATCGAAGATATTAGTTGAATGAGCTTTTGTCTCCGGAGTCCCGTTGTCAATAATGAAGGAGATGATATCGTTTACAGGATCATGAATTGCGACAATAAAATACCATGTAGCAAGGCTCGGAGCGAAGGCACTTGTGAGGACGTTTGCCGCCGTTCCGTCAGCGCTGACATAGAAGCGCCAGTTTCCACCTGCCCCAGCCGTGTCAATGGCCCAGGAACTTTGCCCGGTATTCCATTTAGCTATTGGAGTTGCGCTAACGTCAAGGTTTACAAAGTTGACCCAGAAGGCAATAGTCAGGGCGCCCGTGATCGATATTAAAGGACCATCAGCAAGGCTAAAATACTGACTAAGGCTTGCGGCAATCGAGGCGGCATTGCCAACCTTCCCCGGTACAAAAGTGATGCCTCCATTATTGGTGAAGTTTAAACCGTTGGGAGTGGAATCGTTGCCGTTTGCTTCAAATTGGCAGAACTGCACCAAATTGCTTGTGAGTGCCACGTCAAAGCCACCTCCCATCAGGACCAATATTGTTCGCAATGAGAGGCTGTAGAATGTTATTTTCCGCGTTGTTAGTATAAACTCGGTAGTCTTCGACCCACGGAGTTAGCTTGGCTCCGAACATCGCGGCGTACAGTTCGGCATATCCTCCGGGAGGTAGCGCCCCGACGAACTTCGTTGCAATGATCGCTTCCGGCCAGAGCCAATGCAGCACCTTCTGACGAAGGCTTAGACCCAACCCAGAGGTGCCCCAGCCAACTTCCTCGTATGATGCACTATAAGCCATTGATAAGGCGGTGCTGTGCTCACAGAACGTATGTAAAGTGCCAACTTTCGTCCGAATATCCTTCAGAATCTGATGATCTGAGAAGATGTTTACAAAGGAATCTAGATAGAAAGAATTGAACCCAAGATCCAGAGCCCAATCAAACCGCCGCATCAGGTCTTTCTTAATCTCTGCTCCACCTTCGTTTTCAATCCAATCGTCGGTATCCCAACTGTTGCTTGAGGTAATTGTGATGCTCGGACGAGCCTGCAGACCAATACCCAAATCTGCGTTCCTGAATCCGTTTACTAACGCTGGCAAATTTGGGATCGTGACCGAAGGAAACGAATTAAAATCTGGTCGATACTGCGTTCCACGGGGATGGATGCCCTGCGGTTGCCAGAGCACGATGCCCTGATATCCAGTGGCCGACATTGGGCCAACCAGTTTGTTTATATAGTCAGTCACTCCCGCGGGCTTATCGAATCGCCTGACCAGATTGGTCCCGCCATCGTTGTAGCCATAAGGATTGTCAGGTCGAATGTGTGATTGGTCTATGGAAGCGAAGAATACCAGCGGTTTCGCATTCGGCTCATAAGCAATCGTCGGCAGCGCAGCTCGTAGATCAGCCTTGTAACCGCCCAACAGTTGCTTGAAGTCGGTTGTGTGCGACATGAGGCGGTAGGCATAGCGAAAGGTGCCGCTGCTGTTGGGCAACACTTTTCTGAAAAATATGTTTACCAGTCCGTAGCTGGGAGTAACACCAGTTAATAGCCCCATCCACTTATCTTGCGGGCTTTCCCGAGACCAAGTGGCAATGTTTAGTGGAGTTCCGTTGACTGAAGCAGTAAGCAGGCTTGCTGCCGTAGGGACATCTGAGCAGGGATAGGAAAGACTCTCTCCTCTGTCTTGAGTATGATCTTGATTGAAGCCTAACCCGAAGCTGGCGCCGTTTGACCAGGGTTGGAATCCAGGCGTCCTGAAGGCTGGCTGCAATGGCGTGCTTCCCGAGTTGGTGACTACCGCCTCAATATGAATGTCGTTATCGACTACCGTATAGTTGTAGACAACCGTGGCATTGAAGACACCTGTATAGCTGTGTGTGACTTGCATTCCATTGGGAATGCTAACAGCAGCCTTGCTGGCAAGAGTTGGCGTGAACCCAGCGGGATCGTGTGGCCGGTAGAACCAACTCCCATCCAGAGCAATGGAGTTTCCGGAGCACAGGACGACTCCATCTAAGGAAAGCTTGGAGAATCCGTCCTCGTTAATTGTTGCAACGTATCCGGGTCCGGCGGGCAAAGGAAAGTCCATTTTTAGTTGCTCAGGCTGTATCCAGACACGAAGACATTGCAGGTCACTGTTGCATCGCAAGCGACTGAGAGAGCAACCGAGGCTGAGGAAAGATAGAGCGGGGCTCCGCCAGCGTTCGCGGAGAAGCCGCCATAGCCAACAGGAAGTAGACCAAACGTGCGGTTGTTTATTCCTCCGCTGATGATCACATTAGCAATCGCCGACGCGCTGCCGGTGACGAGAATCGACTGCATAGCGATTCTCTTCCCAGCCCCTTGGCTTGCAATCAGAGTCTGTGCCAGCACGCCTGGAGTGGCTACCTGCCCGTCCAAGTGAAGATCGTTGACCGCGCCCGGAAGCACAACCTGCTTCCCAAGGCTGTCGGTGATCATCGCCGTGTTGGCGGCGTTCGCTGCCGCGGCTGGATCGGTCGTTCGTGCCTGCCCGAGATTGATTGCAGACATTGTTCCAGACAGGACGCTCGAAACCGTCATCGTGCCATTCAGCACGGCTTGAATGGTCATCGAGCCTGCTGAAATGGTCCAGTTCCCGGACTGTGAGGCGATTACCGACCAATTCGAGTTGGAAACGTTCTGGTAGACCGTGACAGCATCATTCGTCGCATCAAGCCGCTGGAACCAGCCGACAGTTGGAACCCCAAACGAAGCCGATTGGACGTTCGAGGATCCCCACTGAACCACGTTCACATTCGGCGTGCCGCTGATCGACACAATACTCGTTGCCGTGCCACCCGCGGATGGCCCGACGTTGTAGACGAGCAAGGCACCGCCGGACATATGGCCGACTTCAGTCGTCAGCGACTGCGAGGTGTAATCGACCCCACCAATCATTACCAGTGGATCATTGGTTGCGTTCTGGCTTCCGCGACTGAAAATGGCGTGCAGGAAATCTTTCATGACTCCAGAAGCCTCACATGGTACTCAACCGTTGAATTCGACGCTGCCGCTTGAAGCTGCCCACGGATATGGCTTGCCGCTAAAGGCCCAACGGTCACGAACTGCCATTTCGCGTTGGCTGTGATCGCAATCGGGCTAGTATCGATTTGCGTGAACGTCGACGTCGTTCCGCCAACCACGAGAATAGTCAAAATCATGTCCGTACTCGCCAGAAGCCCGAGCAGGACTGTCAACCCCCAGCCGACCATGACGCGCGTGGTCTGATCCGAATTCGCAACGGGCGAGCCCATCCCGTAGGGCGTGATGATGTCATACTGGAATATCGTCGCTGCCGCTCCGGTCGTAATCGCCCGATTCCCGAACATCGGCTGCGTGGTCGGGATGCGCCACTGCGACGGTCCATCGTTCCGGCTATACCCTTGCTGATTGGCAAACGTGACCATCAGACTTCCTTGTACTGAAAATAGCCCGCGATTTGATAGGTGAACATCGTCTGCTGGTAGGTCGCGGCAATGCCGACGAAAACCACCGGCGTCCACGAGCATTGAATCATGATCGAAACCATGTCTTGCTCTTCAAGACAAATCCGTGTGCCTTCGCCAAGCCCCGGCCCGCCTACCTGCTGATCAGTGCGCGGGAACTCCGGCGCGAGATTGTCGTTGATCACGACAAAGTAGTTTGCCCCGTAGAGCGTCCCAGGGTAGCGTTCCTGCAGCGAAATCCGCGTGATCACGCCGATCATTCCTGGGGGAACCTGAAACGCGGTCGTGGCTGTGAAGCAAACCGCCGTCTGTTGAATCGACTTCGTGAAATTGAACGGAAACGTGTTGCAGGGCTTCGCTCCCGGCTGTTGCGCGTAGCTCTGAATACACTCGCACAGCTTGGCGAATTCATCGTCGAGCAGGTCCGGCAGCACGGCCCTGCACACGTCAGCCAGACGCATTGCTGTCAAATCGTATTGGTCGCTAGGAGGCAAGGTGATTTCCTATCAATGCCATGCAAACTTTCTGATTGAACGTAAAGTGGAGCAAGTTCGAAACTACATAAGTCACCGCCGGGGAAACGTCGACCCGGACGACTTGGCCTTTGCAGATGAAAATCGGCTCCGGAAACACGTACTGAAACACATTGTCGTCTATCAAGTTAGCCGGGGTGTTGCCGTTTAGGGCAATCGAATCCCCTTGTCCAAACACGCTCCCGCCGCCCCAAACTCCGTTGATGATCAGCCGATCGGCCAGTTTTCGCCCAGGCATTGCGATGTTGAAGCTCCAATAGGGCGTCCCTGCCGCACCGCCAAGAAGTCCCAACGTCCCCCATGGATCAAACGTGATGGAGCGCAGCTCGAAATTCTCGAGCATATGCTTTCCCATCGTCTGCGTAATCTGCTGGTTGAAGTTGACAGAAGTCTGCCCGCTGGCGTTGGCGTTGTCCTGAAAGCCCATGGTCATCGGGAAGCTATAGACGAACGGCTGAATACCTGGATTTGGGTCCGTGTCCGTTGTGTAGCCAAGCAGGGTGACGTAGTAGCTTTCTGTTGTTGACCCGGCAAACGTGTTCAGCTTGCAGATGATTTTCTGATTCTTTTTGATGAACCATTTCGAAGGCAGGATGAAGCCAGCACACTTCCGCGAAACGTCGGGCGGAAGCCAGTTCCGCACGTCGGTCTGGATGTTGAACCCCTGAAGCGGTTCGTCGAAAAGTGTGTCGCCAGTCTCGTAGTTCTGAAACTGGATGGTGTAGTCGTAGTAGAAATCTTCCGGCAGATCCGTCGCCTGGATCGCAATTCCATAAACCGCAATGTTGTGCGGGATCAGCAGCTGAACGCTGTTGTTCGTCCCCGCCGCGATGCTGGCGAACTTGAACGTCGGATAGTATGGGAATTCTCGAAATTGATCGATCAAATGTGGACTCCTTGAAAGATCAATGCGATTCGTTTGGTCGACGTGTTGTCATTCCGTGCTTGGCAGACAATGAAGTCGCCCTTTTCGATAATCAACTCGTTGTCCGTGATGAAGTGCGGCAGGGCGCCAGTGCCCATGATCGTCTCAACGCGCACGAAATCCGAAAACCAGTCCGTCTGCTCCGTGCCGAGAATGATGCTGTAGGAAGCCACAGAAATCATGAATGCCGACGCGATGGAGGTCAGCCGGAAGGTCCGTTCAACGCGCTTCGAATTGGTCTGAATGAAGTTCAGCGTCCCTTCCAGAAACATATTCAGCCCGTAGGCGTAGTTTCCGGCCGGGAAGGTTTCGATTGCGCCGTTGGCCTGCATTGCTCCGTCTCGTAAGCTAGACAATCTCTGCATGGCTCAGGAATCTCTTTCTCAGTTGACGTTGACGTTGATTCCTTCGAAGGTAAGATAAATAGTTCTGGCGTTGGCGGTTTCATTGGTCAGCTCCACCGCAATGATCGAGCCACGCGGGAAAATGACAGGCTCAGGCAGCGTGTGCACGAGGTTGCCTTGGCCGAAGATATTCAAGGCGAGCACTGGCGTCGGCATGAAGAACAGGTTAGACGTTCCCCATTTCACCGAAAATTGCCCGTTGCTGCCGCCGGTATCGAAGAACTGAACCTGAATGACCTTGAAATCGGCGTTCTGGTAAACCTGCACCTGATCCACATCGACGGCGCCAATCGTCGCGTCCAAAGTCATCTTCAGCGG
>Ga0134122_10004137_pt1 | contig 10761 bp, 7 predicted proteins | sample KB302_FD_96461 | JGI IMG/M metagenome (GOLD analysis project Ga0134122, IMG submission 96461) | Terrestrial soil microbial communities without Nitrogen fertilizer from Kellogg Biological Station, Michigan, USA - KB3-0-2 | ecosystem: Environmental > Terrestrial > Soil > Unclassified ... | reverse complement strand
TCGTCCCGACGCCCCGGGTAACCGCCAGAGGGTCATTAATGACCCCACCCCAAAGGCTATCTTTCTCTTGATTCCAGAGAGAGGAGATGGTTCCGGGTTCATCCGAACCAAGGGGAGGGTTTCCATCCATGTCAGTTCAATTGAGAAGCGCAGCTTGCCTGCTCGCGCTGGCAGTCAGTCCCGTTGCCCTCGCCCAGACGAGCGGGGCAAGCAGCACCGAATCCACCGCCGTGAAGCAAACGCTCAAGCAGGGCACCGTCGAGGCGGTGGCGGGAAACAAGGTCGTCCTGAGAGAGGCCGACGGCCCGCACGAGTACACGCTCCCCGACGGCTTCAAGTTCCAGCTGGACGGCCAGCCAGTCGGCGTCGACCAGATCAAGCCGGGCATGAAGGTCGGCGCGATCGTCACCGACAAGGTCACCACCCGCAACGTCACCGTCACGCGGGTCGCCAAGGGGACCGTGATGCAGGTCGCCCCGGGCGGTGTCGTCATCAAGAACGAGAAGGGCGAGCTCAAGAGCTACGACTTCAAGGACCCTGACGGGAACGACGTCTACTTCGCCAAAGACGGCAAGGAGGTCCTGCTCAGCACCGTGAAGAAGGGCGACCGTCTCACCGGCACCTTCGTCACCAAGCTCCCGCCGCAGACGACCAGCCAGCGTTCGGTCGTCGCCCACGCCTCGGAGCCAGCCGAGCCCGCGGCGCCGGTCGCGATGGCCGCTGCGTCGCCCAAGATGCCGAAGACCGCCAGCCCGCTGCCCCTGGTGGGCTTGCTCGCGCTGGTATGCGGGGGAATCGCTCTGACGCTGCGGACGGCGCGCACGCTCCGGTAGCGAAGCACGGGAACGGCGGTGTCCCCCGAGGCGACGATGGACCGCCGAGGCGTCTGGCGTCGGCGGCTCCATCTGCTCGAGCGAGTCGGCTGGGCGGTGTCGGTCCTGCTCGGCGGGACGTGGGTGACGGCGCGCGGCCTCGCCTGGGCGTCCGAGCGCCGCTCGATCGCCGCCTTCCACGAGAGCGCCCGAGCAGCGGTTGCCTCCTCGCGGAGCAGCGGCGGCGCTTCGGCCGTCGAGGTCGACCAGAGCCTCTGGGACGCACGTCGCGTCCGGGCCTATGCGCGGGCGCTGATGCGCCCGGCGCCGCCGCCGCTCGCCTTGCTCCGGATCCCCCGGCTCGGCCTCGAGGCTCCGGTGCTCGCGGGCACCGACGAGTGGACGCTCGACCGCGCGGTGGGCCACATCGAGGGGACCGCGCGCCCAGGCGAGCAGGGGAACGTGGGCATCGCCGGGCATCGTGACGGCTTCTTCCGCGTTCTGAAGGACATCGCCGAGGGTGACGTGGTGGAGCTGGCCCTGCCGTCCGAGGTGCGCCGCTTCCGCGTGCAGCGGGTCTCGATCGTCGGCCAGAACGAGACCCACGTGCTCGCCGCCTCGCGCGAGTCCCGGCTCACCCTCGTCACCTGCTACCCGTTCTACTTCGTGGGCTCGGCGCCGCGGCGGTTCATCGTCCAGGCCACACCGGAGTGACCCGCACGGGGCCACCGCACCCATCTCCACCCGGTTTCCGTCCGGTCGGGACATCCCCGCCGGGTCGGGAGCAGCCCGGGGTCCTCGTAGAAGGGGAAGCCTGCGGCGCGGGCCGTGCCGGGAAACAGCGCATTGCCGCTTGACGGGGTCAGGGTCTCGTGGTCTCGAATGGCTGGCGCGCGGTCGCGCGGTCCTGCTGCGCCGCCGCGACCAGCTGGTAGGCAACGTAGTACTTGAAGATGTTGGAGACGTAGGTCACGGTCTCCTGGCCGATCCGGTCGGCCGCCACGTACTCCACGTTCTTGAACCAGCGGTCGGGGTCCAGCCCGCGCCTGGCAGCTTCCCTTCGCAGCGACTGGATGCGATTCGGACCGGCGTTGTACGAGGCAAAGGCGAAGAGCGCCTTCACCAGCGGGTCGAGCCCCGGTTCGTCGAAGTAGCTGTCCTCCACGTGGCGGAGGTATTTCACGCCGCCGTGGATGTTCGGCTCCAGCTCGTGGATATCGCCGACCCTCATCTGCGCTCCCGTCGCCGGCATGAGCTGCATGATGCCGACGGCACCGACGTGGCTGGTGGCGCGCTGGTCGAGCCGGGACTCCTGGTACCCCTGCGCCATCACCAGGAGGTAGTCGACGTCGTATTTCTGCCCGTACTTCCGGAAGAGCTCGACCGTCTGCTCGAACTTCCGGAGCTCCCTCCCGGAGGTGGCGGGGAGCACCGAGGACGGATTTCCCTGGTAGCGCCGGAGCAGCGTGTTCCCGAACGCGGTTCCCTTCCGGTGCCTCCGGATGAACGAGTCCGTGACCGCCTTCAGCTGCGGGCTGTCCTTCCGGATCATCCAGGCGGCGGATCCGCCGCTGCTCACCGCAACTGCCGGGTCGAACGACAGCTGCTTGTAGAGCCGCTTCCAGAAGGTTGCATGGAACTCGTCGCAGACGGTGATGGGGATGAGACCGGCGTTCACCATCTCCAGCACGTCGTCGTCCTCCAGCTCCTCGGGGACCGGAACCACCTTCACCGGCTGCTTGCCTTGCTCGACCAGCCGGCGGTTGAGCGCCTCGAGGTGCTCCCGATAGCTCGACGACTGCCGGACGTCGACCGTCTGTCCGGACAGCTCGTCCAAGCTCGAGATCTTTGGCCCCGACGGTCCGGTGACCACCAGCTCGCTCACGTCCTCGAACACCGGGACGGTGAAGTCCACGACCTGACTGCGCTCCGGAGTGATGAGGAGGTTGGCGGCTGCGATGTCACCCCGTCCCTCCAGCAGCGCGGGGATGAGCTGGTCTCGCCTCACCGGGATGAACACCACGTGAAACCGGAGCGCCTTCGTCTTGAGGCGCTTGTTCACGTCATCCTCGAACGCCTTGAGGATCTCGTAGGTCGCGCCGCGTTGCTTTCCCCGATCCACGAAGAAGAGGGTCCGGCTGTAGACAACCAGCGCCCGGAGCACCCCGCGCCGCTGGATCTCGTCCCAGTCACCCTTGAAAGGCGCGAGCAAGGCCTGCCTGGCGGCGTCTCCCCTGGGGGGCGCGGTGGAGTCGCTCTGGGCGGCAACCAGCTTTCCGGCCAGCAGGACGGCGAGGACTCCGGCGCGAGACGCGCGGCCCATGGCCCTTCCTTACCGCGTCACTCCCTGCTGGAGGTAGCTCCCGTCATCCACGAACTGGTTCCGCCAGCTTCACCGGCTCGCTCCAGGGTGAAGGTGGACATGTTGGCGAAGACCACGTCGCCCAGCAGCCCGTTGTCGGTGATCCGGAACCTCCACTCCGCCTCGGTTGAGACCTGGGCCGTTCCCCGGAAGTTGGACGCCTGTACAAATGTCCCGTGTCGGGAAGAGCTCGCGCCTGGAGAGCCGTCCGGAAATGTCATCAAGCGCACCCCAGCAGCGCTAGGGTCCGGTCAGCGTTTGCCGCTCCCGTCGCTCGGGGGGAGCCTGCCCACAGCCTGTCCCGCCAAAGGCGCCGCTGGCCGCAGGTCGCATTCAACGGAGGAGCTCATCGATGCGTGATCTTCATTCCGTCGCTCTCGCTGCCGCCCTGGCACTCGCCCTCCCGGCGCTTGCGGGCGACACCCCGGCCAGCGCTTCGAAGGGCTCGTACAAGGCGAAGGACGTCAGGACGGTTCACGCCACGGTGACTGCCATCGACCAGTCCACGCGCCACGTGACGTTGCAGACTCCAGGCGGCCAGAGCCAGGAGCTGGTCGTGGGACCGGAAGCCCGCAACCTGGGCCAGGTCAAGGTGGGGGACGAGGTCATCGTGCAGTACCAGGAGGCGCTGGCGATCGACGTGACCGAGACCGATCCTGGCAAGCCTCTTCCGCAGCCGACCGAGTCGGTGGCCGTCGATCGCACTGCGCCCGGTCAGAAGCCCGGAGGGGTGATCGCTCGCACCGTGACCGTCAGCGGCACGGTCCAGGCGCTCGACCTGAAGAAGAAGACGGCGGTGATCAAGGGTTCCCGGGGAAACACGGTCGAGGTGCATTTGCAGCATCCCGAGCGATGGACGAACGTGAAGGTCGGCGACACCATCACCACGGTCTACTCGGAGGCCCTGGCGCTCTCCGTGCAGGCGGCGGCGCCGAAGAAGCCGGCCGAGGCGCCCGCGAGGTGAGCGTTCGCCCGCGAGCGGCCCCTTCCGCCCGCGGCCACCGACGCTAGGTCTGGCACCTGGAGGACGATGCGGTTCCTTCTCCTCGCCGCGCTTCTCCAGTGGCCGCTCGGGGCAGAGGATTCTTCGCCGGCTGCCGCGGCCGCTCCGGTGCCCGAGGTGCGCGATGCCGGGCCCGCGGCGATCGTGCTCCCGGAAGTCCTCCGCGCCGCCGAGAAGGCCGACGGCGCCCTGAAGTCGATGGCGAAGCCCCTCGCGGACCGGCAGCTGATCGAGGAGGTCCAGCAAGAGCTCCCCACACTGGTGTCGAGCATCGATCCACTGACCGGAAAGGGCCCACTGTCGCCCAAGCGGGACCTCACCGATGTCCGCCCGGCGCTGCAGCGGGTGGACGACGCCCTCTCCACGTGGGACGAGGGCTTCGAGTCGGCCGTCCGCGCCGTCTACGAGAACAGTCAAGAGCTCCGGCGCATGGACGAGGTCTGGTCGCTCACCGAGGCCCAGGCTCGCAAGGATGGTGCTCCCCCTCCGGTCCTGGAGCGCGTCGCCGCGCTCCGAGCCTCCATCGATGCAACGGCCGCACAGGCGCGGACTCAGCTGGGTCAGCTGCTGACCGCGCAGAACCACGTGGCCAGCGTCCGGATGCGCATTGCCGACGCGCTGGCCAGCGTGAAGGAGGCGGAGGCGCTCCAGGCCGAGCAGCTCTTCGAGGTGGAGAGCGTCCCATTCTGGAAGCTGCTCGCCCGCCCCACGCAGGTGGAGAAGGTCCGGCAGCAGATCATCCAGACGCTCCGCACCCACGCCATCGCGCTGAAGGACTTCCTCCGGGGCCAGAGCACTCGAGTCCTGCTGCTCCTCGCCTTCCTGGTGGTCCTCACCATCGCCCTCTGGCGGGGACGGGAGCGGCTCGAAGCAGAGAAGGCCAGTGATCCCAGCATCTCGACCGTGGTCGATGTGCTCCGGCACCCGTTCGCCACGGCCGTGCTCCTGGCCCTCACCGCCGCCATGGTCTGGCTCCAGCCGCGACCGGTGGTCGTCTCCCAGGTCCTTCTCCTCGGGATGCTGGCGGCCTTCTTCGCCGCAGCGCAGAGCCTCATCCCGTCCCGGGCCCGGCTCTCAGCATGCGCGCTGGGGATCCTCGTCGCCATCCACACCGTCTCCTCCCTCGCGCCCGACCTGTCGCTGCTGCGGCGGGCCATCATGCTGGCCGTCAGCCTCTCGGCGACCGCTGTGCTGCTGGGGGAGCTTCGCCGGCGCGGCTGGGAGGGGGAGATCGCGTCGAAGCGCGGGCGGCCCCTCCTCCGGGCGGCGCTGTTCGTCGGGACGGGCCTTCTCCTCGGCTCGGCGGTGGCCAATCTCGTGGGCAACGTGGCGCTGGCGCGGTTGCTCGCCGGCGGCACGCTGTACAGCGGCGCGCTGCTGCTCCTCCTCTCCGGCGTCCTTCGGGTCCTCCAGGGCCTCTGGGTCATCGTGCTCCGCAGCCCCAGGGTGAGCCGCAGGCCGCTGTTCGCCGACAACGTGGAGCTGTTCGAGAAGCGCGGAACCCGCTATCTGCGCTGGGCGGTCGGCCTGCTCTGGCTCTTCGCCACCGCCCGGCTCTTCCGAATCGATGCGCCGATCTCGGACGCGGTGCAGCGGGCCGTCTCGTGGCGCGCGCGGATGGGCTCGCTCGACCTGTCGCTCGGCGACGTGCTGGCGTTCGCCATCACGCTGTGGATTGCGGTACTGCTCGGGCGACTGGTGGGGTTCGTCCTCAACGAGGGCCTGAAGACCCGCGGCCTGGGACGTGGAGTGCACACCGCCATCTCCCGGACCGCGAGCTACGCAGTGGTCGCTGCGGGCACGGTGGTCGCCGTCCTCGCCTCGGGGACAGAGCTGACCCGGCTCACGGTCCTCATCGGCACCCTGGGGGTGGGCATCGGCTTTGGTCTGCAGGACGTGGTGAACAACTTCGTCTCGGGACTGATCCTCCTCTACGAGCGTCCGGTGCAGGTGGGCGACGTCATCGAGGTGGGGGACGTGTCGGGAACCGTGACGCGGATCGGGATCCGCTCGAGCACGGTGGCCACCGAGCAGGGCTCCGAGGTGGTGGTCCCCAACTCGCACCTCATCTCCAACGAGGTGACCAACTGGACGCTCTCCGACAAGCGGCGCCGGACCGACATCGACGTCGCCGTTGCCGAGACGGCCTCGCCCGACCGCGTCGGGGAGGTGCTGCTCCAGGTCGCCGGGGCGCATCCCGAGGTGCTGAAAGCTCCCGAGCCGCTCGCGCTCTTCGCCGGCTTCGGGAACAGCGCGCTGAACTTCCAGCTTCAGATCTGGACGCCGGAGGAGATCCGTGACCGGGTGGCCAGCGAGCTGCGCACCGCGATCAGTCGGGTCCTGGGCGAGGCCGGCATCGACTACCCCCAGAACGAGGTGCACCTGGCGTCGATGCCCGCGTCCGTTCCGGAGCTGCTCGCCGGGCGGGGACCGGCGGACGGCGCCTCGCGCTCGGACGAGGAGACATAGGGGTCCGCACATGAAGAACATCGGAGCGTTCCTGCTGCAGAGGCTCGTCGCCGGGCTTCTGGTCATCGCACCTGTCTATCTGTCCATCCTCCTGCTGTTGAAGGCGATGGGCTCCCTGGTGCGGCTGGTGCGTCCGGTCGCCGTGCTCCTCCCGGACTGGCTTCCGGGGGAGGATCTGGTGGCGCTGCTGCTCGTCCTCGCGCTCTGCCTGTTCGTCGGGCTCCTTCTGGTGACGCCGCCCGGACGGTCCGCGCGGGCCTGGGTCGAGCGCACGGTGTTCGAGCGCCTCCCGGGCTACGGGCTCATCCGGAGCCTTGCCCAGCAGGTGGCGGGGCAGGGGCAGGACACCGCCTGGACCCCGGCGCTGGTGGAGATCGAGGACGCTCTCGTCCCGGGCTTCATCATCGAGGAGCTTCCCGACGGCCGATACACGGTCTTCATCCCGTCGGTGCCAACGCCCCTCGCCGGTGCGGTCTACGTGCTGGATCGCGCGCGCGTTCACCCGACCGACGTTTCGTTCGCCGAGGCGATCAAGGTGGTGTCGCGCTGGGGGCACGGCGCAGGGGGATTGGTCCAGGCGATGGAGCGCATGCGCGACGGGCAAGTCGCCCCGGGGACGCCGGCCGCCAGTGTCGGGACGGCGCCACCCGGGGCACCCTGACGCCCTCGTCGCCTCGCGAAAGCGTGTCGCGGATGGCCCGAAGACTCGCCTGGCCAGGTCCGCTAGGGTCCCGACGCCGGTGAACGCTCGCCAGGGAGTGGAGAATGGGCCCTTCCGTACTGCTCGCTCTCATCATCGCGGCAGGCGGCACGGCCGCGGCGGCCGGGGAGAGCGCTCCGTTCTCCCTGACTCTCCAGGGCGCGGCCAGCCTCGGCACCTACGAGGCGGCGGTGAACTGGACGGTCATCCGCCTGATCCGCTCCAACCGCCTCGAGGAGGACGCGCAGCGCGGTCGGCGGCCCCATCTCGAAGCGCTCTCGGGGTCCTCCGCGGGGAGCGTCAACGCCCTCCTTGCCGCGGCGCTGTGGTGCGAGGCCGACGACGAGGTGGAGAACCTCTCCGTGGATCGGAATCTCCTCCGCGATGTCTGGCTGCCGATCGGCCTGGACCAGCTCCTTCCGGGCGATCCCGCCCTGTACACTCCCTCGGACGGCCTGTTCGCGGCGTCCGCCTTCACCCCCGTCGTGGACAGCGTGCAGAGCCGCGTCTTCTCCGGGAAGGGGCTTCGCTTCAAGCCTGGATGCCGCGTGCCGGTGGGCTTCACCATGACCCGCGTCGTTCCCCAGCTCCGCACCATCTCCGGGCTTCGCGTCAAGTCGCAGCAGACCGTGGTGCCACTGGTCTTCGAGGTGGATGAAGCCGGGGTTCCGAGGCTCCGCCGCGATACCGGCCTGCGGTCCACCGCGCTGGCAGCCGACACGGCCACGCTGGCAGAGACCTCGGATGCGTCGGGTCCTTACATTCCCTCTGGCCAGGCGATCCAGGCGTTGCTGGCCTCGGCGGCCTTCCCGGTCGCCTTCGGAGCACGACCGGTGTGCGAGTGCCGCCGGGCGTGCGGGGATGGGCAGCGCGAGGTCACCCCCGATCAGTGCCCGGGGCCCTTGCCCGGGAAGTCGCTCGGGGGTCTGACCTGCTCCGCTTACAGCGCCGCCCGGGGTGGCCAGGAGTTCAAGCTCTGCCGGAGCTACTTCATCGACGGTGGATTCCTGGACAACGCGCCGGTGGGGCTGGCCATCGAGCAGGCCGAGGCCTTCTCTTCACCCCGGACGTTCCGCCCTCTCACGGTGCTGCTCGTCGATCCCAGCATCCGACGGCCGCGGGAGGAACCTCCGCCTGCGCCGGAAAGAGCCGTCCAGGGGTTCAGCGACGCGGTGCAGATGGGCAATGATCTCGTGGCCACCGCGCGCGAGCAGCGGCTCGCCGAGGCCATCGTCTCCCGGCACTGGAATCTCACCACCCGGGCACTCCTCTTCAGAACCGCATCGGCGCTCGCCGCCTATTCATCCATCGTCACCCAGCTCGAAGGCGGGCAGGCGTCGAGCGGTGCTGAGCCGGCGGCGCCGGCGTGGAGGCCGGCGGGCCAGGAGCGCGGATCGCTCGGCCGCCTCATCGCCCGCTGTCTGCGGCGCCGTCCACTCGGAGGCGCGGAGTTGGAGGCCTGCGCGGCAACGGTCCAGAGCAAGGGCGGGAACGTCCTGGCAGGGCTCGAGGCAGGAGCCCGTGCCCAGACCCCCGCGCCTCTCTCCCCCGACGAGGTGCTCCGCTTCGCCGAGGATCTGGCTTCCTTCATCGAGGGCCTGGGTTCAACGGCAAGCGGGACCGGTCTTTCATTCAAGTCGACGGTGGCCGCTGGCGCGCTCGACTTCCTCGCCGATGAGCTGGTTCCCTTTGCGCAGCACGTGAGCGCGCAGAGTGCGCTCGTCCGGATGCGCGCTGCCTGTCTGCGCTCCGCGTCCGCGGTGCAAGGGCTTGCCACTCACGCCATCGAGACCTCCCGCCCGGTCCTTGCCGATGCGCTCCGCGAGCTGATCGCGCCAGGAGCCCCGTCGGGCATTGCCGAGCCCGCGGCACGGGCGCTGGACCTGCTCGGGACCCGGTCGAGCACCCAGCTCTTTTCCAGTGGGGTGCTCTCCTTCCTCCGGACGGCTCTCACCTCAGTCCCAGAAGCGAGCGTTCCTGAGGCGACGCGGGCTGCCGCGCGCCGCGTCGCGCTGCTCGGCGAGCTGCGGCCACGCCTCGCCAGCCTGAGCGATGCGGCGCTGCAGCTCTCCCAGGATGCGAGCGAGATCCAGTCCGACGTGCGCGGCCAGAGGCGCCTGCTGCTCGCCACGCGGTTCAGCCCGCTGGCCGGGGAGATGCTGGAGCACTTTGCGGGTTTCATGGATGGTCCGCTTCGCGAGCTCGACTACTACACCGGCATCTACGAAGGGCTGCACGGAATGGCTGTTCTGACCTGCGCCCAGCAGGACCCGTATCTCGCGTCCCGTCCATTGCCCGTGTTGAAGGCGGACGGAAGCGGAGAGCCCGACCCCTCCAGCGAGCAGACCCAGCGTTGCCTCGGCTCGGCGATCGGAGAGTTCATCGAGTACCTCCAGATCCTCGCCTCGACCAAGGCAGGACCGGTGGTGCGCGCGCTCGCCCGCCGAGAGTTGGCGGCGTACCTGGGAAGCTCGGCCGAGGCGGAGCGCATGGCAACGACCCCGGAGTGGAGCTGGCTCGGTCCGACGCCTGACCTCCGCGCCCAGGGAGCGATGGGAATTGCCCTCACCGTGCTCCTCGAGCGGGCGGTGCCGTGCACCGTGTCGGTCAAGGAAGCGCTCTGCCCGAAGGACCTCACCTTCGAGGAATTCGTCGAGCGGCTACGGGTCGCCGGCTACCGGCCCGAGTCCAGGGCGATGCAGGCGGCGCTGGCCGGCCAGGGCCGCTGGCTGTCGCAGACCATGCGGCGTGCGCTCGACCGGGCCGCGACCGTCGAGATCGCACAGGCCTCTTCGGGGTCGTCCTCCCCGGAGTCGGCCGCCACCCGCAAGGCGATGAACGCGGTCCTCGGTGGCGGGGAGACGGTGAGCCGGGCGGCGGAGCGGACGGGGGACGTGGCCTTCCTGATCGATCCCTCGACCATCCCCCTCCACCCGCTGGCCGACGGCTCGTACGTCCCCATCGTCCTTGCCCACGTCGTGCCCTACCGGGTTGCCCTGGACGTGGTGGGGGGAAGCATCGCCTTGAGCTGGCTCGAGCCGCGCCTCCAGCTCGGTCGGTGGTTCTCGGTGGAGTCGACGCTCCAGGTCGTCGACATTCAGTTCAGCTCGGGCATCACCTCGAGCACGCTCGGGGCGAGGGGCGTGGTGCATCTCGGTGCGGTGGGAATCGGCTCAGGGCCTCGGTGGTCGCTGGACTGGGGCGGCGGGTCGCGCTTCGGCGTGGAGTTCGACGTCACCCTGCTGCAGGACAGGCTCGGCGTGTCGTTTGGATTCCGGAACCTGAGCGGGGGGAACTGGAACACTCCCTTCGTTGCCCTCACCATCGCCGACCTGAACGGCACGTTGTACTGGCTCATCCCGCCGGCATGGCGCTCGGGCCGCTGAGTGCGCCACCGGGTCCATATCTTCGCCAG
>Ga0134122_10004136_pt1 | contig 10761 bp, 9 predicted proteins | sample KB302_FD_96461 | JGI IMG/M metagenome (GOLD analysis project Ga0134122, IMG submission 96461) | Terrestrial soil microbial communities without Nitrogen fertilizer from Kellogg Biological Station, Michigan, USA - KB3-0-2 | ecosystem: Environmental > Terrestrial > Soil > Unclassified ... | reverse complement strand
TCCCTGCTGGAAACCGCGCCAACCGGTCCCCGGATCGGAGCTTCCCCGACGCTTGGCGAAACTCTGACACGAACCAGGCATAGGCAGCCCGTTGACTACTCGGCTGGCACGTAGTCTGGGCCCCCACCGGCGTTTCCACAGCTTGGGGCCGAAGCCCACCGAGAAGCCGGCCACCGGAATGCCCGCCAAACGTGCCGCGCACAGGTGACCGGCCTCGTGGATGAGGATCAGCAGGCTCAGCAGGGCCAGCACTGCCAGGTAGCTCATGCCTCCATGGTAGGCCCGCGCCGGAAGCCGGTCAACTCGCCGAGGCAGCCGCCCTGAGACTCCTCAAAGTCGGCCGCCGGCACGCCTCTCCTGTAGGCGCGCCCCTGTGTGGGCGCCCTGAAGGGGAGGGCGGCCACGTAGGGCCGCCCCTACATATCTGCTACTGCACCTGGATCGCGTAGACCCCGTTCTGGGGGACCGTGGCATAGAGGCGCGTTGCATCGAGCGGGTCCGCCGCCAGCGAGGTCACCGCCGGGAGCGGCAGGCCGTCGTTGAGGGCTTTCCAGGTGCGCCCGCCGTCCGCGCTGCGCAGGACGCCGAAGATGTCGGTGCCGACGAACAGCCCGGCCGGCGTCGCCACGAAGGCGGTCACCTGGGACGCCCGGCCCGGCGCGGTCAGGCGCGGCAGCCGGCCAGCCCGCTTCCACGTCACGCCGTCATCCGTGCTGCGGTAGACGGTGCCCAGACTCTCCTGGGTGCTGGTGCCGATCGCCAGCAGGGCGCCCTGGGGATCGCGGGCCAGCGCGGCCACGGAGCCGTAGCGCTGGCGCGTCGACGTCGGCCCCCGCACGCGCCAGTTGAAGCCGCTGTCCGCACTGGTGTAGATCTGGCTCTCGAAGAGGATGGCGACCGAGCCGCTCTTGCCGGCATCCGAAAGGATCGCGGCCACCCGGTTCGTCTCGCAATAATAGTGATGGCAGCCTCCGAACCGCAGGCCGGAGCTCGAGCCTGACCAGGTGCGCCCACCGTCGTCGCTGCGGTAGAAGCCTCCGTAGACGCTGCCGGCGTAGAGCGTCCGCGGCTCGAAGGGATCGATGGCGAGGCTGGAGAAGACGTCGAGCTCGAGCTGCGGGTCCACCACACCGCGCCAGGTATGGCCGTCGTCGAGGCTCTCCAGGACCCGCGCGTGGCGCGTCCACGAGCCTTCATAGCGCAGGGCCGAGGCGATCAGGCGGTGCGGATCGTCCGGATCGGGGGCGAGAGCGAGCGGATTGGTGAGCGGCGTGCCGCGCCAGGAGCGCCCGCCGTCCTCGGTCAACACGAGAGGGATGGCGGGCGGCTCGTTGCTGTAGCTCGACTGCGCCGGAGCGGCGACGACGCCGCGCCCGGTCGGCAGGACGGCCGCGATCTCCGAGGCCGCGAAGCCGTGGTTCGCGGGGCGCCATGGACTCTGGTCGCCGGGAGCGCGGAAGAAGCCTTCGTCGGTGGCCAGCACCAAGCCCTTTTTCCCCGGCAGGACGTAGAGGTCGCCGCAATCGGGCGCTGCGCCCGCGCGCGTCCAGGTCTCGCCGCCGTTGTGTGACACCCAGAGCTGCGGTGCGCCGCCGTCCACCACCACGATGCGTACGGTGAGCGGGTCGTTCACGTCGATCGCCGGCGCGGCGCAAGTGGTGTACGGCAGGTAGCCTTTCCAGGTCGCGCCGTCGTCGTCGCTGCGCACGAAGCAGGGGGCGGAATCGCCGAGGTAGCCTCTGCCTCCCCAGGCGTAGAGGGAGCGAGGCGCGCGCGTGGCGACGAGGGAGGTCGGCGGGTTCACGTTCTCGGACAGGAGGGATTGGGTCCAGGTCGCTCCGCCGTCGGAGGTCTTGAAGAAGAGGTTGTATCCGCCGGAGACGAACAGGGTCCGCGCTTGATCGGGCGCGAACGCGAACGCGTTGACGCTGGGCTCGCCGCTCTCGGGGCTTCCTACGCTGAAGTAATCCCAAGTCCGGCCGGCGTCCCGGCTGCGGACGAGGGTCGAGCCGCTGTGCCAGTAGACCGTGTCCGTCGCGAAGGGATCCACCTGGATATCCTGAAAGTTGAACGAGGCGTAGGGGCTTCGGAAGACGACGCTCCAGTGGCCGCCGGAGTCGTCGCTACGGCGGACCGAGCAGGTCCCGTCGAGCTCCCCCACCACGGCGTAGAGCCTCCCCGGCCGGCGCGGATCGGCGGCGAAGCCCTCGGGCCGTCCATTGAGGCCCTTCTGGATGCTGCGCCACGAGCCGGTGCCGCCCCGCGACTGCCAAAGACCCGCGGCGGACAGCGCGTAGGCGTCGCCGGTGCCCGGATCGACGATGAGCCGCGCCAGCGCGGGCGCCGCCGGCGGACCGAGCGGCAGCCAGCGGGGCTCCGCCGCCGCGGAGCCTGCCGGCGCGAGGAGGATGGCTGCCAGCGCGGCAGCGCCGATGCAGAGACGCCCCGGGGGGCATCTTCGCTGCAGCCGAGGTCTCATAGATCCTGGATTCCAAGCCATACGATCCCTCCTTGTCCTGAGTCGAGGTTATACTGGGATCGCATATTATGCCGCTCCACTATATTTTGCAACCCCCTTCGCTCTGCCGAGTCCGGCAGCCTCTTCCGCGGGGGCGTTCCCCAAAGCGCGTGCGAGGCGCCTTGAAGGCGATTTGGCGAGATGGGAGAAGCGCCAGCAGCGCGGGGCAGAGGGGGATCAGGCCGCCCTTACGAGGAAAGCTTGATCCGAGGACTTTGTCGAAACCCTCAGAGCGGCGTGATTTCCACCGGCACCACTCCCGGCCGGACCATGCCGAGCACCTGGGCGGCGCCGAAGGAGAGATCGATGTCGCGGCCGTGGATGTAGGGGCCGCGGTCGTTGATGCGCACGACCACCGTCTGGTTGTTCTTCAGGTTGCGCACCAGGACGCGGCTGCCGAGGGGCAGAGTCTTGTGCGCGGCCGTCAGGTTGTTCATGTCGAAAGGCTCGCCGCTCGCGGTGGGAAGGCCATGGAAGTCCGGTCCGTACCAGGAGGCGCGAGTCACCATCGAGAGGGTGGAACCTGCATCCTCGGGAATGGCCGCGTCGTCGATGCCCCAGAGCCCTTCCTGATGACCCGCGGCCACCGCCGTCCCCAGATAAGCGGCGAGAGCGAAGCCGGACACCCAGACGAACGCCGCACCCCGGCCCCGAGAGGGTTTTTCCGGGCAGACGATCCGCGTACGCAGGGGAGGTTTTTCTCGATTCATGGCATCTCCTGAGCGGCAAGTCCTGGTTGAAGCCGGACTTGCTTCAACAACAAGGCAGGCAGAGCGTATTCCCCTGGCTGCCTAGCGGGCGGCGACGACGATCGCCGACACGCCCATGATCGCCAGCTCGCGGCGCAGGGTGTCGGCCTGCTCGCGGTCATGGAAAGCCCCGATCTGGACGCGGCTCCAGGTGCCGTCCGAGTCCACGACGGCCTCCGGATAGATTCGCGCCATCTCGCGCTGCAGCGACTCGGCCCGCTCGACCTCGCTGAAGGCGCCCACCTGGACCGTGTAGCGCGGTGGCGGACCGCTCGGGGGCACCAGATAGAGCTCGACTCTGGCTGTGCCCGGGCCCACGACGCCAACCTCGCGGGCGGCGGCGTAGGAGAGGTCGATGACGCGGTTATGGGCGAAGGGACCGCGGTCGTTGATCCGCACCACCACCTCGCGTCCGGTGCGGGTGTTGCGCACGCCCACCAGGGTCCCGAAGGGGAGTGAGGGGTGCGCTGCGGTCAGCTCGTTCATGTTGTAGCGCTCGCCGCTGGCCGTGGAGCGGCCGTGGAACTTGGGTCCATACCAGGAGGCGACGCCCCTCTCGAACGGCAGCCCGAACGAGGGCGACGCGGTGGCCGGCTTGCGGTTGTTGGAGCAGGCAACCGCCAGGAGCTGGCAAAGGAGAAGAGCGGCGAGCAGATAGACGGACGAAACCTGGGCGGGCCGGGATCCTGTCCTTTGGCGCATGGGCTTGCGTTCTCCGTAAGGTGGTTACGAGCCATCTTCGTGAGAGCTCTGGAGTCCAGTAGCGCTGGAACGGATTGCGCTTCTGCCGGGTATCTTAGCACATCGACAACTTTCGCTGGATCTACGCCCCTCATGCGAGCTAAATGCGGGGAGCGGCGATCGCGGCGGCCTCGGCTCCTTCCAGCGCGGCGGCCACGATCTCGTCGAGAAACTCATCCACCTGCTCGGCCGACCGGCCGGTGAAGGCGATCGGATCGAGCCAGGGCTCGACTTCCTGCCGCGTGAGGCGGAACTCCGGGTCGCCCACGACGAGGTCGATCAACGGATTCTCCCCCTTATCCTCCAAGGTGCCCTGGGCGCTCAGGCTGTAGCCGCGGAGGCGCTCGTGGAGGTGCTGGCGGTCGCCGCCGCGGAGCACGGCCTCCATCAGCAGCGTCTCGGTGGCCATGAAGGGGAGCTCGCGGGCCACCCGGGCCGCGATCGTCGTTTCGCGCACCACGAGTCCGGCCGAGATGTGGGCCGCGAGGCCGAGCACGGCATCGGCGCCGAGGAAGGAATCGGCGATCACCAGGCGGCGATTGGCCGAGTCGTCGAGGCTCCGCTCCAGCCATTGCGTGGCGGCATTGAGCGGGCCGTTGAGGCTGTCGGTGATCAGCCGCCGCGCCAGGCTGCACATGCGCTCGGCCCGCACCGGGTTGCGCTTGTAGGCCATGGCGGAGGAGCCCACCTGCTCGGCGTCGAAGGGCTCGGAGAGCTCGCCCACGCCCTGCAGGAGGCGCAGGTCCGTGCCGTATTTGTGGCAGGACTCCGCGACCCCCGCGAGGGCGGCGAGCACCTGGCTGTCCTGCTTGCGGGGGTATGTCTGGCCGGTGACGGGAAAGCTTTCCTTGAACCCGATCCGATCGCTGAGGAGCTTGTCCAAATCCCGTACCTTGGCGTGGTCACCGTGAAACAGGGTGAGAAAGCTCGCCTGGGTTCCAGTCGTCCCCTTGACCCCACGGCAGCGGAGATTCGAGATGCGATGCCGCATCTCGGCCAGGTCCATGAGGAAATCCTGCAGCCACAGGCACGCCCTTTTTCCCACGGTCGTCAGTTGGGCGGGCTGGAAATGCGTATAGGCCAGGCAAGGGAGAGCACGGTACCGGTGGGCAAAGTCGGCCAGGCCATGGATCGTCGCCACCAAGCGGGTCACCAGAAGCTCGAGGGCTTCGCGCATCAGGAGGACTTCGGTGTTGTCGGTGATGAAGGCGCTGGTGGCACCCAGGTGGAGGATGCCTCCGGCTCCCTCGTGGACGAGATCCGCCTGCTCGGCGTAATGCCGCAGGTGGGCCACCACGTCGTGCCGGGTGCGCCGTTCGATCTCCGCCACCCGTTCGAGGTCCACGTCGTCCGCGACTCGCTTCAGGGCCTCGATCTGCTCGGCGGTGATGGGGAGGCCCAGCTCCCGCTCGCACTCGGCGAGGCCGATCCACAGCCGCCGCCAGGTGCGGAAACGATGGCGGGCCGAGAAGAGCCGCGCCATCTCCGGCGAGGCGTAGCGCTCGTAGAGCGGGTTCTGCGGAGTGTCGGCCGGCATGGCGGGGCTGGATTGTATCGTAGGCGCCTCTGCTACAATGCGCCGCCGCGCGCCCTTCCCGGCGCGTCCTCACCGAGACCTCCATGCCGCTACGAGTCGATTCCGAGATTGGACATCTGCACCGCGTCCTGGTCCACCGGCCGGGGCGGGAGATCGACTGGATGGTCCCCTCGATGATGGAGAGCCTGCTCTTCGACGACATCCTGGACGGCGACGAGGGACGCGAGGAGCACGACGTCTTCCGCCAGGTCCTCGCTCAGGCCGGTGTCGAGGTCCTGGACTCTCAGGGCCTGCTGGCCGAGGTGGTGGCCGAGGAAGGAGCTCGCCGGCACATCCTCGACGAGTTGGAGGCCGAGTACGGCGCACCCTTCAGCCTGGTGCGCCGCCTCTACGACCTGGAGCCCAAAGACCTGGCGGCGGCGCTGATCGAGGGCATCCGGACTCCGGCCGAGGTCTCGGATGCGGGGCGCAAGGCGTTCTTCGACCTCTATCCGGTGTCCAACTACTTCTTCACGCGCGATCCGCAGGTGGTGATGGGCAGCCAGGTCATCATCTCCTGCATGGCGACGGCGGCGCGCGAGCGCGAGCCCCTCCTGGCGCGCGCGATCTTCGAGCACCATCCTCTCCTCGCGGACCACGAAGCCCTCTACGAGATCGACGTGCCGCCCACCCGTGCGCCGCAGCACAATCCGCACTTTCCCTATCCCAGTCTCGAGGGGGGCGACGTGCTGGTCGTGAGCCCCGAGATCCTGCTGGTGGGCCTCTCCGAGCGCACCAACCGGCGCGGGATCGAGAGGCTGGCGGGTTACCTGCGGCGGATCCAGACCTCCTTCCGGCACCTCATCATGGTCGAGCTGCCGCGCAAGCGCTCCTACATGCACCTCGATACGGTCTTCACCCTCATCGACCGCAATCTCTGCCTGATCCACGTGCCGGTGATCCTGCCCGGCGGTCCGGAGGCGGCTCACGTCTATTCGGTGGATCTCAACGCCAAAGACCTGACCTTCACCCTCCGCGGCTCGCTGCTCGAGGTCCTCGGCGAGCTGGGGCTGGAGCTCGAGATGGTGGCCTGCGGCGGTCCCAGGGAGGCCATCGACCAGGAGCGGGAGCAGTGGACGGACGGCGCCAACGCCTTCGCCATCGCGCCGGGGCTGATCCTCCTCTACCGGCGGAACCGCAAGACCTTGGAGGAGCTGGCGCACCGGGGCTGGCGGATCCTCTCCGGGGACGAGGCGCTCTCCGGTGAGCACGACTTGCTGGGAGGCGGCCCGACCGCCATCGCCCTGCACTGCAACGAGCTGACCCGCGCTCGCGGCGGCCCGCGCTGCATGACCATGCCGCTCGAACGGGACCCGCTGTGAGCTGCGACCTCACCCCAACCCCTCTCCTAAAGGAGAGGGGCTTCAGGAAGAGACCTGAATCTCTTTTTCCCCTCTCCTCTAGGAGAGAGGCCGGGGGTGAGGTCGCTCGGGCAAGACCCTGCATTCCTCTCTCTATTCAGGAGGTTTCATGCCCCGCCATCTGATCTCGATCCACGACCTCACCGCGGCGGAGGTGGCCGGCCTCTATCGGCTCGCCGCCGGCGTCAAGGCGCATCCTGGCAAGTACGCAGACCACCTGCACCGTAAGACGCTCGGCATGATCTTCGAGAAGTCCTCCACCCGCACCCGCGTGAGCTTCGAGGTGGGCATGGCGCAGATGGGCGGCCACGCCCTCTTCCTCTCCAGCCGCGACATCCAGCTCGGCCGCGGCGAGCCGATCTCCGACACGGCGCAGGTGCTCTCGCGCTACGTGGACGGCGTCATGGCGCGCACCTTCGCCCATCAGACGGTGCTGGACCTCGCGCGGTTCGGCTCGGTGCCTGTCATCAACGGCCTGACCGACGACCTCCACCCCTGCCAGGCGCTGGCGGACTACTTCACGCTCTCCGAGGTCTTCGGCGGTCTCGAAGCGTTGCGCGGCCGCAAGCTCGCCTATGTCGGCGACGGCAACAACATGGCGCACTCGCTGCTGTTCGCCGCCGCCAAGGTGGGGATGGACATCGCCATCGCTTCGCCCCGCGGCTACGAGGTCAAGCCGGGATATGCCGCGCTCGCCTTCGAGGACGCCAACGGGGCCGGCACGAAGATCACGCTGACGAACGATCCGGCCGAGGCTGTGGAAGGAGCCTCCTGCGTCGAGACCGACGTCTGGGCCTCGATGGGCCAGGAGGCGGAGGCGCAGGAGCGGCTCAAGGCCTTCCAGGGCTTCATGGTGGACGAGGCGCTGATGGCCCGCGCGCGGCCGGACGCGGTCTTCCTCCACTGCCTGCCCGCCCACCGCGGCGAAGAGGTGGCCGCCGCGGTCGCCGATGGTCCCCAGAGCCGCATCTTCGACGAGGCGGAGAACCGCCTGCACGTTCAGAAGGCGGTGATGCTGTGGCTGATGGCGGGAGTGGAGATCTAGGACAGCTTCCGTGTCATCTCCCGCCACGCTTTCCCGCGGTGGCTGACGGCGCTCTTCTCGGCGCCGGTCAGCTCGGCAAAGGTCAGCTTCGAGCCCTGGGGCAGGAAAACCGGGTCCCAGCCGAAGCCGTTGTTGCCGCGGCCTGGAAGGATCGCGATGCCTTCCGTCCTCCCTTCAGCCGTCACCTCGTGGTCCCCATCCTTGTAGAGGAGGAAGCAGCGCGCGGTGGCGCGAACATCCTCGAGGGCCGTCGCTGTCCGGGCGATCCCCTCGGCGCCAACCGCTTCCAGCATCCACTTGACGAGCGGGCCGGGAAAACCGTTCAGGGCGGCGAGGTCGAGGCCGGCCTCTTCGACGATCAGGGGCCGGCCAATGCGGAGCCAAGCCTCCGCGGCCTTCGCCTCGAGCACCTCCCGATAGTCGAGCGACTGGATCTCGGGGAGGTCCAACTCGACCGCTTCGAGATCTGCGCCGAGAGCGGTCCGCGCCTCGGCGATCTTGCCGGGGTTGCCGGTGACGAGGACGAAGGGAATCAACTTTCGGCCGCCAGCCGGCGCAGCTCGTCGATCAGCTCGTCGGTCTGGTGACGAAGGTGGCCGAGGTCCCCGGAGTTGTCGATGAGACCGTGCGCCGCTGCCCGCCGTTCCTCGCCGTCGCCTTGGGCGAGGATCCGGTTGCGGGCAGACTCGGGGTTCATGCCCTTCGCCACCGCGCGCTCGTAACGCAGCTCGCACGGAGCCTCGACCGTGACGATCAGGTCGAAGAGCGAGGCGTAGCCGGCTTCGATGAGGAGCGCCGCCTCGAGCACGATGATCTCCTGCGCCTTGGCCGCCAGCTCCTCGAAGCGTTTGCGCACCAGGGGATGGACGGCCGATTCCAGCGCGGCGCGCGCCTCTGGGTCGCGGAAGACGCGGTCGGCGACCTTGGCATGGTCCAAGCCCCCTCGCGAGTCCAGCATCTCGGGGCCGAAGAGGGAGCGCACCGCCGCGGCCCCTTCGCCTCCGGGCTGGTAGAGCTCGGCCACCACACGGTCGGCGTCGATCACCTCGAAGCCGGCCTCGCGCAGCCAGGCGGCCACGGTCGACTTGCCGCTGGCAAGCCCGCCGGTGAGGCCAATGCGGAGCGCGTTGCGGCTCATGGCGCGGCGAAGAGTCCCTGGCGCCGCCGGGCGGCTTTCAGGGTGTTGGCGAGGACCATGGCGACCGTCAAGGGGCCGACGCCGCCGGGTACGGGAGTGATCGCGCCGGCTTTCGGAGCTACGCGGGTGAAATCGACGTCCCCCACCAGAGTATAGCCCCGGCTCGCCACCTGCTGACGCCGGGCGGCGTCGCCGGGGAACAGACGCTCGGTCTCGGCGGCATCGGCGAGGCGGTTCATGCCGACGTCGACCACGACCGCACCCTCGCGCACGTGATCCGGTCCGAGGAGACCCGGCCGGCCGATGGCGGCCACCAGGAGGTCCGCCTCGCGGGTGACGGCGGCGAGGTCCGCGGTGCGCGAGTGGCAGACCGTCACGGTGCAGTTCTCGCGCAGCAGCAGACCGGCCAGGGGCTTGCCGACGATGGCGCTCCGGCCGACGATCACGGCGCGCCGGCCGGCCAGCGGGATGCCGTGGCGCTTGAGCAGCGCGACGATGCCGGTCGGCGTCGCGGGGGTGAAGCCTTCTTCATCCAACCACAGGCGCCCGACGTTGACCGGATGGAAGCCGTCCACGTCCTTGTCGGGGGAGAGGCGGTCGAGGACGCGCTTCTCGGCGATCTGGGGCGGCAGCGGGAGCTGGATCAGGATGCCGTCCACGTCGTCGTCGCCGTTGAGCTCGTCGACGAGCGCCAGGAGCTCCGGCTCGGGAGTGTCGGCGGGGAGCCGGAGAGTACGGCTCAGCACGCCGACCTCGGCGCAGCCTCGCATCTTGCTCCCTACATAGACCTGAGAGGCGGGGTTCTCGCCCACCAGCACGGCGGCGAGCTGCGGCAGGCGGGCCCCGGCCGCGGCCAGGGCGCGAACGCCCGCGGCCACCTCGGCGCGGATCTCGGCGGCGGCGGCGTTGCCGTCGAGAAGGCCGATCATGCCGGAATCCTCCCCTGATAGATGCAGACGGTGCCGCCGGAGAGGTCTTCCCCGGCGACGTCGGTGAACCCCGCCGCGGCCATCCGGTCGAGGAAATCCTGGCGCTGGGGGAACCCGAGCACCGAGCTCGGCAGATAGGTGTAGGCCGATCCCCGGTGCGAGATCAGGCGGCCGATCCAGGGCAGCAGCCTTAGAAAGTAAAAGAGGTAGAGCGCCCGCAGCGGCTGCCATCGCGGAATGGCGCATTCCAGCACGACCAGCTTCCCTCCCGGGCGCAGCACGCCGGCGAGCTGGCGCAGGGCGGCGTCGAGATCCGCCACGTTGCGCAGGCCGAAGGAGACGGTGGCACCCTGGAAGTACCGCAGGGAGAAGGGGAGCGCCAGCGCGTCGGCGGCGAGCGCTTGCGGGCGGTGGGCCCCGAGCCGCGCGAATTTCCGGCGGGCGATCGCCAGCATCGGCACGCAGAAGTCCGCCGCCGCCACCCGCGCGCCCCGCCGCCAGAGAGCGGTCGCCTGGTCGCCGGTGCCGCAGCAGAGGTCGAGCGCCGGAGCGCCCCGAGGCAGATCCAGCACCGCCGCCGCCCGGCGCCGCCAGACCACGTCGAGGCTCGCCGACAGCAGGTGGTTGAGGAGGTCGTAGCGCGGCGCCACCCCCGCGAACATGTCGCGGATGGCGGTTCCCGACTTGTCGAGCGGTACGGTCGT
>Ga0134122_10004134_pt1 | contig 10762 bp, 7 predicted proteins | sample KB302_FD_96461 | JGI IMG/M metagenome (GOLD analysis project Ga0134122, IMG submission 96461) | Terrestrial soil microbial communities without Nitrogen fertilizer from Kellogg Biological Station, Michigan, USA - KB3-0-2 | ecosystem: Environmental > Terrestrial > Soil > Unclassified ... | reverse complement strand
TGGCCATTACCGACGGAGCTGCGGTTCATCCAGGCACCTTGCTTGTTGACGTAAACGGCGACGGTCGCATCGACATCGTGCGAAGCAAGGAGAATACGGCTTCAACGATCTACATGAACAGCGGCACCGCCTGGGTCTTGTCTTCAAGCACCGTGCCGATCAAGTTTTCGGACAGCTCCGGAAATGACCTCGGCGTGCGCGTGGCGGACGTGAACGGCGACGGGCTGCCGGACCTTTTGCACAACACGGCTTGGGACGGCAACAAGGTCTATATCAATAACGGCTCAACCTGGGTTTACGATTCTTCCTGGTCGCTGCCGGAGCCGACCGAGGTCAGGATCGCTCGTAATAATGTAAGGGATGTCGGTACCCGCTTCGTGGACGTAAACGGCGACGGCCTCGTGGACGTGACCCGCAAGGACGAGAGCGTAAACAAAGTCTACCTCCATGATGGCAATCACGGCTGGACGCTCTCGTCATCGACCATACCCGTGGAGTTCATGAGCGGCGGGAACGACATGGGGACCAGGTTCGAGGACGTAAACGGGGATGGGCTCGTGGACCTCATAAACAGCCAGGAGATAAACGACACTGGCGTCTACCTGAATACCGGCGCGGCCTGGGTCTACGACGCGACCTCGACCATTCCCTTCAAGCTCGTCGATTTCGTGAACTCGGTCTATGTCGATCCCGGCACGCGCCTCGTCGATGTGGACGGCGACGGCCTTGTAGACCTTCTGCAATACCGGGCGGGCCAGGCCGACAAAGTGTATATGCGCAATGGCGTGAGGCCCGATCTCCTCGCGACCTCAACCAACCAATTGGGCGGCGTGACAAGCATTACCTACAAGGGCTCTCCGGAGTATGGCCTAAACCCCTCCCTGCCGCTTGTCCTCGATACTGTTCAGAAAGTCATCTATAACGACGGCATCGGCGCTTCCTGGGATACGGAGTACTCCTACCAGGGCGGCCTTTACTACACCGGCGCTCTCCGGGATCGGAAATTCGCGGGCTTCAAGATTATCTCCGAGACCGACGACTTGGGCTTTGTCACCAAGCGCTACTTCCACCAAGGCGACATTTCGAGTTCCACCATCGGCGAGTACGACGACCATATCGCGAAGGTCGGCAAGGTCTTCCGCACCGAAGTCTACGACAACCTCGGGAGCCTGTACGCGAAGACAATCAACAAGTGGGACCGCTACGACCGCGGCGACGGTGCGAGCTTCGTAAAGCTCACTCAATCGGTTGATTTCAGTTATGACGGCGACAGCGACCACAAGGAAAAGGCGGATGCCCTGGCCTGGAGCGACACAACCGGGAACCTCACGCAAAAAATCGAGTGGGGCCAAGTAAGCGGGAGCGACGACGGCACTTTCACCGATACCGGCGCCGACAAGTTCACGACGACCATGAGCTACGCAACGAGCACCACGGCTACGAGCACGATGAGCCTGCTCTCACAGGAGACGACCGACGATCAGAGTTCGAACAAGGTCCGGGAGCGGAAGATTTACTATGACACCTTGCCGTTAGGGTCCCTGAACAAGGGCAATCCGACCAAAGAGGAACGCTGGAAAGCTGGCTCCACTTACATCGATACCGAAAAAACCTATGACGGCTATGGGCTCGTGACTCAGGAGAAAGATCCGCGCGATAAGGTTACGACCTACGCGTACGACGCCTTGAATCTGTACCCGGCCACGACCACGAACCCGCTCGCGCAGACGACGAGCAGGCTCTACGACTACTCCTCTGGCAAGGTGACCCAGCTTACCGACCCGAACGGCAGTATCTTCCAGACCGTGTACGACTCCCTAGACCGGGTGAAGGAGGAAAAGCAGCCGGACCTCATAACCCCCTCAACCCTGGTGACGAAGACGTTGTACGCATACACGGATACAGGCTTTCCGAAAAGGACCCAGAAAACGGAGTACCTAAGCTCAGCTGTCAGCATCGATACATACCTCTACATAGATGGCTTTGGCAGAAAGGTCGAAGAGCGTACCGAGGCGGAAGGCCCGAACACCTTTGCCGTGAAGGACTTTCAATACGATGAGCGCGGCTTGCTGAAGACCGCGTCCCTGCCCTATTTCGGCTCCGGCGCGTCTTTCACGGCGACGAGTGCGCCTGCTCCAACTTCGCTTCTCATCCGCTATACGTACGATCCGCTTCAACGAATAAAGGTAATCACTACGAGCGTCGGCACGAGCACCAATTCCTACGACGACTGGCAGCTCACCGTGACCGACCCGGGGGGCAAGATAAAAGACCTCGTGAAGGACGCCTACGGGAACCTCGTCCAAGTGGTGGAGCACAACGGGGGCAGCAGCTATACCACGAGCTACAAGTACAACGGGAACGGCAAGCTCACGAAGATCACGGACGCGGACGGGAACGTCCGGAACTTTACCTACGACGGCCTCGGTAGGCGACTCGGCGCAGAGGACCTCCATGCGCCCACCGACGCGACCTACGGCACCTGGGTCTATGGCTATGACGCTTCTGGAAACCTCTTAGAAACAGTGAGTCCCGAAAGCAGGATTGTGGACTACACCTATGACGACCTGAACCGGGTCCTCACAGAGGACTACACCGGCGCTGCGGGTATAGAGATCGGCTATGCCTACGACAGCTGCACGAAGGGTGTCGGTAGGCTCTGCACGGTCACCATGGCTTCCGGAGCGAACACGGCCTATGCCTACGACGCGAAAGGCAATATCGCAAGCGAGGCGAAGACCATAAACGGCGCGGCGTATGCCACCTCGTATACCTATGACCGCCAGGGAAACACGCTTACGCTCACCTATCCGGACGGCGCCCAGGTCCGCTATACCTTCAACTCCGCTGGGCTCCTGAACCAGGTGGAAGCCAAAGAGAACGGCGGTGCTTTCGCGAACGTCGTCTCGAACATCGACTACTCGCCGCTTGAAGAGCCCGCGACGGTTGCCTACGCGAACGGCGTCACAACCACGAACACCTATGACCCCGCGAAACTCTACCGACTGACGAAGATCCGGACGGCCGCGCCGGGGGGCGGAGGCGGACAGGCGCCTCCTACCACCTCGACCTTCTACGCTGACTCCGGCACCGGCGGTCCCACCGGGAGCGCAACTGTGGAGCGGGCCGTGAACCTGGGGTCCGGCACGGAGGATTGGAGCACTCTCCGTGTCGGGGCCGGGACGTATGTCTCTTCCATCGATAATCCCAACAACCTTGCCGGGGCGCAGAGCAACAACACCTCAGGCAAATGGCGAGCCTTGGATCGCGCCATCTTCACCTTCGACACGAGCGCTATCCCTGACTCGGACATCATAAGCTCGGCGACGCTTTCAATCTACGGCTCGGCCAAGTCGGACGGCGGGACGGCCATCGCCCCCGACATCAACATCTACGATGCGACGCCCGCAACAAACTACAACTTCGCCGCCACGAACTACGGGCAAATCGGGAGTATCCCGCAGGCTGCGACTATCTCTTATGCCAATTGGAGCACGACCGGCTACAACAACTTTGCCCTGAACACCACCGGCCTGGGGAACATTTCGAAGAGCGGTATCACCAGGTTCGGCACGCGGAACGCGAACTATGACGTTGCCAATGTCGCGCCTGCTTGGTCCTCGAATACCGGCCACTTCCTCTCGGGCTACCTAGCCCAGGAGACCGGCACGACCAAGGACCCGAAACTCGTGGTCATTCACGCGCCTGCGTCCCCTCCAGCCCCGACGATGCAGGACCTAAATTTCACCTACGATGCGGTCGGCAACATTACTCAGCTTATAGATGCCTCAAACACGAGTGCCGCAAAGACCGTGACCTATGGCTATGACGATCTCCACCGGCTGACCTCGGCCGCGGCGACAAACGGCGCAAATTACATCCAGACCTATGCCTATGACGCCCTGGGCAACATCATCTCCGGTCCTTTGGGCGGCTACTTCTACCAAGGGAGCAGCGGTACTAATTGGGCGAACCCCCATGCGGTGACCTCGATTGGCAGCACCGCTTATGCCTACGACAAGGACGGCAATCTCATTACGAACGGTACACGCACTAACACCTGGAACTACAAGGGCCAGCTCATCCAAGTCGCGCTCCCAGCTTCGACCTCAAGCTACTACTACGACCATGGCGGGAACCGGGTATGGGTAGCCACAGGCTCCACCAATACTTATTACCCGAACAACTTCTACAACACCGACGGCACGAAGAAAACCAAGCAGGTCTATGCCGGCAGCCAGCTTGTCGCAACGATTGAGACGGTGGGCTCGGCCGTGACCACTTACTACGTACATGAGGACCACCTAGGATCGACTAATGCGGTCTCTGACAGCGCCGGCAACCTCGCGCAGACACTCGATTACTACCCCTTCGGGGTGCAACGCATTTCCTCGGGAACATACAACGAGCAACGGCAGTATATCGGAGAGATCTATGATGCCGATACCGGCCTCGACTACCTGAATGCCCGGTACTACTGGGCAGGGATCGCACGATTCATAAGCCAGGACCCGGTGTTTTGGGAAGTAGGGATGAGCCAGGAGGGTTACGGCATCCTAGCCGAGCCCCAACTTCAAAACTCTTATTCCTATGCCAGAAATAACCCAATAACAAACAAAGATCCTAATGGCAGATGCGAGGTAATTTGCTCTGTTTTGTTCGCGCTTCTTATTCCAGAAGTTGCGTACGCTCCTGATTCTGATCAAGGGGAAATAAGAGATGCTCGTCTTGAAACGGCGATTGTAATAGCAGGACTTGCTGCGCCGGGAGGAGGCAAGGGCGGGAAGGTTGACGATTTGACTAAATTGGCCAACGAAATAAAATACAGCGTATACGTTGGCAAAGATGCAGCAGAAGTTGCTAGATATGTTGGAATTACGAAGAGAGACCCTCTTGTACGCATTGGCGAACACCTGAGGGCTGAGGGAACAGGCAAGGAGTTGCTTAATTATGGAACAGAAATTTATCAACTCACAAAGACACAAGCTAGACAAGTTGAGCAAGGAGTCATTAACAACTTCGGTTTGCAGAAAAATGGTGGGCAGCTCTTGAATAAGATAAACTCAATCTCTCCTAGCAAACAGGGTCAGATTTTGCGGTCAATCCGCGATTCCCTGCAGAAGATCGTTAAGGGTCTTGAACAATTACTCAAGAAAAGATAATGAACAATAAATTAAAAAAAATCTCTGACTATCCGGATTCCTGGACCATTGCCAAGGGGTTAATGGAGAATAAGCCTATTTTCGTCCGTTACAAAGATAGCCTCGTGGAGGCAGTTGGTCACCCAAATTATCCTTTTCAAATTGGCGTGGCCGTACCATTAATAAACCCCACAGAAGATGGCTTGGCCATAGATTCAGAAGCAAGTGAGCTGGACTCGATCGAAGATGCGCTAGAGAAGTCATTCGGTGAAAATCAGCAAGCAATTCATGTCATAACAATTACCTTTAACGGTATGCGTGAGTTTGTATTTTATGCTGCAGAGTGGAAGCCCGAGCATTTCGAACAAAAAGCTAAGCAAGTAGAAGCAGGCGTTAGAGATGGACACAAACTCCAGTTTATGATGCAGGAAGATAGAGAATGGGAAACCTTTAAAAGGTTTGCATGGAAGCGCAAGAACTAGAGAAGCTTGCCATACTAATCATGATTCTTTCATCTCCTGCTGGCCGATCCGATCGTGAGCGCCTAAAAGGTGGTTCTGTGTCGTCGCCAAAGAAAAATCCCCAAGATGTCTTGGGGATGCAGATAGTTGGGGTTGATGAGATTGATTTTAGGAGCAAGGGTTTCTCAACTAAGCAACGCGCTCTACACCCGAGTCGGAATTTCTTCTTGCCCGACTGTTGACACTGCGAGTGCCTCCCCCTCGTCGAGCAGCATAGTGACACAACCGCAGGTGCGGTCCAGAAGCGCGGTGTAGGCTCCGAGGATCCGCCGTTTCGCAATACTTCTGGAGGCCCCTGTAGGCTCCGCCGCGGTCGAGATATTCGAGAAGGATAGCCCCGCCCCGAACTCACCGACCACCTCCGTCCGCCGCATGCACGGGCTCGTGCGCCAAGTCGGCGATCCCCTTCCCGGAGTGAAATACCTCAAGCCGGTCAAGTGCGTCTTCAAACTAGACTCTCCTATGCCCCTCCCGCCATGGCCGCTTGCGATATCGCGTACTGCTTCATCGCCCACTCCACCCGCCTTTTGAGCGCCCGATCAGTCGTAAGAAGTCGTTGTGCCTCCTCGCGCTCGATCAAAACCTCCTCGGGTGTGCGGGAAGGCGGCCAGAGCATTTTCTCCAGATCAGAACTCATGTGGCGGCGCCACCTTCGTTTCTGTGCGCTTTGTCGCCGCAGCAAGTCGACGGTGATATTGGCGGCGACCCGTCGCACGTAGGGCAGGCAGTTGAGCTTGTCTTCCGCCCGCGACTTCCACAACCCCAGAAACACTTCCTGCACCAGGTCTTCGATGCACTCCGGCGAGAGCCGCTGCCCGAATCTCGCAGCGGTTGTGGCGACGGTTCGCCGGATCGCCGCGAGGTGCTCGGGGGCAGGCGCCATGTCGCGCCGTCGCGCCGCTCTTCTCATGCAACGGGTAAACTTCGGCCTACGCTCCTTCATTGGAGCTTCCTCCTTTCGTCTGGAATGGGAGAGGTATTGCGGAGGGGTGAAGCTAGATGAGGCCTGCCAAGACGATGCCGCTACGGACCGAAGTCGTGCCGCAGATCTCGCACCAGTCTTGCCGCTGGTCGGGCTCGACAGTGGTTGTGTAGAGGCAGCCGGGATTCATGCAGATCCCGGGCACCACGTCATCCAGGGCGTACTCCTCGATCAACTCGGTGACCGAGAAACCCCATTCTTCGGCCAGGGCGTCAAGCTTTGAGATTCCGGGGCGTTGCGCGGCGGATTGGCTCGCGTACATCAGAGGCTCCTTTCTGAAAAGGTTTTGAAGAAACCGGATTCAGAGTAGGGGCGGGTGCGAAGCGAGAAAAGGCGGCACAAAGTGCCGCCTTCGAAGGGCAGTGTGGCGGCGAGGCTCTATGGCGGCATGCAAGGTGCCTGCTTCGGACTTCCTGCGATGCCGCTCCTTTCCATTGCCGCTGTTGCAAACCCGAGCGCGTCGAAGATGTTCATGCGGGCGTCCTCTGTCATCCAAGCCTTTCGCTTCCTGGGGAGTCGCTCTGCAAGGGTCGGGAAGGTCTCTGCGAGCCGGAGCGCCACTTCAAACTTGCTCTTCGCTGGCGCGAAGGCATCTATGACCGCAAGGCGGGAAATCCGTTCCGCCGAGAGCCCCCGCTTCAGGGCCAGGAGTTCGATCGAGCGGATCTCCTTGCGCGCTCGCTTTCGGCGCCGGGTGTGAGGGACGGCAACATCCTCGATCGCGAGCAAAGTGGGCTCATAGCGCGAGAGCAGACCGTCAACCTTGCGAAGCAGACCGCCGGTTTTTGCGGGTATGATCCTCTCGCCCCAATCCACGAGAAATGCAGGAGCTTCGAGGACGGCAAAGGCGAAACCCCTTGAGGTCGGGTCGATGGCGAGAACTGTTTCATGCGGCGAGAGAATCGGCATCTGAAGCTCTATGGCGGGAAGCAGAGCCGACTCTCTGCCGTTTCTCTTCGAGCTTGCGCCGCCGCTTTGCGACCTGCTCCGCGATCTCCTCGCACCTGCCGCGGAAGAGCGCGCAGACGGGAACGCCAAGGGCGGCCTCGTAGGCAAGCCCGGTCTCAAGGGAAGGCGTGCGGTTCCCGGATTCGTAGCGCGACACCTTTACGCCCGTAGAGGCGCCGAGGAGATAGGCAAGCCCCGCCTGTGTCAGGTGCGCATGGCGGCGATAACTGCGGAGGTAGTAATTGAGCGGCCGGCCGTGAAAGTGTGTCATGGCAACACAAAGAATAGGCGGCGGGAAAAGGGCGTCGGTTGATCTCGGCGGCAGACTACTGGAAGAGAACTTCTGAGAGCCCTATCCTGCCTGCTGCAAACAACTCACGATTTGAAATAAAGGCACATTCATATTATAAGTTAATATTACAAATATGTCAAGTTGACAGGTATAAGGGCTTACCGCAGCAATCTTTACGCTCTTTATCGCTAACCCCAAAGAGAAAGCCCCAGAAGCAATCCTGGGGCTGAGATGGAATGAGATGAGTTTGAGGCGCGAACGGACTTTCAGACAGCCATGGCAATAGTGACCGGAGCCGAGGTATGTTCCTCACCGACCGTTGGCGCCGCGAGCGCCTCCGCCTCATCGAGGAGCAGCGTGATGCATCCGCACGTGCGGTCGAGAAGCTCGGTACATGCCCCGAGGAGGTTCCGCTTCTCCGTCTCGCAGTACTTCTTGAGGTAGCGATAGGCGCCGCCCCGGTCGCTCTCAGCGGTGTAGCCGAGGCATTCGAGGAGGATGGCACTCCCGAACTCCGCGACGACCTCGGCGTCTACCGAGCGCGCGACGAGGTTCCCGAGGCGGTGATCAGCGGCGTGTACGAGCTCGTGCGCCCAGGTCGCGAGGTTCTCGGTCCCCAAGGCGATCCCCACCCCCGGAGTGAAGTACCCCAGGCGGTCTGGCGCATCCCCTATGGAGTAGAGGGAGACTGAGAGGTCCCAAGCGCGGGCCACTTCAACCAGGGGCAGCCGGTCCAGAAACTCCGGGGCGTCCTCGACGCCAGCCAAGGGCTCTCCCTCGGTCTGCAAGTACCCGAAGACCGGAACGGCGAGAAAGCCCACGTTCACGGGATCGCCCTCCTTCAGCCCTCGCTCCGCGTCGTCTTCTTTGGCCTTCGCGATCCGGGGGGCGAGGATGTGGATAGCGTGCTCGCCCTTCTTCACATACCGGCCGATCTCCTGCCACTGCCTGAAGCCTGCGGCGTAGACGTGGCCCCGCCGTAAGGCGACCAGGCGATTCGTCCAGGTCCAGTGCCGTGAGGGCACTTCGATCTTCCTGTGAATGAAGAGGTTGGCGAGCGCCTTAGGCAGCTCGCCGGACTCGAAGGCGGCCAGGATGTCGTGTGCGATGGCGCTCACCCTCTCGCGAGAGAGCGCGCGAGCTTCTACAGTCGCCATGATGGCGGACCTCCTTTCTCTGAAAAGGTTTTTGAAGAAACCGGGATTCAGAGTAGGGGCGGGTGCGAAGCGAGAAAAGGCGGCACAGAGCGCCGCCTATATATAGAGGAGAGAATCTTTCACGGTGCGCGAGACGCGCCGGGGTCTACATACCCCGCTACATACAAAGGTATGTACGGGCTCCGCTTCATGCGGATGGCCGAATCCCCATACGGGGCTTCACCGACTGGCTCCCCACCGCTGCCGGGCTAGCGCCCGACTGGCGTGGTTTCCTAACGGCTATGGATCTCGTTCTCTCCTATCGTCGGCCCTTCGACCAAACCACGCCAGTCGGGCGCAACCGGCCTCGATACTCGGCCTTCCCGACAGCGGTGGGGGGACTACTGGCTCTCGAAGGGCCGACGCTTCGCGTCACTACTGGCTAAGGCGTCGAAGTTCTCCGCCTTGGCAGGAAGGAAACCACGCTCGACAATCTTCTCGCGCCCACCTCTCTTGCCGCGCCCGCTCGGTCACCACACGCCGCTTTGCGGGCGTACCGCCGGACCTCCAGGCACGGGTTTAGAGCGGTCCTCCCTAGAGGGAGGACACTGGCTCCCCATGGGGAGGGGAAGAGAGGTCGGGCGCTTCTTCTTCCCCCTATGGACCACACCCCCATCGCGATCGGCACCCGCACCTTTTGGGTTTCGGATGACCCGAAGCTTGTTTTGCTCCATCCTGAAGACCGGGCGCAGCACCTCTACGTCGTCGGCAAGACTGGCCTCGGCAAGAGCACTCTTCTTCGGAATCTCATCCTCCAAGACCTCTACGCCGGGCGAGGTGTGGGTCTCCTTGATCCTCATGGAGACCTCGCCCGGGAGGTCTTGGATGCGATTCCGAAGGGAAGGACGGGCGAGGTGCTGCACTTCAACCCCGGCGATCTCGCCCGTCCGGTGGGCCTGAACCTCCTCCCCAAGGTGCCCCATGATCAGGCGCACCTTGTGGTCTCCGGAGTCCTCTCCGCCTTTCGGGGGATTTGGGGCTCCTCCTGGGGGCCGCGGCTCGAATACATCCTGGGCCATGCCCTCGCCGCCCTCTTGGATAGAGGGCTCACGATCCTGGCACTTCCTCGGCTCCTCTCGGATGACGCCTTCCGGGAGCGCGTGACCGCGAAGATCCGGGATCCGGTCGTCCGCGCCTTCTGGCAGGACGAATATGCCGGATACGAGCGCCGCTTCCGGCTCGAAGCCATCGCCCCGCTTCAGAACAAGATCGGGCGCCTCCTCGGGAACGCCCCTATGCGGAACATCATGGGCCAGCCAAGGAGCCGCTTCGATGCGGCCTTCCTCATGGACCAGGGGCGGATCATGGTCGCCGATCTCGCGAAGGGGGTGATCGGTGAAGACCACTCCCGGCTCCTCGGCGCCCTCCTCCTCTCGCAGTTCCAGTGGGCGGCGATGCAGCGATCCGGCAATCCGGACTCTCCCCGCACTCCCTTCTACCTCTACATCGACGAGTTCCACTCCTTCGCAACGGAGGCCCTCGCCTCCATCCTCGCTGAGGCGAGGAAATACGGTCTCGCCTTGATCCTCGCGCATCAGTACCTTGACCAGCTCACGGACGAGATCCGGCAAAGCGTATTCGGCAATGCCGGCAACCTCGTAGCCTTCAGGGTGGGGCAGGCCGACGCGCGCCTCTTGGAAGACGAACTCGGCGGCGACGTGAAGATGGGGAATCTCGTCTCC
>Ga0134122_10004129_pt1 | contig 10765 bp, 4 predicted proteins | sample KB302_FD_96461 | JGI IMG/M metagenome (GOLD analysis project Ga0134122, IMG submission 96461) | Terrestrial soil microbial communities without Nitrogen fertilizer from Kellogg Biological Station, Michigan, USA - KB3-0-2 | ecosystem: Environmental > Terrestrial > Soil > Unclassified ... | reverse complement strand
GGGAACCGTGACGGTAACCGATACGATTCAGTCCGACTTGACGGTGGGCACGCCGGCAGGATCGGGGTGGGATTGCAGCGCTTCTTCGGGTGCGTTCGTCGGCTGCAGTCGAAGTGATGCTTTAAATGGCGGCGGCGCACAATATCCGCCGATCGAGATCCCGGTCAGCGTGGCTAATGCGCCGGCAACGGTGACGAATACGGCCACCGTGAGTGGTGGCGGCAGCGCCACCGCAATCAGCAATACGGTGACTGTAGGTACAGCGACTCCGCCGGCCTTTACATTTACCAAGGCGTCCAGCGGAACATTCGTCCTGGGATCCTCAGGGAACAGCTTCACCTTGACGGTGGCGAACATTGGTGGCAGCCCGACGACAGCACCCGTAACGGTGACCGATACCATTCAGTCGGACTTGACGGTGGGCACGCCGGCGGGAACCGGTTGGGATTGTTCGGTATCTCCCAGTGCGGTTGTCTTCTGCACTCGCAGCGATACGTTAAGCGGTGGCGGGGCGGAATATCCGCCGATCGAGATCCCGGTCAGCGTGGCCAACGCTCCGGCAACCGTGACGAATGCGGCCACGGTGAGTGGTGGAGGCGGTGACCCCGTAATTAGCAATACGGTCATAGTCGAGACGACATGCATCGGCTGCCCTACGATGAGTATCAGCGTAACCAAAGAAGTCGATCACCCGGTTGTGGCACCTGGAGATCCCGTCGTATTCAGTCTCGGTATCCGCAATCCAGGACACGATGTGGTAACAGCTGCCTCGTTGAATGACACGTTGCCGCCGGGATTCGCATACACATCGGGCAGCGCGAGTATCCGCATCATCGGCGCGTCCGGGGAAGTGTTGGCCGTGCAGGCCATCACGCCGATCTTTAATTCGGACGGAATTGTTTTCCCGATTGGTTCACTGGCCGCGGGAGATCGCGCCGCGATCCGCTATTCGGCGGTCGTGAAGTCGGACGCGCATCCTGGCGAGGTCAAGAGCGGAGTGGTTGGTATTGCAAACGCCTTGTCCGGCAAACGCGTCACGTCGAATCCAGCACAAGTCCGGGTGACGGTCACAGCCGGCGCGTTTAATTTGAATCAAGTGCTGATTGGGCGGGTTTTTGAAGACCGCAATCATAACGGGAAATTCGATACTGGCGAGACCGGCGTTGCGAACGTCCGCGTCGTGACCTCCAGCGGACAGACGGCGACAACGGACTCGGACGGGCAATACAATCTGCCGTCGCTGGCGGCAGGCTCCGCTCTCGTGGCGATCGATCCGTCGACAGTGCCCCCCGGCTTTGATTTGCCGCCGAATGAGACGCGACTCGGTGGCGCAGGCCAGTTGCTGCGAACCCCGTTGGAGGGTGGCGGCTTGCTGCGCCAGAATTTTGCTCTCATTCGAACGGCGCCTTCCAGCCCTGCCGGCTCCGCGGCTCCAGTCATCGCAAAGACCAGGGATTCGGGCTCTGGTGGCGAAGCAGTCAAACTCGAAATGGTTGTCGAGCGTCCCATCATGGCGGCGGGCGCCTATGACCGGCAGCTGATTCGCATTCGCGCCTTGGACAATTCGGATCACGCCACGGACACGTCGATCGTTGTTACGACAAAGACCGGCGCGGTGTTGGCAGCGAGCAAAGTCTCCGATCAGTTTGCGTGTGAGTCCGTTCTATCGCTGGAACAACGTCCGGACCTGTCGCGTCTGGTTGTGTTGAATACCGACGGTGGCGAAGCCGCAATATGCCTGATCTCGGACGTTGTTCCAGGAACCACGCACCTGACGGCCAACGGCAGTGGCAGGGATCCGATCAGCGCCACGGCGGACATTCGCTTTGAAGCATCCCAACACGCGCCGCTGCTGGTGGCGGTTGGCGAACTCGGCATCGGGCTCGCCGGACCCGGAAAGAACGCGACCGACGGCGCGAAACGTGTGGACGGGCTGGCAAGCATTTTCTACCAGAGATCGCTCAGCAGGAAAGATCTGCTTTCCGTATCCGTACGTTCGAAAGGAAGTGTGAACAGCGCCACCGGCAATAGCGGACTGTTCGAATTCGATCCAACCCAGCGCATCTATCCCGTGATGGGCGACGCTTCAACTCGCCAGGAACTGGGACAGTCTTCAAGCCGCCTCTATGCGCGTTACGATCGTGGACGGTCTTACATGATGTATGGCGACCTGCACGGCGACACCGCAGCGGAAGGCCGAAGCGGTTTGCTCGAATACAGCCGTAACGTCACTGGCCTCCGGTTCCAGGTGCAGACTGCAAATCGGACCAATTGGTTGCAAGGGCAGGTGGCTCGCCCAAAGACCGGATACATGCGGGAGATCACCACAGCCGAAGCGGGGTCTGCAATCCGCCTTTCGCAGTCTCAGATCGTTCAGGGTTCCGAATCGATCACTCTCGAAGTGCGCGACCGGCGCAATCCCGCATTGATCCTGTCGCGCGAGACGCTGGTCCGCAACGTGGACTACTCACTCGATCCACTGTCGGGCGTGCTATTCATGATGCGGTCCATCTCTTTCTTCGACCCGTCGTTGAATTTGGTGCAACTGGTATCGACGTATGAATACCAGACCACTGGCGTCAGCTCCGCCATGGTTCTGGGACGCGGCTCCTATTCGGTGACTGGTATTGGAATGCGTCTCGGCGTCTCGGCATTGTCTCAGAGCGAAGGTGGAGCGAATTTCGGCGTCGGCGGCTTGGAACTGGAACAGAAACTCCTGAACGGCGGGCATTTCAAGGCCGAGATTCCAGTCAGTAATGGACGCCTCTTGACGGACCCCAGCTTTTCTTTGAGTTCGTTGGCGGACTCCGGTGGATCACGCAATGGAAAGGCCATCCGCGCCGAGTTTGAACAGCCGCTGGGATTGCGAGATACCGTCCTGCACGGCCGCTATGCGAAGACAGACCAGGGCTTTTTCAATCCTTATGGTTCAATCGCGGTCCAAGGGCAGCAATCCCGGGGAGTGTCCGTCGATACGCGTGGATTCGCATCCGGCAGCCGGCTGAGTTTCGGCATCGAACAGGAAGCGAACCGCAACCATGCCGTGGATAACCAGCGGCAGACGATCAGCGCAAAGCTGACACAAACATTCGGTGAGAATTTGTCGGCGGAGGCGGGGATCGACCGCCGTGAATTTGGAGATCACAGACTGGCCCAACAGATCGATTCCGAACTGATATCGGCAGGCCTGAAGTGGAAGCCGCTTTCTCGTTTGGAAACTTCCGTCCGCAGAGAGCAGAATCTCAGCGAAGCGGATCCGACATACCCCAGTCAGACGTTGCTTGGCGCGCAATTCAAACTGACGGCGACCAATCGTATATTCGCGACTCAGCGTTTTTCATCGGCGCCAATCACGCCGATCAGTGGGGCGGAAACCAGTGGCGTGCTGTCGCCGCGATCGACGAGGGAAACAGCCATCGGTGTGGAATCACGGCTCCGCAAAAATACGAGCCTGACGACGAACTACAGGATGGACACGAGCGGGACGGGCGCGGACAGCTTCGCGGTTCTTGGTGTATTGACGCGTCTGCCCGTACGGCCTGGACTGTCGTTCGACTGGACGTTGGACAACGCGGTTCATCTGGCGGGTGCCGGGAAGGGTTATGTCGGCGGATCGTTTGGGTTCACGCAAACGAAGGACGACAAACTGCGGATTTCCACACGATACGAAATACGCCGCGGCGACACCTCGCAGAAAATATTCACCGCGGGTATCGTCGGACGTCTCACGACAGCAACTTCGGCGCTGGCGCGGTATCGCGTCTCGAATAACGCGGCTGGAACCATCGGCAAGATCAACGATGGCCAGCTGGCTCTGGCGGTTCGGCCGAAAAATTCGGATCGCATCGCGTTGCTTTTCAGCTACGACTTTGGGAATGCGAACCCAGCGGTGTCCACGATGTCAACATCGTCAACAACAGCGAGCAGCTTGATGAACTCCGGCGATGGCGTCCGTCCTTCCACCGCAATAACTCTGGGTCGAACGGACCGGCTCTCCGTGGACGGACTGATCGATATGGGGCACGGCCTCGAGTTCTACTCGAGGCTGGCGACGGCTCGGACTCCCGGATTGTACGGCGGAAGCCGCCTCGGGACTTACCTCCAGGGCCGGCTGCAGAAGTCGCTGTTCCACCGGTTCGATATTGCGGGCGAGGCGCGGTGGATTCGCGAGTCCGTGATGGTGCGGGGCGCTTTGGTTACGGGAGTGGAGTGGGGCACCTGGCTGACACAGGATTTCCGCATCGGTCTGGGCTACAGCTCGAGAGGCTTTGCGAACCCTGGAGCGCTCTTGAATTCCACCGCCGCCCGCGGAGGGCCTTACATCGTCATCAGTTCGCGATTGTCGAGCATCTTCGACCTCATGGGCGGTTCGAGCAAGAACAAGCCGGCAGACTAGGACAGCTGGCCGGTTGTGCTACGCGCCAAGACTGGTTAACGCTGGGCCGATATCAGAGTCAGCTGCGTTTCCAGATGAATGCTCGGAAACACGCTGACCGAAATTTGCTTCTCGTTATAGTTCTTCAAGATGTCCGCATTCAAATAAGCTCCCTGAGGGATGGAATCCCAGGCGAGCAGCTTGTATTCACCCGGCCGAATTCCAGTCATTGAAAAATGACCTGACGCATCGGACGTTGCAACCTTGAAGAGTGCCGTGTTTTGTTGATGCGACTCTGGAGGCACAAGAACGACTGTCGCTCCTTCGGCCGGGATTTGATTCTTGCCTCGAACAATTCCACCTACGCTCCCGCCGTCGGTTTTCACGCGAACATCAAGAGGTTCGATACCTTGTGCGCCAACAAAGATGCCGCTGTCATAAACACTGAGGCCGGATTGCAGAACATCGGCGACGTAGGAATTTAGGCCCAACATTGGACCGGCCAGCGGAGAGGTTGGAAGAGAAGCCGGACGAGCAGGCGCAGATGATTGTGATGCTGCCTGAACAACGCCGCGAATGCCGTTGCCCGACGCTGGTGGCTCCGGAGCACCGAAGGTGATCTGAAATCGGTAGTGAGCTTCGGGAACCGCGGGAATTGTAAACGATCCGTCGGGATCGATCGTGGGTTGGAATCGACCGACCTGTTGATACACGGGAATACTCGCAGCGCTGTCGTCGGCCTGAAGGGAAATGCGGACATTATTAATAGAAGTCGAGAGCCCGCCATCGATCGTCACATGTCCGTTGATATCGATACCGTGATGTACGGTAATGTTCACGCCATCCAGGTTCCCGCCGTACATGTCGATTGTTGCCCGTCCAAATGCGACAGGCGAAACGGCATGGCCTGGCGGTTGTGCCGGTCCATATCCCTGGATGTCCGGCAGATTTGCATACAAGTCGTAAACACCTGGCGGAATGCTAATCATTTCAAAGTGTCCATCCGCAGGAATGCCGATGGATGTTGAAGCGCTGATCGTCGAGTCCGGATCCTGAAGCGCATTCTTATCGTGCAAATACAGTGTCAGCGACGCGATCGGGGCGGTAACTGGGCCGGGCTGAGCGGCCTGAGCGGGAAGAATCATTTCGGACGCTGGAATGGCGCTAATGACCTGTCCTGAAATTCTGGCACCGGTTACCGTCTTGATACGGATGTTGGTACCCGCGATTTCTTCTCCGGCGTGTAATTTGATGAGCGAAGCCTGCGAGAGATCGAGCGCGCTTGGGAAGTACGTTCTCGCCGGCGCTGGCGCCGCGCCGACTCTAGCGGAAATGGATGCGGGAGCATTCGGTACCGCCGCGCGTCCGCCTATGGATCCGATGGCCAGTGCCGGGTTCGCCGCCACGTAATACTCTCCCGGCATCAATCCGTACAGGCGAAATGTTCCACGGTCATCGGTCGCTCGGGCGCCGGAGTTGCCTGCAGTAGGCAAGCCGTTTGGATAGGTCAGCGGAAGCGCCTGAACGGAAACATTAATGGCGGGCAATCCGGCTTCATCCAGGACACTTCCGCTGATCGTGCCTCCAGGTACCAACTTGAAGGCGACATCGTTAGATTGTGTAGCGGCGACATTCACGCTTGCCCGCACAATCGACGGGCTGGTTCCATTGACGTCCGGTCCGAAGTAGCCGTCCAATTGTGCGGAAACGGTGTAGATTCCTGGCGATAGATTGGAAATTATGAAGTTTCCGTTTTGCTCAGAAATTGCCTGCGGCGGCGCCATCGTTCCGACAGGGGACGCAGCATTGGGACCAATCAAGGATATCTGAACATTGGCCAGCGGCTGCAGCGACAGGGAATTGGTCACCGTTCCCTGGATGCTTCCCATGACGGCTTGCGGAGCAGTTTTGATAGCCAGCGTCGTTGAAATGAGTATCAAAGTCGTGCCGAGGAGAATCTTCATCGTTGTTGGATCTCCGAAGAAGGATGTTACAAGAGGCGAAGCAGATTCATGCAGCCGAATCCCATTCATGGAGGTATCCGCTGCAGCCCCAAAATGTAAATGGGAGCTGTGCGTCGCACAGCTCCCATTTACATTTTGGGGACGGAAAGGTGGTTGGCGTGTTAACTTTCATGGTCCGAGAAATGCAGAATGCCTCTCCACCAGAGCGACTCGATTATCCTGAAAACGTATCCGTTGGGGGAGGCGGACCGGATCGTGGTGTTCTTCAGCCGCGATTTTGGAAAGGTCCGGGGGGTGGCCAATGGCGCTCGCCGCATGAAGAACCGATTCGGCGCTTCCCTGGAACCGCTGGCTCATTCCCGCCTCATGTTTTTCGAGAGGGAAAACCGGGATTTGGTGAGAATCCAGTCGTCGGAACTATTGGATTCGCCCATGGGTCTGTTCGCCGACTACGACCGAGCCGTGTTTGCCGCGCAGCTGGTTGAACTGCTCGACAAGTTTTTGCCGGAACACCAACCGCACGACGCGGTTTATCGCCTCGTGCGCATGACGCTTGAAGCGATCGAAGGCAATTGTCCGCTGACGGCGGCGGCATGTTACTTCGAAGTCTGGATGCTGCGTCTGGCCGGGATGTTTCCCGACCTGTTCATGTGTTCGGTTTGCATGCGGCCGCTCGAAGTCGGGGAAGACCGGCATCTGGCGATGGGATTGCAAGCTGTCATCTGCAGCAGCTGCGAGCATCGTGAAGGCGTCGCGATCCATCCGGAGGTGCCGGTGGTGCTTCACTGGGTTTTGCGGAATCGTCTCGGTGGGGACGCGGTGCAGTCCGCGCTGACCGGTTTGGAAAAGGGAACCAGGGACCTGCACGAGCTCAATCAATACTGGATCCGTCATTATCTGGAACGATGACTTGGATGAATTGGATGAATTGAATGTTGAATTTTCAGGAACTGATTCAATCTCTGCTGAACTTTTGGGGCCAAAAGGGATGCGTGCTTCAACAACCCTACGATGTGGAAGTCGGAGCCGGTACCATGCATCCGGAAACATTTCTCCGCGTGCTGGGTCCCGAGCCCTATAAGGTTGCATATGTCGAACCATCCCGCCGTCCCGCGGACGGCAGGTACGGAGAAAACCCCAATCGGCTGGAGAAGCACCATCAGCTGCAGGTGATTCTGAAACCCCCTCCGGCAGATATTCAGAATATTTATCTGGAGTCGCTCGCCGCAATGGGGATCAACCTCAAGGAACACGACATCAAGTTCGAGGAAGACAACTGGGAAGCTCCCACGCTCGGCGCATGGGGCGTCGGATGGCAGGTGATGCTCGACGGCCAGGAGATCACGCAGTTCACCTACTTCCAGCAGGCCGGCGGTCTCGACCTGTTTCCGATCTCCGGTGAAATCACATATGGCCTCGAGCGTATCGCCATGTTCCTCAATGACGTCGATAACGTCTATGACCTCCCATGGAATAACGAAGTGACCTATCGCGAAGTACGGCACCGGGATGAATACGAATTCTCGAAGTACTACTTCGAGTCGGCGGACACGGTGTTGTATTTCCGGATGTTTGGCGACTGGGAAAGGGAATCGCAGCGCCTGCTCAAAGAAGGTTTGGTCCTTGCCGCCTACGAATGTTGTTTGAAATGCTCGCATACATTCAACATTCTCGACGCGCGCGGCGCCATCAGCGTGACTGAACGCGCGCAAATCATTGGCCGGGTGCGGTCACTCGCGGTTGCCGTGGCGAAGGCTTACGTGGAAAGCAGGAAGCAGCAGGGATATCCGCTGCTCCGGTCCGCTTCGGGCGAGGTGGCCAACCATGCCCTCTGAGTTCTGGATGGAGATCGGCTGCGAAGAAATTCCCGCGCGAACCATGGCGCGATCCTTGAACGACCTGCGCGACCGCGTCGAGCGACTGCTTCAGCAAGAAAAACTGACCTACGATCGCGTGGAAGCCATCGGCTCGGCCCGCCGGTTTGTGGTCCGTGTTCCGTCGATGGCAGAGCGCCAGGAATCGCGCAGCGAGCGGATTATGGGTCCACCGGCCTCGATTGCCCTCAAAGACGGCCAGCCTGCGCCGCCGTTGATTGGATTTGCGAAGAAGAACAACGTTGCCGTGGAACAGCTTCAAAAGTTCACGACGGATCGCGGTGAGTATTTCGGTATCGAGTCCACGATTGAAGGCGGAACCGCATCCGATATTCTGATGAAGGGACTGCCGGCAATTATTCAATCGATGACATTTCCAAAAATGATGATCTGGATGGACCCTGTCCAGCGCTTTTCCCGTCCAGTACGGTGGATCATCGCCAGGCTCGGATCGTGGTGGATCCCCCTGCACTTGTTCGGAGTGGACTCCGGCGATTATTCCGAAGGCCATCGCATTCTCGGGTCGGGGCGCGTTGTCGTGGGTTCCTACGACGATTTCCTTGTCAAGCTGCAGCAGAATTTCGTCATCGTCTCTCAGGAAGACCGCCGGAAAAAGATCGAACGCGAGTTGAACGAGGAAGTCGGCAGGCTCAATGGCCGCATCGTGGGGGATGAACGGCTGCTCGAAGAAGTCGTCTACATCAACGAGTATCCGACGATTGTGCGCGGCCGTTTTGAAGAGCGGTTTCTGGAGTTGCCACGGGAAATCCTGATCACCGTGATGAAGGAACACCAGAAGTACTTCGCCGTCGAAGACGAACACGGCAAGCTGCTTCCGTACTTCCTGGCTGTCATGAACACCGCCAGCGATCCGAAAGGGTTCATCCGAAAGGGGCATGAGCGCGTATTGCGCGCACGCCTTACCGATGCGATGTTCTTCTGGGAAGTCGATCGCAAGACATCCCTGGAAGACCGGCGGCCGCGATTGAAGACGATTGTTTTTCAGGAAAAGCTGGGGACGTATGCGGACAAGGTGAAGCGCGTCGCGAAGCTATCGAAGAAGGTGAATACTCTGACGAAGGCGAAGGTCGATAAGGCCGCGCTGGAAAAGGCAGTGCAGTGGAGCAAGAGCGACCTCACTGCAGACATGGTGCGCGAGTTCACGGATTTGCAGGGCATCGTCGGGGGGCTATACGCCAGGCACGACGGTGCATCGGAAGAAGTGTGGCGCGCGATCTACGATCAGTATCGGCCTCAGAGTCTGGACGATCGTTCACCGGAGACAAAATCGGGCGCCGTGCTTTCGATCGCCGACAAACTGGATACGGTTCTGGGTTGTTTTTCCGTCGGCCTGATTCCCACGGGTTCTGAAGATCCGCTGGGGCTGCGGCGCGCCATGCAGGGCGTCATCAAGGTGTTGCTCGATCACAAGCTGCCGTTTTCCATGCAGAAGGCAGCAGGCGACGGATTCACGCCACAGTTGAAACAGTTCTATGAAGACCGCCTGCGATTCATTCTTGGTCAACGCGGATTTGCATATGATGAGATCAATGCCGCTGCCGCCATTGGTTGCGATGATGCTTCCGAAACTTTGAACCGGGCGGAGGCGATTCGCCGGATTCGCTCGAGCGCGGATTTTGAAGCCGTGTCGATTGCGTTCAAGAGAATCAAGAATATTCTGAAGCAGGCAGAACAATCGGGTGAATCGTTCGAAGGAGAAATGTCGACCGAGGGACTGGAGCCGGCAGAGGGCGCTCTTCTCGCGTTCCTGGACGGTGCGAAGTTGAAAATTGAAAAACTGGAACGCGGCCGAAAGTATTTCAAGATCCTGGAAACGATGGCAACGGGGCGCCCGGTCATCGATGAATTTTTCGATAAGATCCGAGTGATGGATCAGGATCCACCGGTAACCAGGCGGAGGCTCTTGCTGCTGAAGAGCCTGCTCGCGACGTTCTCGCGTGTTGCAGACATTTCGGAGATTGTGGTCAATAAACTGTAGGCGCGGTCTGTGACTGCGCACAATTTCTTATTCCGCAGTGCTTTGTACTCCGGATCGTGCGCGGTCATAGACCGCGCCTACAGACAAATAAGGGGATTAATACATGGCGAAGTACGTTTACATTTTTGGAAAAGGCAAGGCGGATGGCAACGGCTCCATGAAGGCGCTGCTTGGTGGAAAGGGCGCGAACCTCGCGGAGATGAGCCGGATCGGCCTGCCTGTACCTCCGGGATTTACCGCAACCACCGAAGTCTGCACTTATTACTATGCAAACAAGCAGACCTACCCGAAGGCGCTCGAGGCTCAGACGAAAGCCGGCATTGCAAACATCGAGAAAATCATGGGCACGAAGTTCGGCGACACGAAAAAGATGCCGCTGCTCGTGTCCGTGCGTTCCGGAGCCCGGGATTCCATGCCCGGCATGATGGACACGATCCTGAACCTGGGATTGAACGACCGCTCGGTGGAAGGGCTGAAGGCCAAGACCGGCAACGGGCGCTTCGCGAAGGACAGCTACCGCCGCTTCATCCAGATGTTCGGCAACGTGGTGCTG
>Ga0134122_10004128_pt1 | contig 10772 bp, 16 predicted proteins | sample KB302_FD_96461 | JGI IMG/M metagenome (GOLD analysis project Ga0134122, IMG submission 96461) | Terrestrial soil microbial communities without Nitrogen fertilizer from Kellogg Biological Station, Michigan, USA - KB3-0-2 | ecosystem: Environmental > Terrestrial > Soil > Unclassified ... | reverse complement strand
GCACTGTCATTTGCGTTTGGCCCCACAACACTAGCTCTGCGTATTGGTGGCGGTAGCGCGCATACAATTCAATACCCCGTTCTAGGCGCCGTTGCTGGCCCTTGTTGTGCCCTGTCCACAGCGCTAGAAAGGCTTCAGCCGCATCGCATTGCGCAAAGGGGCCCACTTTTAACATCATGATCCACGCATCCTTGCCACCCGGCTTATTCAGGAGGTCTCCAGCTAGATGGGGCCACGTGTGGGCAATGAGGTGCGTTTGTTTTTTGGATTTCCTGTTCAGATTGAAGAAGAGGGCGCAGAACCAAGGGCCCAGACCCCCTGGGCGGGGCGCAGCGCTCATGTGCGCCGTCTCTTGCTGTTGCCGCCATTCTTTGAGAGTCTAAATAGCCTTTCGCCATTGCTATCCAATATGATGCGTTCGTCCTCCCCATCACCGTTGCGGGGTGTGTCTGGGGTGGGCGGAGCCACTGCCACGGCTACGCGTTCAGGTGCCAGCGCTAGCTCGTGTTCTGGAACATTCTTAGCGATAGCGGATTCAAACGTGCGCTCAATAATCTTCTCCCCTTGCGTGATGCTGCTTTTCGCAATGCCAAAGTGATGTAGCTGGTTGACGTGCGGCAGGTTGAGCAAGATAAAGTCATCCTTGGGTAGCAAGCGAATGTTCTGGCAGCGGAGCCCGTTGCGCATATAATAGAGCACCGCCACAGAGATGCAGTCAATGTCAGCGCGAAGGGGTGGCGTATCCACAGCGTAGTAGCGATCCACCTTGGACCAAATGTCGGTGATGATGTTAACGTAATAGTCGTGGAGGACTTGATCGAAAACGTAAATGGTAAAGGGTAGCGGTTGCGTGCCCCACCGGCCCATGATGCGGTAGCGATCTGTCCAGTACGAGGGTTGCCCATGTGCTGCCTGGTTGGCGTCGTAGGCTGCTTGCACTTCACGGCCGCGCGCCATGTTTTGCTGCAACTCTAGGCGGTTGCATTCAACGCGCGCGTTGCTATATAGGAGCTGCTTAACCATGGCGCTGGCCCTGTCGCGGATGCGCTCCGCCTCATTAATGGCGGGTACGGCTGCAGCGGCAGTTTTGCGCTGACTGGGTGCGCTGCCGGCCCATGTGCGTGGGTCGTTGCGCGCATAGTCTGACGTGGCTTCGCCCCCATACTGGATTCCCGACACGGGACAGGTGCCGTGCTGAGCGTCCCACTGCCAGAGCTGGCAGGTGGTGGCGTTGCTGCACACGTGCACTACGCCTTGCGTGCACACGTAGACGGCAGAATCCGGGCGCATGAGACGCGGCGCGCATCCCTGGCGGGTACACACGTGAACGGGGCCCTCTGGCATCATTTCATTTGCTACCGCCGCCGCGATGCTTCATCCACTCTGCAAAATGCACAAGCGCCGCCTCCACGTCGGGGTCCAGCTCTTCTACTTGCGTAAGGGGGGTGTGTGGTGTGCGCAATAGGGATGGGATCGAATGGATGAGTCCCATGCTTGCCAGGCTTTGTACATGCGCGTACCATTGGGCAACGACGCTACCGGCCTTGGGCACCGCCGGTGTGGGTGCCGTCGCCGCCGCCGGTAACGCTGCCTCGGCCACGCTTCCGCCACTGCTGCTCAGTTTGGCCACGCGGCGCTGTGTGGCTGGGTCCTGTGAGAGAGCCAGTGTGCGTGGCGCCGTGGCCTCGGCCCAGATGCGCGCAGGCCAGTCGGGGGTGGTGCCCATGGCGCCGTCGCCCAGCGTCAGCAGTTGATAAGAGGGAAGTGCGTCAAACGAGGGAACGGCCATGGCGGCCTATTTGGCTACAGGCTGGCCCTCCGACACGTAGCGTAGCTACGTGTCGCACGGCCTAAAAATGGCGGGTTTCGCCAAGCGGGGACGCGACGATGCCTTTGACTTTGATGAGGCCATGGCCGAGGCCGGCGCCGCCGACGACCCAGATGCGCTGGGGGGAGGCGACATGACGCTGACACAGATTAACACACGCCTGGTGGGTCTTCCGCTACCGGCTACGCCAAGCGCGCCCGAAGCAGAAGAGGCACCTCCACCCATTATCTACGAACCACGTCCGCTCAAGTCCCGAAAACGGGAGCGCAAAGCCCTGGGCAAACCGGGGAAGCGGGCCACCTGTTTCCTGTGTGCCTACGTGGGCGAGCGCGACGCCACCATCCCCAATGATGATGTGGCCAAGATTGTGGAAATGTTGCGCCAAAACACTGGGCGCATGGACAGCTCCGTGTTGGCGCAGCAGGTGGCAGACTTTTACGCGGTACTGCGCTCTCGTGTCAATCGCCAGCTGCTCCCCAATGAGACGCCGCTGCCTGCCATGAACGCTGCCACCGTGCTGGAACACATTAGGCGCCACCAGCAAGATGCAGAGGTGAAGCAGATTGTGATGCTAGAAGAACTGCAAGAGATTCGCGAAACCATCATGGACAGCGTGCTGGAGCAGAACCCGCGCACCCGTCACGTGCGCGGCAACTTGGCGCAGCTATCAGCGCTGGACAAGGTCATCAAGCTGGAGCTGCTGGTGCACAGCAAGGACCCAGCCAAAATGGCCATGTACTGTGCGGGTACGCGCGTGAACCCTGCCAATAGGAGTGCGGGGCCCGTGCACACTACTACCAAGACACTTTATTCGTATTGGGGTGCGCAGTAGGATGAACTCTACGTCTACCCGAGATGATACGTATCAGGGCGCCGCCACTTGGCGCGGTGGCGTGTGCAATAAATGGCGCGTGCAAACATGCGCGCCACATCCTTGTGCATTGCACCGCAGTCGCCTAGCGCGAGCATGGCAAGCGCCGCCTGGCGCGCCTCCCAGGGGTACACTTGGCACCAGTACCGTGGCGCCATATTGAGGTGGCCACGCATCTTGGCGGTGCCATCTGGATAGAGATTCCATATGGGCCCGTCGTCGTCGAGTAACTGAAAACAGTGAAAGTGACCATGAGTTAGGCCACGGCGCTGGCTGAACGTCACGTAGCCCTGTAGTTCATGTACCGCACGAGAATCCGCAGTTGTAAGGCGCACGTGCACCAGGTGCATGTCGGAATCGCGACCCTGCATTTGCGGGGGAAAAGATGGAGCAGGAAGAGGGCACCGTTCTCGACCTCTGCAAATGCGCCGCATCCACTCCAGAGTTGCGAGCCATGGTCAAGCTGGCCGTTACGCTTGGCCACTGGCGGAGCGTCTGGTGGGACCGCACTGTTCATGCGTCGCGGGCGGAAGAGGCAGAAACAACCAAGGCGTTTGAGCGTTACGGGCGTGTGCGCGTTTGCGGCAGTACTGGTTATCTCTTTGTGGCGACAGACGACGACGCAAAGTAAAAAAGATTGCGTGTGTTACTTAAAGCAAGCCATCTTTATGGTCCCTAGTGCGGCCCCCCCCCCCAAGATGGACGGTAAAGGTCACCGCGACCCAGATGACGTGGCAGCGGATGATGCGGCCGCGCGTACTCTTGGGTTTCCCTACTTTTCGCTGCTACCACCAGATGTGCAGCTCCATGTACTGCTGCAGCGCAACATTAGCGTCAAAGAGATGCACAAGCGCTGCAATCTCTATGCTGGCCTTCGCGCGCTGTGTGAGAACCGCAGCGTGTGGAAGACCAAGTTTATTGAGCGCAACGTGAAGCAGCCTGGTGACAGGCGCGATCCCAGCAAGCATGAGCAGTGGGCGGATGAGCCGCGCGTGCAGGAGTGGGATCGCGACGCGCGTTCGTATCACATGAGAAGTGGTTACGTGCACCTGGTGGCTGACCACATTATGAGGGTGGCCAGGGGCTGGAATCATGTCTGGCTCGTGCGGAGGTTCCAGAGTGGGATTGTATGGAAGATGAGTATAGTCTATCAAGGGATCTTACCATCCGGTGTAAAAGCATTTTACATTACCGCCACTGCTACCGTACCTTTATCGGGACACGCACAAGAAGAGTTTGCTGATTGGAAATCAACGATACCTCAAGATCTCTACCGCAGCGTAGTTAAAGGTTCACGGACTGAGGACATCTTTTACACTCGTGATGATCAAGTAGTGTCATTCGTTGCCTATTTGTTGGAAAATGAGTTTACGTACATTGAAGGTAGCATCAAGATTGTCAACGCCTGCGCCATTTGCGCAGAACCAGCCACATTGCAGTGTGCACACTGCAACGACCTCTATTGCAGCATTAGCTGCGCACAGGCGGAATAAACCACTTGTTCTCACTCGCGCGCCCTCTCACGGCCGCTTCGCGGCCGTCCCAGGCACGCGCGGGTGGCTGCGCTCACGTGGCCAGCAGTCTGGGAAACCTAGCCCGCGCACACACATCGTGTTTAGTTTTCCTCTCTTTCCATCTTTCCCGTAATGGTGCCTTTGCCCGCGATCTCGTCGGCAAGCTCAAACCAGGAACGCTGGTCGAAAGTGACGAAAATGGTGCGGCGTGTAGTGGGAAAAGCGCGCGCCTTCCCGCCTTGAGCCTCTGGATCGCGATAGGCAACACCCGTAAGCTGGATGTCGTTGGGGAGGGCGGGCCAAGTGCGTGGGTCAAGCTTATCAAACGGGGAAGAGCCACTCATTACGACTGTGATTTTTTGTTCATTTCCCCTCCACCTCACGCAGGCGACACGCGCGCAGCGCCTCTTCCAGTTCCGCCACGCGGGCGCGCTCTACCGCCAGCGTCAGCTGGGTCAGCGCTGCATTGGCCACGTTATGCGCCACCTGCTCTACCATGTACGTTTCGCGCTCGGCCAGGGCACGACCCAGCTGATAGAAGAGGTCGGCGCTAATCACGTTGTAGACGCCTGCCTCTGCCAGGCGCGTAAGCGTTTCATGTACGGCGGCCACGTCTGCACGGAGACTCTTGCGGTACTGTGTGTCTCGCTCCCATATGCCAGCGTTGTCGGCGCGGATGCGTTCAAAGATGTGTATCAGTGCAGCCACCAGCTCAGCGGGGGTTTCGCGCTGTTCGCGTTGGCGCTTGTCGCCGCTACCGCCAATGTGGAGCATATCTCCACATACCGTGCTGCAGACTGCGTGATGCTCTCCTTCATACCAGTGCCTATCAGCACAGGCATCTCCGCAGTAAAAAGCGCGCTCGCATGCTCCGCACGCCACCCGCGCTGGACGCACCAGGCAGGTGGTGCAGCGCATTTAGCGCAACTGCGAGTGTCATCTTGTTTTTATTACTGGTTTCCTTCATTCTCGGCCAAAACTCCAGTGGACCTCTGTCCCTCCTGCTGGTGAGCGTATAACAATCACAGTGCCTGTGGTATCCCTGGCTTCCATGGCCTTTTTGAGGTCGTCTTCCAAGATGGAAACGGGCTCTGGCGTGGGGATGGCTACACGTCTGATGCCACGCGCTTCGCGCACCTCATTGCGGAAAGCGTCTCTACCGCTGCTCATCTGACCCTTTGCCCTGTTTTTTTCATTCCACATCGTCACGCGCAGGCTGATCAACGTCTATCCGCCCGGCGCGCAAGTCATGCCAGAGTACGTAGGCACGCAAAAACGTCATTGCCTCCACACTGCGCAGCTCACCAGCTTCCACGCGCGCCACCATGCGTGATGCATAGGCTTCTAATTGCTTCTTGTCGTTTTCTCCCAAGGGACGGGCGTTGCGGGTAGCCTCTGTGACCCAGCGCTGGCTGAGACCCTCTGCCATTTCTCTCAATACACAATTTTAATCTTCTTCACCTGCTCCCCACACAGCGGACACGCAACCTGACCCCGCCACGCCTTCCCACACATGGCGAGCGTGCGCGCGCAACGCGCGCACAGGCAGCGATGTGCGCATGGCCAAACGATGCAGGTCAATTCGTTTTTCGCACACACGCAACAAGCAGCGGGCGCATCTGGTGGGGCCACGCGATCGACGGCGGTCATTTGTTCGCGCGACGGACAGTCGACGTGTTTTCGTATCTCTTGGTGATACAGCAGCGTAAAACCCACCTTCACTGGGAATGTGTTGGACGCCTTAATGATGGTACATTCCAACGGGATCAACCGACCGACACCCACCAGCGGGTCGCAATCTGCGGCATTGGTGACCCTCATTCAGTAAACCACTTTTATTTTCTTCACCTGCGCCTGGCAAATGGGACACGCCACACTGCCGCGCTCCTTGGTCCCCTCTGCGGTCAGCGTGCGCGCGCACCCGCAACACAGGCAGCGGTGCGCACACGGCAGCACAATGCACGACAGCTCGTTGACTGTGCAGATGGAACAGGCAACGGCCGCATCATCGGGAGCCTCCTTATCGTGCGTCTTGGCCTCGGCTTCTGTGGGGCAGCGCACGTAACGCACCTCGTCAGCAGCGGGCACTGCAGCGTTGCGACTCTTCTTGATCAGCACCCCATCAACGCGTACTCCCTCGTCGTCCATGACAATGGACTGCCCAATGACACCGCTAATCACGGTGCCTCCACCAATGATGGACATGCTGCTGCCGCCTCTGCCCTTGGGTCGTTCCTGTTCCGCGCCATTGATGCGGTTAAAGTTGCCAGTGGCCGTGTTGCCCGCTCCATGGAGACCGTTGTGGTTGCCCGTGGCGCGGTTGTTGTCGCCCGTCACAGAGTTGTGATTCCCAGTTAGGGAGTTGGCGTTTCCCTCCACCGTGTTGTGGTTACCTGTGACGCTGTTGCTGTGGCCGTAGATGCGATTGTGATTGCCTACCACTGTTTGGTGGCTCATGTGTAACGTCTGATGATTGCCGACCCTCATCTTTTATCACTCGCAAATCCCAGGGCCCCACACACCAGGCGCAGCGGCGCGCTTCCACCACAGTAGGCGCCCCACCTCCTGGGTCAGCGCTGGCGGCAGCGGCGAGCAGAGGAGCCACGCTAGCACTGTCAGCAGCGCCTCGCGCTCCCATACTTGCAGCCAGCGCGGGTTGCGTGGGTGTTGCCCAATGGGATAGGCGTACAAAACGTAATCCTTTTGGTTGTAGATCATGTAACGCCGATGAATGCTATCCATGTGGATGTGTAATGCCCGCAGAACACCACTGGGATGCAGATTTGCAAAGCGTTCGTGATGCGTATCGCCAGGTCGCCATGGATACGCAACATCAATGGAGAGGTCAGAGCGACGGCCTAATACGCTACACTCTGTCTCAAGTGTCCTATTGGCATCTTCGTTAGAGATGCCGATGAAGCGGACCCTTATCCTCATTTGCGCGGGCTAGGTCCCAGACTGCTGGCCATGTGCGCTCCGCCTACCGCAGACCTCGCGCTACGTGGGCTCACCCGCGGAGAACAGCACGCACGCTATTCTCTACGGCCGCGAAGCGGCCGTCATGGGAACCTGCGTGTGGTTCGCCGCGTTTTGTCTCATTTGTGAGACGCTGCTATTAAACTCTTTGATTGTTCTGCAAAGTATATGTACCACTTCGCGAGCTGCGCTCGCTCAGGATGGCAGTCGCCAATGCGCTAGCGCTTTTCAACTCGGCCGACCTGAGCATGCCGGGCCATGAGCAGGGCCCCACTGACTTGGGCACCTTTGGCTACGGCAACGATCCACAAATTGACTCTAGTTCGTGGCCCACTCGCGGTGTTGATGGGCGCTTTGTGCCGCAGATTGAGCGCTTCCTCAACTATGGCCAGCCGCCCAGTTCCTCAACCACCATTGATTTGCCCACGCAGCCCATTAGCTGGCAGTTCCAAGTGCCTGAGCTAGTGGATGGCTCGCCACCGCTGCTCATGGAGGGAATGCCCCTCTTTGCGGTGACGGAGCGGGGGCCCGCCGATCTGGACGTGACAGTGGTCATGTCGCTGGCCAAGATCAACCAGTATGCGCGCGACCAGTGGAACGACTTTGTCACCTACACCACTGACGGGCCCAATCCCCACTTCAACTTTGAGATGCGCCAGTTCTTGACATCCATGCGTGTCTACGGGGAGCGCGGCCTCCGCGACTACCATTGGGCCAAGCAAAACGCCAAGCACGACGGCGTGGCACGCAGGCTGCTGGCCCAGTATGACGCTGACCCGTGCACACGGCGCAGCAAGTGGCTGGATGACGTGAACAATGAGCGGACAGTGCCGCTGACGCTGCGCGAGTACTATGCGCGCGCCACCCAGCCTGGCTACTGCTACCTCACTCAGTTTGGCTTCCTGCAGCGCCTGCGCTTCCTGGGCTTCATCCTGGCCGTCAACAAGGGCACATCCCTCGAGGATTGCATGGAGGATGGCCAGCACATTTTCACAGTGAGCGTGGCAGTCGGCAAACTGGTGGAGGTGACCAACTGCTTCGGCACCGATGAGGAAATCACCATTGGCTCTCGCCTGTGGATTGAGCTGTGCCGCCAGCCTTGTGCTCCCAGCGCCAAGGGGCCCAGCGTTCCCTACGGGTGCTACCAGCTGATGCCGCGCGGCGCCAAGGTGCGTGACTACCCTAGGCTCTGTGACGTGGGCTACCAGGATGAGAGCGGCGCGCTAACGCTGGGGCACTACTGGCGCGTGGGCGTTGTCCTGGAGCCGCCGGGGCGGGCAGCCTCACAGTCCTCCATTACACAGGCCACCAACTGCGGCGCCTTTAGCAACCCAGAGCTGGCCTACAAGATGAATGCCCTGCTGCCATCGATGCGTGTGGCCGTTGGCTTTAGAAACTAAAAAGGGGGCCACATTCACGTTCATTTGTTCTTGATGCTCTCGCACTGCTTGCAACGCCCGCGCAGACCCGAAACCTTGGAGACGTCGCGGCGAAAGTGCGCGGCAGTGTTTGGTTTAACACGGCGGCAGGGACCACAGCAGCGCTTGTAGCCAGCGGGAATCTCATAGTGAAACAGATCTGCCGGCATTGTGTGTTCATCATCATCGTCTCCTCTTCGCCTCGGCTGCGCTTCGTCAGCCGTGGCGGCTGCCACGCATTCCGCCAACACCTGGCGCGCCGCTGACAACAGCACATCCTGCGATCCCACATTGACAGCCTCATGATGCACAGCGTCAAAGCGATCCATGCGCGTGGCCAGCCTCTTGAAAATGCTCATCCAGCTGGGAGCTGGCGACTCCACTGCCACCAAATCAATATCCACATCGCTGCGCTCGCGCTTCACGTGCGACCACGGCTCCGCGCTCAGGTCAATGATTTGCGCATCTGCATCTGCCCAGTAGCCAGCCCCACCCTCCTCGTAGTGGTAGAGTAGTTCCTCGCCGGGCTCAATGTCGCGCGTAGCGCGCAACAGCACGCCACGCACCACTGTGGCCCCGCTGTAGTACGTGGCGTCCTCTGTCTGCAGATTGGCGGCCACATGACGGCCCATGCCGCGCGGATCGTTAATGTAACGCGTCAGGTTGCCCACCATGAGCGCATCAATCACCAGATCAGGGGCCTCCACACACGACACGTTCATGAGATACGCGTTTTCGGGGGCAATGCAGCCTGCGCGCAGGGCCCCCGCATAGTGGCCCACCTCGGTGCCCGCTGCAATGGGACGCGTAGCGCGCACGCCCTTGCCGGGCCACGCTGGGTGGCGCAAGGGCACTGCAAACAACTCTAGCCAAGGCAACTCATGCGCAGGTAGCGTGTGACACGTGATGCGACCCGCTGCGTTGCAGGTGAGGTAGGCGTTGTCATGGCGAGGGCTGCCGGGGCCCGTGGGCCACCCTTTTGGGGGCTCCATTTTGAAAATGAGTGCGAAGCACTCATTTTCAAACTCACCCAGAGGGGATCACGCTAGCGTGTCCACCCGCGCGCATCCACCCGCGCGCTATTGGGACGGCCGCGTACGCGGCCGTGAGAGGAGGGCGCGCGTGGCCAACGGTGTGGGAGACTAGCGCACATGCAGGGTCTTCGCACAGATGACTGGCAATTGATAGCCGCCCACCTGACCGTGCGGGATCTATGCCGCATGATGTGCGTATCACGTGCGGCATTTGACATATTCATAGCCGATGGAGCCTGGCGCCACCAAGAACAGCGCATCTGCACGCGTTTCCCAGCACTGCGGGTGCTGTTTCGCAAGCAGAGGCATCGCAATCCAGAGGTTGCCAAGAAGCGGAGGCGCGCCACGTGGCGCACGCCACGCAAGGGCGTTTGGTGGGTTTGCAAACAGTGGTTGATGCTAGGGTGCAGCTTTGATGGATTCTGGAAGCTATCGAGTACAGTCGACGGTGGCGACGATGTATGTTTTGCCGTTTTACAGTCAGCTCTGCCGCATCCTGAGCGCATTATGAGCTGGAACGTGGAACCGCGTGTGTACAGTGGCGGGTACCGTTACATGTTTGTGCTATCAAACAAGCGTGGCATTCGTTTTGACGCCGTCTATGAAGGAGGCGCACAACCACAACTGTACATAAGCTACAACCGAGGCGGCGGACAGAATGATTGGTGGGCGTACTCATCGCGCTTTTACGACCTGACAGGCCATCATACGGTTCTTTATTCGATTCGCGCGGCAGCCCTGCTATTTGGGCATTGGCGTGCCTATCTCTTTGAAGACGCCACGTTTGTGCCTCTGTGGACGGCAGAATTAATCGCCACGATGAATACACCAACACTCGCTTTGTGAGGGTCAACGATGGATCTGCCCACTCTATCGCGTAAGCTTGCTGCACAATGCAAGCACAGCACCGCCACTTGCAGGGTATGTGCACAGCTACTGTTCTTAATCTCGGGTCGCCAACGCAGCATCAAGCACGACCACGTGTGCGTTGAGACATGGGATGATCAGCCATCCATAGGACGCAGTTTTGAGATACCGTGTCACATGTGCGCCCGAGTGGAATCACATTACTGTTACCAGTTTCGCCACTATACAGAGCTGCGCCGCCACCTGTGGCAAGCCGTGGTGATG
>Ga0134122_10004125_pt1 | contig 10776 bp, 11 predicted proteins | sample KB302_FD_96461 | JGI IMG/M metagenome (GOLD analysis project Ga0134122, IMG submission 96461) | Terrestrial soil microbial communities without Nitrogen fertilizer from Kellogg Biological Station, Michigan, USA - KB3-0-2 | ecosystem: Environmental > Terrestrial > Soil > Unclassified ... | reverse complement strand
TCACCGTCCCCGGCAAGGGCCAGATCAAGACCACCGGCAAGCTCGGCGAGGTGATGCAGGAGTCGATCCAGGCGGCGATGAGCTTCGTCAAGGCGCGGGCCCCGGCGTTTGGCGTCAAGCCGTCGATCTTCGCGCGCAAGGACATCCACGTCCACCTGCCCTAAGGCGCGGTGCCCAAGGACGGCCCGTCGGCCGGAATCGGCATGGTCACGGCGATGATCTCGACCCTGTCGGGCATCGCGGTGCGGCGCGACATCGCCATGACCGGCGAGGTCACGCTGCGCGGCCGCGTGCTGCCGATCGGGGGCTTGAAGGAGAAATTGCTGGCCGCGTTGCGCGGCGGGATCCGGACCGTGCTGATCCCGGCCGAGAACGAGAAGGACCTCGCGGAGATTCCGGCGACGGTGAAGGAGCAGCTCGAAATCATCCCCGTTCAGCATGTCGACGAGGTGCTGTCGCGGGCGCTGATCGAGCCGCTCCAGGCGATCGAGTGGACCGACGACGACGAGCATGCGGCGGAACCGCCGGTTCACCCGGCGAGTCCCGAATCGGGCGCCGTCATCCGTCATTGAGCGCTGGACTCACGGGGGGAGTCTTGCGTTAAGGTCGATCCCTTCGCGCGCCCGAGTCTCGGCGCCCTTGCGAGGGAGGTCGGCCCATGAACAAGCAGGAATTGATCGGGCATGTCGCCGACCGCGCGGGGCTTAGCCGCAATGATGCGATGCGCGCCGTCGAAACCATGCTCGAAGTGATCACGTCGACGCTCAAGCGCGGCGACGAGGTGCGGCTGGTTGGTTTCGGCAATTTCTCGGTGACCCGGCGCAAGGCCTCGACCGGGCGCAACCCGCGGACCGGCGAGCCGATGCAGATCAAGGCGACGTCGCAGCCCAAGTTCCGTCCGGGCAAGGTGTTGAAGGACGCGGTTCAGTAAGCTGGACAGCGCGGCCGCGCTCACTATATCCGCCGCTTTCCGCAAATCGGCGGGCGCGTAGCTCAGTGGTAGAGCACACCCTTCACACGGGTGGGGTCGTAGGTTCAAACCCTACCGCGCCCACCAGCCTAAGCCGCTGCGCGGCTACGGCTGGCGCGCCAGCGGATCTCACAGAGTGCGGGCGATGGTGAAGAACGCCCGGGCGGTGCTGCTGCCGTGGCTGCGCGCGAGCGGCAGGCCGACTTCGCCCGACAGGACGAAGCCGGCGAGGCCGACGCGGGCGCCGACGCCGGTTCCGGCGAGCCATTCCTTCTTCGGCAGCTCCGGCGCTGAATGCCGGCGGAAGGTGCCGCCGCCGTCGGCATAGGCGAACAACTCCGGCTTTTTCAGCGGGCCCTTGCCGTCGCCCAGCCGGTAGGCGAGTTCGACCATCCCACCGATGCCGTGATCGCCGGTGATCGCATTGAAATCGAACGCGCGGCCGATCTGGCTGCCGCCGAGGGCGAATTCCTCGTAGGACAGGAGGGGCCGGGTCGAGTATTGGCCGGCGAGGGTGCCCTGGAGCCGGATGCGGTCGGACAGCGCTTCGGCGGCGCGCAGCACGAAGGCGCCCTTCCAGAAGCGGCCGCCGGCTTCCGGACGCGAGGCCAGCGGGTCGCCGGCCCTGGTCATGCCGTCGAAGCCGAGGCCGCGCGACAGCGTGAACTCGCCGCGCACCCGGGTCCGCGTCTCCGTCGACAGCTCAAGCCCGAGGCGCGCGACGCGCAGGCGGTCGCGCAGGCGCGGCACGCCATGTTCGTCGGCGGCGCTGCGCCAATCGTTGAGCGAGGCCTTCGCGACCATGGTGAACGACCGGGCGCGAAGCAGCGGATAGCTGAGCTGGGCCGATAGGTTTCGTGAGTCGCTCTGAATTGTCTCGTCGGCGCGCAGGTTCTGGTCGCCCTTGGACGCGGCGAGGGTCAGGCGCAGCCCGTTGTGGCCGATCGGGGCGCTGGCGAGGGCCTGGCCGTAAAGATAGCGCGAGCCGTGACCGGGCATGCCGAACAGGTCGAAGCGCAATTCATCGCCGCCGACCGCCAGCGAGGTCAAGGAAGCCGAGGTGTAGAAGCGGATTCGGCCGATACTCTCGTTCCCGCGATTGTCCATATAAGTGAACAGTTTAACGGGTTTGCGAACGACCTTGATCTTGAGCCCGTAGAGGCCCGGGTCGGAGTCGGACCGGGTCAGTGAGACGTCGGTCACGCTGATCCCGGGAAGGTCGCGGATCAGCCCGACGACGCGCTCGAGCGTCGCGGCCTTGAGCGGCGCGTCCTCAAGCAGCGGCCCGGCGAAGGCTTCGACCGCGGGGCGGCCTGAGCCGGCGCCGTCGACGGTGACCCGGCCGATCCGGCCCTCGGTGACGTCGAGGCTGACGATTCCGGCCTCGACGTTCTGGGCAGGGATCGACGCGTAGGACAGCAGATAGCCGCTGTCGCGATAGCGCCGGGTGATCCGGGCGGCCAGTTCGCCGAGTTTCGCCCCGTCGATCTCGCGCGCCAGCATCGGTTCGAAATATTGGCTAAGCTCATCCCGGCTGATGGCCCTGGCGCCCTGGATGTTTACCGCTCCGAGCGTGAAGCGCTTCGGAGTCTTGACGCGCGCCGGTTTGGCTCGCCGCGGCGCACTGATCGCCGGGTTCGACGGAGCCTGGGCCTCGGGTTCCGGGATGGTCCGCTCGAGCGCGGCGGGTTCATTTTGCGCGACAGCAGGAGCGGCCGCCAGAGCGAGGACGCTAAGGCAGGCTAGGGACGCGGTCCGGATCGTACGCGAAGAGTTGCCCCACATTGCTGACGCTCACATCACGGCCAAATGCGGAGCCCTTATCGGGGAAAAAGTTTAAGAAATTCCGAGCAGTTGAACGATCACGGTAAACTTTCGCTAACCACGAACGCTCACTTCCGGTTAGCCGAGGCCCGGTAAATCCCGCTTAATTACACAGTGGGGTGATCGTCATGCGCAGGCTCATCTTGATCGTCATTGCGGCGTTTGCCGGTCTCGGCTCGCCGGCATTTGCCAAGGAGGCTGGATCGGCGGCGTGGGTCGTCAGCCAGCTGAGCGGCGATGCGCGCGTCGTGCATCGCGGGCTTCAGCCGGTGGCGCTGACGACGGCTGCGCGGCTCGAGCCGGGCGACCGGGTGGTCACCGGCCTGACCGGCCGGGCGACGCTGACCCGCGGCGCCGACTATATCATCCTTGCGCCGCGCAGCGATCTCCAGCTTCCGGCCACGCCCGAGCCGGCCGGGTTCACGCGCGTGATCCAGAATCTCGGGACCATGCTGTTCAAGGTGAGGCATACCGGAATTCCCCACTTCGCGGTCGACACGCCGATGCTCGCCGCGGTGGTCAAAGGCACGACCTTCACGGTCGTCGTCGGCCCGGATCGCAGCGCGGTCCAGGTGATCCAGGGCAAGGTCCAGGTTACCGCGGCCGACGGCGGCATGAGCCGCCTCGTTGAAGGCGGGAAGACGGTGTTCATCGACCGGCTCGAGCCCAAGCGCCTGATCGACGCCGACCAGCGTTCGCCCGGTGCCGGCACCGCGTCCACGACGAGCGCGCTAAAGGTGACGGGCTCGGCAACGCCGACCGTGGCTTCGATCGCGAGCCTGACCGACGGGCTAGTCCATTCCGCAACGACGAGCACGACCAGCCCGACCGCGACGCCGACGCCGACGGTTCCGGATCCGGTGGTCAAGGCCAATCAGCCGGTCGTCGCCGTCGTCGACGCAACGCCGCCGCCGGCCACGGACACGGTCACCAACGTCGTCGACACGACCGTCCCGGGCGTGACGGTCCCCGCCACGGACGTGGTCGGCGGCGTTACCGATGCGGTTGGCGGCGTCACCGACGTGGTCGGAGGCGTGGTCGACACGACCGTGCCGGGCGTGACCGACACGGTCACCGACGTGGTTGGTGGCGTGACCGACGTGGTCGGAGGCGTGGTCGACACGACCGTACCGGGCGTGACCGACACGGTCACCGATGTGGTCGGCGGGGTGACCGACACAGTGACGGATGTCGCCGGCGGCGTGACCGACGTCATCGACACCACCGTTCCCGGTGTCGTCGACACGGTGACCGATGTCGCGGGCGGCGTGACCGACACCGCGACCGACTTGCTCGACGGCGTTCTCGGCGGCAGCAACAGCGGGTCGGGCAGCAGCAACAGCGGTCCGGGCAGCGACAACAGCGGATCGTCGAGCAGCGGCTCGGGAAGCAGCGGCAGCTCCGGTTCGGACGGCGGCCTGCTCGGCGGCATCCTCGGCGGGCTGCTGCCGCACTAAGCGCTGCGCCGACCGATGACCTTGCACCGTGATTGGAGCCGCCGCCTCAGCTTCGCGCTCGCCACTCTGGTCGCGCTGTCGGCGGCGCTCCTCTCCGGTGCGGGGCTGTTCGGGCCGGTCGAGGATGCGCTGACCGCCAGGCGGGCCGAGCTGCTCTCGCGCCCGCCGACCGGCGAGGTCGCGATCGTCGAGGTCGATGCGCGCAGCCTCGCCCGACTCCGAACCTGGCCGTGGCCGCGCAGCTACCATGCGCGGACGGTGCGCGAGCTGACCAAAGCGGGGGCGTCGCTAATCGCGTTCGACATCGACTTCAGCGCCCGATCTGACGGCGGCGACGCAGCGCTCGCGGCGGCGATTCGCGAGGCGCCGCACGTCGTCCTGCCGACGTTCGAGCAAAAGGCGTCGGATCGCGCCGCGGACCGGCAAGTGATCGCGAGCCGCCCCGACGCCGCGTTTCGCGACGCCTGGGTCGGGGACGTGAACATCTTTCCGGGCGCCGACGGCATGGTCCGCGACTATCCCGCGGCGACCTTCATCGACGGCCAGGTGCAGCCGTCGATCGCCGCGCTTGTCGCTGAGAAGAGCGGCCTCGGCGACCGCCGCTTCGAGCCCGACTGGGCGATCGATGCCCGGCGGATCCCGCGCTACTCGTTCGTCGACGTGATGGAGGGCCGGGTCGATCCGGCCAGGCTGCGCGGCAAGCGGGTGCTGATCGGAGCGACGGCCATCGAGCTCGGCGATCGCTACCCGGTGCCGCGCTACGGCGTGGTTCCCGGGGTGGTGATCCAGGCGGTGGCCGCCGAATCCTTGCTCCAGGACCGTCCGATCCAGCCCAGCGGCTGGCCGGTCACCTTCGCCGGCATCCTGCTGATCGCCCTGCTGCTCGCCGCGCGACCTCTGTCGCGGCCGGTGCGTTACGCGATCGTCCTCGGCGCGGTCGCGGCGGCGGCGCTCGGCCTCCCGCTCGTCGTGCAGCGCCTGTGGCCGGTCGCGCTCGACTCGGCTGCCTGGCTCTACACCGCGTTCGCCAGCGCCGCCGTCCAGGCGGCCGTCGAGGCCCGCCGGCGACTTCGCATGCGTGCCGAGTTCGATGCCGACAGCGGCCTGCCGAACCGGTCGGTCCTGGAAAAGGCGCTCGACGCGCGCCAGGGATCTGGCGACGTGCTGGTCACCGCCGCGATCGAGCGGTTCGAGGCGATCCGCGACGCGGTTGGAATCGCCGCGACCAATGAGATGATCCGCAATGCTGCGGCGCTGATCGGCGCGGCCGTCGGCGGCCCGGTCCATCGCATCGCTCCGGACATGCTGGCGTGGGCGCAGCCGGGGATCAGCGACGCGGAGGTCGTTGCGGCGCTCCGTCAGGTCCAGGCGGAATTTCGCGCGCCAGTCGAGACATCGGCGGGGCCCATCGACGTCACGCTCACTGCGGGCCTCGAGCGCGACTCCGCAGGGCGTGTCGGTGTGCTGCGCATCGAGCATGCCTTGGCCGCGATCGGGACGGCGCGGACGATGGGCAAGTCGCACGACTGGTATCGCGGCGCCAATCCGCTCGCCCGGCGCCAGCTGTCGCTGATGAGCGAATTGCGCCAGGCGATGGAATCGGGTCGGCTGCGCATCGCCTACCAGCCCAAAATGTCGCTCGCGACCGGTCGCATCCAGGACGCGGAAGCGCTGGTGCGGTGGTCCGACGAGTCCGGCCAACCAATCCCGCCAGACGAGTTCATCCCGCTCGCCGAGGAGACCGGGGTGATCCACGAGCTGACTGTGTTCGCGTTGCGCGCCGCTGCGGCCGACCTCGCCGGCTGGGCGCGCGACGGGTTGCCGATGCGGGTCGCGGTCAACGTCTCCGCGCTCGACCTCGCCACGCCCGACTTCACGGCCAAGGTCGAGGCGATCTGCGGCGCGGCCGGGGTTCCGCCAGCGCAGCTGGCGCTCGAGGTGACCGAGAGCGCGCTGCTGCGCTCGCCGACCGAGGCGATCACGACCCTCAATGCGCTGCGGGCCGCCGGCTTCCGCCTGTCGGTCGACGATTATGGCACCGGGCAGTCGACCTTGTCCTACCTCAAGCATTTGCCGGTGCACGAACTGAAGATCGACAAGAGCTTCGTCACCGCCCTGGCCGAGAATGACAGCGACGCGATCCTCGTCCGCTCGACCATCAACCTCGCCCACGAGCTCGGGCTCGAGGTGGTCGCCGAGGGGATCGAGGACGAAGCGACGCTCGCCATGCTGCGCGGGCTCGGCAGCGACTATGCGCAGGGCTATTTCATCAGCAAGGCGGTGGGCCCTGAGGAGCTGCGGTCGCTCGCGGCGAACCAGGCGTCACCGCGTCGAGTCGCCTAACCGGCGCTTATTCGAGGTAGGCGGGCTGGAAGCTCGCGACCCGGCGGATCTCCGCCCAGTCGGTGAACTGGATCTCGCGCCCCGAGCGCTTGATCAGCCCCTGCCGCTCCATGTCGGCGAACACCCGGTTGACGTTGACCGAGGTCTGGCCGGTAATGTCGGCGATCTGCTGCTGGGTGAACGGGTTCACCATCTTGCTCGCCTTGACGTGCATCCGCGCCGCGGTCTCGCACAGCAAATGGGCGACCCGCGCGGTCGAATCGCGCCGCCCGCAATTGACCAGCCATTCGTAGCCGATCGCCTCGTTGCGCTGGATCAGCCGCCAGAAGAAGCGCTGCAGCTCGGGATGGGCGGCGACGATCGGATCGAAGTCCTTGGCTTTGCCGACCATCACCTCGCTCTTGATGATCGCCTGGATGCCGTAGCCGGCGGCACCTTCGCGCGGAAGGATCCCCTCGCCGGGAAAGCGCAAGGCGACGATCTGCCGCCGGCCCGCGCCGTCGGTCTTATATTTGGCGAGGATTCCCGAGCGCACGAACATGACCTCGTCGCGCTGCGCCCCGGCCTCGCGGAACGGCCGCCGCGGATCGACCGGGACCATCTTGCTGGGCATGGCCGAGAGCTTGTCGGCGAGGGACGACTCAAGACCCGCGGCGAGCAATGTCTCGCGCAGCGAAACGCCCGGAGCTGGCGTCCTCGAACGCCGACCCACCATGAACTGCTCTCCCCAGCGCGTAGATGCGCTCACCCCATGCACGGCACAAGCTATTAAACTGCCGTTAGTCGAAAGGTAGTTACCGTAAGTTAGATATCGAGCTCGGCGGCCATCGCGCGGAGCTGCTCGGGCGAGAGCGCGACCGCGCTGCCGAGGTGCGGCGCCTTCGGCCAGCCGGCGTCCGGAAACTCCAGGCCACCCCAGTGCCGCGTCTCGGAATAGCGCGGCAGCACATGGAAGTGGGGATTGGGGTCGACCATCATCAGCATCAGATAGTTGATCCTCTCGTAGCGCACGAAGGCGCGCAGCCCCCTCTCGATTGCGGCGACGACCTCGCCCTGCTCGGCGAACGCTTCGGGGGACAGGGCGCCATAAGCGGTCACGTCGCTTTTCGCGGCCAGCACCAGCGAGCCGAGCGTGACCTGGCCGGGGCGAACCAGCACGACCCAATGCTCGAACTCGCGGACCAGGCTGTCGGGATAGCCGAAGGCTTCGATTGTCGGATTCATCTGCCGCACCCTCGCTTGCGTTCGTTGCAGCGCAACCCTAAGTGGCCACCGCGCCGAAGGAAACCGCCGGAGAGGGTGGAGTTCGAAGCGCTGAGGCGATCGTAGCTCAGCTGGTTAGAGCACTGGTTTGTGGTACCAGGGGTCGGGGGTTCAAGTCCCCTCGATCGCCCCATTTTCAATATTTTGGCACCGGAAAATTCGACCAAGATGTCCACGCTTTGGGGCTTGCCCGACTTCGACGCGCATGAGGAAGTCCACTTCGTCACCGACGACAAATGCGGCCTCCGAGCGATCATCGCGGTCCATTCGACCCATCTCGGCCCGGCCGCGGGCGGCGCGCGCCTCTGGCACTACGCCAACGGCGAGCAGGCGCTGACCGACGCGCTGCGGCTGTCGCGCGGGATGAGCTACAAGAACGCCATGGCGGGGCTGCCATTAGGCGGCGGCAAGTCGGTGATCCTGGCCGACGAGGCGCGGACCAAGACCCCTGACCTGCTCCACGCGTTCGGCAAGGCGGTCGACCATATCGGCGGGCGCTACGTCACCGCCGAGGATGTCGGGATGAGCGTCGCCGACATGATCGAGGTGGCGCGCTCGACCAGGTTCGTCGCCGGCCTTCCGGCGGAAGGCCAGGACGTCGGCGGCGATCCGGGGCCGCACACCTCGCTCGGGGTGTTCCTCGGCATCAAGGCGGCGGTCAGGCATGCGCTGGGCAAGGACAGCGTCGCCGGCCTGCACATCGCGCTCCAGGGCGCTGGCTCGGTCGCAACCGGGGTCGCGCTGCACGCTGCCGCGGAGGGCGCCAGGCTGTCGATCGCCGACGTCGACCAGGCCAAGGCGCAGAAACTCGCTGCAGCGGCCAGCGGCAGCGTGGTTTCGCCCGACGACATCCTCGGGCTCGAGGCCGACGTGCTGAGCCCGAATGCATTGGGCGCGATCTTTAACCAAACGACGATCGCGGCGCTGAAGGTGCCGGTCGTCGCCGGCGGCGCCAACAACCAACTGGCGACTCCCGAGGACGGCGAGCGGCTGCACGCCCGCGGCATCCTTTATGCGCCCGATTATGTGATCAACGCCGGGGGGATCATCAACGTCTGCACCGAATATCTCGGTGACGGCGACTCGAGCCTGGTGCGCCAGCGGATCGAAGGCATTCCGGTGCGGCTCGATCAGATCTGGGCCGAGAGCAAGGCGTCGGGCCGCAACCCCGCCGCGGTCGCCGACGCCATGGCGCAAAAGCTCATCGGGAGGGCATAAGCGTCATTGCGAGCGCAGCGAAGCAATCCAGCGGCACAGAACTGGATTGCTTCGGCGCTTCGCTCCTCGCAATGACGTGACCGCAATGCACGCGCTCGCCAATCCCGCCCGCTTCCTGCGCTTCGCCCGTCCGGCGACCAATTGGCTGCTGTGGATCGGGTTGGCGTTCGCGGTCGCGGGGATGATCGCCGGGCTGACCCTGACGCCGCCGGACTATCTTCAGAAGGACACTGTGCGGATTCTCTACATCCATGTGCCGGCGGCGTGGCTCGGGATGGGCGGCTGGCTCGGGATTGCCGCGGCCGCGGTGAGCCAGCTGGTATGGCGCCATCCGCTCGCCGCGGTCGCCGGGCGCGCCGCGGCTCCGGCGGGGGCGACGTTCGCCGCCATCTGCCTGCTCACCGGCTCGATCTGGGGCCGGCCGACCTGGGGCACGTGGTGGGAATGGGACGGGCGCCTGACCTCGATGCTCGTGCTGTTCTTCCTCTACCTCGGCTATATCGCCCTGGCCGCGGCGGAGCGCGAGCGGGGCGGCGAGGGGCGGATCACCGCGATTTACGGCCTGGTCGGGGCGATCAACCTGCCGATCATCCATTACTCGGTGCTGTGGTGGCGCACGCTCCACCAGGGGCAGAGCATTTCGATCAGCGGCGGCTCGGCCATCGCCGGCTCGATCCTGTGGCCGCTGCCGCTGACCTTGATCGGCTTCAGCTGCCTGTTCGGGGCGGCCGTGCTGATGCGCATCCGCGCCGAGCTGGCCGAGACCAAGGTCGAGGCGCGGCTGCGGAGGATGAGCCGGTGAGCGCGCCGATGAGCTCCTGGTCGTTCGTCATCGCCGCTTATGCGGTCGCGATCCTGCTAACCGCGACACTGGTGCTGTGGGCTTATCGGTCGATGCGCCGCGCCGAGGCCGCGGCCGACGCGCTGACCCGCAAATGAAGCCTAAGAACCAGCGCCTGGTGCTGGTCGGCGCGGCGCTGGTCGCGGTGCTGGCGGCGGTACTGCTGGCGATGTGGGGCCTGCGCGACCGTGCCTCCTATTTCTACACGCCGGCCGAAGTCGTCGCGGGAAAAGCCGAGGCACTCAAAGCGATCCGCCTTGGCGGAATGGTGGAACGGGGCAGCATCCATCGAGGTGCAGACGGAGTGACGACGAGCTTCGTCGTCACAGACGGTCAAGCCAGAGTTATGGTCGACTATCGAGGCATTACGCCTGACCTCTTCCGTGAGGGAAGCGGGGTGGTCGCAGAGGGGCACGTTCAGCCGCTCGCCACGGCTATAGATGCGAACAGCAGGACTGTCGGACCGATCTTCGTCGCCGACACGATCCTCGCCAAGCATGACGAGCGCTACATGCCGCCCGAGCTCGGCAACCTCGCCGCCGAGCACAAGGCCGGGAAGACGCTGCAGCGATGATCGCCGAGGCTGGCCTTGCCGCTTTGTGGCTCGCGGCCGGGCTCGCGGCGCTTCAGCTCGTGCTGATGATCGGGACGCTGCGCGGCGCGGCCGATGCGGGCCGCGCGATGCGCTCGATCGCGTTGGTCCAGGGCGCCCTGACGCTGATCGCGTTCGCGATGCTGCTGCTGGTGTTCGCGACGACCGATTTGTCGGTCGCCCTGGTGGTCGAGAACAGCCACAGTGCCAAGCCGTTCCTGTACAAGGTCGCGGGCGCGTGGGGGAACCACGAGGGCTCGATGCTGCT
>Ga0134122_10004124_pt1 | contig 10776 bp, 5 predicted proteins | sample KB302_FD_96461 | JGI IMG/M metagenome (GOLD analysis project Ga0134122, IMG submission 96461) | Terrestrial soil microbial communities without Nitrogen fertilizer from Kellogg Biological Station, Michigan, USA - KB3-0-2 | ecosystem: Environmental > Terrestrial > Soil > Unclassified ... | reverse complement strand
CGCCTCGGCGAGCTGCACGGTGCCGGACCACAGGGCGAGGTACTCCTCGGCCGCGAACCGCGCGTCGGTCTCCACGGTGACGGTGGCGGCGTCCGGGGCGGCGTCGCGCCAGCCGAGGTCGCCGCCGACGTCGAGGTCCCGCTGCTGCACGGTGACCACCACCTGCGTCGGCTTCGCAGGGGGGTTCCGGAGCGGCGGGAAGTCGGGATAGACCGGCGCCGGACCGAGGGGAACGGGACCCGAGACGGTCACGCGCAGCCGGCGCGGATGGTAGGGATCCGCCGTCACCAGCAGCGAGCGGTCCGGCGTCAGTTGGGCGAAATCGGCGAGCACGACGCGCGAGAGCTTGGCGTCGTCCAGCGCATGGGGCTGGTAGCGGGCGAGCGCCAGGCGGATGAAGGGGCTGTAGTCGTCGGCGAAGGTCTCGACGGTCAGGTCGCAATACCAGAGCGCGCCGTCGAACTCCACCCCATGGCCAGCGACGCTGACCCGGCCTTTGCCGCCGGCCCCGACCGGCGTCGGCTCCTCGAGGCTGAGGCCGAATTCCTGCGCCGAGCTGAGGGGGAAGTTCCCGGCGGTCGGCAGGTCCCAGAGCCGCGCCGCGTCCCAGATGGGATCGAGCCCCCATTGCGTCACGTACGGCTTCCAGGCCTCGCGGTCGATGGGGAGGTGCTCGTCGTAGAGCACCACGCCGAGGAGCTCGCCGTCGCCGGAGGAGTACCACGGGCGGTCCAGGTAGACGCGCAGGCCGCCGCCGAAGCGCGTGCTGCGCTTCAGGTTGGTGCTGGTCTGGCGCTCCCAGCCGAAGGTGGGCACGACATAGAGCACGCGCGGCGCGGCAGGGCGGGCCGAGGCCGGGACGTCCACCGTCACCGGCAGGCTCGTGCGGGTGAAGTCGCGCTCCGGGCTCTCTGGATCGGTGGGATCGAGCGTCGGGGTGAAATAGTCGCGGAAGCGCGAGGCCGCCACCGCCGTATAGGTGACGCGGTGGTGCCTGGTGTCGTTGAAGTGATGCCGGGGCGCCGCGTCCTGATAGATGCCGACGCCGTTGAGGGTGGCGCTCAGCACGTCGCCTTTGCGCACGAAACAGATCAGGTCGTGGGCGGGATTGTAGTAGCCGACGGCGCGGGAGCTCTTGGCGCCGGTGCTGACGGTCAGGTAGCCCTCGCCGAGGTCCGGCAGCGGGATCTCGTCGGCGTGGGTCTGCTGCTGGCTGCGGGCCGGCGGATGGACGCCGTCGTCTTGCGGGTCGTCCCACGCGGCGACGAGGTCGAGCTTCGCCGTGCTGGCGCCGTGGACGGCGAGGCCGCCGATCAAGTAGGCGTCGAGCGAGTGCGGCGTGCGCCAGGCGGTCAGGGTGTCGAGCGCCACGTCGCGGGTGGGGCCGCTCATGTCCTCGGACTGCAGGTGGCTGTCGTTGGCCTGTCCCGCCGGGTGCTGCACGTCGAGCTGCACGAAGGCGGGGTGTCCGAGCGGCTGCTGCACGGCGTGCACCAGGGTCAGCAGGTGGGGCGGCGTCAGCATCCAATGGCCGCCCGCGGCCGCGCGCTGGATGATGTGGGCGAGGGCGTCGGCGTCGCTGCCGGGCCAGAGGTCCTCGGCGACCGGGGTGGTGCGGGCAAGGGCGTCGAAATACTCGCGGAGCCACTGCCAGACGCCCATCAGCCGCAGCTCCTCAGGGGCGAGGTAGCAGCTCAGGGGGACGATGCTGGTGATCGCCTTGGGCAGGCTGACGGTGAGCGCGCGGACGGCGGCGTCCCAGGCCGGAGCGCCCGCGCCGCCGGCGAGCGCGAGCCGGAAGGGCTTGGTCTGCGTCCAGTCGCCGGCAGCGGCGAAATCGACGAGCGTCGCCGAGCCCGGGCGCGGATTGGCGTCGGCGAGCGGCGGATAGGCGATGGGGTTGGCGCTGGCGCCGGGATCGGCCGTGCCCGCCGTGCCGTCGCCGGTGCCGGGCAGGTCGCGCAGGGCCGCGCCGCGGGCCAGGACGTCCGGCAGATAGGGGACTTCGAGCTGGGCCGCCGGCTCGACCGGCAGCGGCTGCGTCTGGCCCGGGATGAACTGGGTGTTGAAGTGGCCCTCGTCGCGCTGCTGGATGAGGTCGTAGGTGGCAGCGTCGGCGCGCAGCTTGTCCGCGGCGTCGTCGAACATGCCGAGCCGCTCGGCGAGCTCCACCGAGATGCGCGGCGGCACGATGTGGCGCTCGCTGCCGGTCAGATCCGCGGCGTCGCCGTCCTTGGCTGGATCGTCGTTGAAGGTGCGGATGACGAGGCGGTCGATGGCCGAGCCCGGGCCGCTGACTCCCGCGGCGTCGCGGAGCACGATCACCGGCGCGCTCACGGGCTCGTAGCGCAGGTAGGCGAAGCCGTCGGGGTCCCGCGGCGTCCCGGAGCCGGCGGCCAGGGCGTCGGTCAGCGGATCGCCGAGCGCCAGGCTGTTGCCCGCGAGGTCCACCGCCCGCGCCCGCACCCGGTAGGTGCGCCCGAAGCGCAGGGAGGGGAGGCTCGACTTCACGACGGTGAAGGCGGTCGTCATCTTGAAGGGCGTGGCCGGCGGGTTCTCCGGATCGAAGTCGGGATCGCCCGGGTCGTCGGGCGGCACCGCCTTGTCGGGGTCGGGATTGCGGGTCAGGTGCTTGCCGACGGGCGGCACGCTGAGGCTCCAGCCCGCCCAGCGGGCGATGGCCTCCTGCAGGTAGAAGTCGCCGATCTGCGCCAGATCGGCGCCGGGCGCGCCGCTGGTCACCGCGAGCTGGGTGAAGCCCTCTTCGTCGTCGCTGGTGAAGGTCTCGTCCTGGATGGTGTAGACGGCGTCGCGCCGGTGCAGCGAGTGCCACCTGCGGGTGTGCGAGTCCCAGACATCGAGGCGGAAGCCGCGCACCAGGTCCTCGGCGAAGAACGGGCGCGGCTGCGGCTTGCGGGCGGCGAGCGCCTCGTTGAAGGCCTTGGCGTCCTGGAAGCTCTTGAGCAGCTCGAGCGCGCTGCCGTCGGCGACCAGCGCCAGGCCGGCCGAGCGCAGCGACGGCAGGGTCGAGGTGGGATCGAAGACTTCCGGGTGGAGCGGCGGCGCGGCGTTTTCCACGCCCTCGGCGACGATGATCGTCTTGTGCATGGCGCCGTCGATGTCCACCTGGGCGAGGCCGAAGTCCCGCGGGTCGAGGTGGAGCAGCCCGACGATCTCGCCGCTGGGGTCGGGCGGGGTCAGGCCCCGGCGCGGCGCGGTGAGGAACAGCTTGTGGCCGCCCCCGAGCGAGATGAGGTCATAGGCCGTGCCGGCCGGCCGGATCGGCGCCGGCTTGACGTCCCAGTCCCAGCCCGGCGTGACGCTCGCGACGCCGAAGGTGCCGTGGGAGGCCACGGGAGTGGGCGGCAGGAAATTCGCCGGCAGCTCGAAGTCGAAGACGAGGCCGAGGGCGCGCAGCAGCGCCGGATAGGACTGCAGTGAAGTGAGCGCCTTGTGGAAGTCGATCACCCGGTCCATGTCCGGCGGCTCGAACCGCGGCGCCGGCGGCTGGTGGTGGTAGAGGGCGAACTGGGCCGCGAGCTCCCGCCGCAGGGCCCGGCCTTCGTCGCTGCCGGGCGCCGGCAGTTGCGTGGCGTTGGGCAGGCCGTCGCCGCCGAGCTCGCCGGCGGTGAACGGGCCCGCGGCGCCGGACGCCAGGCGGAAGGGGTTGAGCGCCGTGACCGGCGCGTCGCCTTCCAGGTGCTGCAACTGCGCCCGCTGCCGGCGGCGCAGCTCCTCGCGCCAGCCGTGCGCCCGGTCGCGGTTCCAGTGCACCGCCAGGCCGTCGATCAGCTCCAGGAGCAAGCGCCGCTTGCCCTGCCGCTCGTCCCCAGCCTTGTCCGGCAGCGCCAGTTGCAGCCCGCCGATCTGGAAGATCGACTTCAGTAGGGCGAGCGTCGCCCGGTTGGGATAGGAGAGCACTAGGCGGTCGGGGTAGTCGTCGGGGAAGGCGTAGTCGTCGATGTGGGTGCGGCGGTCGAAGAGGGCCGCCCAGAGCGCCGGCTGCAGCGGCGCGGTGTCGATGGCGACGGTGTGCTTGCGGCTCCCGGTCTGGAAGGTCACCTCGAGGCCGTGGGTCTTCAGGCGGTCCGTCCAGCTCAGCCAGTCGGGGAAGGAGCCGAGGGTGCGGGCGCCGGCGAGGCGCGGCGAGACCAGCACCGAGACCGGCAGCGTCCGCGGGTCGATGGTGAGCGCCCGCGGCATGGCGGTGAACAGGATGGTCTGTGTGGGATTGGCCATGATCGCTCTCCCCGGTCAGGCGAAGGCGCCCGCGTATTCGGCCCACACGCCGGGCGAGGCGATGAGCTGGGCGAAGGTGGGATCGCTACCGCTGCCGCCGAAGCGCTTCTCGACCGAGATCTCCACCGAGGCGCTGAAGAACAGGACCTTGACGGCGACGGTGAGCGTGGCGCGGCCGGTGGCCTTGCCCTCGGAATCCAGGGTGAAGCTGAGCATGAACTCCAGCGATACGGAGATCAGGCCCAGCACCGAGAGCTCGCCGCCCATGCGCAGGTAGCCGCCGAGGGTGGACTTGGTCTTGCCGGCGTCGGTCTGCATCGAGAAGTAGATGCCGGCCATGATGTGCACGCCGCCGCTGGCGATGCCGAGGTTGACGCTGACGTTGGCCCCGAACTCGAAGGCCGCCTCCAGCAGCTTCATGCCCTCGGTGTCGAGCTGCAGGTGGAGGAAGCCGCCGCCGCCGAGCAGCGAGACGGTGAGCAGGAACGGGTGGTGGCGCTCGGCGAAGCCGAAGTCGATCACCGGCTTGCCGGTGAGCAGCGGCAGGTCGAGCCCGGCCGAGAGCTTGATGTTCTCCAGCGAGAACACGCCCACCGCCGCCGGCGGCAGCGTCACGCCGTAGCCGACGTGGACGCCGGGCGCGGGGGTCAGGTCGATGCTGGGGCCGTCGCCGAAGGCGCCGGGCGGGATGATCTCGCTCAGGTCCTGGACGAAGGTGAGGTCGCCCTCGAACTCGAAGGGTTTGTTCTGGTCGAGATCGACCGCCACGTCGAGCTTCTTATTGCTGCCGGAGCGGAAGCGGAAGCTGGTGAAGTGGAGCGCGATGGCCTTGAGGATGTCGAGCCGGAAGTGCGTCAGGGTGCCGTTGAAGGCGAAGCTGCCGGGCCCGGGCGCGGCCGGCGGCAGGGCCACCGGCTTGCGCACCTCGCCGTGGATGGTGAGCGCGGTGACGGCGCCGTTGTCGTTGGGGGTAAAGGAGGCCAGACCGGCGTCCGCGGCTTTGACCTCGGGCGCCCAGTCGAAGGTGGCGACGAGCGTCTTGCCGCCGCCCGGGTTGTCCTCGGTGCGGAACTGCGTCTTCGGCGCGTTCTTGGCGGCCGAGGGATTCTGAGCTGGAGGCGGCAGCAGATCAGTCAGCTTGATGGCGCCGAACAGCTTGGGCACCAGGTCGCCGCTGAAGCCGCCGAAGAAGTCGGCGGCGTCGAACTTGTCCTGGGCCGCCTTGGCCGGGTCTCCCGCCAGCGGTCCATGCTCGCGGGTCAGGTTCGAGAGGTTGAGGTTCGGCGTGGCGGCGCCGCCCGCCTTCTCGTTGGAGAAGGTGACCGGCAGCCGGTCCTCCACCAGTCCGCCGGCCCCCTCCTTGACGATCTGGGCGAAGACGCCGGCGTGGGGATCGAGCCCGCCGGTGACGTAGGGCTCGTAGAGCCGGATGGTCGTCGCGGTATCGCCGCCGAGGAGCTGCTCGACGGCGGGGATGTGCACCGCCGCCTTGTAGAGCTTGGGGAGATAGCCGCCGAAGCTGCCGAGGAGCGCCGTATAGCCGTCGGTATCGAAGTAGAGCGCGCTGGTCACCAGCGTGGTGTTGTCGGTGGCGGCGTCCGCGGCGATGCGCGGCGCGTAGGTGAGCTTCTGCTTCGCCATGGCGCAGGCGCGCCGCTCGCCGCTCTCGCGGTACTCCTTCTGGATGGGGGCCAGGGCCGGCGGATTGGAGCCGGTATCGGTGAGCGAGGCGAAGATGAGGGAAGCCGTGAAGTCGGTCTCGTTGCCGGCGATATCGGTGGCCACGGCGTGGAACCGGAAGTCGTGCCCGGGCGCGGGACCCACCACGATCCAGGAGGAGAACTGGGTGTCTTTGATGATCTCGTGGGGTTGGATGAGGTCCGGAGTGACGAGGGTCGTGAGCCGCACCTTGGTGAGCGGCAGCTTGCGCCCGGCGACGACCTCGGCGTTGCCCGCCAACTGGCCGCGATAGGCCTTCTCCGGCTCGCGCACGACGATGAACTCGCGCTGGATCAGGTGGGCGACCGGCGTCGTGCCGCCCTCCGGCAGGGGCACGTCCTTGAACTTGCGCTCGGTGATCTTGATCAGCGCGGCGCGGTGCCCGAAGGGGTAGAGGTGCCCCTCGTAGACGATGCGCACGTAATGGTCGCGCCCCTGCGCGGCGACGTGCACCCATTCGGAGAGGTCGAGCTGCTCGCCGGTGACGGGGACGCCGAAGGCCGCCGCGGGGATCGAGGCGCGCGCCGCCGCCGGCCGCGCGAGGACGGGTCCGGCTGCGGCCGCACGGTTGACTTCCGGGGCCGGTGCGCGATCGACGATCAGCGGCCGGTCGAGCGCCGCCGCCGGCACCTCGAACAGGTGGTGCGGCGAGAGCACGAAGCGCAGCGCGCGCGGTGGCTCCCAGTGGCCGCGCGAGCGCAGCCAGCCGCCGAGCGGCGAGAGCATCAGCATCTGCGCCTCGACGGGGCTCGGCACGAACGGCGCGTTCTGCAGGTCGCCGTAGCCGTGGAAGGCCGAGGTTAGGATGACGATCTGATGGCGGTCGTTGGGCGAGACGTCGGTGACGCCGAGGTCGGGATCGGGATCGGTCTTGGTCGGGTGCTCTGTCTTGAGGTCGCCGAAGGCGCGCTGCGGATTGTAGTCGGGCGACCAGATGGCCCGCAGCGGCGCCGTATGGGTGGCCGAGAGCTCGCTGAGCTTGCCGTCCGCGGCCTTGCGCGCGAGGCGGGTGTGCCAGAGCTCGGTGCGGCTGGCGTGGGTGACCGGCGCCGTCGCGTGCCGCCAGGCGACATGGCGGTTGGGCGAGAGGATCAGCCGGTAGGGCAGCTCGATGGCCGTCTCTTTCGCTCCCGGCTCCGCGATGTCGGGAGCGGCGGCGATCTCCGCGGCGTTGGGGCTCGGCGGCACGTCGGCGAGCGGCGCCACCACCAGCTTGAGCCCTGACCAGTCGAGCAGCCCCTCGATGGTGTAGGGGATCGCCGGCATCGGGGCACCCGCGGGCAGCCGGAAGACGAGACGGGTGAAGCGGGCGAGGCGCGCTCCGGTCTGGCCCGGCAGGGGCGGCGAGCCGTCCGGCGGGGTGGGCGGCGGCGGGGGGATGTGGGGCGGTGGCGGCTCGGGGTCAGGCTTCGGCAGCTTCGCGGTCTGGTAATACGCGGTCTCGGCGATGTTCTGGGGCGGGAAGGTCACCACCAGGAGGGCGTCCTTCGCGTCGTCGATGCGGCCGAGCTGCGGGCCCGGCTCGCCCGCCACCACCTTGAAATTGTAGCCCGCGACGTGCAGGGTCAGGAGGTCGTCGGGGCGGACCAGATCGGCCTGGAAATCGGGCGGCGCCTCGTGGGGCGGTCGCGGGGGAAAAGGCACGACTCTTCCAGCTCCGGCCAGCGTTTCCAGAAGCCGTCGAATTGAATCAGGCATGGGCTGCGTCTCCCCTCTGTCCTTCAAGTCAGGCGCGAAAGACCGGGGCGGCGTTACACCGTGCTTCGACTCCCGTGCGAGGTGCTCCGGCCCGGCCCGGAGATAAGTGCGGAGATAAGTGCTGCGGAGATAAGTGCCAGGCGATTCGCGAGCTAGCCTGAGGGGTCAACGCGGTTCCCCTGAGCCCGAGAGCGGCCGTGACCACCGTCGTCACCAGCGGCGACGCCCGCCGGGAGGCGAGCGGATCCGCCGTGATCGGAGGCTGCAGGGTGACGAGCCGCCCCCAGTCGTCGCGCGTCAGGCGGGCGCCCCCTACCGGTTGCACGGTACGGTGCGCACGCGGCAGGGCGACTTCACCGGCTTCGTCCAGTGGGACCGGGAGGAGTGCGTGGGCTCCGACGAGCTGGACGGCCACACCGCCGACAGGGAGCTCAGCCTGCGTTTCGACACCATCCGCTCCATCGCGCGCCGCTCGCGCGACAGCTCCCTGGTGACGTTGCTCGGCGGCCGCGAGGTCGTGCTCTCTGGCACCGGCGACGTCGGCCATGGCAACCGCGAGATCTACGTCGACGACCGACGCTACGGCCGGGTGCTGATCTCCTGGGACGCCTTCGAGCGCGTTGACTTCAGCCCCGGCGGCATGGGCCCCGCCTACGGCGACTTCCCGCCGGGACGCCCGCTCACGGGCGGCGTCACCACCCGCGCTGGCCGTCGCCTCGCCGGCCGGCTGGTCTACGACCTCGACGAGAGCGAGACCACCGAGACGCTCGACGCCCCGTCCCACGGCGTGGACTACACCATCCCCTTCGGCCTGATCGCCTCGATCGTGCCCCCCGGCCGCGCAGAGCGCGGCGCCCGGCGCGCCAAGGTGATCCTCCAAGTGATCCTCCATAGTGGCGAGGAGCTGCAGCTCGAGCGCACCGGCGACCTCGGCGAGGGGTATGCCGGCATGCTGATCTTCGTCGGCGGCCGTCAGCGTCCCGAGTACATGCCCTGGACCGACGTCGAGCAGGTCGACCTCGACCGTCCGCCGGTGAACCCGATACCACATAGTTCGAGGAGGCCGGCGGTTAGGAGCCGTCCTCGTCCTTAGGACCGATCCTCGGCAGTGCCCAGGCGCGCTCGGTCAGCGTCCTGAGGACCTCGTCGGCGGGGTACGGCCGGTTGGGCTCGAAGTCGAAGCTCGGGCCGACGGGAATGATCACGTCCTCGTCACCCCGGCTGACCCAAAGTCCCAGGAAGTACAGCGCCGGGACCTGCAGCACCCGCAGCTCTCGAGTATACGGGGCGACGCGTTCGGCCTCCCGGATCGCTTCTGAGGTGCCCGGCAGAAATCCTCCGTAGCTCATCTGCCCGAATCGGTGGGATCCATCCTCGGCGATCAGGGTCTCGGCCAGGGCGAGCGGGCCGTCGGCGCCCTCCACCAGATATCGCCAGGCGACGGGTCGGGCGCGCCCGAGCGTTGCACCTTCCCGCAGCTCGTCGAGCCCAAGAGTGAACACCTTTTGCGGCCGGGTCAGCCGAAGATCGCTCGCGACCGGGTTGGCGTACCCACTGGTTCGGAAGCTGCCCGTGTCGGCGAGCACCTGCACCGCTTCGAGCGCGATCTCGACCGACTCCGCCGGTGCCCGAGATTCGTCGCCAATTGCCATTTCTGCCATTTCGCAGCTCCTAGGCCCTGGTGAAGTAAGTGTGCGTCCAACTCCCTGTGGTTTGGTAGCCGGCCACCAGTGTCCCGTAGAGGACCTCTTGGGGACCGAAGATCGGGTCGTCCACGACGACCCACTCCGCGCCGGCATTCGCGTGGTAACCGAGCACCGCGAGAAAGTGTGCGCCGCCACCGGACCATGCCTGCCGCACGCACAGCGGCCGTCCCGTATCGATCTCGGCTCGAAGGTTGGCGTAGGAGAGGGTCGCGTTGACCATACGGTTGAAATGGTTGACGAGCCTCAGTGGGTTGTCGAGGACGCTGGTGACGTTGCAGGCAGTTGCCGCGCCAGCGCCGCAGCAGTCGGTGCGTGCGAGCTGGCTGTTGGCGACCGTGCACTGGCTCCAAGTGCTTCCGGCGTTGTAATACCGGGCGACGCTGACGGCATTGGCAGCCCAACACCAGTTGCGCTGCTGCTGGCGTTCCATCTGGAAGGCGAGTTGGTCGCCCTGCCACAGCGTGGCAACAGGTTTGGCGTCGAGCACGATGATGTCCGTGACGATGTTCAGGGGTGATCCCCAATCGACATGTACCACGAATGTGACCCCGTGGTTGGGGTCGAAGGGTGGAGAATGGGGGCTGACGTTGCTCACCCGAACGGTTGCCGCACCAACAAAACGCGGGCTGTGCCGAAGATCCTGGGGATTGTCGGAGTACTCGGACGCGGAGATGTGGACGACCGAGTCATGATCGATGGCGGCCCAGTTGAAATTCAGGACGCATCTACCGCGGAGGTTGCGCCAGTACTGCCGTGTGGTTGCGGGCATCGCGCCCTATCTCCGATCCTGGAACTCGATGTCGACCGGCGGCTGATCGAGCACGGTGATATCGGTTACCACGTGCAGGGGCGTGTTCCACTCGACGTTCACGAGGAAGGTGACGCCATGGTTGGGATCGAACGGTGGGCCATGGGGGCTGATGTTTTCGACCGTGATGCTCGCCGCCCCGACGAAGCGAGGGCTGTGCATCGGGTCGGGCCCATGCACGATATACTCAGACGCCGTGATGAGCACGACCGAGTCCTGGTTGATGACGTTCCAGTTGAAATTGAGCCGAGTCCGCCCTTGGAGATTCCACCAGTACTGCCTGACCGTCTGTGGCATCTATCCTCCCCTCTCCCCGGAACCCAACGGATCGATTGCGATTGTAGCAGTTGGCTCTCAACATGTAAAGAATGTAAAGAAACAGGTTCGACGCTTGGTCTTCACCGGCTGGCCGAACGGATGCTGAGCCAGGATCGCGGCGGGGCCAAGCGGCTGGCCGGTTTCTTTTCCGCCGGGCTGTACCCTCGACGGTGATCTTTTCCACCAAGCCGGCCATCGCACGCGGCAGGGCGACTTCACCGGCTTCGTCCAGTGGGACCGGGAGGAGTGCGTGGGCTCCGACGAGCTGGACGGCCACACCGCCGACGG